>Ga0163155_10000396_pt1 | contig 53112 bp, 32 predicted proteins | sample OliLakLV19SP4G1_FD_148611 | JGI IMG/M metagenome (GOLD analysis project Ga0163155, IMG submission 148611) | Freshwater microbial mat bacterial communities from Lake Vanda, McMurdo Dry Valleys, Antarctica - Oligotrophic Lake LV.19.SP4.G1 | ecosystem: Environmental > Aquatic > Freshwater > Lake >... | reverse complement strand
GGATAGGGGCGGGGGCGGGAACTGATGGAGTAGATGGCTTCGACATTGTGGGGAGATCTTCAGAGAGTCAGTGAATATCGGGAGATTCGTTTGGGTTATGCTTGTGATTCGTGGCGGACAATTGGTTGGATGTTGTGGAACATGATTGGTGACGTTCGCGAAGGATGGTTCGTGAATCAAATGCATGCTTCCTCAACCGCCTGGCGCGTCTCGTCGCTCCTCTTGCTCTGGCTGGCATTACCCGCGTGGGCAGGAATCTTTGATGTGCAGGGCAAACGCCCGCAGCGCGTCGAACTGCTCACCAGCGACGCATCGACACCCATCGACGAGAACGCATCGGCCATGGAACAGACGCTTGCGGGGGTTGGTTATCTCTTGAGTACGGAAGAGATCACCAAACTCCGCACCCTCGCAGGAAGCACCAAGCCCGCTGCGATGCCCAAAGATGCCACCCGCATCGCGACACTCCAACTCTTCGCTTCCGAAACAACCCGCACTGTCGAGCTGTGGCACGCGGGCACTGGTGACTTCTTCGCCCGCGCCACCGACGACGACGAAGGCTCGGGCGTTCGGCTTGACACACGCAAGACCGAAGCGCTGGGCCAGCCCTGGCCCAGATATCGAGGTGGGTTCGAGGTCAAGGCCGCAGCGATACCCGTCACAGCGGTAGCCGACGGAAAAGTCATGCCCTTGCCCAAGCCCATGCTGCCCGCATGGCTGACAGTCGACGAAGATCAACTCAGCGAGCGCTACGTGCGCGGGCGAGACACCAAAAACCCGGGCACCAACCGCTCGCTCTCGGAAGCCCACGCGCTCGTGCGATTGCCCAAAGGCTACAACCCGCGGATTGCGTGTGGTCTATTGGTCTTCGTCCACGCCGCACCCGAGGCCGCGATCCCGGAAGCCATCATGCCAGTCGCCGACGAGTTGGGGTTCATCTGCGTCGCTGCTGGGAACGTCGGCAACGATCAGGTTGTTGCCAATCGCTTGCAACGAACACTCGACGCGGTCGAGACTATACAAGCCCGATACCTGATCGATACCAGCCGCGTGTACTTCACGGGCATCTCCGGAGGCGGCAAGATCAGCACGCATGCCTGGTTCGGTTTTCCGGAGATCGTGAAGGGGGCCATCCCCGTCGTTGCAACCAGCATCTACGAAAACCTGCGCCGCTCCGATGGCAAGTATTATCAGGGCGACTATCCCAGGCCCAACGCCCGACGTTTCGATCAGTTGCGCGCGCATCGACTCGCGTGCATCACGGGCGAGAAGGATATGAACTACGAGCACATCACACTGGCTATCAAACTGATGCTCCGCGATCGTCTGGATGTCAAGCTCTTTGACGTGCCTGGCATGGGCCACGAGTTCGCAAAGTCGACAGACTTTGCCCAGGCCCTCCGCTGGATCGACGAGCCAAATCGCAGCGCGCTAGATGTCAGCATCGCGGAGGCCAGCAAACTGCTGGATGAGGCGAAGTTGGCGAAGACAACCTCCAAGGAGCAGGCCAAGTTGCTGGCACGCCGTGCCATGGATGCCGCGCCATGGACACCAATCGCATGGGATGCGCTTGCCTTCGTGAGCGAACTGCATTGATTGGCAACTGGGAACGAACGCGAAACAATCCCAAGGTAACACTGCCAACTCTCAAACAATAGAAAACGCTCGCGTCCTTGCGATGCGTCGCCGGGCGCTCTCGATGGATTGTGCAGGCAATTGGCTCGATGCGGCATCGAACGAGGTGCCTGTCTCTATCCGTACGCTGCCAACCCATCTCGCCCCATCGCACCTCGCATCCTTCCACAGTCATCGCCTCGCGCAATAGCCATGCCTTCCACACCCACACTCTTCTCGCCCATCACGATTCGGTCCATCACCATCCGCAACCGCATTGGCGTTTCACCCATGTGCATGTACTCATCCCTCGATGGGCACGCGACTGACTGGCACCTGGTACACCTGGGCGCGAGAGCGGTCGGCGGCGCGGGGCTCATCATCGCCGAAGCAACCGCCGTCGAAGCGCGAGGTCGCATCACGCCGGGTGACGCGGGCCTCTGGGCGGATTCGCAGGTTGAACCTCTCGCGCGAGTGGTGGCCTTTCAGCGACTGCACGGCGCGACGCCAGCCATCCAACTCGCTCATGCCGGACGCAAGGCTTCCTGCCCCAGACCCTGGGACACCGGTCCGCGCGCCACGCTGACGACAGAGCAAGGCGGCTGGGAACCCGTGGCGCCTTCGTCCATCGCGTGGAATGACAAGTACGCTGCGCCTCGCGCGATGACCACACAAGAAGTTCGCGACCTCGTGCGTGCCTTCACGGATGCTGCTCGACGGGCCGATCAGGCGGGCTACGACATAGTCGAGGTCCACGCCGCGCACGGCTACCTGCTGCACGAATTTCATTCTCCAGTCACCAACCATCGCACAGATGAATATGGCGGTTCGTTCGCCAACCGCACCCGCATCACGCGTGAAATCGTCGAGGCGATCCGCAAGGTGTGGCCCGAGCGCAAGCCCCTCTTCGTGCGGCTTTCCTGCACCGACTGGATCGACGATGGCACGCCCAGTTGGACTCTGGACGACTGCGTGCAACTCTCGCGGGAACTCAAGGCATTGGGCGTCGATCTCATCGATTGCAGTTCGGGCGGCATTCGTCCCGACATCCAGTATCCCACGACCGGCATGTACCAACTGCCGTTCGCTGTTCGCATCAAGCGTGAGGCGGACATCCTCACCGCTGCTGTGGGCAACATCACCAGCGCCACCGCAGCCAACGCGATCATCAGCGAGGGGCAAGCGGACATCGTGCTGCTGGCTCGTCAGATGCTGCACGATCCGCACTGGCCCGTACACGCCGCCAGCGAATTGGGCATGCCAACCACGCAGCGATACGCCCATCAATATGACGCGTTCATTGGCCCGAAGGGGTAAAACCTGCGACCGCACCAGTTGCACGGAAGGATGTGGTCGTCCCGCCCAGGCCATTTTCTTGCATGGTCCGCGCGATCGCGGCCGGGCGGAGATACTCGATCGTGCCGCGAACATCGAATGTGGTGGGCATGGCCATTGCGCCAGCCGGCACCGGTACGGGAAGTTCGATCCGCTGGGCCCCAAACTTCCCGAGTGTCGCCTGCCCCTTGCGTGTGCCCGTGTAACGGAACTCCCCTATCCCATCTCGAAGCGTAACGTCATAGGCGATTGCAAGCACTGGCAAGTCGTCGGAGTTGGGATTCTCAGCAAACAAGTCGATCAGCACCAGTTGCCCCGGGGCAACAGACGGGCCGCCAGCAACGCCAGTTTGCGGAGCAGTTGTCGTGCGCGCACCCTCGACCGACACCATGGGTGGCGTGGTGCTCTTGAAGGATCGCTGCACAAATCCGCAGCCGCCAACCGCGAGCAGGCCCAAGATGCCTATGCCCAAACACACACTGCGATTTGCCATGCGCGACTGTAGATCGCGTCTTTGCTCCCCCAGTCGCCCAACCAACACGGAATCCGCGATTTATTCCACCGTCATCATCACAAACGATGGGTGCCCGGATTGCTGGAGATAGTTCCAGTCTGCGGTGTATTCGGTCTGCACCTGGGTCAGGAACATGCTCCACTTCATGCTCAGGGCCAGCATGACCGCAAAGCAGAACCACGCGGCCAATTCCGCTGTTCGGATCCGACGCAGCCAGAAAATCGTGCCAAGGCAAATGAGCGTCAGACTCAGTTTGAATATTGTCAAAGTCCAGGCATCGCCAGAGCGCATGACCCATCGGGCTATCGGGTTGGCCTCGATCATCCCCACCGTCGTCACAAACTTCAGGGTCAGGATCAAGTCCACCACGCTGACCAATGCGATTGCTCCCAGCAGCAGCGTGACCCGCGCACCCCGCACGGCGGGCGTTGATGCGTGGTCCAGATATCGGCGCATCCGAGCAGAAGATGTCAGCAACGATCCCTCGCCCGTTGCCGAAGCCAGAGTGGTCTCACAGCGAACGCACGGGGGCGCCACAAGCAAGGCCGGAGGCATGATCGGGGAGGAACCATCGCCCATGATCGTGTTGGATCGAGCCAGGAAGGGTCTGACTTTGGGCCAAATGGGGAGGAACGGTGAGGGAGGAGGCACCGGATGTTGATTTGGGATCGATCGCACAAGAAAGTGCGTCCGTAGACTCTCAATTGGAACGCCCGGAAACCTTGTGTCGTACAAGTTCTGGCTGCAGGCAGTTCTGTGGATCGATCTGGAGGCCGATACCCGTTGGTTGCTACTGCTCGCCCGGAGGCTCGCTGGCTCACGAATGTTGGTATGAAGTCGAACTTGAACCAACTCGCTGACTTTGGTGTAGCACACTGTGGTATCGCACATGGATGGTCAATCCGCCCAGCGACTTTGTTCGCGTGCGTTGGCCTGGCCACATCCGTCACAGGTGCGCAGGTTGTCGGACCAGGACAGCCGCAAGTTCGCGTACAGGTGCAGCCGGTGATACCGCGCGGGGCACAAGCGCCCCAGAACCTGCCAACTCGCCGCATCTTCACAGATGAGGCAGTCGGGGCGCGAGAATCGCTTGTCCGTGTCGAGGAACTGGCCGCGACCGACAACCTGACAGAAGCCGCGCGAGTGCTTCAACAGACTCTCGACCGCGAGGGTGAGCAGGTGCTGCCCAATCCAGATGACGCCCGCCTCTTTGAAACCGTACGAACACTCTCGCATCGCCTCATGCGTGGCAACCCCGCGCTGCTTGCCAAGTATCGCGACCAGCAGGGGGCGCGCGCACAAGAACTGCTGGATCAGGGTGACTTTCAGGACGTCGAACGGTCCTACTTCATGACCCAAGCCGGGATCGAGGCGACGCTGCGCCTGGCGCAGTGGCAGATGGAGCGAGCACGGTTCCACGCCGCGAGAATCACGCTTGCCCAATTGGACAATCATCCGGATCGGACTGGTCAGGCAGCCCGGGACGCTGCGGAACTACTCGCACAAGTTGGTGCGTATGTCGATCCCATACTGATCAAAGAACGCCTGGAACGGTGGAACAAGAACCTCCCGCCCCCCCCGGTTGCGATCGCGGCAACAGTGAAGGCTCCGAAAGCGGCAACCTCGCAGAGCCGCGACATGCTCGGGCCCAGCCCCAGCCCAGCCTGGCAGAGCCTGGGGGACCAGCCCTTGCAGTCGGTCGCGCTGGGCGATATTGTGCGCGAGATCGACATCGGATCAGCCATGGATCTGGAGAACGAAGATCCAGAGTTGAACGATGCACAGCAGGACGAGGCGCGGTCGGGCCCGCGCTGGGCGTGGGTTGTGCCCACTCTCGACGCCGACACGCTGTACATCAATGATGCCGACAGCATCGCGGCGTATGACGCGAACACGCTGGCCCAGTTGTGGCACACAATTCCGACGAGGATAGTTGTGCCGCGCCGTGACAACGATGGGTTTTGGGGCATGCAGGGCCAGCGATCGCTGGAGGATGTCGCAGGCGTCGTGGTCGCTCGCGGGCTTGTTGTAGGCGTGTTGGGTCAGGCCAAGAACGGCGGACGAGAAGGCGACGATCGCTTGCATGCGCTGGACGCGCGAACCGGCGAATCTCGCTGGACAGTGGATGTTTCGTCTCTGGACGCACGACTCGAAGGCGCTTCGGTGCGCGGGACACCAGTGGTCGAGGGGGACATTCTGGTGGTCGCTGTGCGGAAGTCCGCCCAGATGCGACGGGTCACGGCTCTGTACCTCGTGGGCCTTGACCTGGCAACCGGAGAACTGCGCTGGGTCCGCAATGTGGGCAGCGTGGGCATGCAACCGTGGGTCGCCTCGCAAACCCGCGTGGACGCAACGTTGCTGGATCAGGGCGTGGTCTATCGGTCCGACGACATGGGGCTGGTCGGAGCGTACGAAGCCACCACGGGGCGATGTCTCTGGCTGCGCCTCACGCAGCCGATTCCCGAAACCGATCAGAACAACTTCGGGAACTTTGCAAACCGAGAAGGCGACCCGACGTTTCGCGTACATCAGCCGGTGATGATCGATGGCAAGTTGTTTGTCGTCGAGCCGGGATTTGGCAGCGTCGTGCATATCGATCCGGAATCTGGTCGCCCCCAGGGGCGCATCGACGTTCGCGCGACCGGATCGCCGGTTGAATATCTGGTTCAGATCGGAACACAACTGGCCCTGGTCGGTCGAACCACGGTCGCCTTTGTCGATTCGACAACGTTCGCCCAAGAGAACGTGCGCGTCGGCAAACTGCTGACCGAGGCGGGGACGACACTGGTGCCGACCGGGCGCGCTTTCGCCACGCAAGGGTCCGACTTCGACGGTCCAAGCCTGGTGTTGCCGGTGGATTCGGGCGTGATCCTGCTCGATCCTGCCCAACCGACACGTCCCATGCGCTTGCCAATAGCCGTCACTGGCAACATGATCGTGGCGGGCTCTACCCAAGAACCCGGCGCACTGCTGATTGCCTCGCCCACTCGCTTGCACACGTATCTGTCGTGGGATCGGGCCGAGACCGGGCTGCGCCGCCGCGCCGAGTCCTCGCCGACAGACCCGGGGCCGACATTGACATACCTCGAATTGGCCCTGCGCATGGGCAAGTTCGAGTTGGCGCCCACGCTCGCGGATCAGGTACTCGGAATTCTTCGCAAGCCTGCGGTCGGTGTCGACGTATCGACGACGCGTTCGCGCTTGTTCATGCTACTGCACGCAACGATGGTTCGATCCCGTCTAACTCTCCTGGGCCCACTAACCAGCGATACGACCAGCGCACTGCCCAGCCCGCAAGCCAACTCGCAAGCGCCCAACGGACCTGCCCCTCGTCCTAATCCACAAGACGCACCAGGCCCAGTTCCCCCGCTTCGCATCGATCCGGGCGTTGCTACGACCCCACCTGCTTCCAGCCTAACAGTCGACCCAACAGCCAGCCCAACTTCAAGCCCAACATCAGGTAGAGTCCTCGAAGACCTTGCCCTGCTCTCGCAGATCGAGCAGCGACTTTCCCGAAGCGCCGAGACACCTGTGCAGCGAGTGCTGTCCCTCATCGAACGGGCACATCTGCGTGACATCGAGCAGAAACCCGCGCCCGCCGTGGATGCCCTGCAAGAGATTCTGCTCGACGAGACGCTGGCAAGCACGCTACTGCCCGGTTCGAGCGCAGTGATGGCATCGGGCGATCAGGCCATCGCACGCGACGCGGCAACCGAACTACTGACAACCCTCCTCTCCCGACAGGGAAGCATCGCCTACGCGGCCTTCGACGAGGAGGCCACGCGCCTGCTGGACCAACTTCCCGCGCAGGCAACCGCACGGGATGTGGAGCGGCTCGCTGGCATGTATCCGCTGGCCGAAGCCTCGGCACGTGCCTGGAAGCGTGCGGGCGAGGCGTACTTCAAGGCGGGCGACGCACGCAACACGGTGCATTCGCTTCGCCAGGGCGTTGCGAGTGCGCTGCGGGGCCTGCAAATCGGACGAGATGGGGCAGAGGTCACGCTGGGCGAATTGCTCGGTCGTTTGGTCCCCCTTACTACCACTGCGGGTGAACGCCAGCCTTTGCAACGCCTGCTTCTTTCCCTTGCAAAGCGCAGTCCAAACATGGTCCTTTCGGGCGAGAGTGCAACGACCTCCTCGCCATCGGAGGCTGCAACCACCATCGGCCTTGCTGACTCGCAGCGCACGCTCTCCACACTCCAAGGCACACTCGCTTCTCAACCCCAGATCATCGAGGGCTGGAACCAGATGCAGAGCGCTGCACCAGAACTGAAGGGCTCCAGCCGCGACATCGTCTTGATGAACTCACGCAAGGGCGACAAGGTGGCGGCGTTTGGCATCTCTGCGCTGTCGGGCAGGCTTGAAATGCTCTGGTCGCATGGCGTCGAGATGACTCCTGCGGTCGTGCGCATCACACCAGAGGCCACCATCTTGTTCTGGCCGCAGGCGGGAGCAGCGTGGATCGAGGCCATATCAAATCTGGACGGCAGCACCTTGTGGAAGTCTGCGTCGCTGGCTTCGCTGGCTGGCTGGGGCAAACCACCAGACACTTCGCTCGAACCCGTGCGCGATCCACAGGGGCGGGTCGTCCCAAATCGGGTTGATCAAATCAACACGCCTCTGGATGGACTAGTGCGAGGCGAGGACCTGCTGTTTAGCCTGAGCGAGCAGGCCATTGGCATTTGCGACCGGCGGGGGCGGTGCGCCGCGTTCAATCTGGTCGATGGCACGCTGCTGTGGTCGGGCCAGATGCCGGTCTCGGCGGTCTATGACCTTGAGGTCATGGGTGATCGGGGCGCACCTCCAACAATCCCGGGACGACTGCTGATGGTCGGCGCAGTGGGGCAAGCCGCGGAGACGCGTGCGACAGCGATCTGCATCGACATCGCCAGCGGGCGCGAGGTCTGGCGGATCGATCCGACCCTGTTGGGAAGGCACGCGCGATTTGCCCGATTCCTTGATGATGGTGATGTCATTGTCGCGACCAGCGACGGGCTGCTCCGCGTCAAGGGCACGGACGGACGGATTGCATGGACCAATGTGACCTTGGGCGTGCGCGAGGCGATGGGCGCATGGGTCGTGCCCTCGGCAACCAAGGACATGCAGGACGATGCGATCTTTGTGTTGAACGGAGACTTCCAACTCTGGCGCGTCAACGCGAGCGATGGCACCATGGAACAAAGCCCCGTTCCGACCCAGGATCGGGTCTTCCTTCCCTTCTCCGCAGCTGTCGTCGACGATCGCCTGATTCTTTCGTCCAGCGCGGGAGTCGCTATGGTGAGCGCGTCGGGCAAACTGGTCGGGGCCGACGCGGTCGACTCGCCTGGCCAACTCGAGCCGGGCGTGGTCTGCGAGGGGCAGGTTCTGGTCTTGGAGGCGGGCGACCGCGAGCAACTGGATACGGGCGAAGTGATGAACGCCACGCGCGTGCTGCGGTTTGAGACCGGCAGTGCCCGCCTGGTGGGCAAGGATCGGCTAGTGCTGTTCGAGGCCCCCGACACGATTGGGGTGCTAGACAACCGGCTGCTGGTTGGGCAGGGTCCTTTCACGCTTGTCTATTCCCTAAGTGGCTCCCAGACTGGCTCCCAGACTGGCTCCGTGACGGGCAAGGCCAACACTCCCAAGTAAACCCAGATCAGGGGCTGGATGCTTGCCATGCGCAGGCCTGGTATTGGCTTAGTACTAGCCTTGCATGGGCCGCGCAAAGAACTACCAACTTTTGATGCGAGGATTGTCGAAACTGCGCGAGGAGGGTCGATATAGTCAACTTGCCATGGATGGCGGGTCCGGCTGGAAGCCGGCGCACTCCCTTGGCATAGGACTCATGGATGAGCCGCCAGCCCCAACACCCCTCGAATGTGGATGTTCAAAGAGGTTCAAAGACAGGGCCGGCTCAGAAAGGGATTGCACATGTTGACGAAGAGCAAGGGATTGCGGAAGTCGGGCCTCGGGCTCGCGTGCGTTGCAGCTGCAACGCTATTCCTGGGTGGTTGCAGCAACAACAAGAAGCAGACAGATCTTGCGATGCAGGAATCTGCGGAACTGCGTGAACGCAACGCCACGCTCGAGCAGAGCACGCGCGATAAGGATGCGCGGATCGCCGATCTCGAAACACGCCTGGCCAGCAGCACGCCCTCGGGCGTGCCCATCGTCACAACCCCGCCAGCGCCGAACTATTCGCCAGGACCCGTGGCGTATCCCAATCCAACAATCGACGACGGGGGCGGCTTTGTGCAGCAGCCCAACGGTGATCTGGTCGCGACGCTCGCGGGCAACGTGCTGTTTGACTCGGGCAAGACCACGATCAAAGAAAGTGCAAGGAAGCAACTTGATCGCATCGCCCGCGAGATTCGCAGCAAGCATCGCGGCGCGACGATCCGCGTCGAAGGGCACACCGACAACGACCCCATCAAGCGCAGCAAGTGGCCCAACAACGACGCGCTCAGCCAGGCCCGCTCCGACGCTGTCAAGAGCTACCTCGCCAAGGCCGGGGTCTCCACCTCATCAATTGAATCAATTGGTTATGGCAGCAGCAAGCCCAAGAGCAGCAAAGCCGCGAGCCGTCGCGTTGAGATCGTGATCGCAAGGTAACATGTTTGCGATGATGGAGATGATGTAAGAGTTGTCCTCGACGTCAACTGATGCATCACCAGATTAGGTTTTTTCAAGTGGAATCCCCGGAATGCCAGCCTTGCACGGGCTGGCATTCTTATTTTGGCCCCAATCCTGCCAGTTCGCGCGAATCCGTTTTTGAACCTGGTTCGTAGCAAAAACACTTCACCCTGGCGTTTCAAACGACAAGTGGGCCTATGTCGGCCTCGCGTCTGGTGAGCTTGGCGATATCGCCAAGCAGTGGTCACCCGCGCGGTGCGGGCAGGGCCATCAATCGAGCCACTCGTGCTCAGGAGTTTTTATGAAAGTTGCAAAGATTGTCGGTCTCTCGTTCGTCTCGGTGCTCGCGTTGGTCGCGGGCCAGGCAGCCGCCCAGTGCAGTTCGTCCCAGCAGGTCACGAAGAACGACTGCGGCGAGAAGCATGTCGAAGCGCAGTTGACGCTTGTTTCCCATGATGCCGACAAGGCGACCATGGACATCGTCGACACCGCAGTCGCCGCTGGTTCGTTCAAGACCCTCGCGGCGGCCCTGGGCGCTGCGGACCTTGTGGACGCCCTCAAGGGCAAGGGCCCCTTCACCGTCTTCGCGCCCACCGACGAAGCGTTCGCGAAACTGCCCAAAGGCACGGTCGAGACGTTGCTTAAGCCTGAGAACAAGGCAATGCTCGTGGCCATCCTGAAGTATCATGTCGTTTCCGGCAACGTGCTCGCGAAGGATGTCAAGGCTGGCAGCGTTGCCACGCTCAACGGCCAGCGCGTGGACCTCAAGACAAGCGGCGGCGTGATGGTTGATGGCGCAAAGGTCACCAAGACCGACATCATCGCCACCAATGGCGTGATCCATGTTATCGATAGTGTGATCCTGCCCAGCGACAAGAACATCGTCGAGACCGCTCTGGCAAACGGCAACTTCAAGACCCTGGCGAAACTGCTAGAGACCGCCGACCTCGTGACTGCCCTGACCGGCGAAGGCCCCTTCACGGTCTTCGCACCCACCGACGAGGCCTTCGCGAAACTCCCCAAGGAAACCGTCGACAGCCTGCTCAAGCCCGAAGGTCGCGAGACGCTGGCCAAGATTCTGAAGTTTCATGTGATCAATGGTCGGGTCTTTTCAGACACCGCCGCGAAGGGCGCAACCGTCAAGACCCTGGCGGGCCAGGACCTGACGACCAAGAGCGAGGGTGGCAAGGTTCTCGTGGGCAACTCAACCGTGACGGCCGCAGACATCGACACCAGCAACGGCGTGATTCATGTGATCGACACCGTGCTGATGCCCAAGTAATGCTCATGTCGTTATCTGGGGGGCGCGGGGGACGTCGGGCCCACGTCCTGTAAAGCACTCAGGTTTGTGCTGGTTGCTCAGATTCTGACAGCATTCAGAGTGTGGCAATCCCCTGTTCTGGTCACTGTTCTTTGTTTCCTCATCCAAACGTGCCCGCGTCGCGTAAGCAATGCGGGTGCATTCTCCACAGAATCAAAATACAAAATCTGTACTCGGTCTGCGACCCCCCCCCGACAACCAAGCATGTCGGCCCAGTCGATTGTCAATGTCCGTGAATTGCCTTGAATCTCCGTGAATCATCATGAATCGCCGCACCCCGCTCCATCGCGTGATCGTTGAACGAAAGGCTGCGCCCCACGGTGCTTGCCATGGCATCATCTGCGGCTACAGTCTATGGGCTTCAGCGATATCGCCAGCGACCACCAGGCGTGCAGCGGCATCAAAGTTGGCCCGTGTGCGACTTTTTCCCATTGGCGTGGGCCGCGTGGCTCGCCCGCAATTCTCGGAGAACTTCCCTATCGCGGACTATCTCCTCCATCGCGTGAGTCGCGGCGAAGCCGATGCCGTGCGTGAGTGCATCGCTCGCTTTGGCGGACTCATATGGACGCTCTCGCGGCGCGTGGGCCTTCCCGAGAACGAGTCCGAGGACGCGGTACACGAGATTTTCACCGAGTTGTGGAAGCACGGGCACAAGTATGACCCGACCATCGCTTCAGAGACTGCGTTCGTCGCGACCATCGCTCGCCGACGCCTGATTGATCGTCGTCGTCGCGTCTCGCGTCAACCCATCAAGCAGCAGTTGTTTGAGGACACATCGCCATCCGCCGCGAGTGTCGCGACCGATCGAACCTTTGTCGTTGAAGAGGCTTCGCGAGCCGAGCAGGCACTGACGCAACTGACCAACGAGCAGCAGCGCGTGCTTCGACTTTCGGTGTACGAAGGGCTGTCGCACGAGCTGATCGCTCGCTCGACGGGTCTACCCCTGGGAACCGTCAAGACTCACGCCCGGCGCGGGCTGATCAAACTTCGCGAAATGCTTGGAGTCGGTGAACCGCTGCAGGATGGAGCGGTCCGCAATGGGGCTGGCAAGTCGGGCGTTGACAGTAATGGAGGTGTCGCATGAACACCTTCCATCCCGCAGGAAACGACGCGTCCTCAGACCATCGATTCGATGGCGATCATCGCTTGCACGAGCTGCTGGCAGGTCGCGCTCTGGGCGATCTTCTACCCGAAGAGCAGACGGAACTTCAGCAATACTCAAGCGAGGCAAACGAGCCGCACTCTGAGTATGACTTGGCAGCAGCGACGCTCGAACTCGCGACGCTTGATCCTCACTTGATCGAACCCTTGCCCAACAGGGTCTACGAGCGTCTCTTGCGATCCGGCGTGCAATGGTCTGAAGAGACCACGGCTCGCTCGCGATTTGGACAACAGGTCGTGCCCAACCCCATGGTTGGTTATGCCGGGGTCAATAATCCAAATACAAACGCACCGCAGATTCGTGAAACCCTCGTGACTGCGGATGAGTTCAAGCAGCGGGTTGTCGGGGGTGACGCTCGCCGTTCACTGCTGCGCTTTGCTCCCTGGCTTGTTGCCGCCGCTTCCTTGGCGTTTGCGGCGGTTGCATGGACGGGTGGCAATAGTGGCGGCTTGGGTCAGCCCACCACGCCAACCGCCAAGCTCAATGCACGAGATGTAGCGAACGCAATCGCCGCCATGCCAGGCACCACCACGATGGCGTGGAGCGACTGGGACAAGCCGGAGATTCCTGGTGTCTTGGGCGAGGTGCTGTGGAACGAATCCACCCAGACCGGCGTGATGAAGTTCAAGAACCTGCCCGCCCTGAATCCTGGTGAGCAGTACCAATTGTGGATCATCGATAAGCGTGGCCTCGCCGACGAGTCGGGGCAATCCATGCGAATCTCCGGAGGCGTCTTCACGGGCGGCATCGACATGATCGGCAAGTCCGATCTGATCGTACCCATCGCGCCAGCCATCGAGGTGCAGCAGGCCGCGGCCTTCGCGATCACCATCGAGAAGTCTGGCGGAACATGGGTAAGCGACATGAAGCGTCGCGTCGTAATCGCTGCGAAAAAGACGTGATTCTGGCTGTTTATCGCTGTCTTGTCACTAGCTTATCAACGTCTATTGAACGACGCTCGGCTGAGCATGATTAGCATCCTGTGCTTCGCTCTGTGGCGATTGCTCCTGCCATCCGCCACCAAGCGCGCGATAGAGCGTCACGACAGCCCTGGTCACTTCCGCGTCGCTTGCGACCAGTGCGTCCTCGCTGTCATAGAGCAGTCGCTGGCCATCGAGCACGTCGAGGAAGTCTCCAACGCCCGAGCGATAGCGTTCGTCGGCGAGTTCGACCGCGCGCCGGTTTGAGGTGACAGCATCGCGCAGGGCAACGTTGCGATCCTGCTCATTGGTCAATCGCACCAACGCGTTCTCAACATCTTCGAGGGCCGTGAGCACCGTCTGCTCATAGACGATCAGGGCTTGCTGCTCGCGTTCGGTCGCTACTTCAATAGTTCGATGGATGCGATCCATGTCGAAGATGTTCCATCGCACCGACGGGCCAATGCTCCAGGTACGGCTGTTGATATCCAGGAACGAGTCGAGTTCCTCGCTCTGCAACCCGAACGAACCAGTCAGGCTGAACTTGGGGAACAGGTCGGAAGTCGCAACGCCGATCCGCGCTGTCGCACTGGCGATCTGCCGTTCAGCGCGGCGCAGGTCAGGACGCCGCCTCAGCAGGTCGCTGGGAAGGCCAGAGGCGATGGGCGTGGTTGTCTTGGGGATGGACGCACTGCTCGTGGCATTGGCGCTGGTGGTGTCCGTCGCCAGTTCCTGGATAAGCGAGCCGGGATGCTGGCCCAGAAGCACAGCAAGCCGATACATGGCTGCTCGTTCGCCCGTGAGCAGGGGCGGGCGCTGGCTGATGCGGGTGGCAAGTTGCGCCTGCGACTGTGCAACTTCGAGTTCCGCAGCCAGACCAGCTTCGAGGCGTGATCGCGTGAGTTCGACCGTGTCACGCTGTGTCTTGATGCTGTTGTCAGAGACGAGGCGACGCTGCTGGAACTGACGAAGTTCGATGTAGTTGAGGGCGACTTCCGCCGCTAGGCTCACGAGCACACTGCGCTTGTCTTCCTGGGCAGCCATCAGGTCGGCGGTGCTGGCCTCGACGCTTCGTCGAATGCCACCAAAGACATCCAGTTCCCAACTGGCATCAACGCCTGCGCTGAAAAAGTTGCGGTCGTCGAGGCCACCGCCCTGGATGCCCAGGTTCTTGCTCTCTCTGCCTCTGTTGACATCACCAACCGCATCGACGGAGGGGAAGCGTCGCGAGTTCTCGATGCCTCGCTGCGCCCGTGCCTCGCGCATGCGTGCTTCGGCAAGCCTCAGATCGAGGTTGCCCGTCACGGCACGATCCACGAGCGAGGCGAGCGTGGGATCGTTGAAGGTCGTCCACCAACTCGCAATCGCGTTGGGCGCAAGTGGATCGGCGTTGGTCTCCAGCCCGCTCATCGTCCCCGGACCATTCAAGCCCACGAAGTCGCTGGGCATTGGAAGTTGCGGCGACTTGTAGTCCGGGCCGACAGCCTTGCAACCCGCGATAAGTGTAACGGCAACACCGGCCAGCAACACCAGCGACGAGGTCGAACGGATCATGCGACAATCAGAGGGCATCATGCATTCCTTCATCGACAAGGCGAGTAGAGAATAAGAGTTCAAGCGTAGAACGAGAGGTCACAAGAGTTTGAGAGAAGCAGCGCGACTTTGGACTGAGCACGAATCAGAATGAACAGTAAGTATCATCGCGCCAAGATGGGATGCTCACGAACCACCTTTGGTCGCAGCATCCCCCTCCACGGGCGCGGGACTTGCGCGACGCACCGACTCTGCCTCGATGTAGACATCCACCTGCTGCCCCACAAACAGTGGAAGATCCTTGGGATCGAATCGGAAGATGACCTGGAGAACTCGCGTATCAACCCGTTCCGTGCTCGCGCCGGTCAGGCTCCGCTTGGGGACGATGTAGGGCTCAAACCGCACGAACTCGATATCCGTGGCGATCTCCTTGTTGCCGCGCGCGAAGGCGCGGGCCTTGCTGCCCGCCTTGACGCGCCACGCCTCATACTCATCGATGTCAACTCGCACATGGAGGGGCACGATCTGACCTACCAGCATCAGCGGCGTAATCAATGCACCCGCCTGGGCAAATTCTCCCTCGCGCACGTTCTTCTGCAGGACCTTGCCATCCACCGGGCTCTTGACGGTGCGTCGATCGATCTCGATCTGCTGGGAGTCGATGGTCGCCTGGGCTTGCTGCACTTGCACCTTTGCAACCTCGATGTCCACGCTCCACGTGCCCGCTTCGAGCAGCGCGAGGTCGGCCTTTGCCTCAAGCAATCGTGCTCGTGATGTCTCAGTGTTTGCCTTGGCCGCGTCCAGTCGAGCTTGAGCCGCGTTCACGGAGAAACCGCGGCGAGCGGTTTCTTCTGCGGACAGAGCCCGTGCGTCGGTCATTCCCTGGGCACGCACCAACTGGGCCTGAGCATCGTTCAACTGAGCCTCGGCATCCACGATCGCGGACTCGCTGCTACGAATCTGGCTCTCGGCTTCGGTGACTCGTGCTCGCTGGGGGGGAATCTGCTCCGGACGTGTGCCCGCCTCAAGTCGGGCCAACTGCTGCTGTGCAAGGCGAAGGTTTGCCCGACGCACCAGCAACTCGGCCTCAAGCTCGCGGGTATCAAGCATGAAGAGCGGGTCGCCCTGCTTGATGGCATCACCAACATTGACGTACAACTTGCGGACCAGCGCGCCCACCGGCGCACCAATTGCGATGTTCTCGCTCGCCGCCTCGATCAATCCCGCGCCCGCGACAAAGGCAGCGTATGGAGGCCTGGGCGGCTCGATCACAGGTGGCTGCGCCGTGGGCGGGATCGAGCCACGAACGACAGTGATGGCGGCGAAGACGATGCCGACGACGGCGAGCAGCGGGATGAGGATGGTGCGGATCATGATGGGCTCCGGTGAGCGGGTGGGACGGGCTTGTGAGTGACTGGGCGACGCAAAACTTGGACGTGATCTACTTGGATTGATCGTGTGCGGTCGAGAGGCGATTGCCCAACCCCTTGGTGATGCGGACGATGTGGCCATCGTCCATCTCTGCGACGCGATCCGCAAACTCGAAGATGCGCTGGTCGTGCGTCACGACCACCATGGATAGTTCCTCGCCAGTAGCGACGCCTCGCAGCAACTCCATCACTTTCTGACCAGTGACATGGTCGAGCGCGCTGGTGGGTTCGTCGCAGACGAGCAACTTGGGCTTATGCACGATCGCGCGGGCGATTGCCACACGCTGCTGCTGGCCACCCGAGAGTCGTCGCGGCTCGTCGTTGGTCCGCGTGCCCAGGCCCACAAGGCCCAGGACCTCCTTGGCACGGCTGATGGCTTTGCTGCGACTCTGGCCCTGAATCAGCAGCGGCACGGCGACATTCTCCGCAATCGTGAGCGTGGGAATGAGATTGAACGCCTGAAAGACAAAGCCGACATTGACGGCACGGAACGCTGCCCTTTGGCTCGCGCTCATCTTCGCAAAGTCCTTGTCGAGGACGGTGCAATCGCCGCCGTCGCGATCAAGCACACCCGCGACGACACTGATGAGCGTGGTCTTGCCGCAGCCGCTGGGGCCGACGAGCATGAGCAGTTCGCCCTTATGCACATCGACATCAACACCTCGCAGAGCACGTACGGCGCTGTCGCCCTTGCCGTAAGTCTTGGTCACGCCCGTACAGCGCACGGCGATCTCGCCAGGACCGGAAACAAAGGAAACGGGTTTGGGAGACGTTGCGGTGAGCATTAGTAAACTTGGTTCGATTGGATGTCGAGGTTGGATCAGAACTCTGTCGAGATTTCACATCTGGACAACTTCAAAGCCTACGGAAACCAGAGCCAGAAACCAGAGCGGTGTAGAACGATACAAAGCTGTGATCGAGCGGCGGTGTCGTGTTTGCTCTCGTGCATGTTTCGTGTTTTTGTTGATGTCTGGCTGCGACTGTTGCACGATGCTGGCTTTGCAAACTGTTCTCAGTTTGTTGTTTGTTGAGTAATTCAAGACTTGAAGACCACTGCGGGTTCCAGTCGCATGACACGAATCGTGGGCAATGCCGCCGCGACCAGGCAGATGCCCAGGACACCAACGCCCGCCCCGACGAGCAGTTGCCAGGGCATGTAGAACCCCACGCCGACGGACTTCATCATGCCCCCGGAAAGGGCCGCGAAACCTGCTCCTAGCCCAAAGCCCAGGCAGCCGACGACCAGGACCTGCATCGCGATCATTCGCATCAGACGCCAGTTGCTCAGGCCCAGCGCCTTGAGTGCGCCGAAGTAGCGGGTGTTGTCAACGATGAAGTTGAAGAACGTCTGCCCGCAGACTAGAAGCCCGATGACAAAGCCCAGCGCGACCGTCATGCCGAAGTTCACCAGAATGCCCGTCTTGATCAGCGTATACCACGTCGTCAACTTCGAGAAGTCTCCGCGAGTCCGAGCGGCCATGCCCGTCAGGTCGTGAATTCGGGCGGCTACCTCGGGAATTTGTGACTTGCTCGCAACACCAACGAGCACATAGGTCAGTAACTTTCGCTGGGGCGGAGCATACGTCAACGCTCGCCCGTAGGTTGTATAGATGACCGGAGCCCAGTAGAAGGCTTCCTTGGTCTTGCAGACGCCCACGACTCGCGCGAAGCGGTCGTTGATGGAGAGTTGATCGCCCACCTGCAACGGGCGCTTGCTGCCATCGGGAAGCACCACGGCAAGATCGCCCTTCGCGGCCGAAAAATCGACAATGACGCTGTCGGATTCGCGGAGTCGCTCGACATCGCCCTCGACCATGTCAACCGGCGCACCCAGCAGCGTTGCGTCATCCACGCCTATCACGTTCGAGAAAACCTGGCGTCCACCCGCGCCTTGCACCAGCAACCCGCTGCGATACATCGGCACCGCCCACGCCACTCCTTCGATGCCTCGCACTCGCTGCAGCATCGTGTCACGCATCGGCTTGGGATCTTCGGTATACTCGACTTCCGGATCCATCACGAAGACATCCGCGTGTGGCGTGTCGTCGATGAAACTGCTCATGCGCTGCACGTAGCCCATGAAGATCGATGCCTGCTGGGTAATCAGCATCGCGGCGAAGGTCAGACCGACCAACAAGCCAGCAAACTTCAAGCTATCGCCCATGATCATGCGTATCGCGATGCGCATCATGGCGTGCTCCTTTCGTCAATGACCGGAGTAGGAACCCTCGCGCCGCGGGTCATTCCCGAGATATGAATGTCAATCGCGGTGTACGCTGAGGCGAGCGGATCGGTAAACCGCGCCCAGGGCATCTTGCCGTGGGTGATATACAGACTGACGATTCCATGGACGCAGCCCCAGGTCGCTTGCGAAACTACTTCGACATCGATCAGATGCGGGGCCAAACGGCCTTGCTGGATGCAATCCGCAACAGTGAGCCGGCAAGTGTTGTATCCCTCTCTGTCGGAGTTTGCGTGGATGCAATTCTCAGTGTTGTCCCCCTTGGAACTCAGGTCGGGTGGCTCGGTCATGAACATCAGTTTGTAATGGTGCGGGTGTTCGAGGGCGAAACGAACATATCCACGACCCAACTGACGCAGACGCTGCACGGGATCGGCAATCCGGTTGGTCTCGTGAAGACTGGAATCAAAGACCTGGAAGTCCTGCTGCATCATTGTGAAAATCAATTCAATCTTGTCCTTGAAGTGGACATACAGCGCCCCAGGCGTGTACTTCGCCGCCGACGCGATTTGACGCATCGACACATTCTCGAACCCATACTTGAGAAACAACTTCCGAGCCGCTGCCACGATCCGGCTTGCCGCCGCCGCGTTGTCCCGCATGCGTCGCTGCAACGCGGGGGAAATAGGCTCGATGTGCGTGACTTCCTGCATAGACCCAGCACGGCTGCGACTGCCCGATGAGGAAGCAGGACGATGGATAGTGCGATCAGGAGTACGGGATTGCGCAGATCGAGAAGCCATGAGAGGTAACGAGAGGGGACGAGCAAAAACGATGCCGATCAATGAACGATGTTCACTCAGTATACACTGTTCAGTGAACATCGTTTACTCGATGCATTGCTTTTCTCAGATTTTTTCGTGTCTGACCCTCATATACCCCCCAAGATTTTCCGAGGGAGCCATGCCAAATCGTCCCCAAACGCGCTACGCTCTGCCCGTTCGTCCGGGCGTTTCACAATGATTCGTGGTCGTGGACTTTCGTTCCGACCCGTGTTTGTTGTCCGGGGAGGCCTCCCGCAGTGGAAGCGGCTCCCCAGCGGCTGCAATAGGCCGTGCCCGGTTTTCGTTTTGGGTTTGTTTGTCCGAACTTCACCCACCTGCCCCGGAGGCCCCTCATGTCGTTCGACGCCGTTGTTCACGCCCAAGCCATTGAAATCGACCGCCTGAGCCTCGAAATGTGCGCCGCCGCTGGCAGTGGCCACCCCACCAGTTCCAGCAGCATCGGGCACCTCGTCACGGTGCTGCTCTTCAACTCCATGCGTTGGAGCCCCGACCACCCCGACTATCCCACCAGCGATCGACTCATGCTTTCCGAAGGGCACGCCGTACCTGCGGTCTACGCGGCTTGCGCGAAACTTGGCGTGATGGTCGGCAAGGATCCTGCCAAGCGCGTCAAACTGAAGGTCGAAGACCTCAAGACGCTCCGCGCAGCCTCCAGCGTTCTCGATGGTCATCCCAATCCCATGGAAGGCTTCCCATTCTTTGATGCTGCCACGGGCAGTCTGGGTCAGGGCTTGTCCGCCGCCGCGGGCGTGGCAGAGGCCGCACGCCTCGATGGCATCGACCGTCGCGTGTACTGCATCGTGGGCGACGGTGAATCCCGCGAGGGACAGATCACCGAGGCGCTTGACTTCATCATCGATCGCAAGTTAAAGAACATTCTGCCCATCTTCAACTGCAATGAATATGGTCAGGCCGATCGCGTCAGCGCCCAGCAAAGCCCCGACAACATGGTTAAACGCCTCGATGCAATTGGGTTTGATGTCGTCGTCATCGACGGGCACAACCCCACGCAGATCAAGAAGGCCTTCGATGCCTTCGCAGAGTCAAGCACCGAAAAGTCCGGCAAGCCCATGGCGATCGTCGCCAAGACCATCAAGGGATGGGGCTCACCCAGCATCCAGGGTGGCGGCTGGCACGGCAAGCCACCCACGGGCGATCAACTCAAGAAGGCGATCACCGAACTCGAATCGCGCCGCGTCGAGCTCACCACTTCGCTCAGTAATACCGACAGTTTCACGATCCAGCCGCCTGCCCAGGCCAAGGAAAAGCCCGAACGCACCACCGAGATCGCAACGCTGCACGAAGCCATGAAGAAGTTGGACATGGAAGCGGTCTATCAGAGCGGCACCTTTGCCACTCGTCGCGCCTATGGCATCGCCCTGCGTGAGTTGTGCAAGGCCAACCCCGACGTCATCGCGCTGGATGCCGATGTCTCCAACAGCACCTTTGCCGAAACCGTGAAGAAGGATGCCTCCACCAGCAGCCGCTTCATCGAATGCAAGATCGCCGAACAGAACATGTTCAGCGTCGCTGTGGGCCTCTCCGCCGCGGGCAAGATTCCCTTCTGTTCAAGTTTCAGCAAGTTCATCACCCGCGCCTACGACCAGATCGAAATGGCGATCTACAGCGGCGCGAATCTCAAGATCGTTGGCAGCCACAGCGGCATCACGCTCGCCGCCGACGGCCCCAGCCAGATGAGCCTTCCCGATGTCTCGTGGTTCCGCAGTTTCAGCACGATGAAGGATCATCGCGGCAATCCGGGCTGCTACATCCTTCAGCCCAGCGATGCCTTCGCGGCCTATTCACTCACGCAGACCATGGCGGAGTACGAGGGCGTGGTGTACATGCGGACGCTGCGCCCCGAGCACGAGTTCCTCTATAGCGATGATCAGGTCTTCAACCTGGGCGGCTTTGAAACCCTCGCCGAGGGCCGCGATATCCTGATCTGCGCCGCCGGCGCAATGGTCCATGAGGCCAACAAGGCCATCGACACATTGGACAAGGCCGGTATCTCCGCGACGCTCGTCGATCTGTACAGCCTGCCCTTCGACAACGAAGGCTTGCTTGACCTCGTTTCCAGCAATGGGGGCCTGGTCGTCAGCGTCGAAGATAACTTCGGCGGAGGTATCGGCAGCGCGATCGCCGACGCCATCCTCGAAGCCGGCGATGGCTTCCACCTCGAACAGATGCACGTCCGGCGCATCCCCAAGAGTTGCCGCACGCCCGAAGAGATTCTCTCGATGTGCGGGCTGGACCACCAGGCGATTGTCAAGAAAGTCATGGGCATGTTGCAGGTGGTGTGAGATCCATGCTCGTCTGTTCGCTAGGTCCTGACTGACAATCCATCCCATCACTTCAGAGTTCACACTTCGTGCGCAGTACGCGATCACATGGTCGCATCACGCCTTCTCTCTCTGAGGGCTGGCCTTGCGAATTGCCAGCTACGCTCTCACAATGACTTCTCCCGTGCTTATCGCGTCCTGGAACGCCAAGCCAGCAACGACACTGGCAACTTCGTTGCACGCTTCGGGCATGCCCCTCCTCGATGCCATCGTCAAGGGGATCGCCCTGGTCGAAGATGATCCCGAGGAAATGTCCGTCGGCTTTGGCGGTCTTCCCAACGAGGATGGCGAGGTAGAACTCGACGCGAGCGTTATGGACGGCCCCCGCCACAAGGCGGGCGCGGTTGCTGGGCTGCGAGGCTATCGATACGCCAGCGCTGTCGCGCTCGAAGTCCTGCGACGCACCGATCATGCCTTGCTGGTGGGCGAGGGCGCGGCCCGATTTGCAAAGCAACTGGGCTTCACACACGAAGACCTCTGCTCGCCAGCCTCGCGCAAGGCATGGTTGGATTGGAAAGCCAGCCTTTCAACGCGTGACGCATGGATCGGTGCCATCGACGCGCCCGGATCGGGCAATGGCAACACGAGCGCCCACAGCGACCAGCACGAACAGCCCTTCGACACCGCGCGTTGGGCAGGCCACAAGTTAAACCCCACACCAGGCAAGCCTCCAACCGACCTTCCGCGCGCTGATGTTCCCCCGCCCAGTAGGTCAAACCTCGCCCCGAAAGTTCCCTTCACCTACGGCACCATCCACCTCTCGGGCCTCGACAGCGCAGGCGACCTGTACGCTTCCACCAGCACCAGTGGCCTGTCCTACAAGATTCCCGGGCGCGTAGGTGATACCCCAGTCATTGTCGCGGGTATTTATATTGATAACGCCGTAGGCAGCGCTGGCGCAACCGGGCGGGGCGAAGCGACGCTGCAAACCTGCGCAGCATTCGATGTCGTGCGACGAATGGAAGAAGGACTCGATCCCACCCAGGCCTGCCTGCGCGTTCTGGAACGGATCGCCCGCCTGACTCGAGAGCCCCGCCTGCTCGACGCGATGGGCCGCCCGGTCTTCAACGTCACCTTGTACGCCCTCCGAAAAGATGGTCAAGCAGGCAGTGCCAGCATGCACGACGGCTACCAGCACGTCTTGCAACGGGGCGATGCCTGCCAGTTGCTTCCCAACGCTTCCTTGTTTCCCGCTTCCTAAGCGGCTGCCTCGCTCCTATCCTGTGGGTCCATGACCAAGGTTCTCCGCAAGTACCGCAACTGGTTCCTCGCACTCTTCGGGTCCTTCCTGATGGTGTCGTTCCTCATGACGGGCTCCTCATCTATGTTCCAGCCCGACCCGCTCAAGCAGGTCGAGGGCACGCTGCTGGGTGAGAAGGTTCGTGTCAATGAAGGGATGCACGCCGCCGCCGAACTCGAAGCTGTCAAGATGCTCGCGGGCAACCTCGTCGAGAACAACCTTGGCATTCAGGACGGCCTGCACTGGCTCATGCTCACGCGTGAGGCAGAGCGTGGTGGCCTCGTCGGCAATGAGTTGGACGGGCGCGAATCACTCACCGATATCGCCCGCAGCATGGTCCCGGTAGTTATTCGTGATCGAACCATCCAGGACCTGAGGCAGAACCAGCCCCAGATGTTCGAGATGGTCCGGCGCAATCCCGACTTTCTGAACTTCTTCGTGCAGCAGAACATGCAGCGCCTGACCCAGAGCGATGTCGATGGCATCGCCAGTCAACTCAACCAGCAAATGATCGAGGGTATTCCCAGAGCCGCGGGCAATGCACGCCTCCAGATTCCCGAGGTTGAGATCGCGCTCGCGAAACTGCGCGGTATCATCCGCCTGCAGAATACCTATCTCTCCGCAGGCCGCCTCTCTGACCGACGCTATATCAACGCCTCGCGCGGCGCGAGCGATGTCGTGATCGTCGATGCTCTGGCCATTCCCGGCGCAACCCTCGCCGAGCCCACCTTTGCGCCAACCGCCGAGCAGATTCTCGCCCAGTTTGATCAGTTCAAGAATTTCGTTCCAGGCGATGGCGAGACCGGCATCGGCTATCAGCAGCCAATCAGCGTTCGCCTCGAATGGATCGAGGTGAACCGAGAGAGCATCGCAAACGCCATCACGCTTGATCTGAAGGATGTCAGCAAGCACTGGCAACAGAACCGGGCCCGTTTCCCGGGCACGATCGAAGCCGAAAAGGTCAACGTCGAGGCGGACCTCAAGTCCGCACGCGTGACGGAAGCACTCGCGGAAGTCGACCGCGCCTGGAAGGCTCGCGTCCGCGCCGATCTTCGCCGCATCCAAGTTATCCAGGGTGTGAAGCAACTGTCCGCCGACTGGGCATCGACCCGCGCACCCATGGCCACCTACGCACAGGCCATGAGCGAAACTGTGCTCGCAGCGCTCAAGTTCAACATTCCAACCCCCACCGTGCAATCCCGTACCACGTCGTGGCTACGCGTGCGCGATGCGGGCAATCTGCCCGACATCGGTCGAGCCCAGTTCAACGCGGGCTCTCGCGACTTCCCGCTCTCAGCATTGCTGGCCCAGGCCTACGAACTCAGTGACGACAGCACGCTGGGCTTGCAGGTGGGTGTTCCCTTTGAGTCGTCACTCATCGATGACGCTGGCAATCGATACTACCTGCTCGTCACCAGCGCACGCAAGGCAAGCGCTCCCGACTCGGTCGATGAAGTCCGCGATCAGGTCGTCCGCCACCTTCGCGAGCAGCATGGCTATGAACTAGCCACCCAGCGCATTGCTGAGTTTCAGGCCAAGGCCGCGAGCGAGGGTCTGGACGTGCTCGCCGCCGAGATCAACGCGTCAATCACGGATCCCTCGGCCTCTCGCGTCAGCGTTTCCCGCAACCTCGAGTTCAGTCGTAAGACCGCCGATTCTCGCTTGGGCCTCGCAAACTCTGATCAGGTACGTGATGAGGTCATCCGCATTGGCGGCATTCTGGGAGCACTGACCCAAGCCTCAACCGAGAATCAGGCGCTTCGAACCGGCGGTGCCGGGTCCAAGCCTGATCGGACAGTGGTGATCTTCCAGATCAATGGCATGCGTCCCTTCACACAGGAAGACCTCCGTTCACGCCCAGCGACGGCCTCCATGCGACTGACGGTCGCAGAACTCAGCGAGATCGCCGATGATTCCAACGCCTCCGACGCGTTTTCGTTTGATGCTGTGAAGGAACGCCTGAACTGGAAGCCGGTTGGCCCCGCGAAGAAGACATCAGAATCCAACGATCCTTCCAAGCCCTCTACAACACCAACCCCTACAACAACTTCCACGCCCACCAACTAGCAACCAGCGACCGGCCTGCTTGCCATCCATCGCTCCGTCGATCTACCCATGCCAGAGCCCGCCCGCAAGACCCGTCAGCGTGAAGCCATCCGCGATGCCATCGCCGCCGCGAAAGCACCCGTTGGTCCCAGGGAGATTCTCGAATCCGCAGCGGGAGGGGCTCAGGGGCTGGGCCTTGCCACGGTCTATCGCACGCTCAAGTTGCTGGTGCAAGCCGGAGAAATCCTCACCGTTGACATACCGGGCGAATCCCCTCGATACGAACTAGCCGGCAAGGGCCATCACCACCACTTTCTCTGCAAGGCCTGCGATAAGGTCTACGAACTCGATGGCTGCTGCGGACACTTTGACGAACTGACCCCCAAGGGCTTTGAGGTCACAAGCCATGATCTGACTTTGTTCGGTCACTGCGCGAACTGCGTTAAGAAGACCCGAACATCCTCCGGCGCGCGAGATTCCGCGCCCAAGGTCCACAAACATGCGCTCAAGCATTGACGTATCGGTCCTTGCCCAACGACAACCAATGCCCACCCATGTACGCTGCTCAAGGGGTAGTTGTCGCTTTTGGGACGGTTCCTGAAGACGCTGGCCCCGAGCCAATTGCAAGGGGGAAGACGCATGTGCGGGGCGAAACAGTACAGTCGGTCTCTTGACGATGAGAAGATGGTGAACCTGTACCAAGTCAATAGGCAAAGACGCAGGCTATTCGATATTACAAGCAGCGCAGGAATCTTTACGCCTGGAGGGCTGCTGATGTCGTCGACTCGTTTGCTCATCGTCTCCGCCGCCGCGTTCGCTCTGGGCGTTTCCGCGTCCACTGTCCTCGCGCAGCAGAGCAATGGCTTGTCTGACAACAGTCAGGAAGTAGTCCGCCGCCCATGGCGAGTGAACCAGTATCAGCGTGGCACGCAGCGCCCCCAGCAAGGCTCGATTCGTGTCCTCTCACCCAACGCCAATCGCAATACCAATGCGACCGAAGGTACTCCCATCCTTCCAAACATTCCAGTAACCCCCTCATCGCCCACCAATGGAAACGGCGGTAACGGGGGCAGCGGTGGTAACGGTTACAACGGCGAATCGACCGTCTCTTCCGTGCCGCCACCAGCCTCAGAGCGTCGCATAGGCATTGGTCGCTTCCGTCCCCGCTCGGGCTTGATTGATCCCCGTGGATTCTCGGTCCGTGTTGAAGAAGGTCGTCGCGTCTTCCTGACATGGGAAGACACCGCCGTCAACGAAACCTCATATGTCGTGCAGCGCCGCCGCTCCGTCGAGGTTGACGGTCGCGGCTCGTGGGGTCCCACCGAAGAAGTCACACTGAGTGCCAACGCGCAGCGCTTCAACGACGTTCCCAGCCAGACGGGGCATTACGCGTATCGCGTTGCCGCCGCCTCAACCAACGGCCGCTCGTGGTTCTCGGCGTGGATGACGCTTTATCTGCCTCCTTCGGCGTTCGTCATCGATCCAATTGGCCCTGGCCCCAACCCGAACCAGCCGCCCAATAACCCCAACGAGAACAATCCGCAGGGTGGTCCCCAGGGTCCTGGTGGTCCCACAATCACTCCCCCAACTCCGCCCGAGCCCCCATTCATGCCCAGCGGAGCGGAAGCATCCGATGTGGGCAACCGCCACGCGAAGGTGCGTTGGCAGGCTGTCTCGGGCGCAACGCAGTACCAGGTTGAGCGCAGCCCCGCGATGCGCGACGGCACAGCCCTGATCCCCGCCAGCGAACTGGAGTTCATTGATGCCTCGGGCGTTGGTGGATTTGAGTATCGAGTCCGCGCGATCGGTGCGGGCGGTTCGTCGCGATACACCGGTTGGCTTGCTGTCAATGTGAGCGATATCGCGCCAGTTGCTCCCAGCAACCTCGCCATCGAGAGTTTGAATGACAACGAGCGCGTCCGCCTGACCTGGAGCGATAACGCCGACAACGAGACAGCCTATCGCCTCGAACGCCAGAGCCGCGACAGCGGCACCTGGACCGAACCTGTCACCATTGTGCTGACGCCCAATCGCGAGCAGCAGATCGATGTGCCAGGCATAGGCGAACACCGCTATCGCTTGAACGCCTTGGGTGCCTCTGGCAACAGCCCTTCGACTGACTGGGTAAGCGTCACGGTCGCGAATAGCAACACCAATGACGACGGCGGCACGCCCGCTCCTGGCCCGGATGCTGCTCCTGAATTGCCGACCAGTTTCGCTGCGGTGGGTATCAGCAATGCCCGCGCTCGCCTGAGTTGGGCGGATACTTCCAGCGTCGAAGCCTGGTTCGAGGTCGAACGTTCGCCAGCCTTCCCCGAGAGCCGCATCCGCGTTGCTGCCAACGCGACCCAGTTTATCGACGACTGCGGCGCTGGCACGTTCCAGTATCGCCTTCGTGCGGGCAATGTCACTGGCTCGTCCGAATGGACGAGCTGGGCCATCGCAAACGTGGTTGACATCGCTCCCATCAGCCCCTCGGGTCTGACGGCGATCCACACGGGCGATCACCAGCGCGTCACGCTGGCATGGTCAGACAACAGCAACAACGAGACCGGCTTCCGCATCGAGCGCCAGACTCGCCTGGGCAACGACTGGGGCACGACCCGATCGATTCTCGTGACCGCAAACTCGGGCACGCAGATCGACGAGGCTGGCTCGGGCGAGCACCGCTACCGCATCGCTGCTGTGAACAATGCTGGCCTATCAGCTTACACAGGCTGGACGACGGTGAACGTCCCCGTCGCACCGGTTGATCCCAGCACTATCCCGCCAGCATCGCCAGGCAACTTGGGCGCAAGCGATCAGAACCGTCGCGCCAGCGTGCTGTGGAGTGATGCGAGCAACAACGAACTGGGCTTCGAACTCGAGCGTGATCCTGCCTTCCCTGCGCGTGTGCTGCTGGGCAGCAACGTCACCGGGTATCTTGACAACTGCGGCCCTGGCACGCTCCGCTACCGCGTTCGCGCGTACAACAACGCTGGCTACTCGCAATGGACGGAGTGGACAACGGTGCAGGTCGCTGAGACCCTGCCCGGCGCACCGAGCAATGTGGGCGCGATGGATGTGGGCAACCAGCAGGACGTGAATGTGAGTTGGACCGACAACTCCTTCAACGAGCAGGCCTTCCGCATCGAGCGAACAACCTGGACAAACAACAACTGGAGCACGCCCACCATCACCACGGTTGAGGCCAACGAGACTGACTTCGAGGACAGCCCGGGCATGGGCCGCTTCCGCTATCGCATCCAGGCCCTCAACGAAGGAGGCGAGAGCGCCTGGTCCGAATCGACCATCGTCAGCGTCACCGACGGCTGGACCCAGGTCATCAAAAGCCCCGACACCCGCGAAGTCTTCGTCAGTAGTTCGCTGGGCAACGATGCCAACTCGGGCCTGACGCAGGACCAGCCGGTGCGCTCGTTGCTGCGAGGCTACCAACTCCTCCGCGACAACATGCCCGACCACATGCGCCTGCGCCGAGGCGATGTCTGGACCAACGAAGTCCTTGGGCCGTACGGCGTTCATGGGCCATGGGACAAGAATGGTCGCAGCGCCGCCGAGCCAATGGTCATCTACTACTACGGCGACAGCCCCGAGCGTCCGCTGCTGCGGACGGGCCAACTCGATCGCGGCGTCATGATCATGGGCGATGGCATTCAGGGCAACCTTTCCTTCATTGGCCTCAACTTCCGGGCACACACCCGCGTGATTAGCGATCCGGACTACGTTCCCAACGATGCTGGCAACAACCCGCCCTGCGCGATCTTCATCTATGGCCGTGGCGCAAACTTCCTGATCGAGGATTGCAAGTTCGACTCCTACACCGGGCACATGCAGTTCCAGGTGCCCATCGACCAATTGCCCAACGGCTGGACCCTCAACGACATCACCGTCCGCCGCTGCGTCATGGTCGATGCCTATGCCGGTGCCACCACGCACAGTTCCGCAGTGTTCGCCAGCAACATCAACGGCCTGACCTTTGACGAGTGCATCGTGGACCATAACGGCTGGAGCGAGACGGTGCCCAATCGCCCCTCGACCATCTTCAACCACAACTTCTACCTGGTGGGCACCTGCACCAACGTCGTGGTGAAGAACACCATCACATCGCGAGCCGCAGCAACCGGCATTCAGATGCGTGGCCAGGCCATGCACGCCTTCAACAATCTCGCCCTCAAGAACCCGCTGGGCATCACCGCTGGCCACGCGCAGGCAAGTTGGCCCAGCCAGGGCTGGACAGGCTCGATGAAGTACAACGTCATCCTGGATGCCGCAGACGTTGGTGTCTTTGGCCAGCCCAACTTCGCGGCCCGCGGGTTTGGCATCGTCTTCGGACGCAGCATCTCGGGCGTCATCGAGCACAACATTCTCGCCCACAACACCTCGAGCCGAGGCACCGAGCCGGCCATCTGGTCGGAGTTGCCAAGCACTGGCATCACGATCCGCAACAACCTGCTCTACAACTGGACCGGCGTCTTGGATCGCCCCTTCCGAGGCGGCCTCTTCCGCCTCGACACGTCCCTGCCCAGCAACGCTGTCGTGCAAGACAACGTCTTCCAACAACCAATAAGCGGCTTCGTCAACCAGATCTCCAACACCATGAACAGCCCGGGCGGCCAGTGGGCCCGCAACCGGTACTATGGCGCGGGCAATCCTGAAAATCAGTGGTTCGTGAAGGGCGTTGACCAACCCTACAACTTCGCAAGTTGGGTGCAACGTTCAAACGAAGTGGGCGCTCAGAACACGCCAGCCTCCTTCCCCAACGCAGACCGCACGGTTGCCGCGTACATGGCCAGCCTGGGCCTCGAACCAAGCCTCGAGCGGTTCCTCGAAGAGGCTCGCAAGCAGACGCGGACCAATTGGCGGCCAGAGTTCACCGCAGCCGCCGTCAACCGCTGGATTCGCGAGGGCTTTGGCATGCCCGAGCCAGATGCATCGGTGGGCAACCCGCCCCGCCAGTAAACTTTTGACGCTGCGAACGGGCCGCTTCTGAAAGATGCGGCCCGCTTGCTTATGCTCACGATGAAAGAGGCTCGTACTCGCATATGAAGATCAGCATTGGCATGCTCGCATACAACGAAGCGCAGCGGATCGCAGAGACGATCCGCCGCGTCTTTGCCCAGACGCTGCTGCTTGATCCTCCCGCCCATGTTGCCCTGATCGAACTCGTGGTCGTGCCCAATGGCTGCAAGGACGATACAGCGGGGGTCGCGAGGCAGGCCATCCGCGATGAACTGGCAAAACTGCCCGAGACGATGCGCTCACGGGTCTCGGCACGCGTCGAAGAACTCGCTCAGGCCGGCAAGAGCAACGCGTGGAACGAGTTCATCCATCGCATCGGCGATCAGCAAGCCGACGCGGTGCTGATGCTCGACAGCGATATCGCATTCAACCACGAACATTGCTTCCGATTGCTGCTCGACAAACTTCATGCCGTTCCCACTGCCTGGTGTGCGGTGGGCAGGCCGCTCAAAGATGTTGCGTTCAAACGCGAAAAGTCGGTATTGGATCGAGTCTCGCTGATGGCGTCTTCGAGTAGTGCGACCGGACCAGCCACGATCGCGGGCAGCATGTACCTGATCCGTGGTGAGATCGTACGGCGAATCTGGATGCCGGTTGGTCTGCTGACCGAGGATGGCTTCCTCCGAGCGATGCTCATCACCGAGTTCTTCACAAACCCCAATCAGAATCCCGACCGCGTCGTGCGTGAGGAGCGCGCCAGCCAGATCTTCGAGGCCGTGAAAAGCCCGAGTGGGGTCTTCAAGCATGCGCGTCGGCTGCTGGTGGGTGCGCGCATCAACGCGTGTGTCTATGACAAACTGTGGAACCTGCCCAAAGGTCCGGAGGGCCAGCCCCTTGAAGATGCTGGTGCGTGGTCCAAACGCCAGCACGACAACAACCCCCAATGGCTGCAAGCACTCGTCCGCGAACGGATCGGCGGCAAGGGATGGTGGGTCATGCAGCCTGGATTGATTCTCGATCGCTTCCACCGCGTGCTCAAAAAGCCGCTGCCCAACAAACTCGCGCACTTGCCAGTCGCCGCAGGGCTGTTCCCGTTTGATCTCGCCGTGCTCTTGAGTGCGAATCGGGCAGTGCGGCGCGGGGAGTTTCGCTGGTGACCGTCATCGACGGCACACAGATTGGCTCCGAAAGCACACCTCTATCCACAGGGCAGAGCGGGGGCGCGGCTAGGGACGCGGCCGGAGGCGGCGGCGGAGCAGGAGATACCACGGCACGCCGGGCAGTCTCCGGTGCAGCATGGAACGTCGTCGGGCAGGTCTACCAGCAGGTCATGCGACTGGTCTCCAACGTGCTCCTCGCGCGCTTTGTCACCGCCGATGTGCTGGGCACGATGGCCGTAGTGACGCAACTCAACCAGGCCCTGTACATGTTCAGCGATGTGGGGATCGGCACCAGCATCGTCAACCACAAAAGGGGCGGCGATCTCACGTTCCTGCGCACCGCGTGGACCGTCCAGATCGTGCGCAGTTTCGTCATTACCGGCCTGGGGATGCTGCTTGCGTATCCGTTTGCGATGCTGTTCGCAGATTCGACGCATCCGGTGGACATGCTCTTCTGGGTGACGCTCGCGACCACGGGCGCGATGCTCGTCAATGGGTTTCAATCCGTCGCGTTCTTCCTGGGCACACGCGAGTTGCGCGTCGCTCGTGTGCTGTTCATGGACATCGTGGCCCAGACCGTTGGCACGGGCGTGAGCATCCTGCTCGCGTGGCAGTTGCACAACGTCTGGGCCCTTGTCATCGGCAATCTCCTCACCACGCTCCTGCGCACGCTGCTCAGTTATGTGATGCTGCAGAAACTCTCCCTGCGCCCTAGTTGGGACCCTGAGTCTCGCAAAGAACTGCTAGGATTTGGCAAGTGGATTCTGGTTTCCACCGTCCTGACGTTCTTCGCCAACTCCATGGATCGCTTCCTGCTCGCCAAACTCCTTGGCCTCTCGGTCTTTGGCCTCTACAACACCGCCCTGATGTTCGCGATGGTGCCGATAGAACTCATGCTCCGCATCACCGTGAGCGTGCTCGTGCCAGTCTACAGCAAGAAGAAGAATGATCAGAACCAACTGCCCGCAGAAGTCTTCGATCGCGTCGGCTTTGTCATGCTGCTCGTCTCGGGCTGCATGATCGCCGGCGTCGCCGCGACCGCTCCGGGCTTCATCCGCGCAGTCTACAAGCCCAACTTCCACGATGCCGCGCTGATGGTGCCCTGGCTCGCGGCCGCCGCCTGGCTGAGAGTCCTGCATAACAACGCCGTTGCTGCGATGCTGGCCATGGGGCGGGCCAAGAGCAGCGCGCTGGGCAATGGCCTCAAGCTCGCTGGCGTACTCACCTTCGTGCCACTGGGTTTTTATCTCCTGCATGTTCCGGACAAGGTGGTGCCGGGTGTGATTGGAGCATCGATCGGCCTCGCAGCCGGGGAGTTCTTGAAGTACGTCGCCTTCACGATCGATGCGTCAAAGGCTCGGCTCAAGCCCCTCCGCGCGGACCTGCCTGGAACGATCCAGTTCCTGCTTGCGATGGGCATCGTGCTCGCGGGCCAGTGGTGGCTTCGTCGTCAGGGCGCGAAGCCGACCTACGAAGCGATCATCTGCGGATGCGCCGTCATCGCAGTCTACTTGCCCGCGCTGTATCGGGGCGGACGAATGGTGGCTCCGCACATGAAGTTGCCCGGCTTCGTGCGAAGACTTCTGCGCGTCTAATTCGCATGGTCGTCCGACTCGTTCACCCAATCACAATTGCGCGTGGTCTGTGCCTTTCGCACGCGAACAAACTCGATTGCCATCTCACCAAAAAGCGAAGCGCCAGTCGTTGCCACAAATCTAATCGACTATCGGCTCATCGCTTTGCGCCAGCCCGCACGAAGAAGGGCGGCGCGATCGTCGCCATCGTGTGCAGACCCGGCTTGGCTTCCAGCACTCGCGGCAGCGTATTGATGACGATGCTGCTGGTGGCGATATCGCCATGAACTCCGCCCGGAATGACAACATCGATGCGAGGCTCACCCTCAACCAGCACGCGGTCGTAGGGATCGTGCTGGCCGATAGCTGCCTGGAACTCCAGATGCACAACCTCTCGCTCGTCGAAGTACCCCTTGGCAACCTGACGAACGCCCGCGATGCGGCCGCGGGCGATCGGGCCGACGCCCGATTGCATATCTCGCGTCGCGTGGACAGGCTCAAGGTCTTCGTCCCAGCGCTCGATGGGCAGTCCAAGATAGTGGGCGATGAAGTGCAGGCTCTCGCCTAGCCCAACATGACGGAGCGTTCCCTCGCGGACCTTCGCGGCAAACTGCACATCGTCGAGGCCGGCGCCAATCTTCTGCTGGAAGGGGATGCGCCGGGCGCTCGCGTCCTGCACCCGATAGCACGCAACCCCGCGCACCGACTTGCTCACACTGCTCACAAACGCTGGCAACGCGTCCATGAGGTAGCCGGGATTCACGCCCGTGCCCAGCAAACGCCCGCCGTAGCGCAGTGCGATCTCTTCCAGTTCCTCGGCGAGCGCGACATGGCGCAGCCACGGATACACCAGTTCCTCGCAGGTGCTGACCACAGCCTTGCCCTTACGGAGCAGATGGCGGAAGGTGTCAGCACACTGGGCCAGGTCACTGCTGGTGGTGACAATCGCGAGATCAACGACCGACCAATCAACACTCTCAAGGTTGGACAGGATGCGAATGCCAGGACTGGCCTTGGGCACGTACTGGTGCAGCGGCTGGTTGGCTAGTTGCGGCGCATGGTCCACACACGCGACCACATGACCGACCTCACGCTCGTGGAGATCGTTCAAGATGCGGATACCGAGGGGGCCAAGACCGACGTGGAGAATGCGGAGCATGTAGATCGAGCGTAGGAACAACCAAGCCGGGACGGAGGGACAAACACATCGAGCGACCATGGAACAAAGCAACTAGGCATCGAGGATCGGCCCAAGGTGGCCTTGGCTTGAATCAAGGCGATCCCGAGCCTCGACGGGTACGAGCGACAATCGGTGGGCAACGATGGCGGTCTTCACTTCGCCATCACAGGCATCCAGCAGTTCAAAGGCTTTTTCCCGGCTCAGTCCTGTCAAAGTACTCACGATCCTGGCCGCACGATCACGCAACTTGGCGTTGCTCGCCTTGACATCCACCATCAAATTCTGATAGGCCTTGCCCGCGCGAATCATCAGAGTCGTGGAGATGGTGTTGAGTGCCATCTTGGTCGCGCTGCCCGCCTTCATGCGGGTCGAGCCGGTCAGGACCTCCGGTCCGGTCTTGATCATGATCAGGTGGTCGCATGCTTCTGGCTTGTCGATAGTGGTACAGCAGAGCAGACCCGTCGTCGCTCGCTTACCGATTTTGAACCCGCCCTTCGATTCAGCACGCTTGCAGAAATCCAGCGCGCCCAGTGCGTAAGGCGTGGTCCCCCCCGCAGCAATCGCCAGCACCGCGTCCTGCTCCGTGAGATGCAGAGCCTCCAGTTGCTCCCACGCACCTTTCACATCGTCCTCCGCGCCTTCGCTGCTCTTGCGCAGTGACCAATCACCGCCAGCGATGATCCCGATGATGCGATCAGGCGGCACGCAGAACGTGGGCGGAGCCTCGCTTGCATCCAGCACACCCAGGCGGCCCGACGTGCCAGCGCCGACATAGATCAAGCGACCGCCCGCGATGAACCCCGGCTCGATTGCCAGAATAAACGTCGTGATGCGCTCCTGGGCTCGCTTAAGCGCGACCTGGACCTGGCGATCCTCATGCTGGATCAGTTCGACAAGTTCCGCCGCGTCGAGCCTGTGCAGGTGCGTCGTGCGAGGGTTGCGCTTTTCTGTATCGATGTGAGCACGGTCAGCGGGAACGGAAGGATTGGGCATCGACGATTGTTGCAGGCCCAAGCAATCCTTGGAGTATGAATCGCACCCTTACGACAACGGTCCTAAGGGATAGTCCATTGACCAGAAATAGGTGAGGTTTGTACGCCCGTCACATTTCCGAGCGTGATCGGCACGCGATCCTGACAGAGCGCACCGAGGACAGCAAAGCACGCCGCTTCGCGAAACTCGATGGGTACGCCGTGCTGCGCCGTGGTCGTGACGCCGGCAGGGCCGCACGCAGCGATGGCCCGCACTAACCCACGATTGCGCACGCCGCCGCCCGCAAGGATAATGTTGTCGACGCGCACCCGCTCAACAATGACGCTGGCGATAGCCTCGCATGCGGTTCGGGCGAGGTCGTTGGGCGCAACGTGGATGCGAAAGCGATTCAGCCACTCACCCACTTCGTCTCCGGTGCCCAGACTGCGACGCGAGAACGATTGGACCCGCAGAATGCTCTGGAGATCTTCGAACGCTTCATCGTGTATGCTGCCCGCAAGCGCACAATTGCCGTCTATGTCGTAGGGATGGTGCAGGACATCGCGCGCAACGGCGTCGAGTAGTTGATTGCACGCGCAGAGATCGCCGCCAGAAATAGTTGTAGGATCAATGATGTCCTTGGGCTCGCCAAACGTGGTGTAGTTCGCAAAACCCCCGAGATTCACGATGGCAACAGGATTGGGCATGCGATGATCGCTCGTGGTCATCCCATTCGCAAACGGGTCGACGACATCGGCGAAAAGCACCGCATCGGCAAGCGGCGTGATTGGCGCACCCTGCCCACCCGAAGCGAGGTCGGCCTGACGCAGGTTGCACACGATCGGAATTCGCAGGGCATGGGCAAGCGGCGCGGGCTCAAAGAGTTGCCAGGAATGAGGCGGAGCGTGAAAGACGGTCTGGCCATGCACGCAGACGAGGGCAACTTTCTCGCAGGGCGTCGAAGATTCCGCGAGCAGACGCTCGACCACGCGGGCGTGGAGAATCGCAAAGTCCCGCGACAGAAAGGCAATCTCACCCGCAGTCATGGGTTGCTGCTCGGCAAATCCTCGCAATTGCGGCGCAAGAGTTCCCAGTGGCTCGGCGACACCATGCAGAAAGGTGGCTCGCATAGCGAGGCCTTGACCATCGATGGCAACCAACGCGGCGTCGAGTGCGTCGATGCTGGTACCAGTCATACAGCCGATAGCAAGGCGGGATTCGGAAGGCATGATCGAATGGCCTCGAGAAGGTGATCAGGGTGATCAGGGTGAGTGGATCAAATCAGGACGCCAGCGTCTTGACAGCGATGGTGGCAAAGTGAGAGCAACTTTGTTCGAGGCCGCCAGTACGCGAGCGGGCAAGCCACAGGCGACGATGTTCTCGCTCGAGCACGTTAAGCCGTTCGATAACCCCAACGCGCGAGTCCGATGCATCCTCGAACATCGACGCGGCCCGCTCACTTGCAAACACCAACATGCTGGCGGTAAGTGCCAGTTCGTCCCGTTCGAGCGCGCACTGCGAGTCAAGTGAATCAAGCGAACCGTCATGCGGCATCGACGCAGCCAACGCCGCGATGCGATCCCGCGCGAGCAGCCAGAGATCCGAATGACCAACTGATCGAATCGTCGAGCGATCGTGCGAAAGACTTGCAAAGAGAGCAGTCTGATTGCGTAGACGCGTGAGGCCAGGTTTAGAGAGCAAGCCAGCAACGGAGCGAAGTTCAATATCAGCATCAGCAAGCCGATCCAGCCATTCACCGATAGAATCGGAGAACTGATCCACTGCGCACCCTTGACGTAATGTTCGCCCATTGCCCTGCCATGCAGCGTCAAGTCCCTCACGCAAGGCGTGGCGGGTCACTGGCCACGGCTGCCAATGGCCGCTATCGCCCCATTCGCACAAGAGCATGCCGCGCACGTTGTTCGCGATGCCAGCACGCACGGCGTTGGCAATGTTCTCACGTCGCTCCGTAGCGCGCCCAGTAATCGACCGCCAGCAACTCGTCCCTGGACAAACCCACGCTTCGAGACCAGCGCTGTGTACGCGCTGCACCCACGCATCAAACGGCGTGTCCGGCTCATACCCCCAGACCAGCGCGATCGGATCATGCTCACGAAGCATCGCAAGTTGCCCAAGATGCTCTGGCGCGGACTCTTGTGAGAGAACGACATCGCCCCAGAACATCGGGCGTTTGCCGTGGCTTCGCGTGATCGCGGCAACCTTGGACACAAATTCGCAGAAGACCGCGACGCGGCCACGCCGCGCAACCTCGTCCTGACTGCGTCCGAAGGCGATGTCATAGACCTCGTCGCAGTTGATGTTAAACAGTTTGCTCTGCACGCACGCACCTTGCTGAGCAATCCAATCAGCAACTAACGCCAGCGAGCGAGGGTCTGTCGGGCAGAGCGAGAAAGGCCCATTGCGTGGCCAGATATCAAACATCCACTCGCCATGAGTTTCGGCAAGCTCGCGATATCGCGGCAGTTGGAGCCAGTGCCGAAGATGCCCGAAACAGTTCTGATTCGCCACCAGTTCAATGCCGCGCTCGTGAGCAAGTTCGTCGAGCCGACGCAGTTCATCTGGCGAGATCGCGCCACACCCCTGCCAAGCATCTTCATGGCCCTTATACGCGAAGGTGTGCTCGAAGTAAAGTTGCATGTGATTGCATCGCATCAGCGCGAGTTCATCGAGAATCTCAACCATGTGCCGCATCGTTGGCACGCGATTGCGAGAGACATCAAGCAAGACACCTCGCACGGCAAATGCTGGCTCGGATCGGATCGTGACGTATTGCAGATGCGAATGGCGTGCGAGTACGAGCAGTTCGGTCAACCCATGCCGCACTCCGGCGGGCGTCGGAGCGACAATCTCTATGTCGTTCGCAGTTCGAATCGAGAGTTGGAACTTTTGCAACGCACGCTCATCGCTCTCGCTCGTACCGCTGGCGATGCTGACACGCACGCACCCGTTGGTAATCGCCTCAGCATCGAGTGGTCGCGTCAAGAGCAACGTCCGCACGCGAGCATCGCGCAATATCGTCGGTATCGCACAACGCTCGCTCGAAGGCTGCCCGCCCATGCTCATCCCCCACCCCCACTGCGACTTTCATCACTCCTCGACATCCTGACATCCTGATGGCGACCAGCACAGCACACCGCGAACGCACAGATCGTGCCAAGAACCAGTTGGTATGAGAACGCGATGGGTCGCGTCACCGGATTGACATCACGTTCCAGTGACCACCCAAGCCCGCGATGCGACATCGACACTAATACCTCTTTCACGCTTCCAAACAAGTTCGGTTGCAGCCACAGCACAACAACAAATCCAACCACCAGAGCGCAAATCGCCGACACCGCGTTCCCACGTCGTGTCAGCACCGCGCACAGGAACACGCCCAGCAATCCGGCATAAGCAAACGCCATCACCTGCATTGCAAAGTCGATCAGTGCCGTCCCGGATGTCGATTGCCACCACGCGCAGATCATCGCGGTCGCCATCAGGCAGACGCCGCATGCAACCACCGCGATGCGACTCGCCCACAAGTCACGCCGCGCATCACGCTTGGGCACGACACGTTCATACGTGTCGCCGATGATCGTGCTCGCCATGCTGTTCAGCGTCGCATTGATGCCAATCGGTCCCACAGCCAGCACGCCCGCGATCATCAGTCCGCGCAGTCCTGGTGGCATCTGGCTGAGAATAAATGTCTGGAACACGTCCTTGCTCGCGGGCGTCGCCACCATATCACGCGGACCCATCAGTTCGGGACGCTGATAGAAAACATACAGCAAGAGCCCGATGGCCAGAAACAGCATCACCACGGGCACGCCCACCAGCGTTGAAATCAGCATGCTTCGTGCCGCGTGCTTCGCAGACTTGCACGTCAGGCTCCGCTGCACCATGTCCTGATCAGTCGCCAGCGCCGCAAGGTTGAGCAGCACCAACCCCGACAGGACCGACCAGATCGAGAACGACTTGCTCGGATCCGTCGACCAGTCAATCACATCCAACTTCGCGTCCTGTCGCAGCGCACGCAACACCTCCTGAGTGCTGCTGGGAATGCTCGTCCACAGCACGATCAGCGCAGCCACCGCCGCGCCCAGATACACCCCCACTTGCAGCACATCCGTCCAGATCACGCTGCGAATCCCGCCCACAAACGTGTACAGCGTTGCCACGATCATGATCGCAACGATCGACACACAGACATGCGCCAGCGAAGCATCGCCAAAGATCGCAAGCGATAATGGCAGCGCTCCGATATATGTCCTCGCCCCGCTCGCCGCCAACCGCCCGCACAAGTACGTCCAACTCGTCGCCGTGCGGGTTGAAGGCCCGAATCGCTGCTCCAGAAACTCATAGGGCGACGCAACGTTCGCGGCGTAATACCTGGGCAGAAACAGCCATGCGACCAGACACGCGGCGATCAGTGGCGCGACACTCGCACAGAGATAGGTCAAGTTGCGTAGATAACTCTGCTCGGGCACGCCGATGAATGTCGCCGCACTCTGCACCGTTGCGAGCAGTGATAACGCGACTGCCCACGCCGGCATCGAGCGCTCGGCCAGAAAGTACTCGCGTGCATCCTTTGGCGACCTCCGACTGAAGTAGATTCCCGTGCCGATAAGCACCGCCGCGTATCCCGCGAGGACGAGCCAGTCCAGACCTGCAAGGCCCAGCCGCGTCCCTGTCTGTGCGACTTGTGCCGCCGCGTCGTCCATGAGTGCCAGTCTATCGCTCCACCGTCGCCAGCACAGGCATCACGGCACAGGCTTCACGGCACAGGCTTCCTCGCCAGTTTCCAATCATCAATCTGGCTCGGGCACGGGCGAAGCCGCAAGCACCTGCGATCGCTTCGCAAGCCGCTGCTGCGCCCACAGCATGCAGACAGCGCCGCAGATGGCGATGATGCCCGTGATCCACTGGAGATGCCTGAGTTGCTCGTGGAAAATCAGCATCGAGCAGATCGAGACCGTGACTGGTTGCAACTGCACAACCCCCGTCGCCACCGCAAGCCCCAGTCGCTGGATGCTGTAGTAATACAGCGTGTGGCCCATCCCGATGCCGATGATCGCGGAGAGCAGCAGCAGGAACGTCTGCCATCCGTCCAATGCGAACACACTCGCTCCGCCCAGCAGCCAGCGAGCCTCCGGTGCCTCTCCAACGGCAGCCAGTTCATGCACCCGCGACAACAGCATCCCGCTCTTGTCTCCCAGCACGAACATCAGCACAAGCAGAGCGCCGCCGGTATATTGGCTCACCGCTGCGAAGGCTGTAAAGGCCGGGATGCCATGCATGAACTTCCGCACGCTCAGCGAATATCCCGCATACAGCACGCCCGAACTGATGGCAATCACGATGCCCGTTGTGCTCCGCGCGTTACCGATGCCGCCCTCTTTCAGTGCAATCGTGAGCAGCGTTCCCGAGAGCAGCATCGAGATGCCCGCGATGAACAGTGGCGACCGAATGACACTCCGCTCGCTCGCAAACATCATCGCCGCGCCAAACATCACAAAGACAATCTGCAAGCGAAGGCTGAACGTCATCAGCCCCGGATCGATGTAGTATGGTGCAAGCCCGAAGCAGACCTGGGCCGCGATGTTGAACAAACTCGCTGGCAACGCGGCACGCCATAATCCGCTGGGCACATCCTTGCGCCAGTATCGCCATGTGAGCACGGGCAGCCACATCAGGGCAGAAAATCCATAGCGCCAGCCGTTGGCAGTCCACGGATCAATCAAGGTCGAAAAAAACTTCAGAAACAGCGGAATGCTGGTCCAGCCCAGCAAGGTCAGCACGATCGTCACCACGCCCAGCGGCAAAATGGACACACCACTCGAAGTGGCGGCCAATTGCGACGACGCGGCATGGTCTGTGCTCGCCATGGATACGAACTACAACGGGATATGAACTACAACGGGATACGAACTACAACGCAGAGCGAAGCGGTCGACAATCGCCCTGAATGGCGACAATACTGCGGACAATGACACAATAGGACGCTGCCGATGCTCACTTCGTTGCCATGTCCTGTCCTTCGTTTCGCAGACTGCGACACTGATCTCTCGCTCGTCTACGGGAAGAACTGCCAGGCTATCCAAAGCATCCACGCCGCGCCAGCCAGAACGCCTCCAACAGCAGCCATCGCGATCAGCCCTAGCCCGCAGCCAAGCAGCATCCGCAGCCCGAATGGCATCGCCAGCGCTCGCAGCGGGCGATACGCCAGCCACCATGTGAGCCAGCACATCGCCGCAAGACTTCCCGCAACAATGAAAAACGACAGTCCGAACGGCCACGCCGTCGACGCTCGCGACAGTTCCTTGGTCAGCATCGTCGCCAGCACCGGAGCGATGACGATCCCGCATGTCGCGCCCACAATGCACATCACCAGCCACTTGCTATTGGGCAGCGGGCGCCGCGAGTTCGCAACCCGATAGTCCTCCTCGCGAATATGCACGCCGCATTCCGGGCACGTCACGCTCACTGCCCCGTGCATGTCATAGCCGCAGTGGGGACAGACCAGCGACAACTCACGCATCATCCCGAGAAGCCGTGCATCCTGGGGACTTTTGCGCGCCGGCTGCTCGTCTCTTTCATCGATGTTGTCCTTCGCCGGTTCATCCACGCCATCAGCATACGACGCGCAATAATAAAGGGTCGACCAGCACTCACATGCGGTCGACCCATTGTTTACAGACTCAACAGCATGACGCGTCGAGAGGCGTGATCACGCACGCCAGCCCCAACCCTCACACTTACTCGCCGCAGGGCGTGCAGGGGCCTTCGCTGAAGACCGTCAGGAAGCTGCTGATATCGCAGGGATCGAAGAGACCGCCATCGTTGTTGAAGTCGATGTCGTCGCAGACCTGGAAGTCAGGAACGCAGGGACCTTCGCTGAAGACGCTGAGCAACGCATCGATGTCCTGGGGATCAAAGCTTGCGCCGTCGTTGTTGAAGTCGATGTCGTTGCAGATGGGGCCGCAGACAAGATCGGTGTCGAACACCACACTCGATGTGCCAGCGCTCGTGCCAGTGCCGGTCACGCCAAATGCGGTTGGGTTGAAGGTCAGGTTGAACTGACCTGTCGCCAGGTAGTATTCACCAGCGGGCAGGGTCGCCCCATCGCGCCCGTTGGCAATAACAGGCACGGTATCAAGGGTGCCCGTCCCGCCCTGGGACGCGCCAGAGCCAGCACCGAAGGACAGCGCACTGCCAGCGAGCACGCCGTCGTCGTCATCATCGGCAACGCGAATGCCGTTGGCACCATAGATGCCAAACTCGGTGTCGGCGGAGGCGCCGAAGGTCCCGGTGGCCGTCAAGTCGAAGAAGTTGGGCGAGGTCACATCGGCGCAGATGTCAAACTTGAACCAGCGAACCTCGCCCGCATTGTGGGCCGCGTTGGTGATCAGCATGCCCTCGTTTGCGATGCTGACTTCGCCCAGGTCCACCACACCCCGACGGATGTTCGAGGTGATCGCAACCGTCGAGCTCACCCCGTTGCTGTCCGTGATAGTCGCGGGCGTACTGAACGTGCCGAAGTTCTCAGCGCCCGTGAGGGTATAGGAGCCAGTGAAGATGTTGTCGTTGTCCGGATCGGTCAGCGTGATCGTGCCACCGCCAAAGGCTGCGCCATTGACGTCGACGGCATAGGGGGCCTGGCCGCCGCTCACGGTCACCGAGTAATTGAGCACATTATCAAAGCCAGGCAGTGCGATGCCTTGGAAAGCGGTGTCGCCCGTGCCCGTGCCCACAGGCAAGCTGACGAGTGTCACGCACAAGGTCTGCCAGTTGGAGTCCACGCCGGTCTGGTTCGCCGATTCATAGGTCTCGACAGTCCAGATGCCAGACGCGGCTTCATTGGTCACGTTGCCCTGAAAGCTCACGACGTCAAACGGACCAGACCCGATGGTGCCGGTTGGCACGGGCTGGAACAGATACGCGCTGCCGTCGGGAGCAACGACTCGCACGCGGGCTTCGGTGATCAGCGAGTTCGAAAGCAGGTTGCGAACGCGACCGGTGATCCGTACAGCGTTGGCGGTGTTGGTGTTCCCAGTCAGATCGGTGGTGAAGATGCTGTTCCCCGCGTTGGCGACGGGACCGTCGGAGTTCAGGTTCGTGCCAGTCAGCGTTGCAAAGCCGGGAGTGGCACACGCCGGGGGCGTGGCGGCCAACACCGTGATGCTGGTGGAGGCAACGGCGGAGCCATTGATGTTGATGCCCAGGTTGTTGACGCCCAGCGGTGCCGACGCATCAACACCGAAGGTGCCGGTCCATGTCCCAGCCGGGCCTTCAACCAGCGACACGGGAGAGCCTCCCGCGAGCGCCGCGCCGGTCAGTTGGACCGACGTGACGCTGCCACCCGAACGTGACAGCACTGTCACCGTTGCCGTGGATGTGTCGCTGCTGCCACTTACAAACCGCGACTGACCGAGCGTGGCGGTATTGAACGCGAAGTTTGGCACGGCCGGATCAACCGAGCCATTGAGCTCGAGGCTCCAGTAGAACAAGGTGCCGATGTCGCCACTCGCATCATCGTCGATCACGAGGGTCCACGTGCCGTTGGGGTCGATGCCGTTCAGTGAGTTCAGATCGGTGATGGCTGTGCCAAGGCTGGCCAGTGTCCATGGTGCCAAGGCAGCCCACATCGCCGATGTCATCGCGCCACCTTCGGGGCGATAGTTGCTGAAAAACGGAGCCGTACCTGCGGTGATGGCCGTCGCGGCGCCCTGATCAAAGCGGGTCCAGCGGAAATTATCACCAGAGCTGCCATTGTCCGTGCAGAGATGGAGGTAGGAGATGCCGGTCTGTCCGGGCGGAATCAGGATGTAGTCCAGGTCGCCGTCGAACGTGTGATCCATGTTGACCACGAGGTTGAGGTCGCTAATGGTGCCCACAAAGCCCGACACGTCGATGGTGCTCACCACGGTTGGCGTGTCAAGAATTGGAGTGGACGTGGGGTTGTTGTACACCTGAGCACTGACGACACTCGCCAGGCCAGCCGCAGCCACAAGGGCCGATACGAAACGATTTGTGCTTTTCATAGAAATCTTCCTCCGGGCCAACAGGCCCACAATAACCCTGGACTTTGCATTCAATGAACTCTCCGCCTCGACCACCGAAGCAGGCAAAATAGTACACAGGGGGAAACCCCCTGCTCACAGATAACTTCCCCAGCATATCCAATTCTGCTTGAAAGTCGACAAAATACTGGAACCTGACCAAACTGTAATTCTTTCATTTAAGTGGCCCAGGTCCAAATAACAACCGGCCAACGCTTTCGCGCTGGCCGGTTCGAGTCAAAGTAAAGCCAGCCATGGCTGGCAATCGACGAGGACCTTACTCGCCGCAGGGCGTGCAGGGGCCTTCGGCAAAGACCGTCAGGAAACTATTGATATCGCAGGGATCAAACAGGCCGCCATCGTTGTTGAAGTCGATGCTATCGCAGACCTGTGTGTCCGGGATGCAGGGACCTTCGCTGAAGACCGACAGCAGGGCTTCGATATCCTGGGGATCAAAGCTCGAACCGTCGTTGTTGAAGTCGATGTCGTTGCAGACCGGGCCGACCGGGGGGCAGGCCGTGAGGCTCACGCCCGTCAGGGTCAGGGTGTAGTTCGCGATGCTGGAATCGAAGTCCCAGGAAGCGACCGGGCCAGGAGCGCCGGGGCCAGTGGGCGGAACCGTCGTCGTCGGGGCGAATTCGTTCCAGATCAACTGCGCGCTGGCGTTGCTGGGGCGGTTGCCGAAGTAGGCAACGGCGAGATAGAACTCGCCCGCGGGCAGGCTCGCGACTTGGGTGTTGTCCAGGAGGGAGTTGAAGCTCAGGCCCACGTCGTCGTTGTAGGAGATGCCGTTGCCGTTGGGGGCAAACAGGTAGAGGGCCGTGTCGCTGCCAGTGCCGGTACCGGGGACGGTCACGCCGCCCACGGTCGTCGCGCTGAAGTTCGCGGGGTCGCAGATGAAGATCCTGTACATGTCCACGTCGCTGCCGCTGTTGATGCGACCGTTGAAGCTGGTCGCGCTGGGAGCGAGGTTGGCCGTCCCGACCAGTTCGCCGGTTTCGTCGAGGCTGTCGATGGTCTGGCCGACGCTTCCGAGCGCACTGCCGGTCTGGTCCGTCACCGTGATGGGGAAGGAATAGATGCCCAGCGTCGCGCCGGCGCTGCTGATGGTGCCCGTGTAGATGTTGTCGATGGCGACATCAGGTGCGATGCCGTCATCGAGCAAGCTGATGGTACCAAGCCCCGCCGCGGCGGCGTTCAGGCTGACCGTCACGCCCGTGCTGGGCGGAAGGCTGGCATTCTGGACCGTTGCAGTCACGATCGTGCTCATGGGAGCGCCATTCGTGAAGATCGTGCTGTTGCTGGTGCTGGTCGCGGTGATGGCCAAGGGCGTGCCAGCGATGAAGTTCAGGTTGAAGAGGCCGCCAACGATCGCAGCCGTTCCATAGGAGCGTACAGCGATGCGATAGGTGGTGCCAGCCGTCACGTTTAGGTCGATGCTCGAGCCAAGGCCACAGGCGCCACTCTGGTCGTCTTCGCAGACGGCGAAGGCAGTGCCGCAGGTGCTGGTGATGCCCAGGAGGGTGTCAGGCTGCGTTCCTGCGAACCCGGTGTCACCGTTGCACGTGCTGACCACGAGCGTGCCATTGCCGGGAGCGGTGAAGGAGTACCACAGGTCAGGGCCGGTGGGGGTGAAGGGCGAGCAGCCGGTCCAGATGCCATCGAGCGTCGCGCCCGTGGTGTCGTAGGTGGTGTTGAAGGGGTAGGGGCCAGCGTTGCTGAGGACGGTCGCACTGCCGCAGGCATCGTTCGCGGGCACAACGTTGAAGTTGCCTGTTCCGCTCGCTGTGCGGGCGCTGGCATCGGTCGCCATCGCCGTGAGAACCTTCGAGCCCAGGGTCGCGCTGATGCCGACCGTTGCGGTGCCTGTCCAGTTGTTGTCGCCTAGAACCGCGTCGGGGGCGACACCGTTATCGAGCAGAGTGACGGTGCCACCATTGATCTGGCTGGCATCGAGGCTCACGCTGGTGATGGCGACGAGGTCGGGCGCGGGCGTCACGCTCGCGACGACGACCGTGTTGGTGCCGATGCCGCCACTGCCTGGCGTCGCAACAACTGAGTTCACAATCGGATTGGCGGCGGGTGAGACCGTGAACTGGTACCACGCCACGTCATAGCCCGCGGTGTAGGTCGTGGTCGAGCCGGTGACAACACCCGAGCTACTGGTGAACACCGGAATAGCTGTGGAGCTTGTCGTGCTGCTGCTGCTGCTAGTGAATATGTTCGGGAAGTCCAGCACCGTGCCTGCGAAGGTTTCTGGAGCCGCGCTCGCGAGGTTGTTGGCACCGTTGAAGCGGGCCATCGCCACGTAATACGTGCCGGGGGTCAGCGTCGCGCTATCGCCGGCCGCTTCGGGCTCATCGAGGCCGAAGCCCACGATCGGGTCGAGGTTGCTGTTATAAACCCAGAAGTCCGCGTCGATCGAGCCGGTGTCCCTGATGTTGACCGAACCCGCCGTGATCGTTCCGCTGACCACGATGGGGGTCACGGGCGCAATTTCATAGTTGACGATGTACGGAGCCGTCGTCGCCGCTGCACCCGTCACGCGGTAGTAGAGTTGCTCCTGCTTGCCGAAGCTGTACCACTGATTGGAACGCGCGGGCGTGGTGGCGGTGCTGCTGGTTTGGGCGGCGCTGTCGCTGCCGGCGGTGATCGTGCCCACCGCAGACTGAGCCAGACCGCGGATCGAGCCGGTGTGCCCAGCGGTCCCGGTCGTGGTGATCAGAAGGCGGTTGCGATAGATGCCCAAGGGCTGCGCAGCAGCCTGGACACGGAAAGTATCCGCAGATGTCAAACCAAGCGTCACCAAGCTCGAACCCGTCGTCGTACCCGTCAGAGCGGGACCGTTCGCGGCGGGAAGGTTAATGATGCCGACGGTGTCGGCATTGACCTTGGTCTCATTGGGCTCGGTCTCAGCGACCTGGGCCAACGCGGGCAGCGCAATTGCGCAGCCTGCAACACTTGCGACCAAGACTGCGAAACGATTCTTGATTTGCATATTTCACTTCCTCTTCTTCCGGGCCTGCATGGCCCTTATACCCCTATGGACCCGCACGCCGACTACCGGCAGGCGAACGCCCGCGCTTGGGGAGAAACCCCATAGCTTGAGTAGTAACAGCATACCGCACGGCTGGCACTTGTCGAGAGCATCTCTTCCAAGAATTCATTTTTTCAGATTCAATCGCCGCAATCGATGCAACCGTGAAGCCATCCATAGTCCCTATAACGAACATCCAGCGATTCTTTGTGTCGCGACCGATCAAAAAAAGAAAAACTATTGAAACCACGATGCCCTGCCCGGATGGTCGCTTCAGGCGAGCTTCACCGATTTGTGCACGGATGCCCAAGGACCGCTGGACAATCCCTAGCAAAGAGTTGGTGCAACCAAAGAACAACGCCCGGCAGTCATGCCGGGCGTTGCGAACGTCAATTCAAAATGTCTCTCGAGAAGCCTTACTCGCCGCAGGGCGTGCAGGGGCCTTCGGCAAAGACCGTCAGGAAACTATTGATATCGCAGGGATCAAACAGGCCGCCATCGTTGTTGAAGTCGATGCTATCGCAGACCTGTGTGTCCGGGATGCAGGGACCTTCGCTGAAGACCGACAGCAGGGCTTCGATATCCTGGGGATCAAAGCTCGAACCGTCGTTGTTGAAGTCGATGTCGTTGCAGACCGGGCCGCCGCCGCCACCGATGAGGTCGCGGTCAGCCTGGTTCACTGCGCCGTCGCAGTTCACGTCACCCTGGCTCCACACAGCGCCCGCAGCCACGTCCGTCGCAGCGAGGGCAAGGTCGGCGGCGTTGGTCACGCCATCAAGGTTCAAGTCCGTGATCTGGGTGCCCAGGATCATGGTCACCAGTTCAGTCACGTCTGCACAGTTGATGATGAGGTCACCGTTGATGTCGGCGCTCAGGTCGGCCACCGCGGCCTCGCTGACATCCAATGCCCAGTTGATGTTGCGATCAGCGCTGGTGTTGATCTGACGCGAAACGTAGTCGATGTCGAAACTGTTGATCGTGCCGTCGCTGCCGATCGGGCGGTAGCCGCGCGTGGTGCGGAACGTTGAGCCGGAGATGTCACCGCGAGAATCGCCGTTGTTGTAGGAGCCCAGCACCTTGGTGGTGCCGAAGAAGTTGCCACCGAAGGCAGCATCGACCCCGATGAAGCCGCCCTTGCGGTTGAGATTGCCCGTGATGCTGGCAATCGCCAGACCATCGGCCCAGTAGCGGACATCGCTGGTATCAGCAGTGCCGCTGGGGAACGCCCCGCCAACGCGGCCAAAGTTGCCGTCGCTGTTGAAGTCGCCCAGCAGTTCGATGCTGGCATCGGTGCCGGGAGCGCCGGCGATCGCGCCGGTGCCCATAGGAGCAACCCAGGCAGCGCCGCCGTTGCGTTGACGCCACGCTGCAATCATGTCTGAAGCATCGGAGATGTTGCGGAGGCCGTCGCCATTGAAGTCGCCGACGATGCGGTTGCGGGTTAAGGTCGCCGCGTTGGCCGCGAGGGTCGCGCCGCCCTGGCTGCGGTAGTCAACCACGTTGCCATCGCTGTAGGTGGCGGGCAGCGTGAGAGTCAGGCGGGTGGTGTTGGTGCCGTTGAGGCCGCGGGGGCCAACGCCGAAGGAGGCGTAGTTGGTCGCGAGGCTGTTATAGACCAGACCCGGCAGTGCGCGGGTGTTGCTCTGGATGAAGTCAGTACGCTCGGTGTTGACGGGGTAGACCACGCCGTTGGACTGGGGGAGGTAGTCCGTTGCGGAGATCGCGATGAGGTTGGTTGCAACGAATTGGCCCGGAGTGAAGTCGGTCTGGGGAGCGCCGCCGGTGCCGTTGAAGGCATCGACCGAGCGCTTGAGGTTGTTGACAATCGCCGCCGCCTCAACGTTGTCCATGGCCGTGCTCGCAGCAAAGCCGGGGTTGGTGTCGTTGGGCAGAATCGTGACTTGTTCCGCACCCAGGCTGTTCACGAACTGGGGCCAGCCGAAGCCGCCACGGTTGGCGGGAGCAACCAGGGGGTTGCCGATGGTGGACACAACAGCCTTGCCGCCGATGCGCCAGCCGTCGTTGGCATTGGTGTTGACCGTGCCGGTGTTCGCTTCGCCACGCAGGCCGTTGTCCAGGATGTTGTTGATGGTGGGACGAACAAAGTCGGGCGTGCGACCGCCCAGGTTGTTGCCGATCGCGAGGATGTCGTTGGCGAGGCGTGCGTTGGTGTCCCAGCTATCGCCACCCACGTACCCGATGGTCAGGCGGCTGCCTAGACGCATCACGTCGCGGACCTGGCTGGTGCCCAGCTTGTTGCCGGGAATGAAGTTCGCGCCAGCCCGGCCCGCGTTGGTGCCGTTTGCACCAGAACCCGTGCCGTTGCCGACCGGACCAATGTTCTCGCCCAGGCCCCAGGAGGGGTCAACGCCCACCGAGTTCATGAACGCGTTGTGCGTGCCCGATCCGACTTCACGAGTCACAAACTGAATGTTCTCGCCGTTCTCGCGACGACCAGTCAGCACCAGGTGCTGAAGATCGGTGTAAGCGACCTGGGTCAAGCCCACGCCGTAGTTGACCAGGGGGACAATGGGAGCCCAGGCGATACGGGTGTCGAAGATGGTCAAGCCGCGACCAGTCACGGGATCGGTGTTGGCGTTCGCCTCGGCGGGCGAGTCAATCGAAGCGTTGCTGTCATAGATCTTAAGGCCGAAGGGCAGTGTCACCAGCGCGTTGGAGCCGGTGGGACCAACCGGGAAGTTGATGCCAGCGCCATCCACAGCGAGGCGGGTGTTGCTGCCATAGCCAGCCGCCGAAGGCTGATCCAGAGGATCAGCCACACCAGGCTGTGCAACGCCCCAGATGCTGTCCACGTCGATGGGGGCGATGTTGTTCTGCACGCCGCCACTGCCAGCAACGTTCGCGCCCTGCCAGGCCTGTGCCTGATAGGTACCGTCGGTGCTGCTGCGGAAGGGAACCTGAGCGGGGTTGGCGGGTGTCACGGCCCAGATCACCGTGTTGCTGAAGCCAGCGAGCGCGCCGACCGAGAACTCACTGTTGATCGAAGTCGGCGAAGCCAGAGTCGTCAGGAAAGTGTTCTGAACGTTGCTCGCGGGTGTCGCGGTCGCAAAGTCGTTGAACGTGACGTTGTTGCCGCCGACGTTCAGCACCGTGCCGTTGCCACGACCGCCCCAGTAGGCCAGGGTCTCAAGCCCGTTGATCGAGCCGATAGCGCGATACTGAAGCACGATGCGGCCAGTGGTCCCAGTGCCGGGAACGCTGTAGGGAGCGCCAGGACCAGGATCATTGGGCAGGTTCACGAACTGGTTGTCGGGAACCGCAATGCTGTTGCGGGTGTTGATCAAGTCCAGATCGATATCGATGTAATCGTTCCCCAATTGGTTCGCAGACATCACGTTCTGCAGCAGCGTCGCGCCGTATACGTTCACAACATACGGCTGGGCGTTGGCAACCTGGGCGACGGACGCGGCCAGGCCGCATGCCGTCAACATCAAAGCAATGTTCTTCTTCATGGCGATACTCACTCCCAAAACAGTTTTGTGGATGAACCCACAGACTCCACCGTCTCAAGGACCAGCACTGCGCTGACTTGAGCGGAAACTCCCTGGCAACACTCTCGAAAGACTCGAACGAAACCTGTGCGAAGCTGTCGCTGATTGACGGCCCCGTGCGAGTCGAACGGAACTCTGACACATAGTGCTTGTACTGACAGGGGTGACTGCCAGTTTGCCTATCTTGAATCAGAATCAACGAAGACTGCGCTCGGCTTGTGTGAAGAAATCCGAATCTCCAGAAACACAACGAGCCAGCTTTCGCTGGCTCGTGTGGCATTGCTTTTTACTATCACTCAGGAATAGTGATCTTGGTGTTCTTGCCTGAAAGGCTGAAAAAGCGATCTCCCCATTCAAACTTCTTCAATGTCTCTGCAACAGCCTTGTTCTCAACGTGCCCATCAACATACCCGAAGTTAGCTGATCCGCCCACATCATCACCGCCTGGGTGATGGCGACCGACGGCCGCAGCACCAGTCTCAGCAGCAGAGATAACGCCGCCGGGAGCGTTCTTGCGGAACTTGCCCGCAATATCTTTCCAGAGAGTGCGGTCCGATGCCGACCCGCTCTCCCGTAGATCAAGATATCGCCAGGAGTTGTTTGTGTTGTCGCCAACGAATTCCGGGCGAGTCGCTGGTGACCCGTCAACAGCTGTGAATGGATTCAAAGAACGATGCGCCTTGGAAATCCAGTTGTCCAATGGATTGTTGGGGTCAAACGTGCCAGCATCGATTGCACCAATCGTCGACCAACTGGAGTTTGTCGCAAACTCAGTCAACAAAATCGTTCCGCTCGCACCCTTCCGCGAGTTGTCGATACCAGCGGGATCGACAAAGCGGTAACGCCTTGGACCAGAACCAGAGAACTTATTTCGTGGGAATACAGCATCGTTGCCCGTGAACGCCAATCGCGTCACCTGGCGATCAACAACGTTGAACGGTCCATAAAAGGATTGACCATTCTCTCGAAGGTTCTCATCCGGGCCTGGATTCGTGCGCGGCGCACCACCGTTGGACGTGGCGGGACACTTGAACGCATCATCAGGTACGTTGCCCTCATCAAACAGCAAGTACGACCAGTGAATATACCCGTTGGCAGGGTCCGTGCCTTCCTGCTCGGACAACTTCCATGCATATCCCGTGGTCTCAGTCGCATAGACATAGGCCGGAGGGAAATACCGATAGGCATTGCTGTACAACTGCACGGCTTGTGCAACGTTGCGCATGCCCGCCGCACACTTGATCTGCCGGCTGCTCTCACGAGCGCTGCCCAAACTGGGCAGCAGGATGCCGATGAGCAACGCGATGATCGCGATCACGACCAGCAACTCGATCAAAGTAAACCCGTGGCGAGCCTTCACACCACGGACAACAGTGGTGCCTGACAATAGAGAGAGAGAATCCATGGTCATTCAAAAAACCCTTTGCTAATAACACACGTGCGATGCCCCGACCATCACGAACGCGGGTATGAGATATCACTCGTTCATCCCACACGAGGTGCGATAGACGAAACGATGACTCTCTGAGTGGCCCGCCTTGGCCGCTGTCCATGGATCATCCTCAAGCCGTTTCAATCTTCCAATACTTTACTCGTTTTTGACAATCACCAATGCCTCCACCTGGTCAAAATTGATGACATCCTAGCCAGAAAACCCATCTTTTAAGATTGTGTTTTGATTCTGCTAATACGCACAGGCGGGGTGGCGTTTGTGTACTTTGCCGCAATGCCAAAGTGCTAATTGCGCACAGCCTGTGCATCAATCACAGCATTCGATCCGCCCGCTGCTTTCACAGAATCCCGCACAGCCCCCAGCACTCCCGCTCCGATCGCTCAAACCCGCCGCCCGATATTCCCTCCGCAGCCTCCGCAATCTGCCCGATCACTTTGTCCAACTTGACATCTCCAAACCGCAGCACGCCACGCTCACCACTCATCAGACACCAGTACTCCGCGCCGCCCACCAGCCCCTCGCCCTCCGCCACCCCCTGCTCTGCTCGCAGCGCCAGGCAATACATCCCCAGTTGCAGATCGTCCTTCCCCGGGCTGGTCAGTTTCTTCCAGGGCTTGCCGGTCTTGTAATCAACTACGCGGAATCCGCCGTCGGGCAACTGGTCCAATCGATCAATCTTCGCGACCACCTCGTGCGTGCGCGCGCCGATGGTGATTGGAAAACTCACGTTCCATTCCACTTCAAGAATGTGCGCGTTCGCGTCGTGCATCGTCTCGAAGTAGGTCCGCAGTTGCGCGTGAATCTGTGCTAACTGTTCCTCTAACCCCTCCGAACGCATCCCCGCCAACTGCACCAGGCAATCACGCCCCATGCGCAGCAATTCCGCCAAGCCAGGCCTGAGCAACCCCTCCGCGTCCGCGACCGTCCAGGCGCGATAGAACCGTTCCAGTGCCGAGTGCGTCGCCTGCCCCACCATCGTCTCCTTGGACTCCGGCTCAGGCAGCCTCAGCACATGCTTCGCATACCAGCAGCGCGGACAGCGCTGGTAATCACTCACCGACGTGTAACTCAGCCGCAGCGGCATGCCCGGCGGACGTAGCACAAGTT
>Ga0163155_10000392_pt1 | contig 53461 bp, 40 predicted proteins | sample OliLakLV19SP4G1_FD_148611 | JGI IMG/M metagenome (GOLD analysis project Ga0163155, IMG submission 148611) | Freshwater microbial mat bacterial communities from Lake Vanda, McMurdo Dry Valleys, Antarctica - Oligotrophic Lake LV.19.SP4.G1 | ecosystem: Environmental > Aquatic > Freshwater > Lake >... | reverse complement strand
GCCAGCGCCGACGCTTCCGCCAGAACGTTTTTCATAGGAAGATTGTGGATTGTTTGCAGGAAGTTGAGTGGAAGTCTGTGTGTTGGATTTGAAGCGGGTGAAGGGGTTCGAACCCTCGACTTCGACCTTGGCAAGGTCGCGCTCTACCACTGAGCTACACCCGCGTTTTATGCGGACGGGTAATCTATATCGACCTAAATGCACTGTCAAGCACTTTGGATTTTTTTGGATCGTTTCGAATGGAATCCCATTGGACAGGCCGAAAAACTGGACACACCTTTGCGCACTATCAGCCGACCGGAGATATTACTTTCAGTTTTAGACCGGCACACGAATCAGGCACCCTGGACGGTGAAGTAACGACATGCTGCTTGATTTCGAGGACATACTGCTGGGTGCGGCGTCACTTCCAAAAAGATTCCTAAATCTGTTACCACTCGGGGCTTTGCTGGGTATGCTGATAGTCAACTGGTTCTTTGTAAAAAAGAACCGTGGAATGGCTGTTTGAATCGTCCATTTCTTCAAGAGGCTCCTCGGTTTACACGTTGGAAGACACGTTTCATGCTCCGAACGATTTTTAAATACCTGGCGTCGCTGCAGCTGGCGTTGCTGTTACTGGCGGTCATCATCGTCGCCTCGGTCATCGGCACCATCTACGAGACCGATTTCAGCGCCGAGGTCGCGCGTAAATACATCTACAATTCCTGGTGGTTCAACATTTGGCTGACCATGCTGTGCGTCAACCTGTTCTGCGTTGCCGCCATTCGTTACCCGTGGAAGCCGCATCAGACCGGTTTCGTGATTACGCATGCCGGCATCATCATCATGCTGATCGGCGGGATGATCGACCGGCAGTGGGGCATGGAAGGCTTCCTGCCCCTTTACCGGGGTGAACCGCCGACGGATACCGTCGAACTGCACGAACAGGAAATTCGCGTTCGCGTGGCCGGCGTTAAAGAAGAATCCGCAACGACCGTCGTCAATAAATCCATGCTGACCCTGAGCGATTTTAAAATCCCGATCAAAACGCCCTCGCCCGATGTCAAAGTCGAGATCATCGATAAGTTCCCGCCGCTGACTCATGTGGTGCTGCAGGGGCCGCAGATGGGGCGGCACGAGTTCTGGGTATTCCTCAATGATTCGATGGAACTGGGGCCGGCGAAATTGATGTTCCGCGAAGGCCTGCCGCCTGAGCCGCGCGCGCCGACGATGCAGCCGCGCCGCGAACGGCAATTCGTATTCGCCAAACAGGATTTCCCAATCGCCAAACCGATCATCGGCGATGCCACGAATGCAAAAGCGCGCCTGCTCGTGGATGAAACCGGCGCCAAGCCGACGCTCGCGTTCACCCTGTTGGGAAAAACGTTCGAGTTCGACGTGAAGAGCAACATCGAGAAGAGCATTCCGCTGGAAGGTCTGGGCGACTGGCGGCTTTATATTGTCGGCTATTATCCCAACTTCCGCATGCAGGAAGGCAACCCTGGAAATTTGAACGACAAGCCGGAAAACCCGACACTCTTCTTTGAACTGAACGGTCCGCTCGTCAATGTGGACGCTGGCGGGGATGTCTCCGCTGATCCGCACGGCGGCGAAGCGCCTGTGCGCCGCGGCGGCAACTCGCTGACGCTTTACATGGGCGATGACGGCAAGCTGCGCTACTTCATGAAGGCGCGCTGGAAAGCCGAAACCAAGGGCGACATCGAACTCAATAAGCCCGTGCCGGCCTGGGGCGCTCCGGGCACGGAGTTCGTTGTGCAGCAGCTCATTCCGTCCGGTTTAACGGAACTGGCCATGCGCAGTGCCGCTGAGATCAAGGGGCTGGCGCCCAAGCGCATGGAAGAACGCAATCCGGGATTGCTCTGCCGCGTGACAAGCGGCGCCGAAAGCAAAAATGTCTGGTTGAACGAGGCTCGCGCGAAGAATTTCGACATGAAAAAGGTCGAGGTCGCCGGGAAAACCGTGGAGCTGGCCATGCCGCGCCGATTCATCGAGATGCCTTTCAAGGTGGCTCTCGAAAAGTTCCGTGCGCCGAAAGTGGAAGGCGAAAACGTCGGCAATACGTTCACCTCCTTTGAGAGCACGCTCAGCTTCCAGAACAAACCGGCCAAGGACGCGCCCGCCGGATCGCCGCCTCCTTTTAAGCAGCTCGACCTGCTGCGCTTGAAGCCGGATTCCAAGCTGGTGGCGGAGATGGGCGCGGGACGCGGATTGATTGGGGAGACGGCCTCCTTTATCTGTGCGATTACCGACATTACCGAGACGCATTTGACTGTCGATTTCTCCGACCGCAGCAGCTTCAAAGTACCGCTGACGGATGTGATCGAATACAAACGCGCCACACATAAAATCAGCATGAATCAGCCGACCGTCTTCCCGTACACGTGGTACGCGCCGTGGCTGGGCACCAGTTTCAAATTTTCACAGGCCGGCCACGATCCGGAAATGCCCGACTATTCCGGCGTGCAAGTGCTGCGCGATCCAGGTTGGATGCCCAAATGGGTTGGCAGTCTGATGATCTGTTTCGGTATCTTCACGATGTTCTACCTGAAGCCGTATTTTCACGGGCGCCGCGAGCTCAAAAAAGGTGAACTGACCGGAGCCGTCAAAGTCGACTCCGCAAAGAAGGCCAAGCGTGCCGCGAACGCCACGGTGTAAACATAAAAGAAGGCACGTGGTTCGGGCGTCTCCGCCCGGACAAAATTGGGCTCTTGCCCAAGCCACGACCCAAGGAAAGTAACCGATGCGGTATTCCATTTTAGTTCCGATGCTTTTCGTCTCGCTCTGCGCTGTTGCGGCCGAGCAGCCGGGCTACAAAGCGGAGACCGGGAAAGATACACGCCCTGTCAAAATTGAAGCCACTGCGGCCGATCCACACGCCGGCGTGCCACGCGCAAAGGGGGCTTCAGACGACACGGGGCCGTCCGAAATTGCGTTCCCTGAAATGGCCGGAAAACTGGATTTCCGCGATTTGGAAATGCTCTGCATACAGGAAGGCGGCCGCAAGAAGCCGCTGCACACCTACGCCAGCGAACAGATGGAACAACTGATCGGCCGGCCCTTGTCGCCGGTGCAACTTTCCGGATGGTTCGCCGCGCGGCCTTATGTGAAGGACAAAATTTCCGGCCGCAAGGTCGAGGCGCTGGATCTGTTTTTCGCGCTGTGGTTTCAATCCACCGAATGGGTTCGCGCGCCGATCGTGTTGATCTCTTACGGCCCGCTGAAAAAGGAGCTGGGGCTTCCGGAGAAGGAGAAGCATTTCAGTCCGCAGCGTCTCGCTCGGCTGGACCGTCTGATGCAGCTTTGGGAGGGAACCCGGACCAAGCGCAAAGCGGGTCTTGAAAAAGATCTGACGGATATCGAGAAAGAAGCTGAAATTGTCGAGCAGCGTTTGCAGTTGCTGGCGTCCGTCATGAGCAGCGACGAAACGCTCAGCCTTGTGCCCCACCCTTCGGAGCCGCTGGGCACGTGGTTGACGCTCGAAAAATTCCACGGCAGTTACTCGCCGAAAACGCCCGAAGATGCCGAAACAAAACCGTACTATCCTGTTGAAAAAGCGCAGCCCCTCTTTGTCAAACTCGCGGCTGTGCGTGAAGCGTATATCAAGCGCGACGCCGTGGCGTTCAGCACGGCGACCAACAATTTTCGCGCGGCATTAATTGAATTGAGTCCCACGATCTACCCGGCCAACAGCACGCTGCAGCGCGAAGTGAATTACAACGACCTGCGCCCGTTCGGCAAGGCGTGGGTCTTCTATCTCTTCGCCACGCTCATTGGCGCGTTCGCCATCAAATCCACGAGCAAAGCGCTGTATACGGTGATGATGGTGTTTTTCTTCGGCGGACTGGCCTTGCATATTTGGGGTTTTGCGCTGCGGTGTTTCATCGCCGGCCGCCCGCCGGTTTCCAATATGTATGAATCGGTCATCTGGGTCGGCTTTGGGTCGGTGCTCTTCGGGCTCATTTTCGAAATCATCTATAAGAAGAGGTATTTCGCGGTCAGCGGCGCCGGTGCCGGGTTCATGTGCCTGGTGCTGATGGACCTGCTTCCGGCGGTGGTGGGCAATTCGAAGATGCCCGGTTTCAGCGCTGAGATCAGCCCGCTGGTTCCCGTGCTGCGCGACAACTTCTGGCTGACGGTTCACGTGTTGACCATCACGCTCAGTTACGCCGCATTCATGCTCGCTTGGGTGCTGGGCCACATCACATTGGGTAAACATTTGTTCGTTCCCGCGGCCAAGGCCGAACAGCGCGAGCTGCATCAGTTCGTCTACCGCGCGGTGCAAGTTGGCGTGCTGCTGCTGGCGGTCGGGACGATTCTTGGCGGCGTCTGGGCGTACTATTCGTGGGGCCGCTTCTGGGGCTGGGACCCGAAAGAAACGTGGGCTTTCATCTCTCTGATGTGCTACCTGTTCGTGCTGCACGGCCGTTTTGCCGGCTGGTGGGGCAACTTCGGGCTAAGCGTCGGATCCGTGGTGTGTTTCCAAGCGATCGTGATGGCGTGGTACGGAGTCAACTTTGTGCTGGGCAAAGGGCTGCATTCGTACGGCACGGGTTCGGGCGGCGAAGAATACGTTCTCGGCTTCGTGGCGTTCGACGCGATCTTCACGGGTGCGGCGATTTGGCGCTACAGCACCTATAAAGACAAGAGCAACTCCACGCCCGGTGAGCAGTCTGAGCTGGCCGACGGCGCTCTGACCACCGGCGACCCGATCACGGACGTGCGCAAGGAATTCGGCAAGCCGGCTGCGGGAGAATAGGGCGCTGTTTCAACCCCAACAGGGTTGTGTCCCAAAGCCCAGGGTTGCCGCGCAGCGGCTACCCTGGGAACGCGGCGCGCAGGATTCAACCCCAAAGGGGTTGTGGCAGTTCAGGCCACAACCCCTTTGGGGTTGAAATTATTTTACACCACTTACCCAGGGTAGCGCCTGCGGGCGCAACCCTGGGCTTTGGGAGATTACCCCTTTGGGGTAAGCGGACAACGGACACGACAACGGACTTTGTGCTAAATTCGCGGGCTCAAGGAAGACACTCAATTGATTAAGATCGCGATGAGGCGCGGGTAGAGTCGTGTTTTTCTCTAAGAATTAGACCGGCGTTATACTCAGTTATCCGGAATTTAAAAATACCACGGCGCCGCGTGGGGGTTCGTTGTGATCATCAAGTGAGTGAATAGTTTATTTACCGCTGAGGAAAACGGCATTCCCCCGCCACTCGTCAACGCCGTTTCCTTTGATTATGTTATCTCCCCACGCGGATTGTATCGATGGGCAAAGGAACAAACTCCGCCGGCAGCTCACCACTTGGGCTTGCTGGAGAGCAGCGCGCTGATGTCGTCGGCGGGGACGGGTTTGCTGTAGAGGTAGCCTTGCGCGTAGCGGCAGTTCAGTCCTTTGAGGCGCTCGGATTGCAGCGCTGTTTCGACGCCTTCGGCGACCGCCTCCATCTTTAGATTCTGCGCCAGCGCCACGATCGTGCGCACGATTTCGGTGTTGCCGGTGCCCGTTCCCATGTAGCTGACAAACGAGCGGTCGATCTTGAGGACGTCCAGCGGGAAGCGATGCAGGTAGCTGAGCGACGAATAGCCGGTGCCGAAATCGTCGAGCACCAACTGAATGTTCAGCGCCTTCAATTGATTGAACGCCGACGCGGCGGATTCCGTGTATTCCATCAACGCCGACTCGGTGATCTCGAGCTTTAAACTGCTGGCGGGAAGCCCGGTGGATTCGAGGATCTGCTTGATCTTGGAAACGAGATTCGTCTCCAGGAACATTTTGCTGGAGAGATTGACGTTGATGTATTTCAGACTGCCGCAATGCTCGCCGACCTGCCATATTTTCATCTGAGTGCAGGCTTGCTGAAGCACCCACCAGGTCATCGGAACGATCAGCCCGTTTTCTTCGGCCAGCGGAATAAATTCAGCGGGAGAGACCATCGCGACGTTCGGCTTTTTCCAGCGAATGAGCGCTTCAAGCCCGACCATATTGCCCGAGATGATGTCGATGATGGGCTGGTAGTGCAGCACGAATTCGTTGCGTTCCACCGCCCGGCGCAGGTCGGTGCCGAGTTGCAGAACGGAGACCACTTTGGTGTGCATGCCGGAGTTGAAAACCAGGCTGCGATTGCCTAGTTCTTTGGCGCGCCGCATGGCGGTGTCGGCATCGCGCAGCACTTCTTCAGCGTGGGCATAGCGGGAGGAATTCAGCGCGATACCGATGCTGGCGCTGACGAAAATCTCCTGCGACGCCACCGAAAAGGCTTTGGCCAGTTCGTGCTGAATGCGTGTTGCTTCTTCGGAGGCGTAATCCGCCGCGCCGATGTCGTCGGAGAGAATGGCGAATTCCGCGCCGCCCAGACGCGCCACGGTGTCGCCGGGCCGCACGACATGGTTGAGCCGCTGCGCGATATCCATGAGCAGCCTGTCGCCGAATTTATGCCCGAGGCTGTCATTGACGATGTCGAAGCGTTCGATCGCCAGGAACAGAACGGCGTAACGGTAATCGGGATTTCGCAGCGCACGCTGCATGGCCTGGCCGAGGCGATCGATGAACAGCGCGCGGTTGGGCATGCCTGTTAGAATGTCATGAAAGGCGTCGTGCAGGACTTGCAGTTCGGCGGTTTTTCGCGAGGTGATATCCGTCTGCGAACCGACCATGCGGGTGGTGATATTTTTACTGTCGCGCACCGCAATGGCGCGCGCGAGCATCCAGCGGTACGAGCCGTCGCGGTGCAGCATGCGGTACTCTTTCTGCATGTGCTCGCTGGGGCCCAGAAGATGCGAATCGAGTTCGTCCTGCAGGGCGTCGAAATCATCCGGGTGCAGGCGCTTGAACCATTCTTTGGGACTGTTGCCCACTTCGTCGGGCTTCTCGCCGAGCATCGTTTTCCAGCGCGGCGAATAATAAATTTCCTGGTTCTTTAAATTCCAGTCCCATAGTCCGTCGTTGGCCGCTTCGGCGGCCAGGGCGTAACGCTCTTCGCTCTGGCGCAGCAGATCTTCCTGCCGCAGCCGTTCCGTGTCGTCGTGGGCGAGGCAGATCATCAGCTTGCGGCCATCCACTTCGATGACGCCATTGCGCATTTCGACGGGAAAACGCGTCCCGTCTTTGCGTTTATGAAATCCGCTGAGCGGGAGCGGCAGGCCGGGCGTGATGCGCCGCCAGACTTCCTCGTAGCACTCCTGCTTGAAATCCGGAACAATATCCTTCACGCACAGCCCGAGCATTTCATCGCGGGTATAACCCAGCTGGTCACAGGCCGGCTTGTTGACCATGACGAAACGGCCTTCGTAATCGTGAACGTAAACGGCGTCCATGTGCTCGATCAGCAGCCGCATGCGGTCGCCGCTTTCGCGCAGCGCCGCCTCGGCCCGCTTGCGCTCAGTGATGTCAATGGTGACTCCGACCAGCTCCCATTCCTGGGGATTGAGCGGCGTGATTTCGACGTCTTCATGAAGAAAGCGGTGTTCACCATAGCCATCGATGATTTCGAAATCCTGCTCGTAAAAAGTCTGTCCGCTGCCCAGTGCCGCGTTGGACACGCGCGTCATGCTATCGAGTTGTTCCTTTGGCAGATGCGGACCCCAGAACCATCCGGGATCAAGGCCTGGGGCGCGTTTGATCCCAAAGATTCGAGCCTGCGCGTCAAAAGAAAACGTCTCGAAGCGCCAATGGTAATTTCCGTAGGTGGCCTGGCCTTTGGACGTGACGTGCGCCTTCCAGAGAATGCAGCGCGCGCCATCCAGCACCGTACGCAGGGCCCGTTCGGCCTCGCGCCTTTCGGCGATCTCTTTTTTGAGTTCAGCATTCGTTTTGGAGAGTTCTTCGGTGCGCTCTTGAACGCGGCTTTCGAGTTCCCTCTGCACGCGGCGCACGGCGCTCATGGCGCGCCGGTATTTCAGCAACGAACGCAAGCGGGCATCGAGCAGGGGAAGATTGAAGGGCTTGGCAAAAAAATCATTGGCACCCACTTCAAACGCGCGCACTTGCGCGTCTAGATTGCGGGACTCACCGAGCAGCACAATGACGACGTACTGCAGTTCGGGGTCTGCTTTAAAAAATCGGCAGAGCTCGAGAGTTTCCATCCCAGGCGCTTGCAAATCGCACAAAATAAGGTCAGGTTTGATCTTGCGTGCTTCGGCTAGAAGCGTCGTACAATCTTCCAGGACGGTCACGCTGTGCAATTGTTTTTTTAGAAAGGCAACCAGAACCTGCCGCACATCCGCCTGTTGACCGACGACAATCAGTTTTCCGGGCCTCTCAAAGGCTTGCGTACTAATGACTTCCGGTGGCTGAGAGAGACTCATGTCGCACCGTGGCCTATAGGAAGAATAACTTGAAAAGACGTCTAAGCGCTATCAATACGTAATGTAGCGAAATTCGGAGCAATTGACAGGCCGTTTGCACGTGCAAAATGCAACGTTAACAGCTGAGTCAACAGGTGTTATTAGTGGGATTCGTTTTGTGATTCAGACGAAGGTGCGGGCACTTTCAACGTATCGCCAGCGCTGTCAGCCTGTCGGGTCATACGCCGTGTGGCGTTCTTGCGTCGAACCGCTGTGGATGACAGGTTTTCCAGCGAGGGGTCCAATGAAGCCTTACGGCTGATCTCTTTGATTTTGGTCGCATTCGTGTCCGTCGCGTGCAGACGCGGCATCACCGAACCCGTGCGCTCCGCTTCGGTACGCGCTTTTCGGCGCTCCTGCCGCTCGCGCTCCTCGCGTTCATCTTTTTGCTGGAGAAAAAGTTGCAGCTTTCGCAGCGCCTGATTTTCAATTTGGCGAACACGTTCGCGCGTCAAACCGATGCGCTCGCCAATTTTTTCCAGCGTGCAGGGCTCGCCTTCAACGCCAAACTCCGTCAAGGCCAGTCCATAGCGCAGTTCGATGATGTGCCGCTCGCGTTCGGTAAGCGCAAATTCCAGCGCCGAACGCAGCGCCTCGCGGTCGTAGTCGCCCAGCAATCCCTGCGGTTCCTCGCGGCTCTGAACGCCCTTGATTAAATCCAGATCGAACGGATTATCCGGATCGCCGCTGCGGCCCACCGGCGCGGACGCGCTGAGCGCCTGGCGAATGATCGCAATCTTGCTGGGCGTCAATTTCAGAAATTTACCGATCTCGTCGGGCGACGGATCGCGCCCCAGTTTCTGCGCGAGCGCGGCGGTGGCCCGTTTCCAGCGCGTCAAGACTTCGATCATGTAAGCCGGTACTCGAACGGACTTAACCTTGTTGATCAAGGCGCGGCGAATGGTCTGCTTGATCCACCACGAGGCGTAAGTGGAGAATTTGCAGCCCTGATCCGGAGAAAAACGACCCACCGCTTTGAGCAGCCCGAGGTTGCCTTCTTCGATCAAATCGAGAAAGGACATGCCGCGGTCCGTATAATTTTTGGCGATGCTTACGACAAGGCGCAAGTTCGAACGAATCATCCGATCGCGCGCCTCGGTATCGCCTTTTGCAATGCGATACGCCAGCTCGCGTTCTTCCTGCATGGTCAGCAGCTTGTACTTACTGATCTCGGAGAGATAGAGTTCAACTTCAGCGTCGTTGATAGCCGTGACTGTAGTCCTCGCCTTTGATATGTAGACGCTTGAGGGTGCACGATCGCCAGACTGAATTCAATATATCGGCCACATTGAAAGCCTGCAAACAGAAGGGCATAATTTTCAAACTCCCGGTTTGACACGGTTTACGCCTGAGCCCGCCCGGGAAAATCTATCCCAGCGCCACCAGTTATTCCTTGACACCTTGAAGCACGGTGATAGACCGTTGCAACACAAAGCTAACCGAGTTACGGCGATGTGGGGCGCAGTGGACAAAGTGAGTCTAAGTGGCGTTCTGGGTGCAGGTTACGGGGAGGCCGTCGGTGACTAAAAACGATATGGTGATTGAGATCGCCAAGAAAACCAATGTCGAACAACAGAAGGTCAAACAGATTGTACAGCTCACGTTAGACAGCATCGTCGATATCCTCTCGTCGGAAAAGCGCATCGAGTTGCGTAATTTCGGCGTGTTTGAAGTTCGTACCCGCAAGGCGCGCAAAGCGCGTAACCCGCGCACCGGGGCTGAGGTCATGGTACCCAGCAAGCAAGTCGTGACTTTCAAAGCGGGCAAGATTATGGAAGAACGAATAGAAAACACGCCCGCGCTCGCGCTCGCGAAGCCTGCAGTTCCGGCCCCCAGCGCTCCCGTCGTTTCCTGATCCACCGAAATGGCGCCGATCCGCGGCTTAAACCAGAGCCCGGATCGGCGCCCGAAATCTCCATCCAATCCGCAAAAATCCTGAGTAAAACTGAAAGCGCGTTCGTCCTATCGGGGCAGCGTCGGATGAGCGTGCGTGCATTTTCGTGCTTTTCAAAGGCATAAAAAAGCCGTGCTGCGCGGACAGGAAAACCGTTTTCATTTTGAGGCGGTGCCGGATCGCGGTAGATTGGTCTTAAAGCCTAATTCCGATTTCTTAGGGTTTTTGGCGGAAATTTTTATGTTATCTGGCGGAAAGCGCGAATCCACTTTGACGCAACGTGAGTCTAACAGTGTGGGCGATAGGACCTCGGTCGCAGGCCCCCGGCAGGCGCCGGTAGCGGCCGAACCCGCGGCCTCCCTCGCCGACGAGAGCCTGGTCGAGAAAGCCGCTGCGGGCGATGGGGACGCCTTCGAACTGCTTGTCGCCCGGTATCAGGACCGTGTGTTCAACATCCTGCTGCGCATCTGCGGCAAGGCGGAAGAAGCTGAGGATCTGGCGCAGGAGACATTTTTGAAGGCGTATCGCGCGCTCGGCAGTTTCAGGCAAGGCAGCACGTTTTATACGTGGCTCTTCCGCATCGCCACGAATACGGCCCTGTCCAGACGCCGGCAGGACGTCCGCCGCAAAAGCCACGAAGGCTTGCGCTTGGATTCGCCCGGCGGCCCGGACGAGGACGGGGACAAGTCTCTGCGGGAGATCGTGGCAGACCGCCGAGAGACCGATCCCGGCAGCAATCTGGAAAAGGAGCACGTGCGGCAACGCGTGCGGGAAGGCTTGGAAGAGATTGATCCGGACTATAAGGCCATCTTGATTCTGCGCGACATGGAAGGATTGGATTACGACGCCATCGCCGAAACATTGACGATTACACGGGCGGCGGTGAAATCGAGATTGCATCGGGCGCGGCAGGAGATGGCGCGGATTTTAAAAGATTTGAGCAACGAGTAGGCGTGTGGTGTTTTCTATTTGTGATAGAGAACTGGGCCAGGTTGGAAGCTGGCGCTGGAGTCCAAGATGGCTGTGTGCGACGAGATCGAAATGGAGCTGAGTGCTTTTCTGGACGGTGAACTCACCGCTTCGGAAAAAGCCGCCGTCGAGCAGCACCTCGCGAGCTGCCCGGCTTGCACGCAGGCGCTGAACGCGCTACGGGCCGTCGCCGTCGCCGTCGCTGACGTTCCACACGCCAAAGCACCGGCTGCATTGATGCAAAAGGTCCGCAAGGACATCGCCGACGAGCCCGCGCTGCGCGAACGCGTCAAAGCCGATATGCTGCTGCTCTCACAGCCCGCACCTCTTGCGTCGCGTCGAAAATCATATTGGGCGTCCATGGTCTTCGGCATGGCAGCGCTCGTGCTCCTTTTTCTGCTTGCCTTTGTGATCCTGCCCGCCGTCACGAAGCAGAATGAATCTCTCGAAACCGCCGCTGTCAGTGAACCTCGTGTGGGCGCGGACACGAGCGTCTCAAGCGGAACACGGGAGCTCAACCCGGCGGCGGATGAATCAGTCGCTGAACACCTGGCGCAAAATGATGGGCTTGAATCGAAATTGCAAAAATCGGCGGACGCTCGCACCGGTGGTGTTGAACTCAAAGACAATGACCTGGGCTTAGCTGAAGCGCCCGTTGCCAAGGCAAAGCCCGCCTTGCGGCAAGAACAAACGCGTTTGAAAGCAGTTGCTGAAAATGTAGCGCCGGCTCCCACTGCCGCCGCGCAGGCGCCCGTCCAGTCGCCAAGGCCCGATGGAGCACCGCGACAAAGGGAGCAAGGCGAAAAGTTGGAGAAGGAAGTAGCCGGGGCCGGAGCCGATACAACCCGCCAGCGGCGCGCTCTCAGCAGCGAAGAATTGATGCGATCACGAGGCAGTGACCCCGAGGCATCCCGGCGCGCCTCCGAAGAACGCAAAAAAGTCGCGGGCCCACAGGAGCAGAATGCGGCCGTCGAAACGGTTGAAAAGCAGAGAGCCAAGTCCGAGGTCGACGCGGTGAATCGCGCTGACAGGCCGCTGACCTTGCAAGGCAAAGCCGAACACACCGAAGCGGCGTCTACTAAGGCCAATTCGGCCGACGGCAAAGACAGCGAAAAGCGCTCGGGGCAGCCGAACGGCACCGGCGGGTTTGCGTCCAAGGGCGCGCCTGCTCCCGCATCTCCACCCTCACCCCAACCGAAAAGAGATGCCGCGGAGGCGCTCACCGAAGCACCGAGAACAGCAGCGTTTGGCGCTGCACCGTTCGGTGGAAAAGACGCCGGTGGGGGTGGCGCGCAAACTCGCACGGCCACGCTCAACGAAGGAAAACCCCAGCGTAAACAGAACAGCACCGACCGTGCCGCTGACGACGCGGCACCTCCCGCGCTGGCAGCCACCCTCGCGCCCGCCGGAGAGCCGGTCATCGTGGTCCGCACAAAGAATCTCGAGCGCACGCTGAGTGAGCTCAAGGAGTTGATCGAAAGTTCCGGCGGACGCTTCGAGATGACCCCGTCTAAACCAGGGGCCACTCGCGAGCCCAGTCCCGCGAAAAAAGCGGCGGAAACACAAAGCGCTCAGTCCGCCGTCCGTGAAGTTGCCGCGATCACAAGCGTCGCTTCGAAGGATGCACTGCTCGCCCGCCTGCGAGCTCTTCAAATTAGAAATGCCGCCGAACCCACCGTTGCTCTGGCTGAAGAACGCCTCGAGGCTGCCAAGGAAGCAGGAGCCAAAGAAAAAGCAACCGCGAGAAAACCAGAGGAGTCCATCGGCGCGCCTCGCGACAAGGCAGCTAGCGTCGCCACGGCACCGGCAAAAAAACCAGGCGCCGCCGCCCCTAAAGCCACGGGCGGTTTAGCCCGCGATCCCGCCTCACCGCCCGCCATTGTCGCGCCAGCATCAGAAGCTCCGCCGGAAGCGCGCATTCAGATCCGCATCGAAGTCATTCCGTAGCCGCGCCCGCTTCTAGCCGGCGAGTGACTAGCGTTAAAAAAACACGCAGACTGAAAGCCTGCGCGACTTCTTCCCAGTTTTTCTTTGTGCCTTGGGCGGTGAGCCCCGTTGCCGTTAAGCCCTGCAGAATACCCGGAAATCCATATCGTCCTTCAGCAGGATATCCGTGCTCTCGAGGGTCTTCAGGTACGTCGCGTCGATCTGTCCGGCTTCGATCTGCCGCAATAATTCTTTGCAGCGATCAATGTGCTTCACCAGCCGCACTTCCGCATAGCGCGACGACTGATCCATCGAGATCAAAAACGTCCAGTCGCTGGCCTGCGCAAGCATCAATTCGCGCGCGGCCTGATTCAACGCTCGCTTCTCGATGCCCTCCGCCGCTTTCTTCTCCGTCGCCAACGCCGTCATCTGTTCGCTCAGGCGGAACAGGTGGCGATACACCCACACATTCGGCCGGAAGGCTTTCCCGTCCAGCCACGTTTCAAATGTCGCCTTCGCGCCCCACGTCGACATGCCGGGCGTCATCAACTGGTGCTTCGGTTGCTCGCACAGGAATTCCGAGGGTGTGACCGGCCGGACGACCGACTGGTCAAAGAGCATCTTGCGCATGACCATTTCGATCCAGAGCGGACCCTCTTCCCACCAGTGCCCAAAGAGTTCGGCGTCGTAGGCGGAAACCGTCATCGGCTTCGTGTTGAACTTGCCGCGCAGATGATTGGCCTGCGTGCCGCGATGAAATACGAATTGTCCCGCTTGATCCGCCGCCGCCTGCGCGGCCCATTCCGGATTGTACGGCGCCTTTTCATTCAACGCCGCATTCTTGCCAGTGATGCGGTAGTACTTCAGCCCTGTATTGCGGCGAACATTGCCGACCTTCCAGTAGTCGGGCAGATAGTCCCACCCCGCGTCGTAGCCCAGATCGCGGTACCACTCCTTATAGCGGGAGTCTCCCGGATAGCCGGCCTCGCGGCTCCACACTTGCGCGCGCGTGTCTTCGTCGATGCCGAAGACCGCCAGATTATTGTGCGTGATTACGGGACGCGAGGTGTTGTACCAGACACGCGTGTTGCCGCGCGTCATCCCCGTGGCATTCACCAGCGTCCACTTGATGCCTTCCGCCGCGAGGAAGTGATCGAGCCCCGGAACGAATGCGTTTTCCGGCAGCCACATGCCGCGCGGCCAGCGCCCGAAGACGCGCTGATACTGGCGGCACGACATTTGAATGTGCCCGCGCACGATCTCGGGATAATGAATGTAGTACGGCAGGATCGGGTGCGTTCCGGCACAGCACATCACTTCCAGCTTTTCAAGGTTCTGAAAATCCCTGAAGCCGTTCAGGATGTTTCCATCATACGAGTTGAAGACGCGCTTGGCCGTATCGAGCCGGTCGAGGATGGTCTGAATCGTGTGCTGGAACGCTTTGCCTTTGTGCGCGTTGAATTCGCGGCCGGCCAGCGTAAGCGACTCGTCCAGGAAGCGTCGGTAGCGCTGCTGCAAATCAGGATCTTCCAGCATCGTGATCAGCGGCGGCGAAATGGAGATCGTCAGCCGGAAGTCGACCTTGTCTTTTTCCAGTTTCCACATCATGTTGAGCAGCGGGGCATAGCAGCTCGTGATCGCCTCGAATAGCCACTGCTCTTCGAGCGCGACGTCGTACTCCAGATGCCGCACGAGCGGCAGATGCATGTGCAGCACCAGCGCCCAGTACCCGTTTTCCTCGGCCCGGTTGGCCTTGCCCTTCTTCCAGTAGTCGTTCAAATTCCAGCGCCATTCGTTCGGGCCCACGGGAATTTCCTTGGCGTCATTCCGCAGCTTGATCTCGCGCCAGTCGTTCTGAGATTCGTGCTTGTTCTCAACTTCAGGCTGCGTGCGCGCCTTGTTCGAGACCGCCACGCGCTCGAAAAATGATGTTCCGCGGGCGCGATAACCGAGTTCCATTTCGTACTCGACGTTCGGCTCCACGTTCAGCCAGTAATTTGTTTTGGCATCCAGAAAATCTTCGACTTCCCAGGTGTGACCGTTGTCGGTGCGCTTCACTTTCATGACGAGGTAATTCTGGCTCAAGAAATTCTCGCCAAACTTTTTCTGCAACTGTTCCTTGCTCTCCTGCCCCACTTCCCAGAACACGTAGATAGCGCGCGGGCCGCGGGTCAGTGCGTACATGTACGTCTGGTTGTAATTCTCGTTGATGTACGGTTCGTGATGCAGAATTTTGAGGTCGATGGCGCCGCGCTCCTCTTTGGGCGCGCTTTCCATGGACGAGCGCACAATGACGAACGGGTCCTCGGTTCGCTCTGTCTCCTGGATCTGTCCCGCCGGACTTGCGCCTTCGGGCATGGGCTGTTCGGCGTCTGCGCGTTCAGGCGCCGCAGACTCCGCGGATTTTGTTTTCTTCTCGGCCATCGCAGGGGCAGCCTCAGGGGTGGATTTTTTCTGCGCGGACTTTGACATGACCGCAGGCTGCTTAACCGGGGGGGCCACGTTGGCCTCAAGCGCCGAAGCGGCGGCTTTTTTCTTCGTGTTCTTTTGTGGGTCTCGTACGGCCATTCGTGGTCTCCGTTCAGCGCTGCGCGTTAAGCGTTCGGTTGCGAAATCAAGATTACAGCAGTCCGCGGCGATAGAACATAATGATCCGCCGGTTTTAAGGGCGTCGCATTCTGCTCATCCACGATGTCGTGAGGCGAGGGCAAACTGGTGTCCACCAGCCGCTTCCACACCCAGCGTCCTTCGTGGGGCGGAATGGCGAATTTTTTATGTTCCCAGTGCGCGTTGAACATTACATAAATGTCCGGCTGCGAATGCCAGCCGTGCATCTGAAACGCGAGCGTCCTCTGCAACCCCGTCCAATCCGGGTCGCCCACTTTCAATCCATGCCATGTCACCCGGTTGCAGAACTGTTCCCGGCTCAGCGCAAAATGACGCTTTCGCAGGTTGATCATCATCGAGGCAAAGCGCAGCAAACCCGCGTTCTTTTCCGTCAGCGACCAGTCCATCCACGACATCTCGTTATCCTGGCAATAGGCATTGTTGTTGCCCATCTGCGTGCGGCCGAATTCGTCGCCTTGGGAGAGCAGCGGCACCCCTTGGGAGATCAGCAGCATCGCTAGGAAATTGCGGATCTGCCGCTGGCGCAGCGCCAGAATCTGCGGATCGCTGGTGGGTCCCTCGTGGCCGCAATTGTAGCTGATGTTGTCGTCCCAGCCGTCGCGGTTGTTCTCCCCGTTGGCCAGATTCTGCTTCGTGGTGTACGAGACCAGATCGTTCAGCGTGAACCCGTCGTGGCTCGTGATGAAATTGATCGAGTGATACGGATGCCGCGAAGAATCGCCGTAGATATCGAGGCTTCCGCAGATGCGTTTGGCCATCGCCGACGCCGAACCGGCCTCGCTGCGAATGAAGCGGCGTGTGTCGTCGCGGTACATGCCATTGAGTTCGGCCCAGCGCCCCCAGACCGGAAATTTTCCGAGCTGCGAAAGTCCGGCCGCATCCCAGGCCTCTGCCACCAGTTTGGTTCCAGCCAGCAGCGGGTGCTCGGCGATGTGTTGAATCAGGGGCGGATCCTGAAGCACCTGGCCATTCGGTCCGCGGCCTAGAATGGACGCTAGATCGAAGCGGAAACCATCCACATGCATCTCAGCGACGAGGTACGTCAAGCTGTCGATGATCAGATCGCGCACCAGCGGATGATTGCAATTCAGCGTGTTGCCGCATCCGGAAAAGTTGTAATACCCCCCCTGCTTGTCCAGCATGTAATAAATGAGATTGTCGAGACCGCGGAAGCTGATCGTCGGCCCGGCTTCATTGCCTTCGGCGGTGTGATTGTAGACGACATCGAGAATGACCTCGAGACCGGCCTCATGGAAATTCTTGACCATCTGCTTGAATTCACGGACTTGCGCGCCGGGGGTCGTCGCGTACGACGCTTTGGGCGAGAAAAATGAAAGCGGCGCATAGCCCCAATAATTCTTCAGCACCTCGCCGCTGTGCGGATTCTTATGCGTCTGTTCCAATTCGTCGAATTCAAGCACGGGCATCAGCTGAACCGCGGTCACGCCGAGCGACTTGAGATACGGAATCTTTTCGCACAGTCCCAGATACGTGCCGGGAAAACGCACGCCGGATGAAGGATGGCGCGTAAAGCCGCGCACATGGAGTTCGTAGATGACCGTCTGGCCCATCGGCGTCGAGACCGGCACGTCGCCTTCCCAATCGAATTCGTCGAGATCCAGGCGGCAGCGCCGCGTCAGACGACCGTCGGCGGCGCCGTGAGGGATATCGGGCACGCCCCATTTCTGGCCGCCGCTGATGGCGCGCGCGTACGGATCGAGCACGATGGCTTTGGGATCGAAACGATGTCCGGCCTTGGGCGCAAAGGGTCCGCTCAGGCGGTAGCCGTAAAGGCTGTCCAGCGGCAGGTCGAAGACAAAAATGTGCCAGACGTCGCCGGTTTTATTCAACGTCGGCTTGAGCTGAATTTCGGCGAACGGCTCTTCCTTGCCGGGCTTGAAGAGAATCAGCGAGAGGGCTTGCGCGTGCCGGGAGAAGACCGCAAAGTTGACGCCGCCGACGCGCAATGTCGCGCCGAACGGCCGCGCCTCGCCGCGGGCGGTGACAAAAAGAGCCTTGGGCTGAAACGCCGGGGCCAGCGCGGGAATAGTCTTCAGCCGATTCGTGTCCGCGGCTGATGCGGGTCCGCCATCAGAGTTAGAAATCATGCGTTACGTTGCCGCTCCTCCACCTCTATACGCCTGGTTCCACTTCGCCTGCATTTTTTAAGACGCCGCAGTCGACTCGCGAAAAACTCACTTCGGGGCAAACAGAGTGTAATCCAGCTCTGGGAAAATGGCGTCGCAATGTTCCATGACGCACAGTTTTTCCTCGTCTATTGTCTGCGCTTCATACTCGTTCAGCAAATGATGGAAGCGGTGAATGTGATCGTTGAAGCGCCGCCGCGCGTACTCTTCGGTCGTGCCGTCGGTAATGATGAATGGCCAATCCGAGGCTTGCGCCAGCAGCAGTTCGCGCCCGGCCTGGCGCAGGACCCGATCGTCCAGGCGCGGCCGCGGCTGCTTCATGGCTTTCTGCACCGTCTGCGTCATGCGCACGGCGGACTCATGCAGCGGCCGCCACATCCAAGCGGTCTTGGGATTGATCCAGTGTTCCGCGTAGCCGTTGCGCCCCCAGGTGCTCGGCGTCGGCGTGGCCTTCTGCTGCACGGGATAATTTTTGAGGTACTCGCCGGGCGTGCTCAAACCCAGGTCGCCGCCCTGCGTGGCGACTTCGCGCAGCACGAAATAAAGCCACTGCGGTCCTTCAAACCACCAATGTCCAAAGAGCTCCGCGTCGTAGGGCGAGGTGATCACACCTGGGTATGGCATGCGGCTGCTGAGCCGCTGCGCCTGGTCGCGGCAGCGTGCCACGAAATCGCGCGCGTGGCGTTCGGCGGTCTCCCGGGCGCGATCGGGATTGTACAATTGCTTGTCTTTGCCCGGTCCGGTGATGCGGTGATACTTGATGCCGGTGTGCGTTCGTATGCCCGGTGCGTACTGGAACTCCTGCAGGTAATTCTGATCGAGTTCGTAGCCGATATCGCGGTGGTACTCGCGGTAATTGTGATCGCCGGGATACCCGACCTTGTCGCTCCAGACCAGTTTCGAGGTGGATGGACAGCGCCCGAATGCCGCCACCCCCGAGGCCGTGAACAGCGGCGCATAAACACCCGAAACCGGCCGTGGGTCCGCGTTTTCAATCGCGTGCGAATCGACAAAGAAATAACGCACGCCCGCCTCGGCCAGGATGTTTTCCAAGCCCGGATAATACCCGCACTCCGGCAGCCACAGCCCTTTTGGCTTGCTGCCGAAGATGCGTTCGTGTTCGCTGATCGCGGTAAAAATCTGCGCCCGCACAGCCGTGGGTTCTGCACTCAACGCAGGCAGGAAGCCATGGGTGGCGGCGCAGGTCATCAACTCCAGATGCCCAGAGTCCGCAAATTCTTTGAACGCCTTGACCAAGCGCATCCCGCAGCGGTCGGCGAACACGCGCCGCGCCTCTTCAAACAAGCCTTTGTACATGCCGGCCAGAAAATGGACGTCGGGCCAGTTGCGTGTGCGCTCCAGTTCCTTCTGTGCCAGCCCGATGGAAAGATCAAGGTGGCGCAGGTAGCGCTGCTGCAGCAAGGGGTCTTCCATCATGTTCGCCAGCGACGGCGAGACCGACAGCGTGAGCTTCGCCGGCACGTTCTCGTGCCGGAGCGTGTCGAGAAATTTGATCAGCGGAATATAGGTTTCGGTGATGGCTTCAAAAAACCAGCGCTCTTCTAGAAACCGGTCGTATTCCGGGTGCCGCACGTAAGGCAGATGCGCATGCAAGACGAAAACCAGATAACCTTTGGGCATTCGATATGCTCAATCCTTTTGCCCTGTGCCGCAGGCTTCCAGCCTGCCCGTCTCCGAAGCCCGCGCGTTAGCAAGGGTTCCGTGCTGAATGCAGCCGGCGCGCAGCGCCTCCCTTACGGTCGGGCTTCGGTTCGGTCGCGCAGACTTAGACGGTTGCCTGCTTGACGTTCATCAACAGTTCCAGCTGTCCGGCCACCCGGTTCCAGCCATAGGTCTGGCTCAACTTGGCGTGGCCTTTTTCGCCCAGCGTCTGGCGCAGATTTTCATCGAAGAGTACGCGTTCAACACCCCACACAACGCTGTTCTCATTCGGGTAGCAGAGCACGCAATCCTGTTCATGTTTCAGGAACGAGCCGGCCATCTGATGCGTGGTGACTACCGGCTTCTTTGCGGCCCATGCCGCCAGCACCGGCCATTCTTCGGTCTTCGCGCGGCTGGGCACGCAGATCACATCGCTGGCTGCGATCAGCTCCTGCAGTTCCTTGCCCGCCAGATGCCCAAGGAAGCGCACCGCGTAATCCAGCAGCAGGTAGCGCGCGTGCACGCGCACGGGCCATTGCAGCGCGCCGTCTCCCACAAAAACAAAGCGGGCCTGCTTGTGATTTTTTAAAATTGCCGGAGCCGATTTCATCAGCACATCAGGGCCGTGGCGCTCATCGAAATCGCCGACGAACAGGATCACCGGATCGACCGGCCCGATCTGGAAACGCGCTTTCACCGAACCGGCATCGAGCTTCGTATCGAACTCCTGAACTGGAAACGCCTGTTCAGCCAACAGAATGCGCTCGCGGACTTCCGGCAGGCGCGCGGTGGCGGCGTCGCCCACGCTGGCGTTGTGAATCAAGAGGGAGCGCGCCAGCCGCATGGTCTCGAGTTCGATGCCGTGAATCGTGCGGCTCACTTCGCTGCTCAGATCGCTGCGCTGAGATTCCAGCGAATGCAGCGAGAGGATGAAGGGGATTTTATTAACGTGAGACAGATCCTGCAGCATTTTGGCCGCTGACCATTCAAAGCCCAGCGCCGTCACCCGCGCTGTATCCGCCGGGAACGCGTGGTTGAAGGCCGCTCTGGCGCGCAGGGTGAACTCTTCCACCGAGCCTAAAATGCTGCCGGATTCGCACAGACCCAGAACGTTTTCAGTGACGCCTTCCGCGTTCAGATTAAACGCATGCCGCGAATAAATCTGAACCTCGAAGCCACGCTGAGCGAGCAGCGGCGCGGTCTGTGCAATGTAGTGTCCAATGGCACTGGCCGGTTCGACGTACGTGAAAAGTGCCAGCACGCGCTTGCCCGACTGTGCCCGCGGCGCGGGCGGGGCCGGGGGTGGAATTTCAGCTTGCGCCTGAATCTCCGCATGAGTCTGTATAGGCGGCGGCTCCACGAACGCCACAATGACGGGCGCCGACGTCCCGGCGATCACCCGTCTGGATTCCAGCAGGACTGGCGGTTCACTGCGAATGGGTTGCTGAGCAGGCTCATCCGCGGTCTTTTTCAGAACGGGGAGCGGCGTATTCTTGGTGCGATTGCGGCGTGAACTGGCTCGCGCAATAACACTTTCACTGACTTGACGGATTAAATCATCAGCGACCCCGCGATTGGCTTCCGTGGCGCTGCTCTTCCGGCTATTCTCTGCTTTCATTTTCTTGTCCTTGTTTCCGCCCATATCAAAATACCTTCAACCCCCATCTCGTTGCTGACGCGATCAATCCCGCCGTTCCTATCATCGGCACAAGTAGAAGCGAACTTCCAAAAGTCATCCACTTAGTCTTTTGTCTCAGTCAACTCCGGAAATCGTTCAGCGCACAATTGCAGATATTGCGCGGATATATCCGGCCAGCTAGTGCCTCCGCCCTCGCCCCGGCGGCCGTTCTCGCCCATCTTCTGCGTGTGGTCAAAGTCCCCGAGGACCCGGTCGAGCGCCCAGACCATCGAGTTCGAATTGTCATAGGTAATGATGCCGTTCTCTTCGTGTTTCACCAGATGGCTGGGGCCGCCATGGGTGGTCACGACGGCTTTGCCCGCCCGCCTCGCCAGCTCGACAACAGCCTCATCCATATGGATGCGGCGGCGTGAGGGCAGTATCAGCGCATCCGACACGCGCAGAAGCTGCGTCAATTTTACGCCGCCCATCTCGCCCATCATCTTCACGCAATGCCCTTTGCCGATGTCGTAGGCGCGGCGCGCCAGCGAATCGTGCATCGGTCCGGCGCCCACGATGGCAAGGCGCAGGTTGGGAACGCGTCCCGCGGCGATCGGCAGGGCTTCGATCAGCAAATCCAGCCCCGCCTCGTGATTGAGCGGACCGACATAGGTCAGCAGACGATCCATGCCGCCGAATCCCAAAGCCTGCTTCACGCCGCCGGCGTCCAGCGCGCAGTTCCATTCGTTCAACAGGCGCCCTTCCATGGGAAAAGCGAAAATAGTGGATTTGTCAGTCCCGTATTCCGCGAGGGCCTTCTCCTGCAACCACGGCGGGGTCAGCACACAATTGACGAGCTCAACCAGTGCGCGCTCGGCATTCTGGATTTTTAGCGAGAGCGCCGTCGGCGCTGCATTATTCAGGCGTGTTTTCTCGGTCGACATCAGAGAGAGAATGGTGGGGCGTGTCCCGACCCAGGGCGCCAGCCCGGTCATCCATTCGTGCAGATGATAAAGGTCAAACGGGGCCAGTTCGTGCAGTCTCAACTCCGCCGCGCGCGCAAAATTCAAGGCTTGCTCGATGGCTCCGGAGCCCTCCTCCAGATCCAGCCCGTGGTAGTGAACACCATCGATATCCCGGTCCCGCGGCAGCACGCCGCTGCGTGGCAGAAAAACATGGACCTCGTGTCCGCCGCGCGCCTGTGAGGCACTCAGTTCAGACACAAATGTGCCGAGCGGGCTGGATTTTCCACACGCGGAGGATGCAAACGCAAACGCGGCAATGCGCAGCCCGGACTTCAGGCGCGGCTTGCGCAGTTCGGTCAGGAATTTCTGATGCTCCCAGACGCTCGGCACGTCTTTGACACGGCCTTTTTGGTCCACAAACAGGGCCGCCTGGCCGCCGTTTCTGGAGACTCCTTCAGGCGCGATCGCCACCACCGCGGAACGCGCCGCCGGAATGAATTCTCCGCCACGCAGTTCAAAACCGACTTCGGCAAGCTGCATGGTTCCGGGCCGAGGCAGCTGAAACAGCTGGTGTCCGCAGATGGAATGGATCGCGATGTTCGTGATCTGATGCGCGTTGAACCCGTTGAAGTCAATGAAAGTGACATCGTAAAGCCGCAGGATCAACCGGCAGTTCTGCCACTTGGGGCCGCGCTCTTTGGAGAGGGTATCGATCCAGGATTGCTGAATTCGCCAATGGGCAAATCCCTGGCGCGGATTCACCATCGCCAGAGCGGCATGGTTGCCCAGGGGCGTGTATTTATCGCCTGCCTTCGTTTCACCCAGCTTCCAGAAACAGCTGCGCAGGCGCTCCGGATCCGCAACAAAGGCTGGCGTTTCCGGACTCGGAGCGTCTTTCGCGGGGACGTGATTTATCACCGGCGGGTGCCCGTTCAGCAAAACGGGGGCGTCTTTGGGCCGAACTTTATTTTTTAGTGCAGAGGATACGTTTTGCATTTCGTACCGCGTAATCCAGTCGTTTTTCGTTTAGCGGCCCAGCGCCGCCAGAACACAGGTCTCTGTCACAGATCCATCAATGGCATCGGGAAGTTGCTTCCATCAGGCAACGCTGTTGTAAACGAGCTCCGTCTGTTCGGCGATGCTGTCCCAACTGAATGCAGCCTCGACCGCCGCGCGGCCGTTGCGCCCCATCCAGCGGCAGCGGTTGTGATCGGCCAGCAACGTTCCCAGGCCCCACGCCACCGAATCGGGCGTGTCATCGACCTGCAAGCCGTTCACGCCATGCCAGACGAACTCCGCCGGGCCGCCCCGCTTGGTGCTGACGACCGGTTTGCCCGCGCTCCAGCCTTCCAGGATGACAATGCCGAACGGTTCATTGCGGCTCGGGACAGCCAGCACATCGCATGTTTTAAAGAGATCGACGACTTCGCGGCCCTGTTTGGTGCCCAGCAATCGCAGCGCGTGCGCGCAACCTTGATGGTGGGCCAGGCTGGCAATTTCATTGCGCATATGGCCGTCGCCGACGAAGACAAACTTGGTATTCGGATAAAAGCGCAGCACCGCGGGCATGGCGCGGACCAGGATGTCGGGGCCTTTCTGAACCACCATGCGCCCGACGAACAGCACCGTGGGATCCAGCGGCCCGATGGCGTACTGTTTCTTGATGGTGCCGGGATCGACGTCGTGATCGAAATTCTGCGCGTTCACGCCATTGTAGATGACTCGGGTTTTGTCATCGGGCAATTGATACAGCCATTTGACTTCATCTTTAAGCTGATTGGAGACGGTAATGACGCGGTCGGCCACGTAAGTTCCGTGACGCTCGTGATCGGTGACGCGCTGCGACTGTCCGCCGAAAAACCGATTGCCGTTCCGGCCGTATTCCGTGGAGTGCATGGTGAGAATGGCTTTGTGGCCCCTGCCCTCCTTGATCCAGACAGCGGCATTGGAGGCCAGCCAATCGTGCGCGTGCACGATATCGAATTTGCCGTTGGTGCTCTCAACATCAAAGGTGCACTTCACGAACGCGCGGCACATGTTGTTGATTTCATCGACGAAATTATTGCTCAACGGAAATCCACACCGGTGGTAGTGGACGCCCAGCACGTTGTCGTATTCGTTCTGGCCGTGTCCCAACCGCGTGAATACGTGAACTTCGTGTTTGCGTCGTTCCAGCGCTGCCGCCAGTTCGGTCACATGGACGCCCACGCCGCCCACTGGAATAGAGTGCAACGATTCCCAAGAGTAAAAAGCAATCCGCATAAACATTCTCCGCCATAAAAGAGCTATAAGACCCTGAACGGCATGTACTTATAACGGCACGCGGCCACGCAGTCAAAGTTTATGTCGATAACAAGCACTGTTCATCCAAGGAGCTAGAGGCTCCGTCCAAGGTGTTGACCGGCTTTTTCAATTCGATTTATTTATTGCAATTGAAAAGCCAACGGGTCAACTTAATGGAAGCATTGCTATTATAGGACTTAAGATGAGGCTGGAATGAAGCTTTTGGTAAAAGCAACTTAGCATAGTGTGCGTTTTACCCACGCCTTTTGAGTGGTCGCCAGGCTGTCCCTTTATTTATCAGATTGTAATAGCTCAGTTTGGTATTGACTCGGACGACCAAAGTGGCGCGCGCCAACGTCGTGAATCTGACGCACATGCGAATCAAAATTGGCGTTTGGTTTTACGACACCAATCGGTAGGCTACCAAGCACGTTGGTCAAAATGATTCAGCGATGAGAGCAAAAAACGACATGGCTACAGTCACTTACGAACCGGTCATCGGTCTCGAAGTTCACGCACAATTAAAGACAAACACAAAAATGTTTTGTGGCTGTCCCACCCGTTTCGGCGAACCGCCCAACACGCAGGTCTGCCCCGTCTGCCTGGGGCTGCCCGGATCACTGCCCGTCCCCAACGCGCAAGCCTTCGACTTTGCGTTGAAGACCGCCGTGGCGCTGCATTGCGAGATCGCAGGCTTCACCAAGTTCGACCGCAAAAATTATTACTACCCGGACGTGCCCAAGAACTACCAGATCAGCCAGTTCGATCTGCCCTTCGCGACCCGGGGACATCTCGACATCACCGTCGATGGCGTGGAGAAGCGCATTGGCATCACCCGCATTCACATGGAAGAAGATGCCGGCAAACTCGTTCATTCAGAGGATGGCGGCGGCTCGGGCGTGGACCTCAATCGCGCGGGTACTCCTTTAATAGAGATCGTCAGCGAACCGGACATTCGCACGCCCGCCGAAGCGCGCGCCTACATGGAAAAGCTCGCGCACATACTTGAATTCCTGGGCGTGTGCGACTGCAACATGCAGGAAGGCTCCCTGCGCTGCGACGCCAATGTCTCGATCCGGCCCGTGGGCCAGAAGGCGTTCAACACGCGCCGTGAAATCAAGAACATGAATTCGTTCCGTTATGTCGAAGCGGCGATCATCACCGAAATTTCCGAACAGAGATCCATCTATGACAACGGCGGCAAAATCAGCCAGGAAACCCGGCTTTACAACGGCGATAGCGGTGTCATAAAAACGATGCGCACCAAGGAAGACGCGCACGATTACCGCTATTTTCCCGAACCCGATCTGCCGCCGATCACCATTACAAAAGAGATGATCGCCGCGCTGCACAGCCGGCGGGACGAACTTCCCGAAGCGCGCAAACAGCGTTACGTCAACGACCTCAAGCTCAGTGATTACGACGCCAAGGTGCTCACCGATTTCAAGCCCATGGGCGACTACTTCGAGTCGGTGTTGAAGCTCGGGGTGGCGCCGAAATCCGCCGCCAACTGGATCACCGCGGATTTGCAGGGCATCCTGAAGGAACGCCATCTGACCATCGATACCAGCGGCATCGAACCGGCGCAGATCGTGGAACTCATCGACCTTGTTGAGAAACACAAGAAGGTGAATCGCACGGCTGCAAAGGAAGTCATTTTCCCGAAGATGCTCGACACGAAGCAAAGCCCGCTACGCATTGCTCAGGATGAGAATCTGTTGATTGAAGCTGACGCTGGCGCCGCGGAAAAAATCATCGACGAGGTGCTGGCGAAGGTTCCCAAACTGGTGGACGACTACATCAAGGGCAAGGACGCCGTGGTCAATGCGATCTTTGGCAACTGCATGAAAGAGTTCAAAGGCAAAGGCGACCCGGCCGTCATCCGCCCGATGCTCGAGAAAAAACTCAAAGCACTGCGGGGATAAACTGTTTTTTCACCCCCAAGTCTCCAAGAACACCAAGAACAGGAAGTTGAACTTGGTGCCTTGGAGACTTGGGGGTGAACTTTTTTGGAGTTCATACCGTGATCAACCGTGCCGAGCTTGAAACGATGTTCGAAAATATGCGGACGAAGTCCAAGTGGAACGTGGATGGCGATCTGATCTGGGGTTTTTTTTTCACCGACGCCAGCCGCAAGAAACTCGAGAAGGCGGCCAAGGAACTTGGCGCCATGGACTATGATTTTGTGGGTATCTTCAAGGACGAAGAGACTCAGCGCTTCTGCTGGCTGCACATGGAAAAAGTAGAAACTCACACGGTTGATTCGATCGAAAAACGCAACAAGGAACTCGACGCCTTCGCCAAAAAATTCGGCCTCGAATCCTACGACGGCATGGACGCCAGCGAGTTGCTGACCGACGACGAGTAGGTCAAGCCTTTGTCGGGGCGAGACGCAAAAGACCACGGGACGGTAAGTCCACACTCAAAGGTGAAATAAGCTATTCGAAAATGCGATCCAGGCTCAGCGTCCAGCCCGGCAGCGCGGGCTCTGCAACCGCGTTCTGGCCGCGAACAAAGGTGGACCGAATTGCGGGCTGATGAATGCGGTAAACATGCACGCATTCATCAAGCACGTCCACATCCCAGACCACCTGCGTTCCCGCTTCGAAGTAATCGGTGCGTTTTTGAGTCATAGCGACGCCAGCTCCCGCCGCATAGTCGCATTCACTTCGCACTTCAACCGCCAGGGTCGGAGCGCCCTCGATGAAGCGCATTTCGTTTTCAGGAAAGGGACCCACATAGTAAGAAACGTCTGGGCAAAAGGACTGGCGGCCGTTCGACAATAGCGGCACGGAATAGCCCATCATGTCGGTGTGGGCTTCACCCTGATTGACCGATTTCGCGTACTCTCGAAGCCCAACATAAATATTCCCTGCAACCGTATTTGGTTTTCGGCCAGTCACCATAAAACGCACGATCCTTCCGGCAATAAGTTCGGCTTTGCCTGGTTCACGATAAAGATCTTCTAGCGTTGCGGGTGCGGATTGGGTCTTGATCATATCTCTCTCCCATCCATCGACGCCTTCAACGTATCATGTCGAAGGAGCACTGGCAATGCGGATGTGTTGCGAAACGACCGGCTCATTCAACGGTCGAGTTCTCAACTGGCAGGCGGGCGAGACGCCCGCGCTACAGTGGCAGGTTGCGGGCGAGAAACGCATAGGCCTCGTCGGCCTTGACGGGCTTGGAAAAAAGATAGCCCTGGCCCAGCTGGCAGCGCAAGGCCTTCAAAACACGCTGCTGATCTTCCGTCTCGATACCTTCGGCGACGATCTTCAAATCCAGCCTCTCAGCGAGCAAGGCGATGGTTCGGACGATCTGCATATTGCGCGGCCCGGTCTGGATTTCCTCGATGAACGAGCGGTCGATCTTCAACACGTCCAGCGGCAGCCTGTGCAAATAACTGAGCGACGAATAGCCGGTGCCGAAATCGTCAACCATCAGCCCGATGTTCTTGGCTTTGAACTTGCATAACGTCTCGAGCGCGAGTTCGGGATTGTTCATCAACGCGCCTTCGGTGATCTCCAGTTTGATGTGCTCAGGATCGACATCGGCGTCCTGAAGGATCTTCAGCACGCGCGGGTAGAGATCCTCGTCGCTGAATGCTTTTCCGGACAGATTGATGCTGATGTAAAGCGGCAGCGGTCTCCCCGCTTTGGCCTCCCACGACTTGAATTGCAGACACGCCGTTTTCAAGACCCAGTAGGTGATCGGCCCGATCAGTTCGGTCTCTTCGGCGAGCGGAATGAACTGCATCGGCGAGACCATGCCGCGGGTGGGATGATTCCAGCGGATCAGCGCTTCGAACCCGACGATCACGCCTGTCTCGAGCGATAAAATAGGCTGATAATTCAGCACGAACTGCGAACAATCCTGCACCGCGTTTCTCAGATCGTTCTCGAGGTCCATCAAGGTCAGGACCTTCATATGCATGCCGGACGTGAACGCTTCGTTGCGTCCGCGGCCCGCGGCTTTGGCCTGATAGAGGGCCGTGTCGGAATCGCGCAGAACATCATCGGCCCGGTCGTACCGGCGCTTGCCCAGAGCAATACCGATGCTGGTTGTGACGAACATCTGCCGGCCATGCACCGTCAGCGGCGTTTTGAATTCCTCGTGGATGCGGTTGGCGACCGTGTTGGCGCCCTCCATGCCATCGATATCGTCCAGCAGGATGACGAACTCGTCGCCGCCCAACCGTCCGATGGTGTCGGTGGCGCGCGGACAACGCCTGACGCGCCGCACAAATTCAATCAAAAGATGGTCGCCGACGGCATGCCCCAGGCTGTCATTCACATTTTTGAATTTATCGATATCGAGCAGCAGCACGGCGTATTCGTAGGTTTCATTGCGCTTCATGCGGGCGATCGACTGATTGAGCCGGTCGAGAAACAGCGCCCGGTTCGGCAGGCCCGTCAGGCCATCGTGAAACGCATCGTGGCGCAGCTGCAATTCCATCAATTTACGAGACGTGATGTCCGTCTGCGAACCGGCGATGCGAGTGGCCTTGCCGTCGCCGTCGCGCACCGCAAGTCCGCGGGTCAAGACCCAGCGCACCGTGCCATTTTTGTGCTGTATGCGGCACTCCACGTAGAAGTGCTGCGTCCTGTTTTTCAGATGCGCGTAGAGCTCGGCCTGGAAGTATTCCAGATCTTGCGCGTTGATCATCGAAAACCAGTGTTCCGGCGAATCCATCACCACATCGTCGCCAAAGCCGAGCATCGATTTCCAGCGCGTGGAAAAATAAATCGTATTGGAATTCAGGTCCCAATCCCAGAGACCGTCGTTGGAGCCTTCGGCGGCCAAGGCGAAGCGCTTCTGGCTTTCCGCCAGCGCCGCTTCTGTTTTTTTGTGATCACCCATTTCTTTTTGCAACGCCGCCGTTCGATCCTGAACGTGCCGCTCCAGCTCATTATGAGCGGAACGCAGTGCGATGACGGCGCGCTTGTATTTCAACAACGAGCGGATCCGCGCGAGGAAAAGAAGCTTTTCGAGCGGCTTGCGAAGTACATCGTTGGCGCCGCAATCCAGCGCCTGTACCTGAGAATCGACAGCGGTGTTTTCCAGCAGTAAAATGATCGGAATGTCCTGCGTCACCGAGGTGTTTTTAAAATGCCTGCAAAGCTCGAAGGCCACATTGCCTGGAAGAGAAGAATCGATCAAAAGCAGATCGGGTTTGCTTTCGTTCACACGGGCAATGGCGTCCTCAGCGGAATCCGCAATCTCCACCGAATGACTTTCCGTCGCGACGATCTGCGAAATGTAGGCTTGATCGAAGAGGCTTTTTGACACCAATAATAATGTGCTAGGACGTGCAAACATGCCGGTGGAGAAGACTTCGACTTTGGGAAGTTCGCTGTCGCTGCTACCTGAAATCATGACAAGCTACTCTAAAGATGCGGAATCAAGGTGCACAAGGTGCTTAAACAGATGTACCGTACCACATCGGCTGGTCCAGATGCAATCGGTAAAAAAATTCATCACGGAGTTTTTAGAGAAACGATCAGATGCCGGAGCAATTCAGCCAGTGACTTGCGTTGCATGGCGCTGAGTCCACTAAGAATGTGCTCTTCGTTCTCCAGATGTTCAGGCATGATCTCATCGACCACTTTGACACCTTTTCCCGTGAGTTGTACTAAAATTCCACGGCGATCGTCGGGATCCGCCACGCGCGAGACCAATCCCGCCTGCTCCAAACGGTCGATACGATTGGTCATCGCTCCAGAAGAGAGCAGCAATGAACTAAACAACGCCGTCGGCGATTGCTTATAAGGAGGGCCCGCGCGACGCAACGCGACAAGAACATCAAAAGCCCACGTACTTAAATTGTGTTTCTTGAACACGCGCTCCAAGCGTTGCTCCAGCACTTTCGAAAGCTGGAATACGCGTCCGACCACGCCCATCGGCGCGGGATCCAAGTCCGGGCGCTCTTTGCGCCACTGTGCCATAATGCGGTCCAAGTCGTCGCCCATCGTGGAGCTCAGTATCCCACTAAGAATCTTTACGTCAAGATTCTTGACATCACTCTTTATATCAAGTATCTTCACATAAAGACACTTTCGCGCTCGTCGTTTTCGCTTAACGCGCGCGGATAATCTTTTATACTCGGCGTCTTCGGGCACCGGGTGTGGATCAAAGAAAAAAGGAAACCTGACATGGCTTCAAGCGGCGGCAAAGGCAAGAATCTCTTTCAAAAAGTCTGGGACGCTCACGTCGTTCGCGTGCTGCCCAATGGCCAGGCGCAACTTTTGATCGGCCTGCATCTCATCCACGAGGTCACCAGTCCGCAGGCGTTCGGCATGCTGCGCGACTTGAAATTGAAGGTGGCTTTTCCCAACCGCACGTTCGCCACGGTCGATCACATTATCCCGACCGACACGCGCGTGCAGCCGTTCGCCGATCCTCTGGCGCAAGGCATGATCGACGCATTGAAGACGGCGTGCAGCGAGTTCGGGATCACCTATTTCGATGTCGCTTCCGGCCAGCAGGGCATCGTCCACGTCGTGGGACCCGAGCAGGGTCTCACGCAACCGGGAACGACGATCGCCTGCGGCGACAGCCACACGTCCACACACGGCGCGTTCGGCGCGATCGCCTTCGGCATCGGCACAAGCCAGGTGCGCGATGTGCTCGCGACGCAGACTCTGGCACTTGGAAAATTAAAGGTCCGGCGCATCAACGTCAAAGGCAAGCTGCCGCTGGGTGTGTACGCCAAGGACGTCATCCTGCACATCATCCGTCTGCTGGGCGTCAACGGCGGCACCGGTTACGCCTACGAGTACGGCGGTTCCGCGGTCGATGCCATGAATATGGAAGAGCGCATGACGATATGCAATATGTCCATCGAAGGCGGCGCGCGCGCGGGCTACGTCAATCCCGACGAGACAACGTATTCGTACCTCAAGGGCCGCACGTACGCGCCGAAGGGGGCCGCGTGGGACCGCGCCGTGCAGCAGTGGAAGTCCGTGGCCAGCGAGGCCGATGCCGCTTACGACGACGTGGTGAACATCGACGCGCAGAGCATTCGCCCAACCGTGACGTGGGGCATCAATCCCGGGCACGCCATTTTTATCGACGAGAACGTTCCGACCGTCGAGGGCGCCAAGGACGCAATCGAAAAGGCCTCCGTGGCCGAGGCCTTGGAATACATGAAACTCAAGCCGGGCAGCCCTATCAAGGGCACGAAGATCGATGTCGCGTTCATCGGCTCCTGCACCAACAGCCGCATGACCGATCTGCGCCAAGTCGCGAAGTTCGTTGAAGGCCAGCACGTCGCGCCGGGCATTAAGGCGCTGGTCGTGCCGGGCTCCATGTTGGTGCAGAACCAGGCGGTCGAAGAAGGTCTCGACAAAATTTTTACCGCCGCCGGATTCCAATGGCGCGAGGCCGGCTGTTCCATGTGCCTGGCGATGAATCCTGACAAGCTCATCGACGATGAGCTATGCGCCTCGTCGAGCAACCGTAATTTCAAAGGCCGCCAGGGCAGTTCAACCGGCCGCACACTTTTGATGAGCCCCCTGATGGTCGCCGCATCCGCCATCCGAGGCCATGTCGCCGACCCGCGCGAAGTCTTTGAACTGGAACCGGTGGGAGCGTAACGCGGTGATGGAGCGCGAAATCAGATCGGCGCAGTTCATAAAAGGAATCTCTCATGCCCCTTGAAAAAATAGTCAAAATCGACGGTGCGGCCGTGTTCGTTCCCGGCAACGATATCGACACCGACCGCATCATCCCCGCGCGCTTCATGAAGTGCGTTACGTTTGACGGCCTCGGCGAATTTCTCTTCTACGACGTCCGTTTCAATAAGGACGGCAGCTCGCGCCAGCACCCGCTCGACGACCCAAAGCACAAAGGCGCCACCATTCTCCTCAGCGGCCTGAACTTCGGCTGCGGTTCGTCGCGCGAGCACGCGCCGCAAGCCTTGCAGAAATTCGGCATCCGCGCGGTCATCGCTGAAAACTTCGCCGAGATCTTCGCCGGCAATTGCACGACCCTCGGCATTCCCTGCATCCAGATGTCCGCCGAAGGAACCGCACGCATCGCCGCCGCGGTCAAGGCCGATCCCAAGACGCGCGTGACCATCGATCTGGAATCCAGCACGGTGTCGTTCGCCGGACAGACCGCCAGCTTTGAGATGAAAGGCGGCGCTCGCGAGGCACTCATTAAAGGAGAGTGGGACGCGCTTGGACAGTTGCTCGACGGCAAAGACCAGGTCGCGGCACTCGCGGGAAAGCTCGACTATATGAGCGCCTGAAACGTTCCATTTTTTACGGTAGCGCGAAGTAAAAAAACACAGAGACTTCGTTCTCTGTGTTTTGTTGTACGGTCACGCGTCTGCCCGGTTTCGGTTCCCAAAATGGAGCGCTCCTTGTGAAACTGCCCTGCCCTTATTGCGCCCAGGTGCTCAATCTTCCCGATCGCTTTGCCGGAAAAGTGTCCAAATGCCCCGCCTGTCAGCAGAGCTTCCAAGTTCCCGGAGAGGCAGCTCCGGTTCCCGCCGCTGCCTCCGCGGAAAGTTCGGAACAAACCACGACTTCACATAAAGCCGCTGATTCGTTGCCCGGCGACGAGCTCGCGCTGCATTCGTTGATGGATCAGCAGGACACCAAAAAGGGTCCCGCGGAGCTCGTTGTTTGCCCCAAGTGCCAGACGGACTGGAAAAAAGGCGCGGCTGAATGCGTAAAATGCCACTACAACGTGTTCGTCGGCGGAAAAGTTCGCGGCCCTAAAAAACGCACTATGAACGCGCACTTTGACATCCAGAAAGTGTTTCTCTGGCTCTTCGTCGCCGGACTCTGCTACGGCGGTTACTGGCTCTACAATCACTTCGGCGCGATCCGCCGCTCGGGCGATAAAATGTTCGACGACGCCTCGCGAGGCCATGTCGAAGAACAGAAGAAGGGCGTCGATGAAGGCGTCCAGAACGCGACGTCCCCTAAATAGTTTCGGCTCACTTATTAAGAGAGGGATATTTTTTGCGTAACCTCACCTTCATTCAGGCCCTTCTGCTGGCTCTCCTGCTCTGCGGCCGCGCGGTGCACGGCGAAGACATGGCGCCCGCGCTGGAAGCCGAGCTCAGTTCCGATGATCGCTCCAATGGGCTGGCCACCTGGTGGCTCTATTCGCCGGTTCAGAAATCCGACATGAAAGCGGCGGCTGCGCCAGTCGGCGCGCGCGAAGGCGCGGCGCTCAGCACTGGAAATGGAAATTGGACGCTGCTGGTTTCGCCGCTTCGCTTCGTTGATTTCAAGCCTCATATCCAGAGCAGTTCCGGATTCGTCTGGGCATCCACGCGCGTCAACAGTCTCAGCGGCGGACCGCGAACACTGAAGGTCAACACGTACTGCGCCATTCGCGTGTTCGTCGACGGCAAACGCATCATTGAAACGGCCCAGCCCGGCGGATACGGCACCGCCGATTCCGAAGCCAGCATCGACCTCCCGAAGGGACTCTGCGAAATCTCCGTGGCCGTCGGAGTCCGCGGCGGCTTCAGCGGATTTCAGCTTAATCTCACGGAGCCCTTGCGAGCCAAGGCGCTGCCGCGGGCCGTTACCGGCGACCGGCTCATGCTGCCCACCGCTGCCGGGAAAGCGCCCGACTCCAACGCCGCTGCGGTTCAATCCCTGGCCATGGCGGCACGCGATATTTTCATCAAGCCCGGCGACAAAGTCGGCATCGTGGCCGGCATCGGCGGTTCGTCCCCCGCCGGCATGGGTCCTATTAGCGCACGCTTCATCGGTCCCAGCGGTCCGTTCGGTCCGCCGCTTCCGCCGCGCACGTTTGCTGAACTTGGAAAAGCCTACTGGCAAACCGAGTACGCCGTTCCCACGGTTGCCGGCGTGGTCACCGAAATCAGCCTCGAAGTCAAGGCCGGCGAGACGCTGATCGGCACAAAAAAGATCGAACTCTATTCGTTCACCGCGCTTCAGCAGGCCGCCTCAAATCTTGAAAAGGAAATCGAGGCGCGCTCGCTCGCTGCCAAGCGTCCCCTGCCCCACGCCGCGCTGGCCGTTGAAAAGCTGCGCCTGTTTCTTTCGAAGATGATGCAGGGCGAGGAGAAAGTCAGCAACGACACCGGACCGATGCTGGTGAACATGCTGAAGGATGCGCAGCGTTTCGCGGAACTGGAAGAGAAAGGCTTAGATCCGCTCGCTGGGAAAACCGGATATTTCGAACGCGCGTATCAAAGCAAAATCGACAACGCCGCGCAGCCATATTACATCCACGTGCCATCCGCGCACGCCAAACAAAAAGAGCAGCAGTCGTTCCCGCTGGTGGTGTTCCTGCATGGCTACGTTCCCAGTTACGACAAGCATCGCTGGTGGGATGCCATGCACGATTTCAACGCGCTCTTCGAAAAGAACAACGCCTTTCTCGTGATTCCCTTCGGCCGCTCCAACACCGATTTCCAAGGCGCGGGCGAAGTGGATGTCATGGACGCCATCGCCGACGCCAAGCGCCTTTACAGCATCGACCCCGACCGCGTGTACCTCTATGGGTATTCGATGGGCGGCATGGCCGTGTACCACATCGCCGCTCACTACCCCGATGCGTTCGCCGCCGCGATGGTTCTAGCCGGACGCGCTGACAGTCCGCTGCAAAATCACAAGCCGCTCGAAAAATTTCACCCGTATAAACAGTGGCTGATCAACCTGGATAACCCCATCAGCCTCTGCGAGAATCTGGCGAATATTCCCGTGCGCATTTTCCACGGCAGCAACGATTTCATCATCAGCGCCGACGAAGCCAAGCGCATGGAAAAACGCCTTCAGGAAATCGGCTGCGACGCCAAGCTCACCATCAGCAACGGCGATCACTTGTCGCTGTTCGATCTGATGGCCACTGAAGAGCCGCTGCAATGGCTGCTCAGCCAGAAGCGTAAAACGCAGCCGGAAAAACGGCTCATGAAAAGCTACAGCCTGCGCTACGCCAGGCAGGGAGAGGTCGAAGTTCTCGCCACCACCGGCGAGCTCAAGCCAATCGACATCGCGTGGACCGGCTCCGGCAACGAATTGAAATTTACAAAAGAATCCCCGCACAGCTTGCAACAATCGATCAAGGGCCAGGTCTCCAAGCCGCTGCCGCCGGGCCTCTATAAAACGCCCGCGCGCTGCGGTCCGATTCGCGAGGCGACCTGCAATCCGTTCATCGGTGTGTATGGCACGAGCGGGTCGCCAGAAGCCAACGCGCGCAACAAGGCCAACGCCGAACGCTTCGCCAAAGAATGGCATGCCTACACGCGCAGCAACACGCAGATCAAGGCCGACAAGGACGTCAGCGACGACGAGAAGAAGTCCAAAAATCTATTCCTCTTCGGCGAAGAGCAGGAGAATCTGCTGCACGCCGCCGTCGCCAAAAGCCTGCCCATCTCAGTCAAAGACGGCAAGGTCACCGTCGGAGAAAAGAGCGTGCCTCTGGCTGGGAAAGGCGTTCTCTTCATGTACCCGAGCGCCTTGGCGGCTGGCGATGGTTTCCAGACGGTGGTCATCCAGGCCGGTGTGTATTACGGCCAGCACGTCGGGAACAATCACAAATTCGACCTACTCCCCGACTTCATTATTTACGACGATCAGAAAGACACCGACGACACCGGCACCAACCGCTTCACCGTCGCCGGATTTTTCGACGGCCAATGGAAGCTCAGCCCGCAATCGACGTGGTGGGCGGATAAGTAGACGGGGCTTCAGCCCCGTCGATCTGAATGCAAAACAAATGTGCGGGGGCTAAGCCACCGCGACTACCGCTTTGGCGGTGGCGGCGCGGCGGCGTCTTCCTCTTTCGCCACCGGTTCGGCCATCGATCCCGGCTTCCACGCGGCCGTCACGGCCGCGGGTTTTCCGTCCGCGTTCGGCGTCAACTCCAGGGAGAACGTGCCCAGCAATCGCGTCAGTTTCTTGATGACCTGCATCTCGAGTTCCACGTTGGGATGCCGGTCCAAGAATTCATGCGCGCCGATCTCGTCTTCCAGCGCGCCAAAATACCAGCTCGCGATCGCCTCCACCGTGCGCGCCATGCGCGGGCCGTCCAAGCGCAGATAGTACGGCGCCGCTTCAGCGAAGTTCGCTTTTTTCCAGCGGCTCGGAACGGCCGCGGCTTCTTCCTGCTCCATCAAGGCAAACGGGCCCGCATCCGACGTGAGCTCCACCTCGTGCTGTGTCACGGTCCACGACGGCGCGGTGATCTGCCCCGTCACGAGAATGTAGCGGTCCGACTCTTCTTTGCGCACGCGCCGAATATAGGGCGGCTTGATCGTCTTCGGTGCGGCGCCATCGAACAGATAATCCCAGCGCTCGCGCACGATTTCGCCCGCCGCGTTGCGCGCCTTAATGTTCTCTCCATGGAACGGCAGCGACGCCCGAATGAGGCCGTATCCCGCCGGATTCAAATCGTCCGTCGGATCCTGAATCGCCAGGTAAAATCCGTGGCCCACCGCCGGCCAGAGATCCTTATCCAGATCCACTTCGCGCTCCGCCAGATTGTCGAAGCGGCGGCTCCAGCGGCGCTGCCGGGTGGTCAGTCCCGGCGTCGTTTTCAGCCGCATTTCGCCTTCGATGTATTTCAAAAACAGCGCGCGAATGCTGAACGGCAGGAATACATCCGCGAACACTTTTTCTTTCTGTTCCGTGGAAGCCGGCACCGGAATCCGCGCTGGCAAGGGAATGTTTCCGGCCAGCGTCCCGGCCGCTTGAATGGAGCCATCCGCGGCGAGCGCGAGATCAAGAACCAGCTCATCCGGTGATCGGGACAGCCCCAGAATTTCATGCACGTGCGGCGGGTCGATCAACGCATCCAGCACCGCAGGCGGAATGCCTTCGGCGCGCAAGATCTCCAGTTGCCCCGACGTCGTCACGCTCTGCCTCTGTCGCAACGCCAGCGCATCCGCCGGCTTGAGCATGATTCGCGCGAGCGGCCGCGCAGCCGTTGCGCTCGCCTGCGCCACCGTGGCCGCATTATTCGGGGCAGCGCCATCAATGCCGAACGCAACCAATCCGCCGCCCAGATCAAAATAGCGCACGCCTTTGGGAAGCTTCGCGAACGTGGCGCCCATGCGGATCAGCTGCCCGCGCGCGCCGCTCAGCCGCGTGATGAAAAGCAGCGGCTGCGGAGTGCGCCGGGATTTCTCGGCAGCACCATCCTGGCCGTCCTGCTTCGCTAAGGCCACGGATGCGATGACGAAATCGCGCCCGATCAGCGGAAACAAACTGCTGAGCTCATCTGGAAAAAGCCAGCGCGCCACGACCGGCGCTTTGGCATATTGCGACCGGAATTTTTCCCGCCGGTCGCGAATGGAATAAAGCGCGTTCAGGTCGGGATCGTTGAGTAGTTCGCGGACCCGTTCGCTCCGCGGCAAGGCGTGCAGCAGATCTTCGCCGCGTCGAACGAGGACCGCCGCCGTCGCATTTTTCGGAAGAAAGGCGGACGCCGATGGACCTTCGCCTGGAGCGAACGAAACGATCCACACGCTGAGCGCGCCGGTGCCGAGCGCGTAAGACCATTTCAGCGCGAGGCCGAGTTTTCCGCGCCACGAGGCTGCCGGTTTCGCGGGCGCGACAGGTGAGGGTGAAGAGGGCTGGTCCACGCGTTGAGTGTCCGTGGGAGTTGGCAACGGCTTAGCGGACGCCCGGCCTGTTTGCGCCGGAACCGTCGTCGGCCTCTGAACGGTAGCCTTCGCTGCCGATCAATTTGACGAACAGGCACTCCAGCGCGCGCCGCTCTTCCAGCTTGCCATTTTTTTTTGTCGCGACAACCAGTTCCTGCGACAAGGGCGGCCCCACCGGCACCACCAGGATCCCGCCCTCGTTCAATTGATCGATCAGTGGCTGCGGAATTTTAGGCGTCGCGGCGGTGACGATGATCCGGTCGTAGGGCGCGTGGTCCGTCCAGCCCCGCGAGCCATCGCCGAGGAAATAGCGAATGTTTTTAAAACCCAGATCAAGCAGGCGGTCTTCCGCCGTCGTCGCCAGGAATTCGATGCGCTCAACCGTGAAGACGTCGCTCGCCAGCGACGCGAGAACCGCGGTCTGATAGCCGGAACCCGTTCCGATTTCGAGGACTTTTTCCGTGCCCGACAGCTGGAGCGCCTCGGTCATCAGCGCGACCATGTACGGCTGCGAAATCGTCTGCCCATGGCTGAGAATCAGGGCGCGATCGTCGTAGGCGCGCTTGCGATCCATCTCGGGAACGAAGTGCTTGCGGTCCACGCGGCGAAACACATCGAGGACGCGGGCGTCCTTAATGCCCCGCTCCCGCAGGTCGTACTCCACCATGTCGTCGATTGTTTCAGTCATGACAAAATGCCCAAAAAAAGGTATGCAAACTAAAGTCCAGCTCTAACGCATAATGTGTAAAGAACTCCGCCGTTTATGCATCATGCATTATTTTGTTCACGCATTGCGGCAACGCCACAATAAATGAAAGAAGCGCAGCGTATCGGTGACTGGATTAATTTTGCTAACGCCGGTGCCGAAATAAATGGTTCGAATTTCGACTTCCCGAATGCGCGCTCCGCAACGGGCGGCTTTGATCAGGATTTCCGATTCCAAATCAAAGCGGCTGCTGTCCAGCCGAACCGCGCGCCAGAAATCCAGCGAGAGGAGACGGAAGCCGCACTGCGTATCGCGAATCGGCACACCCACCATGCGGCTGATCGCCCACGACGTAAACCGGTTGGTATAGCGGCGCAGAAAGGGCATCGTGCGCGTATCGTTCATGCGGTTGCCCAGAACGATGTCGCAGCTGCCCAATTCAAACGCGTCCAGAAAAAGCGGGATCTCCGTGCTGTCGTGCTGTCCGTCGCCATCCAGCGTCAACGCGGCGCGGAAATGTCCCGCCGCCGCAAAGCCGCTCTTCAAGGCTACGCCTTTGCCCATGTTTCGCGGATGCCGTATCACCGTCGCGCCGGCTTCGCGCGCGTGTTCGGCGGTGTTGTCGCTCGAACAATCGTCAACCACAAACACGTGTCCGACGTGAAGCTGCACCGAACGAACGATGCGCGCAATCGTGTGCGCCTCGTTGTAGCACGGAATGATGGCGCAAATATCGGCCGGCGGTTGAGTTCGGGGCATCGCTTTCATTCGGATCCTATTCTACCTCAGAACCGGTACCGGTCTCAACAACTCTTGCACCGCCAAGCTCGTTTTCTGTCACTTTTTTTACCAGGGACGGATCGGCGTAAAGGCGCGAAAACACAGCCCATTGGGACGGGTCCGTGCGCAGGCGCGCCTCCAGGCAATGCGTCCAAGCCTGCGCCAGCGCGACCATGCGCTCGCTCAAGTCTCCCTCATTGGACGTCTGGATCGCAGATCCAATCTCAAGCGTGAACTGATCGTCAAAGCGGCGATGCACAAAAGTTGGCAGCAACGCCGCGCCGGTCGTCTGAGCAATGCGCCAGGGACCTTGCGGCAGCAGCGCCTGTTTGCCGAAGAGCAGCACCGGCACCACCGGACCTCCGGTCGTGCGGTCGCCCATCAACGCCACCGTTTGATTCCGCCGCAGCGCGCGCAAGGCACCCTTGGCGCCGTGCTGCGTTGCAACCACGTTGACACCGGCGTTCACGCGCTGCTGCACAAACAAGTCGTTCGTCCGCGGATCGGCATGAGACTGCACCACCGCCGTGATCGGATACCCGAGCCGCGCGACGACCATGGCGCCCAGTTCCCAATTGGAATAATGCGCTGAACAGAATATGACGCCCCGCCCTTTGGCGAGCGCCGCATCCAGGTTCTCGCGGCCGTGCACGATGACATGTTCATCGATGAAGGCATGCCCGAAATGCCGGATGCCGAAGAATTCACAGATGTACATCCCAAACGAGCGGAACACCGAACGGGCTTCATTGCACACCGCTGCATTCGACGCATTCTCGCCCAAAATGCAGCGCAGGTTGGCCTTGACGTTTTCTCGCGCGCAGCGATCGGCGAGGTAATAAATATCCGCCACCCGCCGCGCCAGAGCGTACTGCCACGACCGCGGCAGCGCGCCGGTCAGTGCGGTGATAGCTTTAAATCCCACTCGTGTCAGCATCGATCCCGTTCCGCTCATTCCTAAAGCGTCCTAAAAGATCTACACCCGTGGCCCGCGGCGGAATCCATCATTCGCCGCGGGCTCCACTGAGCATTATCGGTCGTTAGTAAGAATAGACGCACGATATGTTCGATTCTTGAACGAAAATGCCGCGCCCGGCATTAATGCTCAAACGTGTTGTGGGTTTATCGCCAGACACTACAATTCCCTGCCGATAACAGCAGGGGAGGTACGCGTGAAGGTTCAGCATGTTTTCATAGCCGCACTGGTCGGTGTCGTGGTGCTCGCGTTATGCGCCTGCAAAGTCGATGCACCAACGGTGGACGGCATTCGCGATTCGCGGCTTTTCGACCGGCGCATCAACGAAACGCCGCGCCAGAAAATCATCCGCGAATGTAAACAGGAGACCGACCGCTTTCGCGTGGGCTGCCTGACCTGCCACACCACCGACAAGATCGATGCGATTAAAGCGCCGGATCATTACGAGCTGAACAAGGTCGGCGCGCGCGCTCAAATCATGCGCAAGAGTCCGGCCTTCGGGTTGAACCAGGATTGCACGCAATGCCACCAGTCCAAATTTAAGCTCAACCGCAATGCTCAGAAACTTTTCGGCCCCGGCGGCGCGAAATACAGCGAGTCGCAGAAAGAACTGAAGGGCGACCTTCCGCCGCAGCAATGAGTTGTTTCGGTTGTCCTTGTCCGTGTCCGTGTCCGTGTCCGTGTCCGTGTCCGTGTCCGTTGTCGGTTGTCGGTTGTCGGTTGTTCGTTGCGCCAGCACCTAGCGGGTCATTTCGGCCAGCTTGTCGAAACTGCGCCGCATGTTGGTGGCCTGAGCGCAGAGAAAAATCTTCACCGCCGGAGCATCAGCACGGCGCGCCGTCCTCCAGCGCCGCAGCCAGCGCAGCCACCCAGCGCAGCCACCCAGCCTTTGGCGTCTCTTTTAGTGTTTGCAGACAATGGCGCTGTTCAAGTTTTTGCTGGCTGGAACTGGGGAAGACCGAAGCCGAACCTCTGGCGCTTGATGCGTGGGACGAGGCGCTCCGAGAGTCGTAACTCGCTCCGGCTCGACACGTCGTGATCGTGGCACCCAACGGCAGGGGCGACATGGCTTGGGACGTCAAATGTGGAGTCGAGTCTTGCCACCCGCCGAAAGTATTCCTTAATTGCTACTGGCATGTGTCCGTAATCTTCAAGAATCTCAAGGACACACAACACATACATCGTCTATACCTGTGGCGGTTTCAAGTGCCACGAGGATTTCGAATAAATGTGATTCGAGCCCAGGGTCACATTCCTTCAATACTTTTGCAATTCGAATAATATCACTTGAAGCGAATGCTCCTGCCAGCTTCTGCTTAATTGCGCCGCGAAGGCATTCAAGCGCTGGTCTTGTGACGAGTCTTAGCGACGAAGGTCCTCCTACGTTGGTTCTAATGACAGCGCCAAAAAAATCGCGGCTGTTGAGGTACTTGTCGAGCGTCTCGCCAACCAAAGTCTCTCGCACTCCCCACTTCGCCGCCCGGTCGCTCAAACTGTCAGAAAAAATCTTTAACCCCACTGACTGGTTGCCAATCCCATACAGCATTTGGGCATCGACCTTCAAGTTTTCGATTTCTTTCGCAACTTCGGCAATGAGCGAGAAACGCTCAACCAAGCCAATTAGACCCTCCTTTAAAGCGGAAATGCAGCGTGTAATAGCAGTGCCGCGGGCCTTAAATTGCTCCAGTTTCTCTACATCAGACGGTTCTAAGCGCGGACATACCCCGCAACAACCAAGAATGCTCGACAAGTCATCGGACGTCAGTAATACGCCAATAGGGCTCTTTGCGCCGTCTTCCTGCTCAAATATTATCCATCCGGCGTAAATACAGAGAATCTCTTGTACAGATGTCGATAACAGTTCGACGATGACTCGTGGGTCTTGCATCAACGAGCACAATTTGTTATGCGATACACGCTCCGCAGCTTCAGAACGTTGTTCAATAGTCCTAACGTGCTTACCATCGTTATCGTCCAGATCTTTCACTCCCATCAAATATCCTTCGTACTTGCCAAGCTGATCATGGATATCTAGCAGGTAGAAGAACCGTTTGTTCGGCAGTATCCTGGAGCCACGTCCAATCATTTGAGTAAATAGCATCGGACTTGCAGTGGGACGCGCCAGTATGATGGTTCGAATGTCCGGAACATCGACTCCTTCTTTAAAAATACCCACATTTATCAGCACTTTAATCCGATTGTTCCGAAAATCGGCGATGGCATCACGCCGTTGCTCGCGATCCATCTCTGAAACCACATAAACTCCGTCCTCCGCAAAGTATTTCGCCAGCCGCCTGGAATGCTTCTGGGTGCCGACAAAAATTAAAGTTTTTCCGTAAACATCTTCTTTCTGCTTCCAGATATCATAGATAATCTTGTTCCGTTTTGGAGTGTCGAGCTGATCCAAACTGTCCTGTTTAAAATCGTGAAGATTGCCATCCCAGGCGAGAGAGAACTTTATGTTGGTTTCGTATCTGACATGTCTAAATGGAGCAACGAATCCCTGGGCCGCAAGCTCGCAAAATGAACGCTCATAGGCGATCTCTTCAAAGATATTTATTTTCGGATTTGAGAATGAAAACACAGAGGAGGTAAGCCGGACAATTTCGCCCGCGTGACGTCTATACGGCGTGGCAGTTAGACCTAAGACTAACGGACCCGATGGCTTGTATGCTTCATAGGATAATAGAAGTCCCTTGTACGAATTGCCATCGGCGTGGTGCGCTTCGTCAATTACAATTAAATCAAAATCAACCGTCGGTAGCCAATGAATTGTGTTTGAAATAAGCCATAGTCTCGCGTCGTCTTTTGTATCGAGATCATTAAACTCCGCATACCGTCTACCGATGTTCTTCTCGTCGCATCCCAGTTTGCTAAACGATAAGTGCGCTTGATTTAACAGCTCCGCATTGTGGGCAATCCAGAGCACAGATTTTCCGCCATCAAGATAGTTCTTCTTGCAAAAAGTGGATGCTACAAGTGTCTTGCCGGCTCCAGTTGGCAGAGAGAGAACAACTCGCCGCTTGGATCGAAACGAAGCCTGTATGGCATTCAGAGCCTCGATTTGGTACGGCCTTAAGTCGCTCATCCCCGCCTCCTCAGTCCGAATCACCTCATCGTTCACATTTATAAGCGGGGGCAGCTTGCTTTCAAGGCACCTTATCGCAGGACCGCTTCATCATCTATCTTCCGGAGTCAACGGCGGGTGGCAAAACTCGACTCCACATTTGACGTCCCAAGCCATGTCGCCCCTGCCGTTGGGTGCCACGATCACGACGTGTCGTGCCGGAGCGAGTTACGACTCTCGGAGCGCCTCGTCCCACGCATCAAGCGCCAGCGGTTCGTCTTCGGTCTTCAGCGGGATTCCAGACGTTTGCCGATGACCCGGGTGCTGGCCTCGCCCGCATCCTCGCCGCCACACACGAAAGCGGCGCAAACCAGAACCGGCAAAAGGACTTTTAAGCAATAAAGATTTCACCGCATCTGCCCCATGGTATATACCTTGCTGTAAGCAAGTGATTGGCATTGATAGTGACGCGCGAGGGGAGTTTTTCATGCACCTTTTTGTCATGCGGCACGGAATAGCCTGCGAGCCTCACGAATGGGATGGCGCCGATGAGACGCGCCCGCTCACCAATGCTGGTAAAAAACGCACACGCCTGGTCATTGAAACCCTGAATGCCGAGAAAAAACTGCCAATCGAGACACTCTGGAGCAGCCCGCTTGTGCGCGCTCAACAGACGGCGCAAATCGTGGCCGAGATCCTGGGCCTGAAGGTCAAAACCGTCGATGCGCTGGCCTGCGGCGCGTCGGTTAAATCGATTCAGCGAATTTTATCCGCACTTAAAACACCGCCCGAACGTCTCATGTGTGTGGGGCACGAGCCCGATTGTGGCGCGATCATTGGTCAACTGAGCGGCAATCCGGAACGCGATTACGCACTAAAGAAAGCCGCCCTTGCCTACCTGGAAGGCGCGTACAAACCCGGAGGCATGGCCTTGCATTGGCTGCTGGCGCCCAGGGATGTTCTTCACGATACCGAGTAGCGGCCAGAGGACAGCGACGATGAAACCATTCGCATCCGTGATAGCCTGCCTGATCCTCGCTGCCATGCCGTGCCCCGCCGAAGAACCCAAAGCCGCTCAAGCGCCCGTCAGCACCGAACCTGAAGTGACAGAACGCATCGAGAAATCGATCGAAAAAGCCTGCCAGTGGCTCGCGCGCAACCAGAACAAAGACGGCAGCTTGAAATCCTCGTACGCCAGTGCCGCCACCGGTCTGGCCGGACTGGCATGGATGGCCGCCGGCAGCACGCCGCACGAAGGCGCTTACGCGAAGAACATCAACGCGGCTCTCGATTACACGCTGAAGTGCACGGCAAAAAACGGCTTCATTTCAGAGAACGCGTCGTTCGGACCCTCCGGCATGTACGGCCACGGATACTCCACCCAGTTTCTCGCGCAAGTCCACGGCATGATCCGCGATGAAGGCACGGCCGCGCGCGTCAAAGATGCGCTGACCCGCGCGGTGCGCAGCATCGAGGGCAGCCAGAATCAGTACGGCGGCTGGAACAGTTCCCCCAACGGCGCGCTCAATGACGACGGCTCCGGCGCTATCGCCGTGATGCAAATTACCGCTCTGCGCGCGGCCGAATCATGCGGCATTTCCGTGCGCAAGCAGATCATCGAAAAAGCCAAAAAATACCTGCTGGCGATGACCAATGACAACGGCTGGTACGCCTACAACTGGCACGCGCGCAGCGGGGGCAGCGGCGGTTCCATCGCCACGACCGGCGCCGGCATGTACATGCTGGGCGTGCTGGGCGTTCACACCGACCCCAAGTACGCCAAGGGCATCAAAAACGTGATGAGCCAGATTCCGGGCGCGGGCAATGAAGGCAGCTTCGGCGGCTGGTATGCGTATTCGCTCTTTTACGCCTCGATCGCGATTTTCCAGCATGGCGGCGCGGACTGGAACCGCTGGTACCGCGCAACGTCCGAGCAGCTCATCCGCACCCAAAGCTCCGACGGAAGCTGGAACGATTCCTACGGCGGCGTCTTCGTGGCGCTTTCAGTTCTTTCACTGCAACTGCCGCTGCGCTACCTGCCCATGTTTCAGGATGGCGGCGCCGGAATGGAAGGGCGCTGAACGTCTCGAGCGGCTTATGGCTTCACGCCGTCAATGCTGTGAATCTCTAATTTTTTAAGCGAATAATATTTTCCGCTGGCTGATCTGACCGTGCCGCGGGCTGTACCAGCCCGCGGGTCGGGTGTTCGTCGTGTTGAACTCGTGATTGAGCGGCGGCTGGTCCACGGATTATTCCTTCACCGTAGCAATCTCATCAAGGCGGGCGCGGCATTTTTCGATAATGTTCATGGCGCGCGTTTGATTCAATTTGATCGTGTTGCACTGCTGCTGCAGTTTGTCCCGCTTCTGCTCCAGTTCAAAGATCGTCTGACTTTCGTTCCGAATCAGCGACGTCCAGTTCGTGATCGCTGAGTTGCCGCCTTTCAGTTCCTGGCTGAGTTCCAGCTTGACCTGGTAGCCGGTGATGGTTCGCTTGCGCGACGAAATGTTCGTATCGAGCTGCGCGATTTGCGGCTCAATCGGCTTTATCTGCGCTTCCACGAGTAAAATGGCGTCCTCGGAACTGGCGATCCTCTGCTTGAGTTCCTCCGCTTCCGCCTTCAGCGCGTCGCGCTGCTTGTCCAGGTACTTCAGGCGCAAAATTTCTTTTTCCGCGACCACCCGCCGCACGGACGCTTCCGCGTTAATTTTCAATTCTTCCTGCGCCAACTCGCGCCGCCGTTGAACCTCGCGCTGATTGGCTGCGTTAATCTGCCGCACCTTTTCGAGCTCTTCGCGTTGCTGCTTTTGCAACTCTTCCTGCCGCGCGTGGTATTGCCGGTTAGCCTCTTCGTCGCGCCCACGCTCGCGAACCGCTTCCGCCTTGCGTTCGGCATCCGCCGCCTGAATTTGGTATCTGAAAAGCAACACCAGCGCTACCACAACTAGAAAAATAATGACTGCGGTTAGATTGAACTGAACCTGAATGCGGGGTGGGGTTTTAGAGTCTTCAGCCATCATCGCGCACCGTTCTGGTTGTTCACGTCGCCGGCGCGATCACGCCCGCCAGCGCCACACTTTACTTTTCGATCTTTTCGACGTCGTCTTTCTGAATCACAATGAACTTGCCGGCCTCGGTCTTTACCGACCACGAGTCGCCTGCATCCACCGCTTTCGTCACCACGATTCTGCGCCCATCCTTCAGGACGTAGGTTGGGTTGGCGGCACTAGGAGCCGGCGGAGGCGCCACCGGCTGCTCATTCGTTTTCGGCGCGGCCACCGGAGCTTCCGCCACCGCAGCGGCCGGCTTCGCCGGAGCGACGTCCGCGCCAACCAGTTTCAATGCTTTAATCGCGTTCTCGCGCCGCAACTTGGCGTCCTCCAGGCCCTTGTTGATCGCGTCGCGATCGGCTTGGCTTCCGGCCAGACCCGCCTTGGTGTCGGCGATTTCACGGTTAGCGGCATCCAGCTTGGGTTTCAGTTTCGCAATCTCCTCGGCGCGATTGTTCACCAACGCACCGCTGCCAGTATTGCCGACTGCTGTTCGCGTCGAAAGATTTCCATTGGCATCCTGAACCGTGCGAGTGGAATAGCCTCCACCAGCAGCCAAACCCGTCCCATGTTCACCCTGCGCATTTTCGAGTTGTTGTTTCAGCATGGCCGCCGTCTTCTGCGCGCCATTCAATTTGTTCTGATACGCGATAGTCTTGGACTGCATCGGATCGAGTTTCCTCTGAAGTTCGTCCATTTCTTTAGAGGCGACCGCCAGATCCGTTCGCGCGGCGGCGATAAAGCTGTCTTTGTCGAAACCCGGATCGCCAGGGTTAGTGACGCTCGTCACCCCAGGCCGGCTGGAATTGATCTTGCGTTCCAATTCCTGACGGGCCCTGGCGGCGGCCACGTCGTCGAGTTGCCGCTTGCGTTCCAATTCATACTGCTCCTGCCGCGCCGTCTCGTTCGCGATCTGAAGCGTTCGCCGTTCCGCTTGCTGTTGTTCAGACTGTTGCTTGGACCGTTCGCGTTCAGCGAGCTTGGATTTTTGCAACTCTATGAATTCCTTGCTGCGTATATCCAATTCTTCAGACGCCAGTTTGTCGCGCCGCTGTTGCTCGACGATGGCGACCTGTTCCCTGGCATCGCGTTCGGCCTTGGCTTTCTCCGCCGCAATGACTTCATTCCGGTATTGCTTTTCGTATTCCCATTTCGCGACCAGACCACCCACGCAAAGCACCACAATGATGAAAATGGTGGTCAGGTCGACGTGAATCCACCACGTGCTCTTTTCTTTAACTTCCTCGGACATGGGGGTGCTCCTTTTTTGACGAATAGCGCCAGGCCGTTAATGGCAGTTAGACGTGAAATACTGAACTTTATATAGCTGTAAGCTAGCTCAACCGTGTATGGCTTTCAACATTTATTTTTGCACTCGCGCATGACGAAGGATTCGCGGATTCCGCACTTTTATTTATGCCTGAGGCAGTAAACTTAGCAGGCCGCGTTTAACTCTTAAAAGCGGCTCATGAAGAGTTTTTCTGAAGGACTTTTAGATGCGCGCAATACCTGTCGTAAAAATGTCGGGGACCGGCAACGATTTTCTGATGATCGACAACCGCGAGTCTCTCCTTAACGACGGGGACGCCGCCGCTCTTGCCAAGTCCGCGTGCCCGCGCCGCATCTCCGCTGGCGCTGACGGCCTTATTCTGATTGAACATTCCAGCCAACCCGGCCACGATTTCCGCATGCGCATTTTCAACGCCGATGGCTCTGAAGCCGACATGTGCGGCAACGGGTCGCGCTGTATCGCCGTCTTCGCGCGCCAGATCGGCGCCGCCAAAGACACGCAAAAGATTGAGACTCTTGCCGGCACGCTGAACGCCGTCGTCGCCCCCGACCTGCTTTCAGCCAAGGTGCAGTTGTCGCCGCCGTCCAAGCTGGAGCTCAAGCGCGGCGTCGATGTGCTTGGAAAACCGACCGATATCCATGTCATCAATACGGGTGTTCCGCATGCCGTCATTTTCACCGACGACGTCGCCACGATCGACATTCCCAAAGCCGGCGCCTGCGTGCGCTACCACGACGTGTTCAAGCCCAAAGGCACCAACGCCAATTTTGTTCAGTTAATGGGCCATGACACCATCAAGGTCCGCACCTACGAACGCGGCGTGGAGGACGAAACGTTTGCCTGCGGCACCGGCTCCACGGCCGCCGCGATCGCCGCCAGCGCGGCGCACGGGTATCAATCGCCGGTGAAAGTGATCACCTCCGGCGGCGCCACGCTGACGATCCACTTCGACAAAGCCGGCGATGGCGTCACGCCTCCCTATCTCGAGGGCGCCGTCGATACCGTCTATAAGGGCGAGTATTACTGGCGCTAACGCCCGTTTTTTCCGATACTCTCCACGTGTTCAGGGGCAGCCCGTAATGCGTGTTGAGCCACCCAATTCGAACCACCGTAACAAAAGCCGCATGGCGTCGCTGCGCCATCGTTTTTCCAGCGTACTGGCTGAAGACAGCAGCACGCGCGTCCTTCTCACCATCGTCCGGGAAAAAGTCGGGCTCGACGACATCACGCTGCGCGCCTCCGCGCTCGCGTACAGCACGCTGGCCTCGCTGGTGCCCATTTTCGCGCTGCTGCTGGCGGTTCTTTCAGGGCCGGCCTTCGAATCCCGGCGCGGCGATTACTTCAATTCCCTCGCCTCGCATTTCATTCCCGCGGATGCCGCTTTCTTTGGCGCCGACGATCCGCAATACACGGCCATGATTAAACAGCAGACCGAATTCAAACGCTCCTTTGAAGAGACCATCGCGCCGATTGCCAAACAGGTGGGCGCCGTGAGCATCTTCAGTTTCATTGCTTTGCTTCTAGTGGTCGCGCTGCTTTTCCAGTCCATTGAGACATCCTTCAATGCCATCTGGCGCGCGCCGGTGAAGCGATCTCTTTTTTTACGGCTCTCCATCGCCACCAGTCTCATGTTCTGGGGCCCGATCATGCTCGCGCTCTCGGTATCGCTATCCGAGTACCTGACGAGCCTGCACCTGATGGGAATATACTTCCTTCCCGGCATCGTCACGTCGCTCGCGTTCGCGGCGCTCTACATGATCATGCCCAGCGTCAAAGTCGATTTCAAAAGCGCGCTGATCGGCGGCATCGTCGCCGCCCTTTTCTGGGAACTGGCCAAGCTTCTTTTCCTGCTCTATGTCAGCAAAGTCGTCGGCTACTACCACGTCTACGGCTCGCTTGGCCTCGTGCCCATGCTCTTCATGTGGGTCTACATTAATTGGCTCATCATTCTTTACGGCGCCGAACTCGCTTACGTGCTGCAACACCGCACCGCCATGGTCTCGCAGTGGGTCGCGCGCCGAAATGCGAAAGCCAGCGCCGAGTTAATGCTGACCGCGCCTGCCTCTCCCATTGTCGTTCTGGCCGCAGCCATCGAGATCGCGCGCCGCTTCAAGGAACGCTGCCCCGGAGGCGTGCGCGCCAGCCAGCTCGCTTCTGCCCTGCATGTCGAAACGGTTGTCGCGCAGCAGGCCGCCAGCCAGTTGGTCGCCGCCGGAGTCCTCGCGCGCGTCGTTCCCGGCGGCGATGAAGCACTCGCCTCTGACGACCCGTCGTATCTTCCCGCCAGCGAACCGCAATCCTGCGTCGTCTCCGCGCTGCTCTCCGTGGCCTTCAACGAAAAGAAAGTGCTCGGCCGCGGCCCCGCCGTGGACTGCGCCCGCCGTCTGCTGGCCGCTGCCAGCTCCGGCAGCAGCCAGCCCTTCGGCACAATGACCCTCGCCGACCTCGCCGACGAACAGCGCCTGCTGGAAGGCACCGCCACCGCGTAGTGCTCGCCAGGTTCTTTCCATATACAACGGATGAATTATTGATTTTGGATCTCTAGGTCTCCAAAAGCACCCAAATGAACCCAAATGAACTATTGAGCTTTCAAATGCTTTCACATGCACTGAAGGTCAGCTCGATGCGGTCATTGTCGCGAAGCGCATTCGCCGCGCGTCCGCCATGGATGCCCATCTCAAGCCGATCCGCGCTATTGAAATACGCGACCCACTCTCCGCTCGGCACATCGGAATACGTGCGGCTGAGGCTTCTGATTTTTATCTCGCCGATGCGAATCTCGATCCCCCGCCCCGCGTCGTTCCAGCGCTGAAAATCAAACCGCGTCAAATTCGTAACCACGTTGCCGAAGCGATCCGCGCGCAAACCGCGAAGCTCCAGGCCGTCAGGGATTGAAACAGGTTCAGGTAGATTCAACTTTATCCGCGTCGTCAAGGGTTCGCCCATCTGCGACAGAATATTGCCATTCGCCAGCCACGCCGCAACGGGAGCAAAAATGTCGCGGCCATGAAACGTCGGGCTCGCCGCGCGGCGATGAAAGGAAGATTGGGTCAGCTGAATCGCGCGGCGTTCAATCAGCACCGCGTCAGGGTCGCGCCGTTCTTCAACGCGCAGCGCCAGATCGAAGAGCCCATTGTCCGGCCCGACGAAACAAAAATTATCCGTCTGGATTCCTATCGCCGCGCGGCGGGACCCCACGCCCGGATCGACCACCGCCAGATGAATCGTGCCCTTCGGAAAATAGCGGCACGCCGCCTCGAGAATCAAGGCCCCGGCGACAACGTCCTGAGCCGGAACATCATGCGAAATATCCACTATCCGCGCCAGCGGCGCGAGCGAAAGGATCACGCCCTTCATCGCGCCAACAAACGCGTCCTGCGTTCCGAAATCCGTGGTGAGCGTGATGAACATTCGGGAGGGCGATTACATAATGCCCAGCATCGAGGCCTGCAGCTTGCCATCGAAGGTCATTTTTTCTTTCGTCCAGGGCGGCGTGAAAACGATGTTCACGTTCACCGCTTTGATGCCTTTCTGCTTCGTCACCACTTCGTTGACGCGCGCCTTGAGCTGGTCGGCGACGGGGCAATGCGGGCTGGTCAGCGTCATCTCGACATCCACATTGCCTTCCTTCTCCTCCAGCTTGTAGATGAGGCCGAGATCGACGATGTTGATCGGAATCTCGGGATCGAAAATTTCCTTCATCGAATCGAGCATCTCGTCATGGGTTGCCACCGCGCCGCCAGCGGCCGCGACCGGAGCCGGCGCGGGCACAATGGATCCCTGCGGTTCGGTTGAAACAGTCAGGTTCGTCTCGCTCATGTTTTCCCTTTTATGAATTATGAATTATGAATTAGTCCGTAGCACAACTGTCATCGATACTGCTTTCGCCGCGCCCGGCCTTGTATTCCAGAATGCCATTCTTGAGCGTCGTCCACGCCAGCGTAGCGCATTTGATGCGCACCGAAAATTTCCGCACGCCTTCCAGCGCTTCCATGTCTGGCAATCCCGTAAACACCTCAAAGGGAATTTCACTTCTCATCATGGCTTTGAATCGATCGGCAATCGCGCCCGCCTCGTCGAGACTCTTCCCCTGCATGACGTCCGTCATCAGGGACGAACTGGCGGTGCAGATGGCGCACGCTTTTCCTTCAAATGTGACCCTTTGAAGAATTCCATTGTGATTCAAGGTGGCAAAAATGCTAACCCTGTCTCCGCAGGTGGGATTGAACCCCTTCGAGCTGATCTGCGGCTGATCCAGCATGCCTTTGTTGTGAGGACGGCGGGACAATTCCATGATGACCGCTTGATAAAGTTCATCCAACGCGTTCTCTTCCTGATGCGACTTCGCACCGGGAACCTCATCGCCGCCGAATTTTCCTGGTTCCGCCAAAATCATTTACTCCCGCTTTTCAAGCGTTCAATTTCCTCACGCAGGCGCTGCAGTTCCTTCGCCATTTCTTCCTGCCGAATGGCGATTTCACCCGGACGCAACAGGTGTCGCCCCTCGGTGGTTTGAAGCGCAACCACATCTTTGTCCAGCCTCAGTTTCAGGCCTAATCGCTCGCTGCGCAGGGCGCCATCCGCATCCGGTTCAATCGGCGCGTACGATTCGCCATGCAATCGGAACCCTTGCAACGGTGGTTTCAAATATTCCTGAAGGGGATCGAACAGGAAATACTCTCCCACTCCGAGTCCCGCATACAACGCTTTCTTCGTGCCTTGATCTTCCCAGCGGCTCTTCTTCGATGTCACTTCGAAGATGACGTCCTGTGGCTTGCCCTCTTCCCATATTTTCCAAATACGGCGCGACGTTTTAAATGTTTCAAAAACGACAAACACATCAGGACAATAACACGCCGCCGGATCGCCTTGTTCATAATAACACAGCATGTTCGCGCCCACATACGTGTCGCTATCACGGAAGTGATGGCGCAGCATCGCCAAAAGATCCAGAATTTCGGTCACGTGCGTGTCCGTTTCGCCCATCGGCTTGCCGTCGCTTTCGGGATAGATAATCTTGTCTAGTATTACCGAAGCACCCATGTTCGATACTCCCCGAATCCATCAGCAACTATACCCGATAGTTGAAGGAAAGAGTACTCTTACGCCGCGTCAAACCGTTCCAATACTTTGCCGATTCCCGCGACCAGTGCGTCGATATCCTTGTTCGTCGTGTACAGATAGACGCTCAGGCGCGCCGTGCTTGGCGCGTCCAGCCATTCCATCAGCGGCTGCGCGCAGTGGTGTCCCGCGCGGATGGCGATGCCTTCGGAGTCGAGAATGTGCGCGATGTCGTGCGCGTGGATGTAGCAGCCGGGCGCGTCGATTTCGAACGAGATAACCCCGGAACGCAGGTCCACGTTCTGCGTGCCGTGAATCTTGATGCCCTTGATGCCGGCCATCTGTTTCAAGGCGTAACGCAGCAATTCCTTTTCGTGATGGCGGATATTCTCCATGCCGACCGCCGACAGGTAATCCACCGCCGCCGCCATCCCCGCCGTCTCGCCAATCGGAGGCGTGCCGGCTTCGAAGCGCAAGGGCGGCTCCTTATAGGTGGACGAA
>Ga0163155_10000391_pt1 | contig 53489 bp, 41 predicted proteins | sample OliLakLV19SP4G1_FD_148611 | JGI IMG/M metagenome (GOLD analysis project Ga0163155, IMG submission 148611) | Freshwater microbial mat bacterial communities from Lake Vanda, McMurdo Dry Valleys, Antarctica - Oligotrophic Lake LV.19.SP4.G1 | ecosystem: Environmental > Aquatic > Freshwater > Lake >... | reverse complement strand
CAAGATACGTCAGGAATTAGGAAAATGAATTTAGGAATTTGAAAACCACCATCAATTTACCAACTAAAAAAGTATGATCAATTCAACTATTCTGTGGGTCAGTTTCAATGTTTTTGTACTGGCCATGCTGGTGCTTGACCTGGGTGTCTTCCATCGCAAGGCGCACGTGGTTACCGTGCGCGAGGCACTTGGCTGGACTGTGGTGTGGATAACGCTGGCGATGATCTTCAACTTGCTGATTTACTATTATTTTGGAAAGGATAAAGCACTTGAATTTTTTACGGGTTATCTCATAGAAAAATCGTTGAGCGTTGACAATATCTTTGTTATCATAATCATTTTCGCCTATTTCCAAGTGCCGCAAGCCTATCAGCACAAAGTTTTATTCTGGGGAATATTGGGGGCACTGGTCATGCGCATTATTTTTATTCTGGTGGGCGTAGAACTCATCCATCGTTTTCACTGGTTGATTTACGTGTTCGGAGCGTTTTTAGTTATCACCGGTATCCGTATGTTGACATCGGGAGAGATAAAGATTGACCCGGACAAAAACCCACTGATTCGGGGGTTTAGAAAGTTTTTTCCCGTAACAGATACATTTGAGGGAGATCAGTTTTTTGTGTTGAAAGATGGCAAAAGATGGATTACTCCTCTGTTTCTGGTAGTGGTAATCATTGAAACTACCGACTTGATTTTCGCAGTTGACTCAATACCGGCTATTTTGGCAATTTCCGAAGATGCTTTTATCGTGTACACATCCAATGTTTTTGCCATCATGGGTTTACGATCCTTATACTTTGCCTTGGCCGGGATAGAGAAGAAGTTTCATTACTTGAAATATGCTTTGTCTGCCATTCTAATATTTGTAGGCGTGAAGATGTGTATTGTGGATTGGATAAAAGTACCAGTAGAGATTTCGTTGATTCTCATTGCATTTGTTTTAATGATTTCCGTACTCCTGTCGTTCATTTTCCCCAAAAAGGAAACGACATGAGCCAAATCTGGTTTTGACGGAATTCATTTAAATTGTTTAGGTTTTTCAATCGGCAGATCAATTAAGTTGAATCAAAAATACGGGGAACAAAATCTTCATTTTGTCGTTGGCAATTAAATCCGTGTAGTGGTACTTTGCTAACTCTTTTGGCGCCTTGGAGGGAAATTGGCAAATAGATAATTGGCAAATGGCGTTGTCAAGTATTGCTGTCCGATGAAATTTGAAGTTTTGATTACGTATGGGAAGGCGGTTGTTGGCACTGTTATTAATATCTTCTTTTTGTGCGCACGCACAGCAGGTGATCCTATCGGGCCTCGTATTAGATTCCTCCAAGTTCATCCTAGCGCAAGCGCATATCCAGACTTCTTTAAAAAAATCTGCTGTCTCCGATTCATCGGGTCGATTTCAATTTAAAGTGCCACTCGGCAAATTGAATGTTACGATTTCCTACACAGGCTACAAAAAATTCTCACAAACCATTACCGTAAGGAGCGATACCACACTTTTCTTTTTTCTTCAAAGCAAGAACGAACAATTAGACGAAGTGCTGATTACCGTTGATCGCACGTTGCAATCTGATCAATTTGAAACCACTCGCATGAGTACCAACACACTCAGCGGAAAGGAGATCAGCAGCATTCCCGTATTGGGTGGCGAAGCCGATTTAATAAAAACTATTCAACTCTTACCGGGCGTTACCAAGGGGGCCGATGGCACTACCGATTTATTTGTGCGCGGTGGGGCAGCCGACCAAAATCTGGTGATGCTCGATGGGGCGCCCATTTACAATACAGGCCACTTATTTGGTTTTTTGTCCGTCTTTAACCCGGACATGCTCGATAAAGTCGAGTCCATTAACGGAGCGTTTCCATCTGAGTATGGCGGCAGGCTTTCATCCATTTTAGACGTGAGCTCTAAATCTTCGATGCCCAATCGCACACGACTAAAAGGCAACATTGGTTTGTTGGCGAGCCGGTTGATGATTGAGCAGCCATTGGTAAAAGACAAACTGGCGATATGGGTTGCCGGAAGGCGCACGTACGTGGATCAAGTTATAAAGTTAACAGGCGAAGAGCTGCCCTACTTTTTCTACGACTTGAATGCGAAGATAATGTATAAGCCGAACAAGCGTGATCGAATGGAGTTCACGATTTATGAAGGTAATGATGTATTGGATTTTTCCAGAGCACCGCGAGCTACATTGCGCAACCGCAACATCACCAATAGTTTTACGTTGAGCAACAGCACGCAAACTTTTTTGTGGAATCGAAACTATTATAACTTCCGCACAACGCTATCACTCTACCGGACTGTTTTTCAATATAGCATTCAAAGTACGTTTGCCGATAATACACTTTTTGTTAAATCCAGTATCGAGGACGTGGGCGGCAAGTGGATCATTGCGTCTGATTCCGTTAAAAAAAAACTATCATTGAAAGCCGGTGTTGAAATGGTGCGGCATCAAGTGGCTCCCAACCGCATCACTACCACAGGTGGGATTTCTGATATTTTGAAGTCGGGCGCCACCACACCACAAGTCGCCACCGAGACCAGTGCTTTTTTTCAAGTAGACGGATCGATGATCCCGCGCATCCGATGGAGTGCAGGGGCGCGACTTTCTTCTGCCTACGTAGACAAAACATTTTACATCAACCCCGAGCCGCGCATGGCTATTCGGTATTCCATTGATTCTACTACTGCCATCAAGGCAAGTTACTCGCGCATGGCGCAATACCTACATCGTGTATCCAGTGCGGCCATTGCTTTCCCTACTGATATTTGGTACCCGGTTACCTCTCGCGTAAAGCCGCAAACAGCTGATCAAGTGGCGTTGGGTCTGCAGCGCACCTTTCCCCAACAAAATTTATTTGTGAGCATAGAAGGCTATTACAAATGGATGAACGATTTGATTGGATACAGAGAAGGCGCGAGCTTGTTGCTAAATACTAATTTTGAAAACCAATTGGTGCAAGGTAAGGGAGTAGCGTACGGATTGGAAGTATTGATCAAAAAAGAAAGTGGAAAACTGACAGGCTGGATCAGCTACACGTTGGCGAAAGCCGAACGGCAATACGATGAAGTGAATGGGGGACAATGGTTTTTGGCGCGCTATGACCGCAGGCATAATTTGGCGGTGGTGATGAACTACGAACTATCCAAGCGCTGGTCAGTAAGTTCGATTTTTGAATTTATTTCAGGTTCGCGGTTCACACCCATTATTGCGCAATATGTTGTACCAGCGCCCTCATTTGGCGGAGTGGATTTGATTCCAATATATGCGCCCATCAATTCAGTAAAATTGGCGGACACACACCGGTTAGATGTCGGAATTAAATATCGGACAAGACAATACAAAAAATTACAAGGCGAATGGTTTGCGGGTGTTTACAATGTTTATAATCGTGCAGCTCCTATTGGTATTGTCATTCGCCCAAATGGCGATGGATCGTTTCGGTATGAGCAGCCAGGCCTGTTTGGTTTGTTGCCTTTTGTGAGTTATGGATTTAAAATTTGATATGAAATGAAGACGTTGGTAAATTTTTTGTTGGTGGTCGTGATTTCAATTTTTGTGGCTGCTTGTATCCCCGATCCATTGCCACTAGATGACATTGCCAAGTTGCAACCAAAAATCGTGGTGTCCTCTCAATTGGTGCCGGGCGGGGCGTTGGTGGTGTTGGTAACGAAAAGTGTAAGCGCCTTAGAAGCTGGGTGGGGTTCTGATCCTGAGGAACTGATCAGAAAAGTAGCCATTACTGATGCGGAGGTTTCCATCACCGTGGGCGATGCCACCGTGCCGTTGCCCAATTTGGGTACAGGGCTCTACGGTAATATTAATCTCGACCTGCAACCTAATCGCGATTATATGTTGAAAGTGAAATCGCCCGAGCTGGGCGAAGTGCATTCCATCGCACAAGCAAAACCGTTCATACCGTTTCGCACCGTGCAAGCGACACTTTATAAATCGCGATTTGATTCTACCGCCATTGTGCGGTATAGTTTGCAAGATCCAGTGGGCGGCAATTGGTACATGGTCAACATCCAAAATTTTTCGCAAACGCAAAACATAAATTCCCTGTTGAACCCACGAATATTTACACACTTGCTTAGCGACAGCGCTTTTAACGGAAAAATCTGGGAAGAAGAATTCAAGGTTCTTTTTAGAAAATATAAACAGGGCGATACCGTGGCCGTTACCATGGCCAGCATCAGTAAAGAATACTATCAATTTTTGAAAGCCCGGTACGATAGAAGATATAGCGCGGGGGCTTTTGCCTCCGAGCCATTAAATTACGCTACCAACGTAGTAGGCGGTCTGGGTTTCTTTAATTTACATGTGCCCGATTCGCGCATTTTTGTGTTAGAATGAATGGCTAAGCTAAAGCTCATTGGACCGATCTACGTGCGATTCATCTGTTTTTTTGCAAAGCGGGTATTTTCTTTTTGTTAATTTGTGAAATAAACAGATATCATCAATAGAAGCTAAGCTCATGACACGCAGTCTCTTTTTCATTTGCTCGATTTTACTATCGATGCCGGCTTGGTGTCAAACCCTTCCGGCCAACTTCACGCGCGAGCAAGTCGGTGGCGCCATTGGTTCACCCACGGTGATGGCATTTGCGCCCGATGGACGGATTTTTGTGGCGCAGCAATCGGGTGCTTTGATTGTCATTAAGAATAATGTTCAATTGACAACCCCTTTTATTACGCTTCCTGTTAGCTCAGCGGGTGAACGTGGACTGATCGGAATCGCATTCGACCCGAACTTTACAGCAAATAATTTTGTGTACTTGTATTACACTACCGTCAACACTGTTCCGCTAAAAAATCGCATTAGCCGCTTTACAGCGAATGGCGATGTGGCAGTGGCGGGCAGCGAACAAATCGTGTTGGAATTGGACGACTTAAGTTCAGCAACTAACCACAATGGCGGGGCGCTTGCCTTTGGAGTAGATGGCAAACTGTACGTAGCGGTAGGCGACAATGCGAATTCCAATTGGCCACAAAACCTTGATAGTTATCATGGTAAAATTTTACGAATTAACAAAGAAGACGGAAGCGCCCCCACTAACAATCCATTTTTCTCACTCACTACCAGCGAGCAGCGCAAAAGAGTGTGGGCGTACGGTTTGCGCAATCCCTACACATTCTCCATTCAACCCGTTACCGGGAAAATTTTTGTGAATGACGTAGGACAGAATGCATGGGAAGAAATCAATGATGCCTCCACGCCTGGAAAAAATTTCGGTTGGCCTTCTACGGAAGGGCCTACTACCAACTTATTGTTTACCGCTCCTTTTTACGCCTACAGTCATAATTCTGGTTCGCCCACTGGTTGCGGCATTACTGGTGGCGGATTTTTTAATCCGGCCAACACCAACTACCCAACTACTTATATTGGCAAATTTTTCTTTCAAGATTTTTGCGGTAATTGGATTTACTTTATCGACCCAACACAATCATCGCCAACAGCCACCTTGTTTGGATCGAATGTTGGCGGAGCATCACTCAGTATCATGACAGGCACTGATGGTAACTTGTACTATCTAAGTCGTGGTGCGAACCGGTTGTACCGCATTAAGTACACGCCACCTAACATGGCGCCTTTGATTGTTCAACAGCCAACTTCTATTTCGGTTAGCGTTGGTCAGCCCGCAAATTTTTCGGTAGTGGCAAACGGTACGGCACCGCTTACCTATCAATGGCAAAAGGAAGGAATAAATATTTCGGCAGCAACGCAATCCACATTTAGCATTGCTCAAACACAACCGGCCAATGCCGGAAATTACCGGGTGATTGTTACCAACAGTATAAACAATGTTACAAGTAATGTGGTTGTGCTTACCGTCACCCCGCCCAACCAAAAGCCGGTGGCCGACATTTTAACACCCGCAAAAAATACGCTTTATACCGCGGGTACTTCCATTAGTTTTTCAGGCAAAGGCACTGACCCCGAGCAGGGCGATCTACCAAGCAGCGCATTTACCTGGCAAATTAATTTTCATCATGATACTCATTTTCATGATGAACCTCCCGTAATGGGCGTCAAGCAATCTTCGTTTACTATTCCAACTCTGGGGGAAACATCCGATAATGTTTGGTATCGTATTATTTTAACCGTGAGAGATGCACAGGGGCTTGCCGGAAAAGATTCGGTAGATATTTATCCGCGGAAAGCGAACATTACACTGGCAACGGAGCCACCCGGTTTGCAGCTTACGATAGATGGACAACCGTTTGCTTCTGCTAAAACAGTAGTCAGTGTGCAAGGCATTTTACGAAACATTGGCGCGGTGTCGCCACAACAATTGGACAGTAAAGAATATAAGTTCGAATCGTGGAAACACGGAGGCGCAACAGAGCACACCATTACTACGCCATCCGCAGATGTCACCTACACCGCAGTTTTTTCTTTGGTGCTGGGCATAGAAAATCAAACTTCCTCGTTGCCCTACCCCAATCCAGCGACCGATTGGATTTATTTTGATAAACTTGAGAAGTCGACCATTACTTTTCAAGATGTGATGGGGCGTGCAATGGTGCTTTCGGTTACTCAAAATTCAAGTCATGCCTCGGTGTTTGTAGGTGATCTGCCTGTGGGTTTATATGTGGTGGATGTAGGTGTTAATCAGAAGCAACGAATCGTAATTCATCGTTGAGCAAACTCTTTTAAAACTCCAGATATTTTTTCAGCTATCAATACGGGTGACATCTACCTTTACGTCAATGTTTTGTTTGCCAGAACTGAAAATAATTCCTTTGATGGGAGCGACATCAAAATAATCTCTGCCGAAGGCCACAACAATATGGTTGGAAGAGGGAAGCAAATTATTGGTAGGATCAAACTCAACCCAACCAACTCCGGGAAAGTAAACCGCTACCCATGCGTGCGAGGCATCTGAACCCACTAGCTTTTCTTTTCCGGGTGGTGGAATGGTTTCAATGTAGCCACTGACATACCGAGCTGGCAAACCCATGTTGCGTAGGCAGGCAATCATCAAATGGGCAAAATCTTGACACACGCCTTTGCGGGAGATAACGACTTCTTCTACGGGTGTATTGACGGTGGTGAAGCCCGGCTTGAATTCTATGGACTTAAAAATCTTTTGCATTAACGCTTGGCAACCATTCCAAAGCGTAGCATCTTCAGGAAAACAATCCAGCGCAAAATTTTTGATTTGCTCGCTGTACGGAATATAGTGTGATGGCTGCGTGTATTGAATAATGTCGGCATAGCGTTCTCCTGGCGCAAGCTTGGCAATGCTATCAACCCACCGAACGGGAGATTGAATAGCCTTCGCGGGATTCAATCTGTTTTCAATATCAACGATACTTTCAGAAATGATTTTTAACTGCGAATGCTCTTTGTAAATAGAGATGAACAATAGTGTATTGCCAAAAAAATCGGTGCGATACGTATTCTCATCGGGTGTGGGCGTAATTTTGACATCCGAAGAAAGGCATTTTTGCTCAGGCGAGTTGAGCGGTACCAAGCACAAGCGATTGTGCCCTGTGCTTACCACATCTTGATAAGTGTATTCAGTAATATGTTTGATGGCGTAGCGCATTATACTTCAAATTGAAACCCCTCTTTTCCGCCTTGCTGCTGATAGGCGGAGTGACTAAAATAATGGGCACTTAGTTTAGCAGACAAATTCCAAATCTGTTTTTGTAACGTGGTACAAAATTGATCAAAGGCTTTTCGGTGTCCCGTTTCTAGGTCGGCCTCTAGCAAAAGAGGAATATTCATCAACCGCACGTGACTATAACATTCGAACACCAGCAACGAAATTTCATTGTCTCCAGGGCGGCCATCTTTTTGCGCTAGATTTCTGGAATACTTGAGCAACCCTTCTAGTTGTGAAAATATGGAAGTAGGGTTTTGACTGTTGAGGAATAACAAATCTACCGTTGGAGCAACATCCAACGTAGTACGATACACCGACCGATAAGAAGAAAGATTTTGATTGCTGATCAACAATGCTTCTAGTAATTGAAACTGCGTACTTTCATCATATTGGTAAGATAGAATAGGTTTGTATTGACCAACCTCCATCAAAATTTCTTCCAGCAATTGGCCCATCCGATACATGGTGCGCCCATCGCTGCGATACATACTTTGGCGCGTCATCTCTGAAAAGGCAAGTAGCCCGCCTTGTAGTTGATAGAGCAATGAATTAATATATCGGATGCCATCTTGTTCAACTGCTTCAATCCTTCTTCTGACATTTTCAATTTCATCAATAATTCGCCAGCTGTCGGTGGTCCAGCGGTCGCGGGCTGCGTACATCGCTTTCAAGAGATTATTCAGCGTGAATAGAACACTACCCACTCGTTCGGGATTGCAAATCAATTGATGAATTTCGGGTAACGGGTTTTTCAGTTTCTGTTCATCTTCTTCGATAAAGCCAGGATAGGTATCAGTAATTTCCGTTACCGTTCTTAACAATATTTTGATGTAATTAGATTCACTGCTATCAAACGAATAATTTTTCTCTGTGAGTATTCGCAATACATTGCGGATAAAGCGCGTGGTGCGAATGACACGCTGCGTGTAGCGGCCTACCCAAAATAAATTTTCTGCCGCCCGGCTCGGCAATACTGCTTTCCGGTTCATATCGGGTGTGCGGTGTGGAGGAGCAACGACTAAGTTTTTGTCCGTCAGACCTTCTACCCATGTATCTTTTGAGATGCCTCCATCTTGATTTGAAATCAGAAAGCTTCCTTTCTCTGGCGAGCAGCGTGTGAGTCCGCCCCGCATCATTTGATAGCCACCTTTACTGGCAACCAAGTAGGAGCGAAGTACCGTGAAGCGCGGCTCTAGTTTTTCTTTGTTGAATACAGGTGACGTGGAGAACGCTACCTCTTCTTGCCCAACATACTTAAAGGGTTCAAATTTTATTTTTCTGATCAGTTCTTCTTTTTGGGATTTGGAAAGGTGACTTCCCATTACCGTCTTAAAGCTGTTCATGCGCTCGATGCTTTTGATCACTAACGTATCGATGTGCTCGATCACGTAGTCCATTTCTTTTTTCTGGCCACACCACCACGTGGCGATCATGGGTATGATGGGCTCTTCATTTAGAAAATGCTTGAACGCCCCGTGCATGAAAGCCATCAGTCCGGTATTTTCCAGGATGCTACTGCCCAATGGATTCACTACGGCTACGTTGCCTTTGCGCACGGCTTGCAATAATCCAGGAATGCCGAGTTGAGAATCTTCACGCAACTCAAGCGGATCGCAGAACGTATCGTCCACTCTTCGCAAAATGATATCTACTTTTTCTAGGCCTTCTACCGTTTTGATCCACACAAAACTATCGCGCATGAGCAAGTCTTCTCCTTGCACCAATGTGATGCCGAGGTAGGAAGCAAGAAAGGCGTGTTCAAAATAGGTTTCGTTGCGCGGCCCGGGTGTGAGCAATACCATGCGGGGATTTTCTTTGCCTTGCGGGGCAATCTGAATCAGCGCTTGCATCATGCTGCTGAAAAAACTTCCGAGCTTTGCTACGTGATGGTTTTGAAATAATTCGGGGATCACGCGGCTCAGGGCATTTCTGTTTTCCAATGCGTAGCCCATGCCCGAGGGTGCCTGCGCCCGATCTTTGATCACCCATACTTTACCATCGGGTCCTCGCGAAAGATCGGCTGCGTAAATGGGCAATTGAAATTCGCCCGGCAGCTTAATCTGATCGCATGCGCGCAAAAACCCGGGATGTGCGTAGATCAGCTCAGCAGGGATAATTCCCTTTTTTAGTAGTACACGATCTCCATACAGATCTTCTAAAATTTTATTTAGCACGTAGGCACGTTGCTTCATGCCGTTTTCTATGCTGCGCCACTCGTCACTAGCAATAACAAGCGGAATGGAATCCAACAGCCACGGTCGGTTCGTTCCGTTTGTGTCGCCATGCCAATTATAAGTTACACCGTTCTCTTGAAGAAGCTTCAATAATTCCTGTTCGCGCTTTTTTAATTCATCGCTTCCTAAATTTTCAATATTTGTGAGCAACTGTCGCCAATAGTATTTCGGTTCTTCGTTCTGACCAAAACACTCGTCCAACATTTTTTGGTTAGTGAGATAATCCGTAGTGAGGGCGTTGATAGAATTATTTTGAAAGATGTTATCCATGCTTAAATTTTTGATGGGAATGCTCCGTGGCATTCCAATTATTTTTTCTGTCTTAGGTCTAAAGTTCGTGGATATTCGGGACTAACTACTAATGGAGGAGGATCGAAATTTTTAGGAGCTTGATTGGGCTCCACATAGCGCGCAATGGTTCCATAACTTTCGGAAGGCGTAAACGCGCCTTGCGTATGACCTTGTGTCCAGAAGCGGCTGATCCTTCTTCCTTCTGCTTCGTAAGAATTTACTGGGAAGGTATCGTAGTTTCTACCACCCGGATGTGCGACATGGTAGGTGCATCCGCCAATGGCGCGATGGTTCCATGTGTCGATCACGTCAAAAACCAATGGCACATCTTTGCCCAATGTGGGGTGCAGCGCGGAGGGTGGCGTCCAAGCACGGTAACGCACCCCTGCTACGTATTCTCCTTTCGTCAATGTGGCTTGCAAAGGAACGGGTGCACCGTTGCAAGTAATCAGGTAACGCTCGTGATTAAAGTTTTTCACTTTAATTTCTACGCGTTCAACGGATGAATCTACAAAACGCGCTGTTGCAGAACTCGAAGTTTCTTCTCCTAACACATGCCACGGCTCGATGCCCATGCGCACCAACAGCTCCATGTCTTGCACATTAATTTTTCCGTATAGCGGAAATCGAAATTCAAAAAAAGTTTGCAGCCATTGCAGTTGAAAGGGATAGCCCGCTTCTTGCAAATCGTTTACCACTTCGGCCAAATCTTGTTCCACATAATGTGGCAGCATAAATTTATCATACAACTCCGTGCCCCATCGCGTAAGTTTGTGTTTGTAAGGTGTCTTCCAAAACTTTGCCAATAAGCAGCGAATCAGCAATAGCTGTACAATGCACATGTGTTTATTGGGCGGCATATCGAAGCCCCGAAATTCCAACAACCCTAACCTTCCGGTAGAGCTATCAGGAGAATATAATTTATCAATACAAAATTCTGCCCGGTGCGTATTGCCCGTAATGTCGATCAATAAATTTCTGAAAATCCGATCCACCACCCAAAACGGAATGTCTCCGGTTTCAGGCAATTGACTGAAGGCAATTTCTAGTTCATATAGAATTTCTTGTCGACCCTCATCCACGCGTGGCGCCTGGCTGGTTGGCCCGACAAACGAAGAAGAAAAGAGATAAGATAGCCCAGGATGATGTTGCCAGTAGGTAATCAAACTTCTTAGTAAATCGGGTCTTCTTAGCAACGGACTATCTGATGGCTTGCTTCCTCCAATCGTAATATGGTTTCCACCGCCTGTGCCGGTATGTTTTCCATCAAGATTAAATTTTTCGGTGCTTAATCGACTTAGGCGCGCTTGTTCAAACAGAAGGTCATAGTTACTCACTAATTCTTTCCAACTTTTGGCGGGATGAATATTTACTTCCAACACACCGGGATCTGGCGAAAGCGAAAGTTTGGTAACGCGATTATCGTGCGGAGGCTCGTAGCCTTCTATCACAACTTTTAGATTGAGTTTTTCGGCAGCTGCCTCAATGGAAGCGAGTAAATCGAAATAATGTTCCACATACGTAAGCGGAGGCATGAAGAAATAGATCTTACCATCGCGCACTTCAATGCATAAAGCCGTCTTTATAGTATAGACTTCAAATGCAGGTTCGATTTTTTCTTTCTCTTCTTTTTTCTGTTTGGTGATAGTTTTTGGATTGTGCTTGTCTTCTATTTCTACTTCTTCCGGAAAATGTTGTTGATAAAATTCTTTTGGTAAATCTTCCGCAGTTATCGCTTGATTATAGCGCGAATCTACTTTCAAGTGAAAATCTTCAAGCGGAGAAAGTTCTTCAAATGTACTTCGTTCGACTTTTCGTTGGGTTTTGGTTTCGTTGATATAGGCAAGCGATTTCAACGGCAAGCGCAAACCAATGGCTGAATCGCCCGGGATCAAAATAAGACGCTTGTTTCTAAATGGCCACGCGCATGAAATCCACCGGTTGTTCCAATGATTCCACTCCATAGGAATCACATACCCAACGGGATCACCCAACCCTTTTGTAAGAAGCTCAGCCAATTTTTGCCGCTCTAAGGGATCATTTAAGTTTGCTTTGTATGGATCGAGATTGACGGGTACCTTATTTTCTTCCCACAGAAAATAAAACGCGTCTTCCATTGCCGGATGAATGTGTTTTTCGGGAATATTTAAAAACTTACTTAATTCCTGTGTTAATCGTTTTGCGTCATCAACGGTGTAAGTTGATTTTGTATCACCAATGTCAAGCAACGATTCTTTTTTCCAAATCGGTTGTCCGTCATTGCGCCAGTAAGCCGAATATTGCCAGCGCGGCAGTGGCTCGCCCGGATACCATTTGCCTTGACCTTTATGAATATAACCCTTAGGTGCAAAAGCAGTTTTCAATCGCTGTATTAACTCCGCACCGAGTTTTCTCTTCTGCGGACCGTCAGCAGCGGTGTTCCACTCTTTTGCTTCCATGTCATCGATGGAAACAAAAGTAGGTTCACCTCCCATCGTCAAACGCATATCGCCTTGTTGCAATTCTTCATCCACTTTATTTCCGAGTGCGATGATGGTCGCCCATTGTTCTTCGGTGTACGGTTGCGTTACGCGCGGGTCTTCGTGCAGTCGCGCGATTTCATTTTTAAAACTAAAGGTTACTTCGCACACATCGGTAAGGCCGGTGACGGGCGCAGCACTCACGGAGTCGGGCGTGCAACAAAGAGGAATGTGTCCTTCGCCTGCAAACAATCCGGAAGTGGGATCAAGCCCAACCCAACCGGCTCCGGGGATAAAAACCTCTGCCCACGCGTGGAGATCTGTAAAATCTTTCTCAGTGCCCGAAGGACCGTCCAGCGCTTTTACATCTGCCTTCAATTGAATGAGGTAGCCAGATGCAAAACGAGCGGCCAGCCCGAGATGACGAAGTATTTGAACGAGCAGCCAACCTGAATCTCGGCACGAGCCACTCTTTAGATTCAATGTTTGCTCACACGTTTGAATGCCTGGTTCCAATCGCACCGTGTACCGTGTATTTTTCCAAACGAGTTGGTTCATCTCCACCAAAAAATCGATGATGCGTTTCTTTTTGGAGTTGTCAATTGATTTTACCCACGCTTGCAATAGTGGGCCATTCTCAGTGATTTCAAAATAGGGGAGTAGCTCTTTCTTCAGTTGATCATCATAGGTAAATGGAAAGTCGTCTGCATATTTTTCAACAAAAAAGTCAAACGGATTGATTACAATCATGTCGGCAATTACTTCTACTTCAAAATGTAGTTGAGTAGTCTTTTCAGGGAAAACTACCCGCGCTAGCATGTTGCCAAACGGGTCTTGCTGCCAGTTGATGAAATGATTTTCTGGCTTGATCTTGAGCGAGTACGAGAGAATAGGTGTGCGGCAGTGTGGCGCAGGTCGCAACCGAAACGTATGCGGAGACAGATTTACTGCGCGATCATACTCATAACTCATTTGATGACGGATCGCTACTTTGATAGACATGAGATGATCTTTTAAGATTGACTCATCAAGATAAAGGTTATTTTAGAAAATAACAGAGAAATGACCGACAGAAGCAGAATAAGTACTGGTTTAATCTTGTGGACGGTAACTAAATCGAATGCGGTAGCTCCATTCCAAAAGGCAATTGATGCTTGGGCTGGTTTAAGGATATGAATAGTTTCAAATTTTTAATCAATTTTTGAAGTAGATATTCACCCATTGAAACTAAGCAAATGAAAAAACAAATTGTATTGGTGTTGGCAGTAGCGGCTTGCTTGGTAGGATGCAATGCCAAAAAAATATCAGAGAATAACTCGATAAAAGATTCGCTAGCCACTGCACCGGTGAAAGAGGAAGCGACAACTATTCAAGAACAGTATAAACCAGATTTGGTCAACGGAAGTATCAAATCACAAGCTATTGGAAAATTAGGCGAAGTAGAAATTAAAATATCATATTATTCACCAGCTGTTCGTGGCAGAATTATTTGGGGTGGCTTGGTTCCGTTCAACAAAGTTTGGGTGACGGGCGCACATTCGTCCAGAGCATTGAGGTTAATCGCGATTTAGTGATTGGGGATAAAACTGTTCCCGCTGGCAAGTATGCATTCTTCACTATTCCCGGCAAGGAAGACTGGACAATTATTATGAATAAAAATTGGAGACAACATCTTACTAAAGATATAATGAAAAAGAAGATGTCGTTCGCATAGAAGCAAAACCCGAGACAGAAGAAAAAAATCAAGAGCGCCTGCGCTATGTGGTTGAAGTAGATTCAAGCACAGCGGGAGAGATTGTAGTTTATTGGGAGAAGTTGGAGGTTTCGTTGGGGTTCAAACTGAAGTAGTATAGTTTTTATGATAGGGGATTCATTAATCTCATCAATCTTCAAACTTGTTAGTCATGTCTACTCAGCCTCGTATTAGGTACTTCTTGCGTAAGATCGTTGCGAACAACTATTGAAGCAGGGTCTACAATCCAGATTAGCCACAGCTGGAATAAACTACAAAATCAACTTGAGACCTTTAATAAAACGAAAGTCTTTGATGTTGAGGGTGTAGAGTTCACAGTTATGGGAGAGGGCAGCAGCGGCAATAAGCATATCGGGCACGCTAGGCCGATGGCTAAGGGCATAAGTTTCGCACAGTTGCGAAAAAATGGTATCAATGGGTTCGCTTAAGGCGAGCAAGCCGAACTTGTTAACAAAGCTTACATCGTTGACAAAGCTTTCTTTGTCTCTACTGCCCAAAAGAAATTCGTTGCGGGTAATGGTGGTAATGGTAAGGTTACGGGTTCCCAAAGCATCACACCGACTGATAACTTCACCATTCCTACGGACAATCTCAATCAAAATATTGGTATCAAGTATTACCATCAGCGCAAAGGCCAAGCAGTATTCCGTATCTCGGTAATGGATGGAAAAGAAGGATCGAAAGGGATATCGGCCCAAAACGCAGGATCATTTAAAGTAGACGGCAACGACAAATTTGTCGATATTTCCTCAACTTCATTTATCACCACTTCTACCTGTTTACCAAATAAATGTGGCGGTAGAGAAATGGTATGGTCTTTTTCGGTAGGCACAATGAGTTGACGATACATGATGAAACTGGTTTCTGCAAAGATAAAAAAAATTGCTTACGCGTACTGATCAAAATTAGCAACCAACATACCAAAAACCGTTGATGTTTTTAATGGTAGAAATACACTATCAAAGATACTAAATTTATAAACTGAATAAGTTACCCATGAAACACTCCTTACTTCATTCAATTATTTTGAATGCTTGGTTACTGCAGTTTTGGTATTTTTAACGCTTTCCAGCGCAAGCGGTTTTTGCAAATAGAGTTGCCTCAAATTGTATTGCAAAACTATTTCCAGTTCAGAAAGGATAGTAAAGTCTAAAAAGACATCGCCAAGTAAACTCCATTGGTCCAACCGAAGCCATCTTGATTGGGATACTCGCCACCGCTGGCTTCTCCATGTTCGCTCCACACATCGTACTTTTCCGTCATCTTGCCAGTAGCTTTGTATACTTTTTGATTGACAGTAAGCCATCTGTTTTTTCCTTCATTGGCCAATTCATCCAAGCCATAGTTTTTCAAACCACAATAGGTTATCCATTGTAGCGGTGCCCATCCGTTTGGCGCATCCCACTGTTGCCCACTTTTAATCAATGTGGTGGTGAAACCTCCATTTTTTAAAAACTCTTTTTTAAAAACCTCACTTACACCAAGTGCTTGAGTTGCGGTAGCCATTTCAAAAAATAATGGAAAGCTGGCTGCCAAAGAAAAAACTTCTTTTTGTTTTTGTGCAACAAAATCATAGTCAAAGAAAAATTTCTTTTCTTCATTCCAGCAGTATTTGAGCATTGTATTCTTTCGCTGCTGACTGAGTTGACCATAGGTAGAAGCTTTTTGGTTGTCACCCACCACTCGATAGGCATTTGAAAGCACATTTTCCAAATGATATAGTAGACAGTTTAAATCAATAGGCACAATCTCTGTCGTATGGATGCTGCCAAAGTCTTCGGTCGATTTAAACCATCGGCAGCTAAAATCCCAGCCCGACTCCGCTGCTGCTCTGATATTTCTAAAAAGATCTTCTGGCATTTGTTTTGACTGGTGCGATAGTTCTACGTCTTCTTTGTACGATTCGGGACGAGGAGTGTTATGATTATCCCAATAGCGATTGAGGAGCGAACCATCGGGCATTTTTACTACACGCAAATGTGCCGCGGTGTTTAGCTCATCTTTTCCTTTCATCCAAAACTGATATTCTTTCTCGAATGCCGGTAGGTATTTGTCTACTGTTTCTTTTTTATCTTCACTCACCAAGAGTTCAACCATCAGGGAAAAGAAAGGCGGCTGCGATCGACCGATATAGTAGGTTCGGTTGCCATTTGGGATGTAGCCGATCTTTTCAATTAAGAAAACAAAGTTTGCTACCATTTCCCTAATCAAGTCGATGCGCTTTGAACACCGCAACCCTAACATGGTAAAATAGCTGTCCCAATAATAAATTTCACGAAAGCGACCTCCGGGTATTACATATGAATTAGGAAGTGGGATGAGCGAGCCAGTTTCATGTACTGGCAACCGGGTGAGTGTTTTCCACAATGAGGTGATATGATCTTCAATCGATTTGTTAGTATCGCTGGAAAATTCTGATGCCGCAGTTTCCGGCAATTGAAAATTATCGAGCACGAATTGTTTCAAATCAAATGTAGGCGATCCTTTTTGTTGCCAGTATTCTTGTTGGATGATTTCAAGTTTTCTTTTTGGGATGCAGTCTGGAAATGTTTTGCCATCAGACAATACATTTTGAAGTTGTACATCTTTAAATAGCGGTCCGAGTTCGTGGATTTGTAAATTCATTGTGCCTTTATGTTTTAATGCGCACCTTTCGAGCTAAACTCAATCTTTGCCTCTGACTTTTTCTGAATCCGATTAAAAAAGAAAAGGCATCCCAACAGGAATCCAATAGGCACTAACGAAAAATAGAAAGCAGTTTGTCCTCCGTATGCTTCAAAAATACTTCCGGTGATAATAGACCCGGTAGTTCCTCCCAAAGCGGAAAAAATCACAATCAATCCTGACATCGAGCCATGCTGTCGGGCAGGAAGCGTACTCAGTATAACAGAATTGATGGCTGGGTAGATAGGTGATAGGAACAACCCGATCAACGGAAAAACAAATGCTCCCAATGGAGCCGTACTCCATCCTGTAACAGCCACTCCGTTGGTTTGTTGTGCCAACGGGATGGCTACCAACACGAGCACACCAGCTGCCACTAAGCAAACCATTAATACCAAAAACCAATGAATCTTTCGCAGCGCAAAGCCAGCCGCGAATCGACCTACTGCCGTGGAAGCCGCAAGGATGCTTGCCATTTGTATACTGAGGGTAGTGGGTAAATTCAAAACTTTGCTGTTAAAAGTTGGTAGCCAACTCATAATGCTTTGTTCGATCAGCACATAGGTAAAAGCACTCATAATAAACACCAGTACCAACGGAGTAATTGCCAGTTGTATCATCTCTTTGAAATCTTCTAGGAATGGTTTGCTTGAATTTTCTTTAACCGAACTTTCATCTAAAGGCGCACTAAGCAAGAGCATAAATGCAACTAATGTAATACCAGCAAGCAAATAGTAAACATTTAACCAAGCGGTCGATTGAGGATCCTTATCATTGACAAATGCGCTGAAAATAAAATAGCCCGTAAGAATACCGATCATAAAGAACGATTCGATAAAGTTCATAAAACTGGCATGCTCTTTTTTATCGGTGGTCACGATGCCGATGGTAGCGTATACCGAAACTTTGATCAACGCGAATGAAGTACCCGTAGCGGCAAATAATAATTTTGTCATAGCGAATCCACCGATGGTTGGCATCAGCAAACAGGCTCCGCCTACTAAAGCGAGGGCAATCAACATTGCTTTCTTATACCCAATGCGGGTGATGTACGAAGCAACCAAAAACGAAACAAAGGCGATACTCAAATCTTTGAATGCTTCCAGCACACTAGCCGAAGATTCGGACACGCCATAGTTGCCTTGCACCTGTAAAATTACAGTCCCAACGCTATTGAGCAGAATGGCGAAAACAAAATAGTTGAGGAAGAGTGAGAGTTTAATTCTCCAGTTGTTCATGGTAGTTAAATTGAGGTAAACAAATCTAACCACTTTGACTCAATATTTGCTACGAAAGGCTTGGTATCCGTTTTAAGATTTCCGCTTTCAACGTATCTGTATTTTGAGTTCCCACCCGAACTATTTTTTTTGAGTCAAAGAATTTTAACTCCACGGCTTTGTTGCCACTTATATTGTAAAGCATCCCATTGGGAATAAAACGAATACCCCAACCATACAAATAATTGTTCTGTGTTTCTTTGGCACCTGTTATTCTAGACAATAAGATTTTCTTTTTTACGAGACCGATGCCAAAAGAAACTGTTAGTGTTTCTTGGGTAATCTTTGTTTGCATTCCGTAGAATAGTAAGTAGATACTAATAAAGACCAGATTAGCAATAATGATTCCCGATGTATCGATGGCGCTGGTTCCAAAGTCACTAATGAAGGCGTAAGTGATAAATCCGTGTACCGGCAGCACAAAAACAAAAATTAACCAACCAAATTGAAATTCGTGATAGTCTTTCATAAACTTAATGTAGGGCTTCTCTAAAAACCTTTCATTTTACTACCTCAACCCCTTTCCCCTTCTCCAAAAGAGAAGGGTACGTTGTGTTTTTAGAGATGCCCTAAAGCAAAGCTAACCGATAATAGCTAAAGCCCTAGACTACCCTACCACAAACCGATACCCAATTCCTTTAATGGTGATAATTGCTATGGATGAGTCTTCTCGAAGATATTCGCGGAGTTTCGTAACGTAGACATCTAAGTTGCGCGAATTAAAAAAGGAATCATCGCCCCACACGCGCATCAAAATGGTTTTGCGGTCGATGTTGTTGTTTTGATTTTCAGCTAAGATTTGAAGTAAGACTGCTTCGCGGTGGGATAGTTTGCGGATGTTTTGATCTTTGCGCAATTCATAGCGCTGGGGCGCGAACTCAAATTTGCCAATCGTAATATTTTCTTTTGGTGCGGTTTTTTGTTTTTGGGTCAGCTGCAATAAATTGTTGATGCGCACGATCAACTCTTCCATACTAAAAGGCTTGCGCAAGTAGTCGTTGCCGCCTACTTCAAAACCTTTGATTAAATCATCCGTCTGAGTTTTGGCCGTTACAAAGATGAGCGGTACGCTCGCATTGATTTGTCGAATTTCTTTGGCTATCGCATAACCATCTTTGTTGGGTAGCATCACATCCAGCACTGCAATGTCAGGCTTTGTTTCTGTAAAGGCCGCCATCACATCTTTACCATCCGCTACCATACGCACTTCAAATTGTCTGCTTTCCAAACTTTCCTTTACAATCTTTCCTAGGAATGGCTCGTCTTCTACATACAGGATCTTAATTTTAACCATACTATTAATTAGAAGTCCGAGTGTAGAATATAGAAGTTAGAATCGTTGCCTATGAAATCGTAATTCTATATTCTGTTTTCTATATTCTAAATTCTGCCTTGTCTTAACGACCTCGGTATTTTCAAAATAAAACAACTTCCTCTCCCAATCTCACTCTCCACTACAATTGTTCCTCGATGTGCCTTCACAACGCTTTCCACGTAACTCAAACCAAGCCCGTAACCTTTGCTATTATGAACGTCACCTGTTGGCACCCGAAAGAATTTCTCGAAAACTTTTTTGCTATATTCGGGTGAGATGCCCACGCCATTGTCTTTCACTATTAGAATGAGTTCTCTACCAGCCTCCTTCAATGAAATGTTGATCGCGGGATTTCCGCGACTGTATTTTAATGCATTATCGAGCAGGTTGTAAACTACATTGGTTAGATGAACATGGCTTCCCGGCAACTGAAAATCACTACCTGTCTTCTCGAAACTTACTACCGCTTTTTGTTTTTCGACTAACAGCTTCATGGAGTTAAGTACTTGCGTAATGATTTCTTCGAGATTGACAGTTTCGGGTTGAAAGCCAACTCCCTTGTTTTCAAAAATCGCAGTTCTTAAAATCTTATCTGTCAATAACGAAAGTCGGGTGAGTTCATTTTGAGCGATTGTCAAATATTCTTGAGTAAGTTCTTTGTTTTCCAATCCGTTGAAATTTTTGAGTGCTTCAATGGCAACACCCACAGTGGTCACGGGAGTTTTCAATTCATGTGTCATGTTGCTGATGAAATCGTTTTTCAGTTCTGCCAAGCGTTGTTGGGTGAGAATGCTTCGAAATAGGAACAAAAAAGAGATTACGGTTAATGTAGTAAGAAAAATGGAAAAAAGAATTTGAGGTGTTATTTTTCGGAATATGTTACTTCTTACATTGAAAAGAGAAGCTGCATAGTGTTTACTAGGATTCAAACGCGCTGTTTCACTTTTTAACGTGTCGCTAAATAGTGGAGTACTAATTGATGGGATGTAGTATTCGCCTAGATCAGTTGCAAATGGTGGTTGCACCGGGGGAATTGATCCAAACTGTTTTTTTCTGAATTTTGCTTGATACACAGAAACAGGCAAATAAATGCCTGCCTCGTCCAGATTTTTCTTAAGGTATTGCTTTAGCGTATCGAGGTTTAGGGAATCTCTACCTATTCTTATGGAAAAATTTTGAAATCCGTTTTTACTTTCAAGGTTAAGTTTTTCTGTAAATGGTTTTAGCACAATCTTCATCAACGAGTCATCTTTTCCGGATGAACCGGAGGAAAGAAAGACTTGAACATTAGCAGATTTTTCCCGGACAAAGACGGTGTCTGTTATTTTTTCCATTTTACGAAAATGGATTCCGCTACTTTTTATTAGTTCAATTGCGCTGTCAGCAGAGGGTTCGAGATTAGATAGCAAAACCCGTTCACGCAATTGAGAAACCGTATTTTTGAAAATGAAATTCACGTCTTTACGCAGATCAATTACTTCATTTTTATAGCTGCTAGATAGCCAAAGCGCTTGAAGTACAATTAGCAGTGTTAGACTGCTAACTATCAAAATGATTGTTACGGTATTCTTTCCAACCTTCATCGCTACAAAAGTAGTGGGTTTTCGCTCTTATGTCAGCGGCATTAACCTTAATTAACATTGTATTCAGAACTATTAACCTTGACGTGCCATCTTTAGCGGTACGTTTACGTCATCAACCAAAATGAAAATTTCAAACGATATGAAAAAACTCTTACTGATTACGGGAATACTCGTTTCCCTTACGGCTGCAAACATTGTTTTTGGTCAGAATACTTCGGGTGTTATTGAATATGAAGTAAAAATAAACATGCACCGCACGTTACCTCCCGGCCGCGAGGAAATGAAGAGCATGATTCCAGAATTTCGAACTACTAAAAATCAGCTGTTCTTTAATGCAAATGAATCACTTTACAAACCTGTAATCGAAGAGGAAGAAGATGAGGATCAAGGCGGTGGCGTGACGATGCGTTTTAAAATGCCAAATATAGAAATGTATTTAAATCAATCGGAAGGCAAGAGCATTTCAAAGGAGGAGTTTTTTGGAAGGGAGTATCTGATAGAAGATTCAATCAAAACTCTAGGCTGGAAATTTGGAACCGAAGTGAAAATAATTGCCGGTTATGAATGCCAGCAAGCTTATTACACCGATGAATCGAACCCTAAGCGCAAACAAGAGATAACAGCATGGTATACTACTAAACTGCGTCCGTTCCTAGGGCCTGAGAGATTTAGATCGCTCCCGGGCGCGGTGATGGCGGTTGATATTAATAATGGTGAGCGTGTGATGGTCGCCAAGAAAATTGAAATGCGCGAATTGAAAAAGAAGGAACTGGTGGTGCCCATGAAAGGTGAAAAAATTAGCCGATCGGAGTTTATCAAACAACAAGAGGAACAAATGAAGAAGATGGGCGGACAGGGTGGAATGATCATTCGGAATTAGTAGACATCAAAAATAGAAGGCAATTGATAATAGGCATAGGCTAGAGTGGCTAGAACTTGTGTGAGGGATTGAAGCGGAAAGCCCACAGTGGTGCGCCTCGCGCCACGAGGACCTGCCTGTCCGGTAGGCAGGCCCGACCCTAACGCCTCGGCAGGGGCCGCCCAATTGAAATTTAAATTGGATAAAAATAGTTGCCGGCATCAAGTATTTTGATGGCTAGTAGTGAAATAAAAAATTCTTATGAGAAAAATACTTACCCTCCTACTCTTTTCTTTTTGCGTTCAAGCTGCACTCGCACAAAAATTCTCTGTCACTGGTATTGTTAGAGACACGCTGTCAGGTTCGTTGCCGTCTTCAACTGTGATGTTGCTAAGTGCTAGAGATTCAACGCTTGTCAATTTTGGAATTACAGATAGTAAGGGACTTTTTGAAATCAAGAATGTAAACCAAGGAGAGTACCTTTTGAAAATCACCTTTGTGGGTTACGGCACGTATCAACGGAAGCTGTCGGCATCAGGTAGTTCTCTGATAATAGATGCTGGCATCATTAAAATGAAACCCGAAGACAAACAGTTGGAGGGGGTTGTCATAAAAGGAGAGAAAGCCCCGGTGACAGTCAAACGTGATACCATTGAGTTTAATGCTGGCTCGTTTAAGACGAAGGCCAATGCGAATGTCGAAGATCTGTTAAAGAAATTACCTGGCGTAGAGGTGGATACCGATGGAACCGTTCGTGCCCAAGGGGAACAAGTGCAACGTGTGATGGTAGATGGTCGCGAATTTTTTGGTCGCGACCCAAAACTTGCCACCCGTAATTTACCAGCCGATGCCGTAGAAAAAGTGCAGGTGTTTGATAGGAAATCTGATCAGGCCGTTTTCACGGGAATTGATGATGGACAAAAAGAGAAGACGATCAACCTCGAATTGAAAGAAAGCAAGCGGAACGGTGCTTTTGGAAACATGGTGGCTGGTTATGGTAGCAGTGACCGCTTTGAAGGAAAGGCGAGTGTTAATCGTTTTGGCAAAGGCACACAGCTTTCGTTTTTGGGAATGGGTAATAACATCAATGAGCAGGGTTTTTCTTTTGGTGATTTTATGAATTTCACAGGGGGATCGCAGCAAATGTTAGGAGGGCGAGGTGGTGGTGGTGGCCGTGTTGCGATTCAGTTAGACGGAAATAACACCAATGGCGTACCGCTCAATTTTGGAGGAAGACAAAATGGGATCATGACAAACTATGCAGGGGGCGTCAACTTCAACCGGGACTTGAGCAAGAAAACACAGCTCACCTCTAGCTACTTTTACAATCGACTGGATCAGGACATTCGTCAGCAAACAGATCGCATCAACTATCTGCCCAACCAGCCTTCCTATAATTTTAATGAGAATAGTGTACAAGGAAACACAAATGACAATCATCGAATGAACTTAACAATTGACCATAAAATTGATTCGGCCAACTCGATAAAGTTTACGAATAGCCTGACCTATTCTGAATCTACCCAACGATCGAATTCAAAAAGCCAGACGTCCTCTACTAATATATTGCAAAATGAAATCAGCCGTAATAACGTCTCCGATCAGGTTGCTGGCAATTTAAATTCCAGTGTGTTGTTCAGGCATCGCTTTGCAAAGAAGGGTAGGAATTTTTCTGCAAATTTGATGTTAGGTATTTCTCAAACTGATAACACGGGCAATCTGCTTTCGACCAACCAGTACTACGGAAACCGTCCGAGGACACAGGAAATTGTTCAACGAAATACGCAATCAAATGCCGCCCGATCGTATGGGGGAACTTTTACTTACACAGAGCCGCTGGGTGGCAGAAAATATTTGGAAGGCATCTATTCTTACCGCACCAATCAAAATCAGGTGGACCGAAAAGTTTTTAACGAGAAAGGAGGAGCGGGTAACTTGGTCGATTCGTTGAGCAATAACTACAACAGTAACTATATCTACAATCGCCCGGGTTTGAACTTTAGAGTGAACCGACAGAAATTTAATTTTGCGGTGGGCGCGAGCTATCAAACTACGCAACTAAAGGGAGATTTGATATCTAGAGGGCTAAAAATTGACCGCACATTTGAAAACATATTGCCGGTGGCTCGCTTCAATTATGACTTCAGTACTTTCAAGCACCTGCGTTTCGATTATGAAACTTCAATGCAGGAACCCAGTATTCAGCAGCTTCAGCCGGTAGTCGACAATAGCGACCCACTTAATCTTTCGGTGGGCAATCCGGAATTAAGGCCGGGCTATTCCCACAACCTATCGGCCAACTTCACTACGTTTGATCCCGCAAAGTTTATTAATTTCTTTGCTTTTCTAACTACCGTATACACCATCAACGACATCGCCAATTCGCAATCGGTTGATCCTGCCACGTTTGTTCGAACTTCAAAACCCGTCAACGTAAAAGATAATTTGCAGGTGAGAGGAAATTTTAGTTTTGGAGTTCCCGTAAAAAAACTGAATAGTCGTTTCAGTATCGGCCCTACTGTCTCTTATGCTAACGGAATTAATTTGTTAAACGATCAGGAGAACAGAACGAAGCAACAAACAATGGGGGGAACGTTTCGATATAATTACACCTACAAAGAGATTTTAATTATTGATTTGAGTACGAACCTGAATCGCCAACAGACAGAGTATGATTTCAATCAGCAGCAGAACCAGGCTTTCTTTAATAAAACTTATACCGCTGAAGTAAACCTTAACATCTTAAAAAATTATCAAATCAACTCGTCATATAATTATTTCGATTACCGAAGCGAAACAACGAATTTTAGTCAGGCTATTCCTATTTTGAATTTCGGGTTATCACGATTTTTATTTAAGAACAATGTGGGTGAACTGAAAGTGGGTGTAAATAATTTATTGGATCAGAGTTTAAGTGTTAATCAAACCGCATCCGCTAACTTTTTGCAACAAACTACTTCAAACAACTTGGGTAGATATCTAATGGTCAGCTTTACCTACGCACTTAACAAACAACTTAACCCAATGGGAGGTGGTGGTAGACGCGGGAGGGGCAGGGGAATGCAGATGATTATTAATAACTAAGTTTTCTCTGCGAACCTTTACGCACTCCGCAGCTAAAATTTTACCGCAAAGCACACAGAGGTGATTGGAAATTGGCTTGAACAAATTTTGCGTTAGCGGTAAAGCTAAGATCGAGCGTCCCCCTCTCATAGGAAGTGCACAGAGGGTGATTAAGTTTTGTTGGGCTTTTCGCTAAGATATTTTGCCCTCAACCACTTTTCAATTGTAGCTCTTCAAGTCAATCAAGAGTCTGCACTCCCCTCTCTTTTGGAGAGGGGCAGGGGTGAGGTCAAGAAGAATTTCCGCTTCCCTACCAACCAAAGCGGCAGCATGAGTAGGAATCCCTCACACTTGCCTCTCACAAGCATCAGCCTTCTATGAGTAGCGCGGACTTGGGGGTGAATACGAATTTGAATTACAATATCAACCCAGGCTTCGTATTTTTGCCCCATGCGTATTTTTCTTTTCTTGGCGTTTCTGTTAATGTCACATTCGATTCAAGCACAAATTTTACTTCCCAAGTTCGATGTGCAAGGCCATCGTGGGGCACGCGGACTTCAACCCGAAAACACAATTCCCGCATTTAAAATGGCGCTTGATAATGGCGTGACAACCGTAGAGATGGATTTGGCGATTACCCAAGATAAGCAGGTAATCGTTTCTCACGAGCCGTGGATGTCTTCTGAATTTTGCTTAGATGTTGAGGGCAAACTCATCAAAGAAAAAGAGCAGAAGAAGCTCAACATCTATCAAATGACCTACGAGCAAGTCAAGCAGTTCGACTGTGGCTCGAAACCTCATCCCCGATTTCCTGACCAAGAAAAAATTCGCATCACCAAGCCGCTGTTAAGCGAAGTGATTGTTGCCGTTGAAAATCATATCAAGAATTTCACTAAGTACGAAGTCGATTATAATATTGAAATCAAGAGCGAGCCAGCGATGGATGGCAAGTACCATCCCAAAATAGAAGAGTTTTCAGATTTGGTCTACCAATTGGTCGATCAATATGTGCCTTTAGATCGCATTGTCATCCAGTCGTTTGATTTTCGCGTGTTAAAATATTGGCACGAAAAATATCCGGAGATAAGATTGGCTGCGTTGGTTGAAAATCAGAAATCAATTGATGAGAACCTAGAAGTCCTGGGATTCATTCCTTCTATTTACAGTCCCGACTTTAAATTGCTCACCAACGAAAAAGTTAACTATTTACAATCAAAAAATTTTACGTTGACCAAAAGCCAGAAAGAAGCCAAGTTAAAGTCCAAACTTCGCGTCATTCCATGGACGGTGAACGAAGAAAAGGATATGTTGGTGTTGAAAGGCATGGGCGTGGATGGTTTTATAACCGATTATCCCAATCGTGCAGCCAAGTATAAGTTGACGCTGAAAATCATATCAAAACCGTAGCTGGTGCTTTTTCAAATAGCACTTTTCCAACGCGATTGATGTGGTCGATTAAATCTTGATTTTCAATCATGGAAAAAATAGACAAGTCTAATGTATAAGGAATCGATAAATCGTCTAGCGTTGAACTGATTCTGGTAAGTAATTCGATCGAAAGATTGCTTCCAATCAACGTGATATCGATATCCGATCCATTTTTGTAGTTGCCTTTGGCGCGCGAGCCAAAAATAACCGCGCGATCAATCTCAGAAAATTGTGATAAGGTATGCTTTACATTTGTTACCGTACTATCGGGAAGTCCAAATTTCATAGGATAGCTAATACAGAGAAGTTTGTTCGTTTGAACGAAATTTTTCTATGGTATCATGAAGACTCAGAAAAATGGAAAGATATTTTTTTTTAATGATCGAGCTAATTGCCGCTGCGGTTTTTTCATCGTTGGTGTGAACGGTCAACTTCCGACTCTCGATCATCTCCATCCAATCTTCCGCATTTGAAAGTAGTCCGCGCTTGTAGGCCAGCCGAACAGCATCTTTGCTTCCCTGTATGCCAGTTTCGCCTTGCTCCTCATAAAAATCCTTTATCACATTCCAAGCTAGTTCATACGTATATTCAAATGACTTGATAAGACCTTGCTCTTCCATTTCATTCAAATGCTCTTTGCTGACAAATTTTTTAAGTTGCCGAAGTATTTTTGAAAAATTAGCCAATCGCTGAATCCACCGGATGTCTTTCTTAGATTCCATTTAAATGCAATTTACTAATTCTACCCGTTATACTATCTCCTAATCCCGGAAGTTAGCGGGACTGTATTCTAAATTTATTCCCTAATTTTGACCCTCTAAATTTAAAAGATCTATGTCCAATACTAACCTCCAATCTCTACCCTCCAAGTTCGATGTCTACGCCATCGGCAATGCCATTGTTGATATTGTTACCGAAGTAGAGTACGACTTCTTCCAAAAAAATGAAGTAGAAAAAGGTGTGATGACCTTGGTGGACGAAAAGCGCCAACAACATTTGATGACAGCCATTGACATGGATAGAAGTAAGTTGACGGGTGGAGGTTCTGCTGGTAATACCGTAGCTGCTATTAGTCAGTTTGGAGGTAAGTGCTTTTATTCGTGCACGGTCGCAAAAGATGAATTAGGTAAATTTTTCTTAAATGATTTGAAAAGCAATGGTGTGGAAACCAATTTAATGTATGATCAGTTGCCAATAGATCATACGGGGCGTTGTTTGGTAATGACCAGTCCTGATGCGGAACGAACCATGAATACATTTTTGGGCGTCAATTCTTTTTTTTCACCCGATTATTTGGATGAAGAGTCGATAAAGAATTCTTTATACCTCTACATGGAGGGATATTTGGTTGCTAGCCCCAAAGGGCTTGAGGCCATGAAAGAAGCGAAACGGTTGGCCGAACATCATAAAGTTTCTACGGCCTTAACATTTTCTGATCCGAGCATGGTGAAATATTTCTCGAAGGAAATGAAAGAAATTGTGGGCGCCAGTGTCGATTTACTTTTTTGCAACGAGGAAGAGGCAATGATTTTTACGGGCACAGAAGATATACTCCAAGCCCGCGAAAAACTGAAAGGCGTTGCCAAAAAATTTGTGATGACGCTCGGCAGAAACGGAGCATTGGTTTTTGATGGCGACACGTTCATTCAAATTGAGCCGTACAGAGTTACAGCAGTCGACTCCAACGGTGCAGGCGATATGTTTGCGGGTGCATTCATGTACGCCATCACCCACGGCCACAGCTTTGCCGATGCAGGCAAATTGGCGTCACTTGCATCTTCGAAAGTAGTAGGGCAGTGGGGGCCGAGATTAACGAAAGCTAATATACAGAGGGTTTTGAACGATTTAAATTCGTAATTTTTTCTCTCAAGCGATTTTTGATAATTTGGCTTTATCTTAATGACTGAAAGCCAACTAATTTAACCAATCTTAAAACTTAATTTATTTTTTATGAAAATGAAGACATGCCTGGCGGCAATGCTGTTGGTCTCGGCTATCAGTTTTGCCCAACAGAAAGCAAAGAAAAATTCTGGCGCACCAGAGAAGAAGGTAGCCGGCTCACTCACTGCTCCTGTAAAAATCACTACGGTAGAAGGTATTACTGAGTATCGTTTGTCGAATGGCCTTAAAGTCTTATTGTTCCCCGATAACTCTAAGCAAACCATCACCGTAAACATTACTTACATGGTTGGCTCTAAGCACGAGAATTACGGTGAAACCGGTATGGCGCATTTATTAGAACATTTGGTTTTCAAAGGCACACCCAATCACCCCGACATACCAAAGGAGTTAACCGCCCATGGCGCACGCCCGAATGGAACAACTTGGGTAGATCGCACTAATTATTATGAGACATTTAGTGCAACAGAAGAAAACCTAATCTGGGCCATTGATTTAGAAGCCGATAGGATGGTAAATTCATATATCGCAAAAAAAGATTTGGACAGCGAAATGACTGTGGTGCGGAATGAATTTGAAAGTGGCGAGAACGATCCATTTGGAGTGTTACTTGAGCGAGTGATGTCTACCGCATTCCTATGGCACAATTATGGTAAATCCACTATCGGCTCGAAAGCTGACCTTGAAAATGTCCCCATCGATCGCCTTCAGGCCTTTTATAAAAAATATTACCAGCCCGATAACTCCGTTTTACTTGTGGCAGGAAAATTTGATGAAGTGAAAACATTGGAGCTGATCAACCAAAAATTTGGACGGGTGCCAAAGCCGGAACGCGAGATCAACAAGACCTATACTTTGGATCCCGTTCAGGACGGAGAGCGATCAGTAACCCTGAAAAGGGTAGGTGATGTACAATTGGCCATGGCGGCATACCACATCCCAGCCGGGTCGCACAAAGATTACCCAGCCCTGGAAGTATTGGCTATGATTTTAGGGAGCGAGCCATCGGGCAGGTTGTACAAAGCATTGGTAGATACCAAGCAGGCAAGCAATATTGGCTCTTCTACTTTTCAATGGAAAGATCCCGGTTTGCTGGGAGCCTACATGCAGGTCTTAAAGGAGAATTCTTTAGAGAACGCAAAGGCAACGTTTGTAAAAACCTTGGACGAAGTTTCAACAACTGCTCCGACTAAGGAAGAGGTAGATAGGGCCAAAAATGAGATTGTTAAACAAATTGAACTGAGTTTCAATTCCTCTGAACGAATTGGCTTGGAGATAAGTGAATTTGTGGGAACGGGAGACTGGCGTTTATTATTTGTTACTCGCGATCGCATAAAAGCAGTCACAGTGTTAGATGTAAATCGTGTAGCAAAGCAATATCTAAAACCAGATAACCGCACCGTTGGTGTATTTATCCCAACTGAAAAGCCAGAGCGTTCTGAAATTCCTGCCACGCCAGATGTCGATGCGATTGTAAAAGATTACAAAGGCACCCAGGCAATCGCGCAAGGAGAGGAGTTTGATCCATCACCCACTAATATTGAATCACGCACTACACGTATCGATCTGCCCAATGGAATGAAGATGGCCATGTTGCCAAAGAAAACCAGAGGAGAATCGGTGGAGGCGAGAATCACGTTGCGTTTTGGCGATGAGAAATCATTGCTCAACAAAGGTACTTCTGGCGAATATGCGGCAAGCATGCTCAATAAAGGAACGTCTAAGCGCACCCGTCAACAAATCAAAGATGAGTTTGACAGATTAAAAGCCAATGTATTTATTGGTGGAGGTGCTTCGCAAGTGTTTATCAATATCACAACTACCAAGCCTAATTTGATGGAAGCCCTTAAGTTGGTAGGTGAGGTATTGAAAGATCCATCTTTCCCGGCTGATGAATTTGAAAAGCTAAAATCAGAGGAATTGGCGAACGTAGAATCACAACGAAGTGAACCGCAAGCTATCGCGTTCAATAAAATTCAACGGCACACAACTCCATTTCCAAAAAGTGATTCGCGCTACATCAGCACATTTGATGAAGAAGTAGCCAACATCAAAGCCGTCACATTGGATGAAGTGAAATCTTTCTATAAAGATTTTTATGGTGCCAATAATGCAACCATGTCCCTTGTCGGGGATTTTGATGCGAACGAAATCAAAACGTTGAATACCCAATTGTTTGGCGATTGGAAGAGCGCTCAACCATTTACACGTATTGTCAACAAAGCAATTCCGGTTCAAGTAATCAACGAATCAATCGAAACACCTGACAAAGCCAATGCATTTTTTGTGGCTGCTTACAATTTTGAATTCAATGATGCTAATCCGGATTACCCCGCTATGGTTCTTGGAAACTTTATGTTGGGTGGAGGATTTTTAAATTCTCGTCTGGCTACCCGCATTCGCCAGAAGGAAGGGTTGAGCTATGGAGTGGGTTCGCAATTTAGTGCGGGTACGTTAGATCCGGTTGGTTCATTTTTTGCGTATGCGATTTATGCTCCCGAAAACGTAGATAAGTTGGAGAAAGCATTCAAAGAAGAAATTGAGAAAGTGACCGCTACAGGCTTTACGGCAGAAGAAATCAAAGAAGCAAAGTCTGGATGGTCTCAATCACGCACGGTAAACAGAGCCCAAGATGGCGGCTTGGCAGGCACGCTTAATAATTACCTGTTTTCTAAACGCGATTTGAAGTGGGACGAAGCATATGAAAAGAAAGTAATGGACTTGACTCCCGAACAAATCAATACAGCTATGAAAAAGCATTTGAAATTTGAATCCATGAATATCATAAAGGCTGGTGATTTTGCGAAAGCTAAATCAAAAGCTGCCGAGAAGAAGTAATTTTCACCTTAGAACGAAAAGAGCCCCTTGTTGGAAAGTACCAGGGCTCTTTTTTAGATAAAATCTATTGGTAATTAAGGGCATCTCTAAAAACTCCTCTTACCCTTCTCTTCCGTTAGCTATCGGGATGGAGAAGGGGTAGGGGTTGAGGTAATGGGAGCAAGGGTTTTTAGAGATGCCCTTAATTAAAAAAGAGTCTTTTGTTCGGTATCATTGTCTATTAAAAATCCCAAACTGTGTTAAGAAAATTATTTGTGGCTCTCTGGTTGGTAGCGATTACAATCAGCTTGGGCTTTGGCCAAGCTCGGAAAATTGAATTCACGGAATACAACCTAGATAATGGTATTCATGTGATCTTACACAAAGACAACACCACCCCAATTGTGGCAGTATCTGTCTTGTACCATGTGGGTTCTAAGAATGAGAATCCAAACCGCACAGGCTTTGCGCACTTCTTTGAGCATTTATTGTTTGAAGGAACAGAAAACATTAAGCGTGGCGAGTTCGATAAGTACATCACCAACGCGGGCGGAACAAACAACGCCAATACCAGCAACGACAGAACCTATTATTACGAAATTCTTCCTTCTAATCAATTGGAGTTGGGTCTTTGGCTAGAGTCAGAAAGAATGATGCATGCCAAAGTAGAAACCGTTGGTGTGGAGACACAACGCCAAGTAGTAAAAGAGGAAAAGCGCCAGCGGATGGATAACCAGCCGTATGGAAGTATTTTGACTGAGATATTAAAAAGAGCTTACACAGTTCACCCTTATCGCTGGCCAACCATTGGTTCGCTAGGGCACCTTACTGAAGCAAAGACAGAAGAGTTTGTAGATTTTTATAAAACTTTCTATGTGCCAGAGAATGCCACCATTTCCATCGCAGGCGATATTGATATTGAGCAAACTAAGGTATTTATAGCAAAATTTTTTAAAGGCATTCCTAAAGGTGGCAAGCCCATTCCAAGACCAACCATTGTTGAGCCGCAACAGACAAAAGAAGTACGCGATGTGGTTTTTGATAATATTCAATTGCCCGCTGTGGTTCAGGCGTATCACATGCCAGCGCAAGGCACTGCAGATGCGTATGCATTGGATATGCTCAGTACACTATTAAGCGGAGGGCAAAGCTCAAGAATGTATAAATCATTGGTAGATGAACAGAAAAAAGCATTCACGGTTCAAGCTTTCCCTTTTTCATCAGAAGACCCCGGTCTTTATTTAAACTTTGCCTTGGCAAACGTAGGCGTAAATGTGGATGATCTAGAAAAAGCTATGGATGCCGAAATAGAAAAAGTGAAATTTGAATTGATTTCAGAAAAGGAATTTGAGAAAATCAGAAATCAAACAGAAAGTCAATTTGTGCAGCAAAATTCTTCTGCCGTGGGCGTAGCCGAGCAACTCGCGAATTATCATGTGTATTTCAAGGATGCAAATTTGATTAACACAGAACTAAATCAATATACGAAAGTAACGCGCGAAGATTTGCAGCGCGTGGCAAAGAAGTACCTCACCAAAGAAAACAGAGTGGTGCTTCACTACTTGCCCAAATCGGCCCAGAGCAAACCAGAAAACACTCAACTCAATAAAGACAACTAGGTTATGAAGAATATACTTTTATCAATGAGCTTATTGCTGATGGTTTTCAGTATTCAGGCACAAGTAGATCGCACCAAAGCACCTGAGCCAGCCGCTGCACGCGAGATAAAAATTGGCGATTACCAAAGATTCACCTTAAAAAATGGTTTGCAGGTATTTGTAATCGAAAATCATAAGCTGCCACGTGTTCAGTTCTCTATCCAACTAAAGAACGATCCTATCTTAGAAGGGGATAAAGCAGGCTATACTGATATGGCTGGCACACTGATGGGCACTGGCACTAAAACTAAAACAAAGGCTCAACTCGATGAGGCCACAGATTTTATTGGTGCTAATCTAAGCACAAGCTCAAACAGTATTTTTGCCTCAAGCTTAACAAAGCACTCAGCCAAGTTATTGGACTTGATGAGTGATGTGCTGCACAACCCTGCTTTCTCCGCGGAGGAAATGGAAAAACTAAAAATACAAACCTTGTCGGGATTAGCAGCAGGTAAGGACGACCCTAACACCATAATTGGAAATGTAAGACGAGCATTGGTGTATGGAAAAAATCATACATATGGTGAGATGACGACTGAAAAAACAGTCGGTGCCATCACGCTAGAGGATTGTAAAAATTACTACAACACCTTCTTCAAGCCAAACAATGCTTATTTGATAATTGTAGGTGATATTGATTTGAAAACAGCCAAGTCGTTATCAGAAAAATATTTTGACAAATGGTTGGCAGGAGAAGTAAAAAATCCAACTTACCCAATACCGCAAGCTCCCTCCAAAACGATAGTAGCATTGGTTGATCGCCCTAGCTCAGTTCAGTCAGTTATCAATGTAGCATATCCGGTGGAGGTTAAGACGGGCACACAAGATGCCATTAAAGCGCGGGTGGCAAATCAGATATTAGGTGGCAGTTTTTCGGCACGCCTCATGCAAAACCTTCGCGAAAAGCATGCTTATACCTATGGATCTAGTTCGTCTTTGAATCCTGACAATCTGATCGGGAATTTCAATGCAACAGCTAGCGTGCGCAATGCGGTAACCGATAGTTCAGTAAATGAATTGATGAATGAGTTGAAAAAAATTGCGAATGAGCCCGCAACAGAATCAGAATTAGCTTCCGCGAAAGCGTCTATCTCTGGTGCGTTTGGCAGATCGCTCGAAAGCCCACAAACTATTGCTGGCTTTGCGCTGAATACAGCCAAACACAATTTGCCAAAAGACTACTACAATAATTATTTGAAATACATTGATGCAGTAACGGTTGCGGATGTTCAAGCATCTTCTAAAAAATTTATAAGACCCGATAATGCCTACATTATAGTAGTAGGAAAAGGTGCAGAGATTGCAGATAAGCTTAAGCGTTTTGGCGAGCTAAAATATTACGACATTAATGGAGATAGCTATGTTCCTTCTAAAACGATTGAGTTACCTGCTGGCCTAACAGCTGAAAAAGTAATTGCTAATTATTTGGATGCGATTGGAGGATTGAAAAAAATCCAAGAAGTAAAAACGGTGAAGACTATCATGAAGGCCAATTTTCAAGGTACTGAACTCACTTCAACCACTACAAAAAAATCTTCTGGTATGAGTTTGATGGAAATTTCTGTGATGGGCAACGTAATGCAAAAGAGCGTTACCGATGGTAAAGAGTCAGTTGCAGTTTACAATGGACAAAAAGTGCTGAGCGATGCAGCTTCCAAAGAATGGAAACTTTTCGATGCATATCCAGTGCCCGAAACAATGCTAGGAGTGATGAAAGTTAAAGCTAACCTTAAGTCAGTTGAAGTATTAGATGGGAAAGAAGCATTTGTCGTAGAATACCTGTTTCTAGCGGGCGAAAAGATTACTGTTTATTTTGATAAAGAGACAGGATTGAAAGTTCAAATGTTACAAACGGTGAAGGGACCTCAAGGAGAAGTTATTGTTCCAACTAAGTATCAGAACTATAAAGAAGTAAACGGGTTAAAATTCCCGCATACGATCCTAATAAGTTCAGAACCAATGAATTCTGACTTTCAAGTATTTAGTTTGGAAGTCAATGTGCCTGTGGAAAATGCCGTTTTTAAAGTCGACTAGAGTTAGTAAAAGGTACTTTTTATCAGCAAGGCTGGAATTGTCCAGTGTTGCTGTTTTTTAAGCCCTTGTTGATTTTGTTATTGTATAATTCACATTTACTAGCCATATTTGCAGCCCTTTTATAAAGAGGCATTAATATCATGTTATGAAACGTACCTACCAGCCTTCCAAGAAGAAAAGAAAGAATAAGCACGGTTTCCGCGAGCGTATGGCATCTGCCAACGGCCGCAGAGTATTGGCAAACCGCAGAAAAAACGGCAGAAAGAAGCTGACCGTGTCTGACGAAGGTACTGCCAAGTCAAGGGCGAATTAATTTCGCCACATCGGCATAAAGGGCATAAACCTTCTTTTTTATCCCTTACGTCAGGTTTCTAGGATAGGTAAATGCACCTGCGTGCTATTGACTATTGACCAATAACCCTCGACAATTGTGAGAAGGTTCACCTTCAAAAAGGAAGAAAAGCTAGCCAGCGAAAAATGGATAAAGGAACTCTTCGAAAGGGGTTCCTCTTTTTATTTACACCCTTTCAAGGTTATTTTCAGGCTTCACCCTAAACAAGAACTCTCGAATCAGGTGCTTATTTCAGTTCCTGTCCGTAATTTCAAGCGGGCGGTAGATCGCAACAGGATCAAGCGATTCATTCGAGAAGCCTATCGGCTAAACAAGCACGAATTGGTATCCAACCAGAAATGGCTGATTGCGTATATTTACACAGCCAAGGAGATAGTACCCTCGGCATTGATACATCAAAAATTACCCTTAACGCTATTACGGATAGGTAGAGATGAGAAATAAAGTTAGAGTAGCAGCAGTTATTTTATCGTTGAGCTTGGTGGCATTGTTTGCTTTTAAAGCGCCTACCGAAAAGTATTTTGATATCGCCAAGAGCTTGGACATTTTCGCCACTCTTTTTAAAGAGGTCAACACCTACTATGTCGATGAAGTGGATCCTAAAAAATTGATTGAGACAGGCATCACCGGAATGCTCGAGCAATTAGATCCCTACACTGATTACATCTCCGAAGAAAACAAAGAAGCATTTAGCATACAAACCACCGGACAATATGCCGGAGTGGGCGCATTGATCGGCATTGTTAATAAGAAAACGGTCATTACCATTCCCTACGCTGGTTTTCCTGCCGATCGGGCAGGACTGAAAGTTGGTGACGAATTTATTTCGGTGGATGGGAAAGACGCACGGGGTAAGTCAACGCCCGAAGTCAGTAGCATGCTCAAAGGCAACCCAAAGACAGAGGTAGAAATTGTGGTGAAACGATATGGGCAAAAGGAAAATATCAAAGTCAAACTCGTTCGTGAAAAAATCAAGATCAATAATATTGTGTATCAAGGGTTGGTAGATAATGAAATTGGTTACATCCGGCTAGATGAATTTACTCCCGGTGCAGGAACTGAAGTGCTGCAAGCTGTTCAAAATCTAAAAAAAGCAGGAGCAAAAAAATTAATCTTCGACCTACGCAACAATCCGGGGGGCTCTTTATATGAAGCCATAAATATTGTCGGCATTTTTATTCCGAAAGGAAAAGAAGTTGTTTCTACCAAAGGCAAAGTTGAAGAATGGAATAAGACCTACACCACGCTAAATGCACCATTGGATACCGAAATGCCGTTGGTCGTTTTGACCAGTGGCGGAAGTGCATCGGCAGCAGAAATAGTGGCTGGCTCATTGCAAGATTATGATAGGGCTGTCTTGGTTGGCCAAAAAACATTTGGAAAGGGGCTCGTTCAAACCACTCGGCAATTGGCGTACAACGCGCAGTTAAAAGTCACCACGGCAAAATATTATATCCCGAGCGGCAGATGCATTCAGGCGTTGGACTATGCACACCGCAAAAGCGATGGAAGAGTTGAGAAATTTGCCGACTCTGCGAAGCGCGAGTTTCAAACAAAAAATGGTCGTAAGGTTTTTGATGGAGGCGGCCTTGACCCCGACTTGTTGGTGAACCATGAGGGATACAGTTCCACTTTAGTTGAACTCGTAAATGCGGGCTACTTATTTGAGTATGCAAGCAAATATTGTGGCGAAAACCCAACGGTTCCCGCTTCGCTAAAAAGCTTCAAGCTTTCCGATGCGGAATACAGAGAATTCTCCGACTGGCTAAAGGCACAAAAATTTTCGTACTCCAGCGAGTTGGAGAAAAAGGCAAATGACTTGATCGCCTCGGCTAAGCTTGAACGCTACTATGAGGAAATGAAAATGCCATTGACTGAATTGCAAAACAAAATAAAAGAGTACCGCGCCACAGATTTAATTCGACTTCGCTCCGAGATATCAGAAATGCTGGAAGAAGAAATTGGGTTTCACTACCAACTCAGCAAAGGCCAAGTGGACGTATCTCTTTCGCATGATGCCGAAATTCAGGAGGCAAAAAAGATTCTTGCCGACTTGAATGCCTACAAGAAAATAATAGCTCCCAATTAATGTCGCTGCTGCTCAGCATCGAAACGTCCACGTCAGTTTGTTCGGTAGCCGTTCATGAAGAAGGGCAGCTTTTAAAATTAGTCCAAACAGAAATTCCCCAGTCCGCCTCTTCGCAATTGGCGGTGATGATCAAACAAGCATTGGATGCTATCGGCAAAAGCCCCAATCAACTGCAAGGGGTGACCGTGGCTGCTGGCCCCGGATCATACACAGGTCTGCGTATAGGTGTCGCTACTGCCAAGGGAATTTGCTATGCACTTCAAGTTCCGTTGTTGTCGATCAACACATTAGAATTGTTAGCGTATCAATTTAGTCTTTCCTCTTCTTTGGAGCTAACCATAAACAAGTTTGAAAAGGACAAGATAAACTTTATAAATACAGAAAATCTTACAATTACAGCCACCCCTCTCCTCGGGAGAGGAGCCGGGGGTGAGGTTTTAAAGAACGAGTTTAGTGGTAGGTCGGCCGGGGGTGAGGCTCTTTGCCCCATGCTAGACGCCCGCAGAATGGAAGTCTACTGCATGTTGTTGGATGCAAATCTGGGAATCATCGAGCCGACCCAAGCCAAAGTAATTGACACCGATAGCTTCTCAGACATACTAACGCAGCGGCCAATTTATTTTTTTGGCGATGGCGCACTTAAATGTCAAGAGATAATAAAACATCCGAATGCTCATTTTGTACCTGGCGTAATTCCATCAGCGGCTCAACTGGGCGAACTCGGTTTTCAGAAATGGAAATCAAAAGAATTCGAAGACGTGGCTTCTTTTGAACCTTTTTATTTAAAAGATTTCATGATCAAAAAACCAAATCTAGTTTAGTTCTGTTCAACCTATATCATGGCCGAAAAACCTAAAAATAGTTTTACCTCTGATGGGGACGCCACCCCCTCTCTCTCAATGGCTATCGGGATGGAGACGGGTCCGGACGCCTCCCCCTCGCTTTTGGAGAGGGGACAGGGGGGTGAGGTCATAAATCGCGTTTCGTCCAGCCCCTTGGTCACGCTCGATTTAGAAGAGTACTATTCCCATGGCGATCGTGTGTTGCTCGATATCAAAGACTGGCTTTTTCAATCACAAATCCTAAAAGAAAAGGACTTTCGCGAGTTCATCAAATCTCACGATTGGTTTCAATACCAAAATAAGTTCGTGGCAGTCACATGCACAGTAGACGCCATTGTGCCCACATGGGCATACATGTTAGTCTCTATTTCGCTACAGCCCTATGCCAGCGCGGTGGTCTTTGGTTCGCTGCACGATCTGGAAGTTCAATTGTTTATGCGGGCGCTAGATACAATTGATTGGCAAAAATTTGATCATGCCAAAGTGGTGATAAAAGGATGCAGTAAAGTAGAAGTGCCGGTTGCGATTTATGTGGAGGCCACCAACCGCCTTCGCCCATTGGCCGCTAGCATAATGTATGGCGAGCCGTGCAGCACCGTTCCACTTTTTAAAAAGAAGATTGCAAAGCCCGATCTCTAGTTTCTATTTTTTTTGCAGGCATCCGGGCTGTCGCTACTCGCCACCGGGCGCGCGTTCCACTTGGGGCTCACACATGCGCTCCATCCCTGCCTGAGATTGGGTTTTGATCGAGACATTTCCCGCTTGCTGCTTTGGTCGTGACAAGCCCCATTTGGGCGACAGAAACGGCTTTGTTCAATTTTTGTTGGGGGCGGTATTTTTTTTCCAGTTCCAACCTGTTGATATTCAATGGTTGTGGTGGTTTGGCAAAAAACTTTTGAGCGATGGCTTGCACAGTGGTTTATAAGGCTTACCTTTGCACTCCCTTTTAGAGAAAGGGGGAAAACGGGCCAAAAGAGGCCTGTTCGGGAAGGCAGGGAAATAAAGGCCCCCCACAGTTGGAAAGAGTGTCCGCGAGGATGTGGTTTTCAAAACGTTCATTGAATAGATAGGATAAGGATAGCGGGCCCCGGAATGTCGAGATGGATCGATATGACGGAGCTGGTCGGGGGGCCGCAAGGTCCCCCCGACAGAGCAAAGCCGAGGACAAACACATATTGCCGAAGGTGCCGTGAGGCACCGGGGGCGAAAGATTATACTATGGAGAGTTTGATCCTGGCTCAGGATGAACGCTAGCGGCAGGCCTAATACATGCAAGCCGGACGGCAAGTTGGGTAGCAATACCTGACCTAGAGTGGCGCAAGGGTGCGTAACACGTATGCAACCTACCCAAAACCGGGGCATAGCCCTCCGAAAGGAGGATTAACACCCCATTGTAAGACGGAATGGCATCATTTTGTTTTTAAACCACGGGGTTTTGGATGGGCATGCGCTTGATTAGCTAGTTGGCGGGGTAACGGCCCACCAAGGCGATGATCAATAGGGGACCTGAGAGGGTGATCCCCCACACTGGCACTGAGATACGGGCCAGACTCCTACGGGAGGCAGCAGTAGGGAATATTGGACAATGGGTGAGAGCCTGATCCAGCCATGCCGCGTGCAGGAAGAAGGCCTTCTGGGTTGTAAACTGCTTTTGCCGGGGGATAAAAGATCCCTGCGGGGAGAATTGAAGGTACCCGGTGAATAAGCCACGGCTAACTACGTGCCAGCAGCCGCGGTAATACGTAGGTGGCAAGCGTTGTCCGGATTTATTGGGTTTAAAGGGTGCGTAGGCGGCCCTGTAAGTCAGTGGTGAAATACGGCAGCTCAACTGTCGAGGTGCCATTGATACTGCGGGGCTTGAGTACAGTCGAGGTAGGCGGAATTGACGGTGTAGCGGTGAAATGCTTAGATATCGTCAAGAACACCGATAGCGAAGGCAGCTTACTAGGCTGTAACTGACGCTGAGGCACGAAGGTGCGGGGATCAAACAGGATTAGATACCCTGGTAGTCCGCACAGTAAACGATGATTACTCGATGTTGGCGATACACTGCCAGCGTCTTAGCGAAAGCGATAAGTAATCCACCTGGGGAGTACGCCCGCAAGGGTGAAACTCAAAGGAATTGACGGGGGTCCGCACAAGCGGTGGAGCATGTGGTTTAATTCGATGGTACGCGAGGAACCTTACCTGGGCTAGAATGCCCTTGACAGATCCAGAGATGGGTTTTTCCGCAAGGACAAGGAGCAAGGTGCTGCATGGCTGTCGTCAGCTCGTGCCGTGAGGTGTTGGGTTAAGTCCCGCAACGAGCGCAACCCCTTCCCTTAGTTGCCAGCACGTAATGGTGGGGACTCTAAGGGGACTGCCCGCGCAAGCGGAGAGGAAGGAGGGGACGACGTCAAGTCATCATGGCCCTTACGCCCAGGGCTACACACGTGCTACAATGGCGCGTACAGCGTGTCGCAAGCTAGCAATAGCGAGCCAATCACGAAAAGCGCGTCTCAGTTCGGATTGCAGGCTGCAACTCGCCTGCATGAAGTTGGAATCGCTAGTAATCGCGCATCAGCAATGGCGCGGTGAATACGTTCCCGGACCTTGTACACACCGCCCGTCAAGCCATGGAAGCTGGGGGGACCTGAAGACAGTTGCCGCAAGGCGCTGTTTAGGGTTAAACTGGTAACTAGGGCTAAGTCGTAACAAGGTAGCCGTACCGGAAGGTGCGGCTGGAACACCTCCTTTCTGGAGATTTAGGTTGCAAAGCTTTTCACTTCAAACTTTAAACTTTGGATTTGGGACTTTGAACTTAAAAACACCTTGGCTTAGGCCCGCTATCCTGCCTTATTTATTCGAGATATTAGAAATGCAAAGAGGCAAAGAGCCACAAGCGAGACCTTCTGGCTCCTAACTTCTGAGTTCTGGCTTCTTAAAAGGGCTTGTAGCTCAGGTGGTTAGAGCGCTACACTGATAATGTAGAGGTCCGTGGTTCGAGTCCACGCAAGCCCACTTAATTATAGAAGGGGGATTAGCTCAGCTGGCTAGAGCGCCTGCTTTGCAAGCAGGAGGTCATCGGTTCGACTCCGATATTCTCCACTTTATCCACCGGAGCTTTAGGGGAGGGGATTATAACAGGGGCGATAAGTTGGCACAGAAGATAGAAAGAGTACAAAAGGGCACAAAAGAGAAAGGAAGAAACCAAGTTACAAGACTAAAACATTAAAACAAGGACATCCAAACGAGGAGGTCCCAGTAGTTGGAAGGGGAAAAAAGGTAAGCATGGAAAGCAGTCGGCCACCGGCTGCGAGCATGCATTTGATTACCACATTACCGGATGCCCAAATCCGCTGGCCGACCAATGGTTGACCGGACGACCGGGGCTGTACACTGGTAAAAAGTTCATTGACATGTTGGCGAAGAAATGACAAGAGCAAAAAGACAGGGCAGGCCGCGAGGCTTGCCAGTTAATTGATTGTAGTATTTAATTAGAAGAAGTAGAGAAGGGCGTATGGGGGATGCCTAGGCTCTCGGAGGCGAAGAAGGACGTGGTAAGCTGCGAAAAGCTGTGGGGACCCGCAAACAGGGCTTGATCCACAGGTGTCCGAATGGGGCAACCCCCCTGGCCGAAGGCCAGGGACCCAGCAATGGGGGCGAACCCGGGGAACTGAAACATCTAAGTACCCGGAGGAAGAGAAAACAACAGTGATAGCGCAAGTAGTGGCGAGCGAACGCGCAACAGCCCAAACCCAATTGGTCACGGCCAGTTGGGGGTTATAGGACCATATAATTGAACCAAAGACGACATGAACTGGGTGGGAAACCAGGCCGCAGAGGGTGAGAGCCCCGTAAAGGAAGTCATAGGGGAGAGGTGGTATCCTGAGTAGGGCGGGGTCGGAGACGCCCCGTTTGAATTTGCCGGCACCATCCGGTAAGGCTAAACACTCCCGAGAGACCGATAGTGGACCAGTACTGTGAAGGAAAGGTGAAAAGTACTCCGAACAGGAGGGTGAAAAGAGAACCTGAAACCATACGCCTACAAGCGGTCAGAGCTCCGCAATGGAGTGATGGCGTGCCTTTTGCATAATGAGCCTACGAGTTACTGTCACTGGCAAGGTTAAATGATTTGAATCATGCAGCCGGAGCGAAAGCGAGTCTGAACAGGGCGCACAGTCAGTGGGAGTAGACGCGAAACTTTGTGATCTACCCTTGGCCAGGGTGAAGCCCCGTTAACACGGGGTGGAGGCCCGAACCAGTAAACGTTGAAAAGTTTTTGGATGAGCTGAGGGTAGGGGTGAAAGGCTAATCAAACTGAGAAATAGCTCGTACTCCCCGAAATGTTTTTAGGAACAGTGTGGGGGTCAAGTTTGGCAGAGGTAGAGCTACCGATAGGACTAGGGGGAGTCACATCCTACCAAATCCTGACGAACTCCGAATGCTGCCAAATATACCCTGCAATGAGGGCGCGGGTGCTAAGGTCCGTGTCCGAGAGGGAAAGAACCCAGACCTACAGCTAAGGTCCCAAAATCTACATTAAGTTGAACTAAGGAGGTCCAGTTGCTGCGACAGCCAGGAGGTCAGCTTGGAAGCAGCTATCCCTTTAAAGAGTGCGTAACAGCTCACTGGTCGAGCGACAGGGCATCGATAATGATCGGGCATAAAATGTAGTACCGAAGCTTAGGATTTGTAGCAATACAAGTGGTAGGGGAGCATTCCAACAGCGGGGAAGCTGAGAGATGACTCTTGGTGGAGCGGTTGGAAAAGCAAATGTAGGCATAAGTAACGATAAGGCGGGTGAGAAACCCGCCCACCGATAGACTAAGGTTTCCGCGGCAATGCTAATCATCCGCGGGTAAGTCGGGGCCTAAGGAAAAGCCGAAGGGCGTATTCGATGGACAACTGGTTAATATTCCAGTACTGCCGTATTGAGCGATGAGGTGAAGGAGGAGTGAAAGCTGCGCGCCCTGACGGAATAGGGCGTTGAAAGGTGTAGATATAGGAGGTGCAGGCAAATCCGCACTTTTTGTCGAACCCAACAGTACTCAGAGGCCCCGGCCGAAGAGATAGACAGTGTAAACAGACTTCCAAGAAAACCCTCTAAGCATATCGATATGGTGCCCGTACCGCAAACCGACACAGGTAGTCAAGGAGAATATCCTGAGGTGCTCGAGTGAATCATGGCTAAGGAACTCGGCAAATTAACCCTGTAACTTCGGGAGAAGGGGTGCCTCTAGCAATAGAGGTCGCAGAGAAATGGCCCAGGCGACTGTTTAACAAAAACACATGGCTTTGCGAAATCGAAAGATGAAGTATAAGGCCTGACACCTGCCCGGTGCTGGAAGGTTAAGGGGGGGCGTTAGCCGCAAGGCGAAGCGCTGAACTGAAGCCCCAGTAAACGGCGGCCGTAACTATAACGGTCCTAAGGTAGCGAAATTCCTTGTCGGGTAAGTTCCGACCTGCACGAATGGTGTAACGATCTGGGCGCTGTCTCGGCCATGAGCTCGGTGAAATTGTAGTCACGGTGAAGATGCCGTGTACCCGTCACGGGACGGAAAGACCCCGTGCACCTTTACTATAGCTTCGCATTGGTACTGGGGGGATGATGTGTAGGATAGGCGGGAGGCTTTGATCCTGGGCCGCTAGGTCTAGGGGAGCCAACGGTGAAATACCGCCCTTTATCTCCTTGGTGCCTAACCTTGTAAAAGGGACATTGCGTGGTGGGTAGTTTGACTGGGGTGGTCGCCTCCGAAAGTGTATCGGAGGCTTTCAAAGGTACCCTCAGTACGGTTGGTAATCGTACGTGGAGTGCAATAGCATAAGGGTGCTTGACTGTGAGACTGACAAGTCGAGCAGGGACGAAAGTTGGATATAGTGATCCGGTGGTTCTGCATGGAAGGGCCATCGCTCAAAGGATAAAAGGTACGCCGGGGATAACAGGCTGATCTCCCCCAAGAGCTCATATCGACGGGGAGGTTTGGCACCTCGATGTCGGCTCGTCACATCCTGGGGCTGGAGAAGGTCCCAAGGGTTGGGCTGTTCGCCCATTAAAGTGGCACGCGAGCTGGGTTCAGAACGTCGTGAGACAGTTCGGTCCCTATCTGTGATGGGCGTTGGAAGTTTGAGGGGATCTGGCCTTAGTACGAGAGGACCGGGCTGGACCAACCTCTGGTGTACCGGTTGTGGCGCCAGCTGCACCGCCGGGTAGCCATGTTGGGCAGGGATAAGCGCTGAAAGCATCTAAGCGCGAAACCCGCCCCGAGATGAGGCTTCCTTTAAGGGCCGTGGGAGATGACCACGTTGATAGGCCGCAGGTGTAAAGGCAGCAATGCCAAAGCCGAGCGGTACTAATTGCCCGAACGCTTCGGGCAAGTGTTGTTGCCTGTCCTGTGCAAATGCTTTTGTTGTTTTTTCGCCAGCTGCATGTCAAAGGCCTTGAGGTGACTTTGGCGGCAGGGCCCACCTCTTCCCATCCCGAACAGAGAAGTTAAGCCTGCCAGCGCCGATGGTACTAGGGTAAAACCCGGGAGAGTAGGTCGTTGCCTTTTTTTATTCACCTGCACAAGTTTTGATGCGCAGGAGCAAAAGCCCCCTTGTGGAAACACAACGGGGCTTTTTTGTTGGCCGGGGGCGGGCTCAAAGATTCTTTTTTCACCCCTTGGAACACAACCGGGAAATGCTCTTTTAAAAAAATACCCCTTTGTGGGTTGTTGGCTTACATGTGCAAAAGGCCTACCTCCATAGCTTAAAACCAACTAGTATGCGAGCCCTTCAACTAAATTTCCTGCTGGGAGTGTTCTTTTTCGCTCTAGCAGCGACCACATCTTTTGCCCAACAGAAAAAATAGCTCTTGTAATAGGCGCTCAAAACTATACCGGGCTGCCGCCTTTGCGCAACTCCCTTAACGATGCAAAGGCCATGACTATAGCCCTGACGGGAAAAGGCTTTCAAGTAGATGCCCTATATGATCCCAAGACAAAGAGGGAGATGAAAGAAGCAATCAACCGATATTTTAATGCCATGCGCGATACCGAAGGTGCGGTGGGTGTAATTTTTTATGCCGGGCACGGCATGCAGTATGAGGGCGAGAATTATATGATCCCCACCTCGGCTACTTTACAGAACCCGGGCGACTTGGAAGACTACTGCGTAAAGATGAATACCCTGATGGCGGTGCTAAAATCTTCCAGCAAATCATTGAACATTTTATTGCTGGATGCATGCCGTTCACTGCCCAGTTTTACGCGCGATTCTGAAACGGGACTTACGCGCATGAACGCCCCTCAGGGTGCGATCATTGTATTTGCCACCCAGCCCGGCTCAGTAGCCTCTGACGGCACGGGCAAAAACGGCCTGTTTACCTCCAAATTTCTAAAAGTAGTACAAGAGCCTGATTTGAACATAACTGACGTATTTAAAAAAGTAAAGCAACAAGTGTATGCCGAATCAGAGGGAAAGCAATTGCCCTCTATAGAAGACAACTCCATTGGTGGCGACTTTTATTTTAGTGGCTCCGCTATCACAACTGCGGCCAACCCCATTTACACCGCTCCTGTTAAAGAAGAGCAAACCGCCAAAGTGGCCTTTAGGAGCGAGCCAGTAAGCAAGCCCTTTGACTACGGCTATGGATCCAACGATGCGCCCACTGTAGCCGTGGGCACTCAAACTTGGTTAGGCAAAAACCTAAACACCACCAGCTTTGCCAATGGCGACCCCATACCCCAAGCACAAACGGCAAAAGAATGGAAACAAGCTGGCAATAGAAGACAACCCGCGTGGTGCTATTACAACAACGACCCCGCCAACGGGCGAACGTATGGCAAGCTCTACAACTGGTATGCCGTGCATGATGCCCGCGGACTGGCCCCTGCAGGATGGCACGTGTCTAGCGATAGTGAGTGGACTGCACTCACCGCCTATTTAGGTGGCGAAACTGCCGCTGGCAACAAAATGAAGAGTGTTAGCCTCTGGGCAAAAAATGGCAATGGCAGCAATAGCAGCGGTATTGCTGGCCTTCCGGGTGGCGACCGTGCCGCTAATGGGGCATTCTATTACATTGGCGAGGACGGTCACTGGTGGAGTTCTAGTGAGTTCACACCAGATAAAGCCTGGAACCGCTTCCTGTACTATGACGGTGGCAATGCATTCAGGTCCAATAACTCCAAGGGTTGCGGTTATTCTGTGCGGTGCGTCAGGGATTGACTTACCTGCCTGCCTCAGGCAGGTTTGACTATTTGACTATTTGTTTTTATTAGGCTCGCGTTTCGCGGGCGAATTTTTTTTTTTTGAGAAATGGCGCTGCACTACGATTTACCGGTTTATAAAGCTTGTTACGATTTGCTGCTCGAAATTTTTCAATTCACCAAGGGCTTTGCTAAAGAATATAAATACACAGTGGGCGAAAGTTTGAAGAAGGAGACTTTAGAGTTACTTACGTTGATATTCAGGGCCAATAGTAAAACTGATAAACAGGCTACCTTGCAAGACGCGCGTGAACGCATAGAAGTTGTGCGGCTTTTTATAAGGTTAATGAAAGATTTGCAACAAATTAATGTTAAGCGTTTTGTCCAGATCAATGAAAAAGTGGAAGCGGTGTCCAAACAATTAGCAGGATGGCAAAAGTCATTGCAAAAATAGTTTCTGGCCAGAATTTCCGTTGTTACGGCAATGGAAAGCGTTCAAAAATGTCTCAATTTCGGAGTAGATCAAATTCAATTCATCCCCACTAATCACATAGGGAGGCAATAGGTAAAAGACGTTGCCCAAGGGCCTGATCAAAATTTTTCTTTCAATAAAATGAGCGTAGATTTTCTTTCGGAGAGAATTTTCGTAAGAGGTCTTCTCTTCGGTACGCAGTTCGATTGAAAGAATGGTTCCCAAATGATTGACTTTAACAACTGAAGCATGTGTCGATATTTTTTTAGCAAAAATTTTGTGTTGGTCGCTTATTCTTTCAATATGAGCAAAGCATTCTTTTCGCGTAAGCAATCCAAAGCTTGCGTTTGCCGCTGCACAGGCAATGGGGTTAGCTGTGTAGGAGTGACCGTGGTAAAGTGTTTTTGAGCTTTCTGTTGATTCAAACATTGCCACAATCTTTGACGAGCAACTGGTGGCTCCCAACGGCAAGCTCCCGCCAGTTATGCCCTTCGACAAAGCGAATATGTCTGGTTTATTTTGGAGATAATCGCTTGCGAATAATTTGCCCGTTCTACCAAAGCCGGTGAAAACTTCATCGGCCACACAAACGATATTATGTTTATGTGCGATTGAAATCAGTTGATCAAGAATTTCGGGTGAGTACATTCGCATACCGGCTGCTCCTTGCACCAAGGGTTCGAAAATGAATACACCCACATTTCCCTCGCTCGCTAATTTTCTAAAATCACTTAGAATTTTGGCTTCGTTTTCATCTGTGGGGAATTCGATGAAATCTACTTCGAACAAATAATTGTTGAATGCTACATTAAAAGAATCTCTTGCCCCGACCGCCATCGCCCCGAATGTATCGCCATGGTAGGCACCTTCGAGTGCGATGATTTTGGTTTTAGTTTTTATACCCTGGTTATGCCAATACTGCATCGCCATTTTTAATCCAACTTCTACTGCGGTGCTTCCATCATCAGAGAAAAAAATCTTGGATTGATTTTTCGGGAGAATGCTCAACAGATTTTCTGCTAACGTGATAGCAGGTAGATGCGTAAAGCCAGCAAAAATTACATGTTCTAATTTGCTGGCTTGATCTGCAATTGCTTTGGCAATAACGGGATGGCAATGGCCGTGAAGGTTTACCCACCAGGATGAAATGGCATCGATGATTTTCCTGCCGTCTGTGGTATGCAAATAAACACCCTGTGCGGATTCGATCAGAATTGGGTCTTCTTCAACTTCTAGCGGAGTGAAGGGATGCCAAATGTATTTTTTGTCTTTTTCGAGGGGAGTCATTTTGTTGTCTCTGGCTTAGGGGCTGCATATTACAGGCTTCAAGCCTCAAGTCTATTGGGTTTATTTTATGCTTGGAGCTTTGATTTCAGTTTTTCTGCGTACTCGCTGATTTTGGTTTGGGTGATTTCCGGTTCTTCTTTGATGTGCCAAATAGTTTTGTAGTCGGAGTGTTTTAAAATAATTCGTTCACTTTCCGGATTGGATTTGCCATTGAAAATAATTCCGACCACTGTTAGATTTCGTTGCTTCAAAAGGTTGATGGTAAGGAGGGTGTGGTTGATGCTTCCCAAATACAAGTTTGATACCAAAATGATGGGTAAGTTAAGTCGCTGGGGGATATCAATAACAAAGTCTTTATCATTTAACGGTACAAGGCAACCACCAGCGCCCTCTACAATAAGCGCGCTATTTGTTTTGGGCAAAGAAAATTTCTCCAAATCAATTTCAACGCCATCTATTTTTGCGGACGCATGTGGCGAAGCAGGGGTATTGAGCAAATACGTTTCTGGGTGAATAATACATTCGGGAACTAAACTCTTTACCGTGTCGGCATCGCGGGGAAAACCGGCTTGGACGGGCTTCCAATAATCTGCCTGAAGTGCTTTGCATAAGATTGCTGACACAAGTGTTTTGCCGGAGTCGGTGCCGATGGCGGTGATGAAGTAGTTCATAGGTTTAGAGTTGAAAGTTAACGGTTTAGAGTTGAAAGTTAAAAGTTAAAAGTTGAAAGAGGCTTTCGGTAAGGGATGGAGGCAATGTTGGAGCCCGAAGTGGAAGAGAGCGTGGGTGGCGACTGCCGACAGCCCGACCTTTTTGGCCGAGGTCTCGGAGGACAAAAAGGATACCGCCAAACATGATCAGAAAATTTTCATCGTGTTAATCAGTTTTTTGATTTCCGTTTCTGTATTGTAGGCATGTAGGCAAATTCGAATGCGTTCACTTCCTTTTTTTATACTGGGGAAACGGATGCCTCGGCAATCCATTCCGTTTTGTTGAAGCTGTTCTGCCAACGCCATCACTTGTTTATTTCCATTTATCAAAACTGATTGGATGGCGCTTTGACTTTCAATCTTATTGGGTAAGTTGTTTTGTTGATAATTTTGTAAAAAAAATTGAATGTTTTGTTGCAACGACTCTTGTAGGTAAAGTTGGTTCTGTAAAAACCCAAATGCACATTGTATGGAAACTAAACTATGTGGAGATAATGCGGTGGAAAAAATAAACGGTCGGGCGAAGTTGACCAAATAATTAGCAAGCGTAGAAGAACCGGCAATGCACGCACCGTGTACGCCCATTGCTTTGCCGAAGGTGTAAATGCGAGCATCGATTTTTGATTCGAGACCCAAACTGACGGCCAACCCAGCTCCATTTTTTCCATAAGCACCTGTACTGTGCGCTTCGTCCAGAATGATGGAAGCATCAAACCGCTCGGCAAGATTTACGATTTCGGTCAAGGGTGCTTGATTGCCATCCATCGAATAGATCGACTCTATGGCAATAAATTTTTTGCCATCCGTTTCTCTGAGTTGATCTTCCAAATCTTGAAGATTGTTGTGCTTAAAACTTTTGCACTCGGCACGGCTAAGCTTCATGCCATCGTGCATGCAGGCGTGAACTAGCTCATCGTACAAAATTGTATCCCCTTTCTGCGGGATGCACGACAAGGCCGCTTGGTTGGCTGCATAGCCTGAATTGAAAATGACTGCTTGCTTGGCTTTGAAAATTTTTGCTAGATAAGATTCCACTTCTTCCGCCAGTGCACTATTTCCTGCTAAGAGGCGAGAACCTGTAGAGCCATTTTTTGAAAACGGCAACTGATGATAGTGCTCTTCTATATTTTGATGTAGGGCAGCAGATCTTGCTAGACCTAAATAATCGTTAGAGACAAAATCTATTTTGTTTTGCGAGACAGTGAGTTGACGCAGTGATCCTTCCTTTTCTTTTTCAAGAAGGGCGTTCTTCATCCGGTTTTGTAAACTCATGAGCTCGCGCCTTTTCCTCTTGATTTTTCTAATGCGTCCCACATTTCATCGGGTATTTCTTCGAGGTGACTAAACTCGCCACCGTTGCGCAGCCACTCTCCACCATCAATGGTCACTACTTCACCAGTTATGTAGGCTGAATAATCAGACATGAGATAAGCGGCCAGATTTGCCAGCTCTTGATGCTCGCCAACACGTTTCAGCGGAATGCGCAAGGCTGGATCAAATTTTTTAACTAGGTCGCCAGGAAGCAGTCGACTCCAAGCGCCTTCGGTAGGAAATGGCCCTGGGGCGATAGCGTTGCTGCGGATGTTGTACTTCGCCCACTCCACCGCCAGCGATCGCGTTAACGCCAGCACACCTGCCTTGCTACATGCGGATGGAACGACATAACCAGAGCCAGTCCACGCATAGGTGGTAACAATATTTAAAAAAGTGCCGGGCTGTTTTTTATTAATCCAATGTTTTCCTGCCGCAAGCGTCATGTAGTAAGTTCCTTTCAGCACGATGTCTACCACGATATCAAATGCGCGGTGCGAGAGGCGTTCGGTGGGGCTGATGAAATTTCCGGCAGCATTATTTAGGATCCCATGGATTTGACCGAAACGATTTTCAGTTTCTCGTATGACGTTTTCAATTTCTTCGTACTTGCGCACATCGCACCCTACTGCAAGCACTTTGCCGCCCGTCTCTTGTTCGAGTTCGGCAGCGGTTTTATCCAACACTTCTTTTTTGCGGCTGGTGATTACGAGGTTTGCCCCCAGTTCGAGCATGTATTTTCCCATCGATTTGCCGAGGCCCGTGCCGCCCCCGGTAATGATAATGGTTTTACCTTTGAATGAATCGGGTTTTAGCATGCCTTCCATATTTTAAGATTTAAGATGTGAGATTTTAGACAATGATTTCTTTTATCGACACGTAAAGTAACAATTGCTTTTAATTTTAGATATTTGTTCCGGTAAATATCTTTTTTTGATGACCGTTATTACGAAGAAATCCACCAAAGCTGGCATCGCCAAGGCTCTAAAGTCTATCAAGCCGAAAAAATCTGGCGTTGATATGAAACGGTTTTCGGGTAAGTTACATTGGAAAGGGGATGCCCTCAAAGTTCAACAAGAAATGAGAAATGAGTAGTGCCTTACTTTTGGATACCAATGTGGTTATTTTTGCATTGCAAGGTTCTGCTCACATCAACTCACTGATAACTAATCAACGATTATTTCTTTCATCTGTGACTGAGATCGAACTTCTGTCGTGGCCATTGGCGAAATCTCAAGACCTAAGACTGGTGAAGGATTTCGTAGCTTTGTCTACGTTAATTGAATATTTCTCTTCATTGAAAGATCAAGTAATACAGTTTCGAAGAACCTACAACCTGAAGTTGGCCGATGCTTTTATTGCCGCAACCGCGGCCCAGTTAGATTTTACGTTAGTGTCAGCAGATATTGGTTTTAGTAAATTGCAGGAAATTAATTTTATAAAAGTGAATTTATGACCCGATCCATCCTCTTCTTGTTTGCGTGTGTCTCTTTGATCTGTAGCTCCTGCATCGTTTCTAAAAAGAAATTTGATGACATGCTGGCGCAGAAAGTAAAAGCTGACGGTGACTTATCGGATCGCAACAAACAATTGGAGAAGGCGAATGCCTCATTGACAGATTTGGGCGAGTCTATTAAGAAGATGCAGCAAGATACGGCTAGCCTAAATCAAACCTATAAAGCCAATCAAAAGAAGTTGGCTGGCTTGAATAAGGAGTACGATCAGCTCAATGCAACCTACAAGAACTTGCTGACCAATAGCGGCAAACTCAACCGGGATGTGACGCAACAGCGAGATCAATTACTGGCGATCCAAGAAAATTTGGATAAGACCAGACGTGAAAATGATTCACTTAGTTTTAGTTTAGTTGAGAGGGAGAAGAAAGTAAAGGAATTGGAGCAGATAATGGCGAATAAGGATAAGGCCGTCCAAAACTTAAAGAACAAGATCAGCAGTGCCTTGCTCAACTTTAAAGAAAATGACTTGACAGTAAAAGTAAAGAATGGGAAAGTGTATGTATCTCTGGCCGAGCAGTTGCTGTTTGGTTCGGGCAGCATTAATGTAGATAGTAAGGGAGTAGGGGCGTTGCAGCAATTGGCGAAAGCCCTGAGCGACCAAAGGGATATTCAGGTGATGATTGAAGGCCATACGGATAATGTGCCGATTTCTAAAAAATCTACTTACATGGACGACAACTGGGACTTGAGTGTATTGCGCGCCACTTCCATTTCTAAAATATTGATGAAGGCGGGCATGTCGCCTAGGCAAATTACTGCGGCCGGCAAAGGAGAATTTTCTCCGCTGGCTGCCAACGACAATGCAGGAAACAAAGCAAAGAACCGCAGGACAGAAATTATCGTGACTCCTAATCTGGACGAATTGTTTAAGATATTGGAAGCGAATTGATTCTATCCGCTACTTGCAAAATCAAGAAATCTAAGATATAAATCTAATTTTTAATGATGATGCCCGCCCGGGCCATGAACGTGGCCATGTTCCAACTCTTCTTCAGTTGCTGAGCGGATTTCGATTACTTCTACATCAAAGTTTAGTTCTACCCCCGCCAGTGGATGGTTGGAATCGACTGTAATTTCGGATAGGCCTACTTTTGTTACTGTGACTACACCACCTTGGTTGGTTTGAAACTGCATGCCCACCTTTACTTCTTCGGTACCAAAGGACGAACGAGGCACTTTTTGCGTAAGCGAATCGTCCTTTACTCCATAGCCATTTTCGGGGCTTACTTTGATATTGATTTTATCGCCTTTGCTTTTTCCTTCAAGCCCATTTTCCATGCCCGGAATGAGGTTACCAATGCCTTGGATGTAGGTAAGTGGTTGGCTGGTCACGGTGGAGTCCAGCACTTTTCCGTCATTGTCGGTAAGGGTGTAGTGGATAGAGGCTACTTTGTGTTTTGTGATTTGCATATTTTTCGTTTTTAAAAATAAAAAATAGGTTGCCTTTTACAGACAACCTAAATGTACCTAAGGCCGGAATCGAACCGGCACGCCCGAAGGCACACGATTTTGAGTCGTGCGCGTCTACCAATTCCGCCACTCAGGCAAATGGGCTGCAAATATGCCCAAAGTTTGAAATGGAAACAAATCAGAGTTCGATAAATTTCTCCAAGGAAAAAGCCTTTGTCTTTTGCGAAAATAATGGCTTGACAGATTTCCAAATGTTGCTGAATAGTTCTGAATTCCTATAATTCTCCAAACTCGCAAGTTTATCCCAGTGGCTGAGGGTAGTGTAGCAACTTGGGTCAGTGGGGTCTTTCAACAATTCTAAATGTGAGCAGCCGGGG
>Ga0163155_10000390_pt1 | contig 53509 bp, 103 predicted proteins | sample OliLakLV19SP4G1_FD_148611 | JGI IMG/M metagenome (GOLD analysis project Ga0163155, IMG submission 148611) | Freshwater microbial mat bacterial communities from Lake Vanda, McMurdo Dry Valleys, Antarctica - Oligotrophic Lake LV.19.SP4.G1 | ecosystem: Environmental > Aquatic > Freshwater > Lake... | reverse complement strand
GACGGTGACGGTGGCAGTTCTGCCCGAGCCCACCGCCGTGCAAGTCATGCTGCGCGAGGGTGATCTCGACTTCAAATTCTGCCGGTCAAGCGGCAACGGCGGGCAGAACGTCGCGAAGACGGACAGCGCGGTGCAGCTCACACACAAACCAACGGGGATCTCCGTCCGCTGCGAGACCGAGCGATCGCAGAGCGCTAACAAGGAGACGGCGGTTGCCGTTTTGCGTGCGCGGCTGTGGGAGGTCACGCAGCTCGCGCTCGACGGCAAGCGCGCATACGAGCGTCGTCAACAAGTCGGGAGTGGTATGCGCGGCGACAAGATCCGGACGATTCGCGTCCGCGACGATGTTGTGAACGACCACGTGACCGGTCGGCAGTGGAAGTTTCGCGACTACGAGCGGGGCAACTGGTAGCCTGGCTTCGTGACGATGCAGCCCACCGACCTCGAAGCGATCGTGCTGCTGCTCGAACTCGGCGCAATCGAGCTGACGCCGAAGGCCGATGCGCGGTTCACGTTCGAGCAGCTGCTCGCCGAGGCGCGTCGCTACGGCGGCGACGACATCGTGCTCGACGAGCGCGACGTGCGTATCGTCATGCCGTTCATGGGCAAGATCCTCAAGAAGCTGCCGGGCGGGCTCCTGTGCATGGTCTGATCGTCGATGGCGTGACCATCACCGTCGCAGATCTGCTCAACGATCAGACCTACGCGACGATCCGGTTCGACGCTACGCCGATGACGCGGCAAGGCGTTCGCGACTTGAACCGGTGGCGTCCCGTGTGCGCCTTCACCGTCGCACGGGTTGTGCACACTGCTCACACGGGGTGATACGCTCGGCGACGTGCTGCAGCGCAAGGATCTGTACGATCTCTCCGACCCGGTGAGCCCGCTCGCACGTTTCGAAGAGCGCCAGATCATGCTCGATCTACTCGGCGTCGAGCCGCACCACTACGTTGTCGACGTTCCAGCGTGGTCTGGCTATCTCGCCGAGGGCATCACGAACATCGCCGACCCGAAACAGATCATGTGCGTCGAGCCGTCGCCGCGATTCGCCGCCGGGATCAACGAACGGTTCATGCGGCGCTGTATCACGCAGACGACCATCCCAACCGACGACGCGTCGGTCGATCGGCTCGGCAGCATGGTCGGCCTGCATCACCTGCCCAACAAGCTCGCGTTCGTTCGCGAATGTGCACGTGTCGTCAAGCCCGGCGGGCGTATCGTGCTGTCCGAAGTCGTCGAGGATTCGCTTGTCGCGAAGTTCTTGAACGGCCCCGTCGATCGCTACACATCCAACGGCCACAAGGGCGTGTTCGTCAAGCCCGGCGAGTTGCGCGATCTACTGTTCGAGGCCGGTTGCACAACCGTCGACGAACGCTTCTACCACTTGCACTGGCGCTTCGGTTCGCTCGGCGATCTAGCGCGCTTCGCGCGCGGGCTACTTGGCTTGGCGAAAGCGACCGAGGAGCAGACACTCGCCGCGATCCGCGATCACTTCGAGTTGGACATCCACTTCAAGCGTCCTGAGGACTTCGAGCCGCTACGCAACGCGTTTGAGCGCGGCGATGTCCCAGCGCAGATGGCTGTATCCTGCGAGGTCGTGCTGCCGTGGGCGCTTGCGTATGCGGTCGGTGTACGCAGCGAATCGCGGGAGCGATCGTGACGATCGCGTGCGGGCAGTGTTTCGAGTGGGCGTACGAGAACCTGCCTGACGCTGGCAACGCGCGTCTCGTGCATGCAACCGTTCATCCGCACGGCGGCAAGTACGGTGATCGCCCGCATGCGCATGCGTGGATCGAGCGCGTCGGCCGCGTCTACGATTGGCAGTCGGTCGTGCAAGGCCTCGGTCCCGGCGAACGCGGCTGGCCGAAGAAGTTCTTCTACAAGGTCTACCAGCCCACGGACATCAAGATCTACGATTACGACGACGCACAGGCGCGTCCGTGGCTGAGCCACGGCCCAGGAAAACTCGTCCGCTGACGATTCTCTGCAACGAATCGCTCGCTCGCGCACATAGATCTGTGACGGCACGGAGCGGGTGTCGCGTACCGGCGTAGCTGCCCGGCACGCGACGAACGTGGAGCCAAAGAACGGGAAAGCCTAGCTCTCACCGCGCCGTCGCTTTACACATGAGCCAGGAGCGCGGAGCGCCCGAGCTACAGCAACGTGGAACGGTCGCAGCTGGCACAAAGATCTGGTGGACCCACCGCCGTCGGCTTCAGCTCGTCGAGTCGATCGACGACGCGCCAACCTCTTACGATCACCAGAGCGCGCATCGCCTCACGGGCTGCTTCGCGGCCTTTAGCCTCGACGGTGAGCACCGCGTCACAGCGATCGCAGAGGATACGAATCTGCACGTGGCTCGGTGCAAGCTGCTTCACGGGAACGTCGTCGTGATTGGCGCATAGGAACGGTCCGTCGGGTAGGCGCGGATCACTCTTCGCGACGAAGAACGACATCCGGCAGCCGCCGCGCGAGCAGTCGACGGTCACGTGCGGCGTGTTCGGGTCGGGCGAGCCTTCGAGCGGCGTGAGGTAGCGGTTGTCGTCGTCGGTCATTTCGTTTGGTCCTCCGGATCCACAGGAAGCCCGGGGAGCTTCGCACGGCAGCGACGACACGTCATCGTGACCGTCGACTGACCGATGCGCCCACCCGTGTACATCCAGCCGTGGCATGTGACCAGCCAGCGCATCACGAACGCCTTCGGGTCGCTGACGTGCTGGCCGAACCCGAACAGGCCTTTCCACTTCAGCTGCGTCTTCGCGTGCGCCGCGTCGATCTTCACCGACTCGCCGCAGTACCCGCAGTCGACGCGGATCACGCGACGGGCGCGGGCTCGTGCGTGTGCATCGTGTTGCCGACGGCGCAGCGCTTGTCAGCCGGAAAGCCGTCGAGACCTTGGCCAGTGGCCGTCTCCGTCCACCGGCCGCAGTTCAGACAGTGTTCGGTGTGCGGCTTGGCAGCACCGTCCCGGCGAACGAACGACGCGGTCAGCCAGCAGTTGCATCGAGGGCACGCGGCTTTTCCAAGGGCAGGTGCTGTGACAGGCTCGACGGGAACGGTTTTTGGCGGCATCTACGAACGATAGTACCAGCCGTCCCAGAGATCACGTGCCGCAACGTAGATCCCGAACGGGATGCCCAGGATCAAGAGCGGCCAGTCGTACCAGCGCAAGTGCATCACGACAGCGTGAAGCCGAGCATCGTACCGAGAACGACCCACTCGCCTGCGGGATCATTCCACATCAACACGGCACTCGCGTTCGCGAACCCGACACCGATCGACGTGCCACCACGCAGGTTCGCGGGGGTCACAGTGACGCCGCGAATGCCGGTCGAGTCGTTCACGATGTTGTGGATCTGCCCGTCGACGGTGCCGTCCGCGAGCGTGAAAGTCTGGCTAGTCTCCGACGCGCCGCTGTTCGTGATGAAGCTCGTGTCGACGGCAGGATCGAGTGGGACAGCCGGATCGACGCCGCCCTCACCCGAGACGTGCTCAGTCGTTGGTGCACCGCCACCGCCACCACCGCAGCTTGCGAAGAACAGCGGCGTCAGGCCGGTGAGGCTGGTGAGCTGCGGGATAACCGCCTCGAACGTGTGCCAGTACTCGACGTACACGTCGACGGTGTCACCGACTGAGGTCGCGGTGCGCGTTACGGTGATCGTGGTTGCATCGGCGGTGATGTCGAAGCAGGCAGCGTTTGCGCCACCGATGCGAGGAGCGACCGGCCGACCGTTGACGTTCAGCAGATGTGGCAGGCTGACCGGGTCGTCGATCACCAAGCCCTCGAAGCGGACTACGTTCTTCAGGATGGTTCCCATCCGAAGACGCTAACATGATCGCTCGCGCGATCGACCTACCGAGACTTCAGTACGCGCGTGTCCACTCCCACCAAATCACTTTTCCGGGCTGATCGCTGAACGATGCACCTTCGGCGGCTTTCGCCGGGTGCGCCGCGCGGGCGGTAAGCTCGCCCCGAGCGGCCGGACCCGCAGGTTCGCCGGGGCCCAGTTCCACGGGTTGCCGTCGATCGGGACTACGGCCTCGGCGCGGGTCACCCACCGGCCGATCGCTTCGCTCGCAATGAGCCGGTGAATCGAGGCGTACCCGCGCCTGTCGGCGATCGCTCGCGCGGCGGTCCCAGCCTCGACGTAGACGGTCGGCGCGGTCCCGCGCAGGACAACCTCCTGTCCTCGAAACGTCACCCCCGAGCGCGGCCACGGACCTCGACGACCCATCCGTCGACGTTGCCTGATCTCAGGGACTTCGCTCAAGTCGGATGTCCGATTAACGTGTAAATGCTTGAAATCATTAAGGAATTAGGGGATCTGCACACTGCAACACTCCCATCGGAGTGTTGCGTTTCCGGGTCCTGGTGTCGTAGGGTTACGGCCGTGCCCGACGACGATGAAGAACCTCCGACGACGGCGCTCCGCGAGCTGTTCCGGATCGAGCGCCTCACGGGGGTGCCGGTCGTGCCTGCGCCGACGTACCCGGTGCTGATCGCTGCCCCCGACGCGGACGGCGCCCTGCGGGCGCCGCTCCTGCGAACGGCCGACGCACCCACGCTGCTGATCCTCGACCGGCCGAAGGCCGCTGAGCCCGAGGAGCTGATCGACGTGATCCTGCCGGTCGCGCCCGGCCATTGTCGACACGAGCGGTGCTGCCAGTGCGGCGCCGCGCGGGGAACCCCCGAACACGCGAGGGTGTGCCCCGATGCGGCCCTCGCACGCGCGTTCGCGAAACGCCGCGAAGGGTACACGCCACGAAAGCTGCGAAAGCGCCCATGACCCACCGCGATCTCAAGCCCGTGAACCCGCCCGACCGCATCAGCGTCGAGAAGGCGGTCACTGTGGCTGCGCCCCGCCCGCACTCGGCGATGTGTCGTCTGCTCGACAGCCCCGCGCGAAAGCGCGGCTGGCCGTTCATCTGCATTTGCGGAGCGGACAAGCCGTGAGTCCGCTCGACTACCCCGCCGTCGAAGAGACCCCGGCGGTGATCGCCGCCCGCGCGGCGCACCTCGAAGCCGTCGAATACGTACTGGGGGCCCGGTTCGGGCTGCTCCCGGAGGCGCTCGCGACGGAGCTGCCCCGTCGACTGCGCGCAGGCGAAATCGACGAGGATGCATTGATCAGCGAGTGGCTGTTGTTGCGGTCGGAGCTGGAGACGTGACCCAGCGCGATACCAAGCCGGGGAACCCGCTCGACGATGCGATCGCCCGCAACCTCGATCTCGCCGAGCGCACGCGCGAGCTGTATCGCGAGTGCCTCGTGGACTTCGTCGCGTACGCGGGCGCGAATCCGGTCGCTTGGACCTACGGTGCCGTCGAAGACTGGCTCGGTCGCCTGCTCTCACACGGCCGCACGGCCGCTGCGCGCGATCGCGGGAAGTGCTCACCGCAGACGGTCCGCGTGTACCGCAAGGCGATCCGCTGCGCGAGCCGCCAGTACGCCCGCCGCCAAGGGCGTCCGGATCTCGACTTCGCGCGCGACGTTGGCAAGATCAAGGCGAAGCCGAGCACCGCGCGGGAGCCGCTGACCTACGACGAGGCGGGACTGCTGCTCGCGACGTGCAATGGGGCGAAGCCCGAGAACATCCGCGACCGTGCGCTGCTCGTGCTCGCGCTGCGTTCTGGCCTGCGTCGCGGCGGGCTGTGCGCGCTGCAGATCGAGAACATCCGGCCACCGAAGATCACGACGATCAACAAGGGCGGCGATCCGATCACGTTCGAGGCTGACGTCGAAACGTTCAGCGTGCTCGGCGAGTGGACGAGGCTGCTCGCGGTTGCGGGGGTGGCGCGCGGTCCCGTGTTCCGTGATGTGTGGGCCGCGAACGACGGTACGACGCAGGTCGGCGAGCCGCTGACGCCGTACCAGATCTGGAGCGTGTTTCGCAGCCGCGCGAAGCGCGCCAAGCTCCGGCACGTGTTCCCGCACCTCGCGCGGCACTCGACGGTCACGTGGCTACGTGAAGAGGGCAAGAGCGCGGCCGAGGTCGGCAAGCTCACCGGCCAGAGCGAACGAACCATTGAGAACATCTACACGCACGTTCGTACACGCGGCGCTGTCGGTGACGCACTGCCGTCGCTGATGAAGAAGAAGTAGGATCGGCTGATGAACGCAACCGACACGAAGAAAGCCTTGCTCACGGCACAGCGCGCCTACGCACGCGCGATGCGTGCCAAGACCTGCGGTGAAGCTGCCAACAATCTCCGCATCGGTCAGAAACAGGAACAACGCGCGCGTGAAGCACTACGCGAGCTGCTCCCAACCAAGCTGGAGTACCGGCACTGGGCGCCCGAACGGAAGGAGCTGTTCGCGCTTGTGGGTACGCTACCGAACGCCGAGTACAACGCGCACCTGCATCGACTCGCCAAGTGCAACGTCACGGAGATGGAGCACATGCGGCGCGCAGCCGCCGATCGCGTCGACAAGACCGACAGCTCACGCGAACGTCAGTACCGCAAGCGACCCAAGAAAGGAACGTAGACCGTGAACCTAGCGCGCAAGATGGAACGGAAGCAGAACGTCGAGAAGAAGTGGGCGATCAAGACACAGCGCAAGGGCGCGCTCGTGCTCGGCGTAACCAGTAGCGGCACGCTCGCACAGGCGCTGGAGATCAACACGAAGCCGGTGAACGGCATCTCGCTGTTGCCGCTCGGCAGTGTTGATACGCTGATCGACGCCAGCAAGGTCTGGGTCAACAGCAAGGTCTGTCTTGATCGTGCGTACGCGCTCAAGCCCGGTGACTACATCGCCGTGTTCCCGACGGCCGAGATGCAGCTCGTCGACGACGTGAAGGCGAAGATTCGGCGCATCACCGTGCGCGAGGTCAGTGGGCTGTGACGAAGAAAGTCGACGCCGCGCTAGCGGCACAGTTCGAGGACGAGTGCATGCCCAACGGAACCATGGGCACCGGCCGTGGTGTGATGCGGAAGCGTGCTCCCGCGATCAACAAGCAGTGCGGCTCGCAAGGGCTCGACGGTGACGGACACTGCGCGCGTTGTGGACTGATCCCGATCATGGGTGACCAGTGCCCGCCTGGATTCTTCGACGAGACCGCCGAGCTGATCGTGCGCGCGGCGATTCAACATGACGGTACGATCTATTCGTTGCCGCCGCCCGCACGGCACCACAACGTGATTCGGATGATGTTCGCCGACGGCTTCCCGAGCGAGGCTGTAGCACTACAAAACCAGGGCTTCGTCACGAGCACCGGACGGTTCGTCGACCGCTACCAGGGCGCGAAGATCGCCCGCCGCGCCGGGCAGCTAGTGCGCTTGCCGACGCCGCCGGACATGCTGACGTCTGAAGATGTCTGGTGATAGGTTTCGACCGTGCTCACTGATATCGGTCCCAACGTCTTCAACGTCCTCTACCGGTCCGTCTCTCCGTGGGAGATGGTGGACATCCTGGAGACGCACGAGATTCGAGGACGCGGTGGTGCGTTCGCGGGCGATCGTCGCGGCGGTGATGTGTGTCAGACGTGGTTCTCGACGACGATCGCACCGATCATCCACAGCGGCGAAGACTACCTGCGCTACACGTCTACGATGCCGATCTGGGACGAGCTTCACGAGGCGCTCGAAAATCTCGATACCGTTAACGGCCAGGCGTACGACAAGCTCGAAGAGCAGCGAAAGGTGAATCAGTGGCGCGTCGACAAGCAACTGCACCGAACGTACACCGTGACACGCGAGCTGCAGAAGAAGCTCGGTGACGCGTACCGGAAATCGATCTACGGCTTAACCAAACAAGCGAACGCGAGCGCTGCGAAGTTGCCGGTCACGAGCTACGTGATCCACGTCCACAGTGCGCGCGGCGGGGTGATGTACACCAACAAGGATTCGATGCAGTCCCGTGCCGTTGAGGTCTGCTTCCCGCTGTCGGCCGCACGCATGCTCTACGATCACATCTCGGGCGTCGACCTGGTCAAATCGCACGGGCATGAGTTCGAAACCGTCGGGCACGTGGGCGGCGAAGAGCACGACCTCACGCAGCTGCAGCGAAACGTGAAGTTGCCCGTCATGCGCAAGGCAACGGCACAAGCCGCGCTGAACGTCTTCGAGCGCTTGAAGCCCAAGCTCAGCGACTGGATCAACGTATGGTGACGCGCGGCTGGGGCCCATGGCGTTACGACTGGTACTCGATCTGTTCGGCGCACCAGAACGGCGGTCCCGGTGACGACTGCGATCTATGCCGCAAAGGCTGGTGGCGCAACACGTGGACGGGCGCCTTCAGCAACGCAGTCTATCGGGTCGCTCCGCGACTCTGGCGTTGGTGGGTGAACCGGTGAAGCACCTGCGCTACATGTTCGATCTCGTCGTCAAGTTCTTCATCCGTGGATGCAAGTACGACTGGATCGATGACCACACCACGTTCGACATCTGCGGACGGTGCAAACGGGCGACGGATCGACAGATGCGCATCGCGCGCTACCGCAATGCCAGACAGCTGCCGCAGGCACGAGTGAACACATGATGAACATCCCAGATCCGTTGCCTGACGGAACGCCGTTGGCTGATCTACAAGCAGCTGTACAAGTTGCGTGGATGGCACGCAGTTACGAGACCGTCGCAGATCTACTGAAGCAGTACGAGCTGTTCGACTGGATGTGTCCGTGCTGCGCGAAGCTGCGCCCGACACAGTTCAGGAGCGCGAACGCAGCGCATCGCGACAACGTTCTAGTCCGCGTGTGTGAGCTGTGCAAGGCAGCGAGGCAGCGGTGAGCGTGATCTGGTAGATCGTGCTGTCATCCGAACGACCGTAGAGCTGCGAGTCACCGCTGCCGTTGACCTTGCTGTAGAGCTGGAACTCGCCAGCGACAGCGGCGGGATCAACGGCAGAGGTAAAGAAGCGTGCAATCAGTGCACCTGCGCGACGAAAGAAGCTCACGGGGATCTCCTAACTCAATTTCCAGAGGACATGGGATGGGCTACTCCTTACAGGCGGCGTGCTTCACGACGCGCCAGCCGCGCTGCGTGACGTTCTTCGAGTGTCTGCGCGGGAACCTCTTCGGCGTCGATGAGCGCGTCAGGTGGGGCTGCGGTGATACTGGCCGCGATCATTGCACGTAGCGTTGCAATCTGCTGAGTCAGCTCCGGGCTCGGCGCAAGCACGACGCTGACAGTGCGCAGCGCGTGTCGCGCATTACCCTTCCCGAGCACGACGGTCTCGGCCTGAGCACGGCACGAGTTGTCAGCGCCAATGATGATTGACCCGAGCGAATATACAATGTCTCCAGCTTTGGCCATGGCGGCTCCCTTGATTGATCAGTACAGAACTTCAGTGAACTCGACCTTTGCCGCGACCTTGCACGCGCTCGCTGCGCCTGCGCCCGTGTTGAACGTCAACACGATGCGGTCTGGTGCCACCCCCACGGTGGGCGTCAACGTCCACGTCGCGGTGGACACGTCACCGTACGCGTCGGTCGTTCCGCTCGCAGTGATCACCGTCGTTCCGCCGTCGCGCCGTGCGTTGAACTTGATCTCGATGGAGCGTGACCTACGCACAGGCCCAGCTTGCGTACCACCGATGACCGCCGTGACCACAAAGGCATATGCCTTGGCGTCTTCGAGAATCATCTGTGTGGTGCCTGATGCACCAAACTTCAGTTCGACGGACTCACCCACACCAACGCCTGGCGTTGAACCACGAAGCACCAGATCGCTTGTCTGCGCATCGCCATCCACGGCGAAAGTCCCACCCGCTGTGGCCCCTTGGGTCTCGCGCGTTGTTTTGGATGAATACCCACGAGCGTGCGAGTGGTTGCCCTCGGCATGAGCAGCGTTGCAAGCGAAGGCATACCGAGCGAGCGTCCGCGCTTCGTTGCAGGTGAAGGACCCTTGACCGAGTACGCCTGCGCCTTGCGCCCAGCTCTCGCAGAGCGCCACTGACCAGTCCCCGTCTGCGTTGCAACCCTCGCCGATTGCAGCCGAGTAATCACCGTTCGCGTTGCAACCGTCGCCAATAGCGAACGCACCATCACCGGTAGCGTTCGTACCATTGCCAAAAGCCACCGCGTGCTCAGCCGTGGCCTGCACGCCGTTGCCCATGGCGATGGAGAAGTCGCCCAGAGCTTGCGTCCCCGAACCATGCGCGAACGAAGCCTCGCCGCTCGCCAAGCACCCGTCACCGAAGGCGGCTGCAGCTTCGCCCGTTGCCTCAGACGTGCCGCCCGCCACCGAGTGGTCACCGCTGGCAGTACACCCAAAGCCACCGACGACGGTCGATCCGTAGCCTGAGGCGAGGTTCCGAGCACCACCGCCGACCGTAGCGTAGTCGTCCGTCGCCCCGAAGGCCCCGGCAACAAACTGCGATCCGAAATTCGTAATACCGATCTTCGTGTTATCGATTGGCGACTGCGACCCACCTCCGCGATCACTGCGGATGTTGAATCGATTGAACGCCTGTGCATCGTCAAACACCACCGCCATGGGCGGCAGCTCGATGAGCACCTTGCCGCCACCCTGATCGGTGAGCGTCGCGCCCGCGATGGACAACGTGTCGAACGTTCCAAGGTTCGTAATCTCGACGGACGCTGTGCCTTCCACGACGTCGATGATTGTCTCTGTGCCGAGATCGATGACGGTAACGAACGACTTCTCGCCTGTGTTCGAGACGTAGGCACGCGTTCCGGCCGCGTTGATGATGATGTCCGATGGCGCATCCCCCACATCGGCGACGTTGAGGATGGTGTTGGTGACCGTGTTGCCAGCGACCGTGATGACCGAAACGCTTCGCGTTCCACGGTTCAAGACGAAAACCTTCGTCCCCGCAGGATTGATCGCCATCGCGCTCGGGGTTGTTCCGACGGGGATAGCGGCCCCGACGATCAGATTGGTGGCCGTATCGACGCGCTGAACCACGTCCGTGTTCGTAGAATTGATATAGATCTGTGACGAGTCCGGCAGGGCTGCGGCGCCCGCGTAAGCGTCAATGCTCGCGCGGGCGATCGTCGCAACGACCGTGAACGTGGTCGTATCGATAACGTCCACCCCAACGACGGTTGTCGCGAGCGAAACGTAGCAGGCCGATCCATCCGGCAGGAACGTCAACGACTGAGGGGTGGTCGATGCAATGGGGGCACCTACGATCGTGTCAGTGGCGACATCAATGCGCACGACTTGATTCGCCCCGTAGTCCGCGACCCACACCTCAGATCCGTCGGGTGTAAGTGCCAAGTTGCTCGGAAACGTAAACCCCGGAATCGTCGTGAGAAGAAAATGCGTGACCGTGCTCACGACGCGAACTACGCCAGCAATGCCGTCAAGAGCGTAGAGCTTGAGTCCATCCAACGACACGACCACGGAGATCGGGTTGGTACCTGCTGCCGTTACCGCTAGCGGCGCCCACTTGTTGTTGACCGGATCGAAGTACCAGCACTGTGAGATGGCGCTACCACTGAAACTGCCGACGTAGACCCTGGATCCTGACGGCGTGATCGCCATGCCGCGCAAAAAAGAGTAGGGCGGTACCGGGGTCGCACCTTCTGGCGACGAATCGATGATGTCGATGCCGTCTGCGCGGGACCACGCCGTGACGCCGTCGGTGTTGCGCCAGACGAATCCGGTGACTGCATCGGAAACCAACACGCCCATTTCAGCCGACAACACGCCGTTGGGGTCGGGGCTCCAGAGCCCCGCCGCGCTCACCATCGTCAGGCTGTTGACGGTGATGCTGAATGGCACTTCGTAGACCGCCGACGAGCTGTTGATGATCGCTGTGAGACTTCCGCCAGCGCCACTGATAACGGCGTCGGCGTTGACGTAGACGTTCTCGCCGTTGACGTGAACCTCGACAACACCGTTGTTGACACGGACGGCAGGGGTTCCCGAGGAGATCAGTTGCGAGTCATCGTTGAGGACGATCACCCCCCCAACGTCGATGAAGTCCAGCACGAACTGACCGCCGTCTCCAGAGAACACGGTGCGAGTGAGGCGGAAGACCTGTCCGTCCTGTGCATCGAAGACAGTGTCTTGCCCCGTTCCCGTGATGTTGAGGCCGGTGAACTCCAGCGCGTTGATGATCGTCAGGCTGTCGGTTTCACCACCGCCGTCTTTGATCTGGAGGTTCACGTTTCCGTGATCGGCGAGGTACGCCCCGCCGCTCCAGAGTGCACCGACCAGTTCGGTGTACTGCAGGTCGTAGACAATGTCTCCGGGGCCCGAATCGAGGACCACGGTGCCTGGCGTCGGTGCGCTCTGATCGTCGATCAGGATCTTGAACAGGCCCGAGTTGGGTGGCCCGCCGATTGCCGTGCGAAGCGCATCAAACTGCGCATAAAGCGCGTTGAAGTCGTTGAAGATGAGTGGCCCAACGTCAACAGAGCCGGGGCGGTACGTGAGGACGTACGGCGCACCATCAGCGCCCGCCGGACCCGGAGGTCCCGCAGGTCCACCTGGAATCGTGATCGTTGCGATACCACCACCACCGTCGGTTGCCGTCACGCCCGCGCCAATGAAATCCAGCGTGCTCTTCGGGTTGCCGGGGATGATGGCGCCCTCGTCCTCGACAATGATGGTGCTGCCGCCACCGCCACCGCCAGCACCCGGCTGCTGGATCCACGGCACCTGACCGATGAGCTGGCCGGGCGGGGGCACGAGCGGAACGACAGCTTCGATCGTGTGCCAAAACTCGACGAGAACGTTGACGGCAGCACCGCCGTCGACCGTTCGCGTGACGGTGACACTCGTAGCGTCTGCCGTGATCGTGAAACCCCCGCTGTCGGGCTCGACCGTTCGTGGCAATGCCGGGATCCCGTTGACGTTCAGTCGATGCAGAAGTGCAACGGGCACGCCCACAACCAGACCCGTGAACGAGAGGATGTTCTTGAGGATGGTCGCCACCTGTCGACGCTACCATAAGTCGATCGCTCGCGCGATCACGTACCTGGATCGGCCTCAGTACGTGCTTGTGCCGTCGCAGAACCCGCGCTACAAGCGGCGAGCCACATGCCACCTGAAGTCTCTGTCGACACGTCGTCCGATATGCTCACACCCACCGAAGAGGCGACCGCCAACGCGATCGAAGCTGACTTCGCGAGCTTGTTCGAGCGCTGGACCGAACGTGGGTTCCCACGCGACGTCGTCGTACCGATGGCGTTGATCATCGCGGTCGACGCAGCAAAGCGCAACGGCATCTCATTCGAGAGTGCCATCGAGACGTTCAAGCTGATCTGGCACGGCGCTAACGAACCGAAGGCGTAGCGATGTCGCGCAAGCTGACCAGCAAGTGCGATGGTTGCGGCATCGAGCACGTCGACGACGGCGAGGGCACAAGCATCCCGAGCATTCTCGGTGCAGGTCGTCGACGCGGAACTGATCGTTGGGGCAACCTGAGCGTTTCGACGGGGAACTACCCCGCGATGTTTGATCTGTGCGAAGCGTGCACGAAGCGCGTCGTCGACCTACTCGAACTGGAAATCCCGAAACCCGAGACGATGCTACGTCATCTCGGTATGAGCGGCCTTGGTGGACACGCGGTACCGTTCATGCCGGGCGACTTCATGGCACCGCCGTCGGGACCGCCGTGGGGTGGACCACTCGGCGGTGCGCTCACACCGGAAGATCTCAAGGCACTCGGGATCGAGATCCCAGGCTTTCCATCGACACCGCGCAACGCTTGCTCCAACTGCGGTGTCCCGAGCAAAGGCCCGGCGCAAGGCGTGTGTCCGATGTGCGGACACGTCGACTGATGGGTCGATCGCTGAAACCGTACGGGCCCGGAACGGCAACGTTCTCGGAGTGCAAGACGTGGCGCTATTCACTCTCGCGCGATCTCGTTGCCTGCCCGTTGCCGTCAGAGCTGTTCACGCGGCGCGGTGTTCTACTCGCGATCGGACTCAATCCGTCGACGGCAACTGGCGACGACGACGACCCGACGATCCACAAGGAGTCAAAGTGGGCGATCGACTGGGGCTACCGCGAGTACTGGAAGACCAACGCCTACGGCTTCCGCGCGACGGAACCGACTGACATGTTCGCTGCGCGTGATCGCGGCATCGACATTGTTGGACCGCAAAACGATTTCTTCATCAAGAAACTCGTCACGCAGGTGCGCCGCGAACGCGGTCGTGTACTCGCTGGTTGGGGCAATCACATTGAGCCAGACCGCCAGCGCGTGCTGGCGGCGATGCTCGTCGACGTTGAGGTCGTGTGCGTCGCCGTCAACAAGAACGGTTCGCCGTCGCACCCGCTGTACAAGAAGCCCGCGACGCTACCGTGGGTATGCCCGTGAAGTGCCGCCACGAACATCACGCCGACGAAGTCTGCCTCGACTGCGGCGTCAAAGTCGGAACCTGTCCGCACGCACCCTGCAGCAAGACGGTGGCACTCGATCCCGAAGGTCTCATCAGCTACCACGACTTCCCCGAGCCGTGCCGCGCGGTTTGTCGCGGCGCGAAGTACTCTTCCGTCGAGGCCGTCGCCCGCAGTGTGACGTAGACGATCGCTCGCGCGATCGTGGTAGGCTGAGCCCATGGCACGGCGCAAAAAGAGCCTTCGCGGCATCAAGATCACCGGCAACTGGTGGGACAAGCACGACGGCCGCTCCGACGGCAAGGTCTGCAAGATCACCGGCAACGTCGGTCACGGTCCGAAGGGCTCACGCGTCGGTATCGACGACGTGCAACAGTGCGCCAGCATCTGCAAGAGCCACTTCTTCGAGCGCGACACGATGCGGTTCTTCAACTCGCGCGTCGGTGAAACCGCGTATCTCGACGGACGCGGTGGGGCGTACTTCACGACGAGCGAGAAGGGCCCCGACAACCGTCGCGGCTACTCGGTGCGCCACTACGATCCCGATCGCTGCGGCGTCGACACCGTCGGCAAGTTCCAGAGCTACCACTCGATGGGTGCGGCGCAGACCGCCGCCAAGCGCATGGCGACCAAGAGCGGCGGGCTCGGCCGTCGCAAGCGCCGTTAGTGCTCGGGGTCGGGATCGGCGTCACGTCCGCGCTGGATGTCGTCGAGCTTGACCAGGATCATCTCGGCGAGCGGCTTGAGCATGTTCATCACCGCGCTCGCCGTCGAGGAGCTGCTCTCACGCGGCTCAGATACCGGCGGCACGTGGCTCGACTCGTAGCGCGTCGTGATCGTGACCTCGATGGGACCGGCGATCTTGAACGTGCGGGTTTCGACGGACGAGAACGGACCCTTGGTCTCGGCAGGCGACGGCGTGGGATCGGGCATGGGCGCTCTGTAAGGACCCCTACACGACCTGTCAAGCGCGTGATGCTACGAGCAGATCGGCTTGTGCATGCCGACCTGGTAGCCGACCGCACCACCCGCCATCGCCACTGCCGTCGCGCCGAGCCCGAGGAAGAGTCCCGGCGTCGGTGCGGGCGCACCGGCAGCCTTCTGCAGGCGACGGTTCTCGCGCGTCGCGAGGTACCAGGTGCCGAACGTCAGCGCCGCACCCACCGCTGCGCCGGTCCCGATGCCGATGATCCGGCGCGAACCGAACGACAGCTTGGAACAACCGGCGGCGCCCAGGGCGCGCCGCGACCGCGACCGCGACCGAGACCTGCGCTTGCGCTTGCTCAACATGGCCGTCAGCGTAACACGATCGCTCGCGCGATCAGCCCTTGTCGTAGGCCGTCCGACGCATGCACGGACCAGAACCGAACTTGCCGACGGCGTCGTGAATCTTCTGGCCGATGTTGATCATCGACTCGGGAACGCCGCTGCGTCCCGCCGTTGTCGACATCGCGTGCTCGTGTGCGCGTGCCCAGTTCGTGTTCGCACGAACGAGTGCACCGTACGATGCGACACAGCTCTCGGTTTCCTGCGCTTGCTGAAAGTCGCGTTCGGCGCGGCGCAGGTAGTCGCGCGCGAGGCGATCGTGGGTGCGGTCCGTAGATCCAAGAGCTTTGCGACGTCGACGTCGGGGTGCGCTGCGGGGCATGTAGCCAGGATAGCCGATCGCGCAAGCGATCTGGTAGGCTCGCGCTCATGGCTCGACGTCGTCGACGAAAGCAGCTAGGCAGCGAGCACAACGTACACGCACGTCAGCTTATCGTCACACGCAACGCTGTCCGCACGTCGGTGCAGATCAGCAACGCGAAGCTCGATGCAGGTGACTGCGCACGGGCCGACGCTGAACTACGCCGGGGCACGTACTTCGAAGGTCAGGCCGCAGTCCATTTCGACGCGACCGAGCCGATGCTCGCACAGGGCGGCTTTCGCGACTCAAACGAAGCACGCGCATTGAACGACGCGACTAGGCGGTTCCGTGCGGTTTGCGTACGAGACCGCATCAAGAAAGGGTAGGCTCGCGCTCATGGCTCAGCGCAAACGCAAGCGAAGTTCCAGGCGTACGTTTGCCGGTGATCGACCGCTCGTGGACGCGATCCGGGCAGGCTGTCGCGTGACGATCGTCGACCGATTCGGCAAGCAGCGCACTGGACGCGCCGTCATGAAGGGCCCAGCGGGCTGGGTCTTGAACCTCGGCGGGAAATACGGGACCCCCGGAATTGCCAGTGACGCGAACGTCGTACGTGTTGCTTGTAAGCGTCAGCGGTAACATGCGTCTCGATGACAACAGAAGCTGAGATTGCGTGGGCTGCCGGACTGTTCGAGGGTGAGGGAAGCTGCTTCGGCAGTGTGCGCGGCGATCGCCCGAACACGACACGCATCCGCATGAATCTGCGCATGACGGATCGTGACGTCGTTGAACGTTTCGCTTCAATTGTCGGTGTCGGTTCGCTGTACGGTCCCATCCAACACATCCGAAGCAGTGATCGCAAACGGCTGAAGGATGTCTTCGAGTGGAGTACCGGCAGCTGGTACCTCGTCGAAAAGTTGTACGCATCGTTTCGCCCATGGCTCGGTTCGAGACGACGTGTGCAGTTCGAGAACGCGCTGGCGACTGCGAAACCAAAGGGTCCGCAACGACAACGGGCTGTCGGTCCGAAACCGGCATTCCGGTACAAATCCAGAACCGAGATAATGCGTACCTGATCGCGAGCGACGCCAACGTCACCAACGTCCGTTGTACGAAGCGGAAGCGCAGCTAGATCGCCACGCCTCCGCACGCGCTTTTTTGTCGGGCATACGGCTCTCCTCGTTCTTGTTCGGGTTGTGAAAAGGTCCGTGGGCGGGATCGGCCCCCACGGTCTGATACGCCACCGTCTGGCGCCGCGAGCACCTCTGCGCTGTGCTCCGCTCGCGGTCGACTAGCCCGCTTGTTTCTCGCGGGAGAGAATCGCTACTCGCGCGTCAGCGCGTGAACGGTCCAGAACGTGCGGCTCGCGAGCACGTCCTTGCAGCCCGGATCGTCGGGCTCCTGCGGCGCGAGCGGACCGCCATACACCGTGAAGACGATGCACGCGTGCTTGATCTTGCCGTGGTCGCACGAACACGGGATCGCTGCCTTCCAGGAACCGATCTGACCCTCGCCGTCACAGCGTGAGCACTTCTCCTCGTGCGGGCCCGCGATCACGGTCACCGTGCGCACCGGCTGCTTGGGCCGATCGACGAGACGCGACAGCCATGCGCGCGTGCCACGCCTGGCATACGTGACCTCGGACTCTTCGACAGGTGCGCCGCCGGTCAGTGGACCGTGCAGGCCGCACGGAACGGTACCGAGCTGCTCGGGCAGCTCGACGGTTTCGATGAAGAACGCATCGCGATCTGCGAAGCGCTTCATCAGGAAGTCGACCTGGGCTGCGTCGAGCCCGTGGTCGAAGTGACTCTCTGCGTGTCTCTTCATGTTCTGTCCTCTCGATTCATCAGACGCCGCTCGGCGTCGCTTCTGACAGTCAAACGTTGGTCGTCGACAAGATCTGAGAGCTGAGATCGCGCCGTGCATCGTTGAGCGCGCGACGCCAATCCTTGTGATGCTCACGCTTCGATGCGTCTGCGAGCACTGTTTCGGCCTTGTCGACGAAGGCTTCGATCGCGCGCAGCGGCGTCGTGAAGTAGCGTGCACCGGGAACGTTCAGATCGACGACGCGCAACAGCTCACCGAAAAATCCACTGTCACGGACGAGCGTGCCCGCGCGTTGGTCGCGCACGCGGTGCGCTTCGATCCCCGTCGCTGGGTGATACGAGAAAATCTGCTTGAGCTTCTTCATGGTCAGTAGACGCCCCGGTTTGTATCTTCTGAGAGCTGGACGCGTGCAGCTGTTTCGATCGGACAACACGCTCGCACTTTCCTAGACGTCGAACAGCATCCAGATCTGACAGTCGATCGACAGAAATATTTTCGCGAGCAGGGATCCGTACTTGCGACATTACTCTTGCTTTGTAGAATAACGCCGGGCACTATGACGTCTGTAAGCCATGAACATCCTCGAACGCATCAAGAAGCTGCTCCGGCTCGCACAGAACGCGGGCAGTGAGCATGAGGCCGCGAACGCTGCCCGCCGCGCTTCTCAGTTGATGGCGCAGCACGAAATCCACGCGGCGTCGATCAACCTCGACAGCCCCGATGAGGTCCGCGCCGTCGAAGAGATCGACAAGTGTCACGCAGTCACGTTCACCAAGAAGCGCGTCGCGTGGCACATCCGGATCGCGTCGGCCGTCGCAGCGAGCTACGGCGCTGAGATGTACACGATGGGTGGCTACGAGGAGGCGCCGGAGAACGGGATCCGGTTCTTCGGTCGGCTCAGTGCCGTGCAGGCGGCAAGCTACACGACGCAGTTCTTGATCCGCAAGGTCGAGGAGATCACCGACAAGCAGGCGCCGATCACTCTGTACGCGCGCCGGTACCGCAACGCGTTCCGGCTTGGTTGCGCATCGCGCATCGGTGCCCGCATCAACGAAGAGGCGCAGGCTGAGAAGCAGAAGCTCAGCAAGCGACGCAAGCAAGCTGAGGGCTTCGAGGCCACGCATGCGGGTCGCGCGAAGCGCGAAACGTTCGACACCTCGGACGAGGACGGTGTGCCCGATCTCGCGAACGTCCCGACGCCGCCCGCGAGTGCCGGTGTGCTCGCGCGTGTCGAGAAGGACCGTGAAGAGGTCACGCAGGCCTACAAGGCCTACTCCAAGAAGTGGGGCCGCTCGACCGGCGTCGGTTCGGTGTCGTCGGGCTCGGGCTACGACGCTGGTAAGGCAGCTGGCGACCGCGTGAAGCTCGGCAACCGCGCGCGTGGTGGCCTGCCCAAGGGTCAGGACACGCTGCCGTGAGCAAGCGCGACCTGTACTCGAACCAGTGCGCGTGCGGGCAGCGCTTGGGCAACTGCAGCGGCACGACCGACGCGTGCAAGCAGGCACTGCCGCCTATCGCCGATCGCAAGACCGGTCTCGACTACGTCGACAGCTGGACGACGTCGTACGGCATGCTCGTCAGCTCGCCCTCGTGCGAGCACTGCGACGGCGAGCGTTCGCGCTACGTCCGGCACGATCACCTGCGCGGCTGGATTTGCCCACCGTGTGACAGCTCGCTCGACGAAATGTTCGGTGAGAAAGGACATCGACCGTGAAGCAGCAAGACGTGATCGCGTACTGGGCGAACCGTTGGCGCAGCCTCGCTGCGTGGCGCGGACAGGTCGCGATGAAGATCACGGTCAAGACGCGCAAGACCCGGCGACGTGTCGGCTCCGCGTGGAGTCACGAAGGCCGCGCGATCGTGTACGTGACCAACGATCTCGGACACGACCTTGCGACGGTACTGCACGAGCTTGCGCACCTCGCTGCGCCCAACAGCGAGCACCACGGCGAGCACTGGCGCACGTTGTTCGTTGCTGCCGCCGTCGAGGTGTTCGGCGGTTCCATCGACGACTACGAGATCGACGACATCAACTTCACTGAGCTGGACCGGCAGATCGAGGAAGCTGCGCGCGACTGGCTCAAGCGCACTGGCCAGGCTGCGGTTCTTCACGCGATCGGCGTGACGTCGTGAAGTATCTGGATGCTGCGTGGAGCGCGGCATGGCGTTTCCTGTGGACAGTGATCGCACGACGCGAGTGGATGCGTCGCAAAGGTTTCCAAGAGACGCCGTGGAAGGACTTCTACTGATGAAGCGTCGAGGGCAACATGTGCCGCAACAAGAACAAGCCGCGCAGGAGCAGACGCAGGCCGATCGCGTGGTCGACACTGTCGAGCGCGTCGAGCACTTCAAGCAGCTGGAGAAGAAGTACGGCGCGAAGTGCCGTGCCTGCAAGAAGAACGAGCGCGACTGCGTACTGCCCTGCAAGAATGCCGTGTCTGCGTTCACTGAAGACGAGCGCTTCGCGCGTTGGCTGGCTCACGTATGCGAACGTTTGCAGGTCGAATCTGATCGGCTCGATCCCGAACACAAACATCCGGGCGGCATCGTCGCGCACCTCGACAACGCGACACGCAACCTGATCGACGTGCATGTACTCATGACCGGCAAGTGGCCTACGTAGCAACTTACTCTTGCTTTGTTTGAATAGGCTCGGTACAAGGAACGTCTGCACGACTGAAAGGACACCGATGATGACCAAGTCCACCACGCCCCAGGTTCCTGCGCTCAACGGCATGACGCCGCTCGGCGTTCCGCCCCGCAAGGAGCACCCCGACGAGATCGCGGTGCGTGCCGCCAAGGCGAGCGAGGACGGCAACCACACCGAGGCCGAGCGGCTGTACCTGACCGCTGCGGCACGTGCTGCGGCCTACACGAACCAGCCGACGATGAAGAAGAACGCCGCGATCTGGGACAAGAACGCGTCGCGCGAACGGCGCCTCGCCGAGCTGACCAAGAAGTAGTTCACCCACCAACACCGAGAGGAACCACGCCCATGCCGACCAACACTACGACGCCCGCACTCAAGCCGATGATCGTCGTCCGCAAGCCGGTCGGCGTGAACTGCAGCAGCCAGGGACCTCACGTCGTCAGCTCCATCTGGCCCGCGAAGGGTGCGACGCCGCTGTGTCGGGGCGTGATGTTCCGGTTCACGCTCTCGCGCCTCGAAGAGGGTCTCGGCCACGAGGGCTTCGCGTGCGACAAGTGCGGACGTCGCGTCAAGTACGTGCCACCGGGACGCCCGTGAACCTCAACCGGCTACGCCCGACGGGCGTCAAGCGCGAGGATCTCGACGTCTGGCTGTCGAGTGTCGTGCACGACGCGATCCGTGACGCCCTCGAAGCAGGAATGCCAGAGCGCGAAGCGCACCAGCTGCTGATGACCATCACCGACATGCATCGCCCGATCGATCACAGGAACATCACCATGCCGAACCACACCAAGCCCGCAACGCTGTTCGATGTCCGGGCGCTCGACAACAAGTCCAAGGGCACACTGCTGATCGCAGACTTCAACGAGGCGAAGGGTCACGAGGCCGACTACATGGCTACGCTCGCGCCACCGCCGCTCGCGGCGCCGCCGGGCTACCGGACCCAGAGCGCAGCCGTCCGAGCGCTCCAAGAGCAGGTCCAGGCGATCTACGACCAGCTGGCATCGATCGCTGACAACCTCGAACGGAACGGCCGCTAGCCCACGTTTCCACCCGCCCAGGGCGCGGCCCCGTCGGGACCCTGAGCGGGCCTTTCCCCGGCCCGATCGCTCCCGGGATCGCCCTCACGAATTACTCTCGACTTGTTTGAATAGACCTTCCGGCCCCGACGTCTGTACCCTCGAACCCGGCACGAAACCCCCGCTGAAAGGTCTTGACTTATGTCCAAGCTCGAACTGTCGATCAACGTGAACTACCTCCCCGAGTGGGGCGCCTGGGAAGGCATCCGTGAGCTGGTTCAGAACGGCAAGGACGCCGAGACCGAGTTCAACGCGCCGCTGAAGGTCACGCACCTGAACGGCACGCTGCGCATCGAGAACGACGGTGCCCAGCTGACACGTGAGGCGCTCTTGTTCGGCACGTCCAGCAAGACTGACCGCAGCGACATGATCGGCAAGTTCGGCGAGGGCCTGAAGCTCGGGATCCTGGCGCTCGTGCGCGCCGGTCACCCGGTCAAGATCCGTACCGGCAGTGAGGTGTGGACGGCCTACATCGCCAAGAGCGAGCGCTACGGCGCGGACGTGCTCTGGTTTGACTGCGTCGGTGGGCGCGACGACAAGCGGCGCGTGCGCGTCGAGATCGACAACGTCTCGGCGTTGGAGTGGGAGCGGCTCAAGGAGCGGTTCCTGTTCCTCGGCAAGCAGGGCAAGGACGATCGCGTCGACACCGATCGCGGCCAGCTGTTGCTCGGTGAGAAGTTCAAGGGCCAGATCTACGTCAAGGGCATCTACGTTCAGATGGATCAGCGCCTGAGCGCTGGCTACAACTTCTCCAACGTCGAGGTCGATCGCGACCGCAAGATGGTTTCGTCGTGGGACATGCAGTGGTACTGCGGCCAGATCTGGACTGAGGCTGCTGCCAAGCGTCCCGACCTGATGGAGCCGCTGTTCAACCTCGTGCTCGACGGCAAGGTCGACGTCGCGGGGTTGGAGCACAACGCGAGCTACGCACCGACCAAGGTCAAGGAGTGCATGGCGGCGACGTTCGCGGCGAAGTTCGGCGAGAATGCGGTGCCGGTCGCGAACCTGTCCGAGTCGGCTGAGGTCGAGCACCTGGGGCGTCGTGGTATCGTGGTGTCGAAGTCGCTCGGTGCGCTGCTCGCGACGACGCTCGGCAACAAGGAAGAGCTGCAGAAGCAGCTTCGCGAAGAGGTCACGCGCACGTTGTCGTGGAGCGATCTCGACGCGTCGCAGAAGGCGAACCTGACCGGCAACATCGAGCTGCTCGGCACGGTCCGCGAGGGCTGCACGCTCGACATGATCGACGTCGTCGAGTTCCGCGCCGACAACCTGCGCGGCCAGTTCAAGGACGGTCGCATCCTGCTCGCGTCGCGCGTCGTCGCTGACCGCGACCAGTGCCTCGCCACGCTCGTGCACGAGTTCTCGCACCGCAACGGCAGCGACGGCGAGAAGGGCCACGTCGCGGAGATCGAGGCGACCTGGCGTGACATCGTGAAGCACCTGCGCGGGGGCACGGCGTCGTGACGTTCCATCTGTACTGCGGCGGCGAGCTGCGCGTCACCGACGGTACGTTCCGCTGCTCGAACTGCGGCGTGACGGGCACCGTCGAGCCTGCGCCCGGCGAGATCACGCTCGCGGACGTCCGCACGGTCACACAACGCGCGCCGATCGTGACCGACCGCGAGATCCAGCTGCTGTCGTACCGCTCGAAGGACGCGCGGCTGCAGTCGATGCTGTACGAGCTGGTCGAGCTGCGCCGTGCTGCACGCAAGGTCATCGTCAAGCACGACCTGTATCAGCCGCACGGGTACAACCCGGCGATCGAGCTGGGCGGGCTCGTCAACAAGGCTGGCTGCGAATGGTTCCAGTGCACCGCGCACGCAGCGACGCAACGCAAGCCGAAGGACCGCCACGACGAGGCCTGGCACCTGTGCTGCGAGCACGCCGACGAAGGTGACGCGAAAGGCATGTGGGACACGGATCACCCGGCGAACCAGGCCTGGCACAAGGAAGACCACGCCCGGCGTGCGACGGCTCGCAGGCGAACCATCGAGATGATCGACGAGGGCAAGGAGCAAGCGTCATGAAGAAATTCGAGCTAGGCCCCAAGGACAAGCAGCCTGCCAGCCACGGCTACGGCAGCGACTTCAAGCACACTGATCCGCAGCGCCGCGTGCCGTGCATTGTCGGTGACATGCTTGCGCCCGCGAGCGCCGATGACATCCCGCCGATCCCGGAGTCGGCTGCCTACAGCATCCGCAAGGCGTTCGAGCTACTCGCCAACCTCGTCGGCGACCGCGACCACAACCTGTACCTGGGCAACGCCGATCGCGACGGCAAGGCTACGCGCGAGGCGCAGGCGATCATGCGGGCCTGCGATGGCGTGCTCGCGATCCTGCGCGTCAAGGCGACGCCGGAGTTCCTGTACTTCGATCTGCTCAACTCGCTCGACACGCTGTCGGCTGATCTCAGTCGGTGCGTGACCGAGGCCGGTGACGCAGCGCCGGACATCTGCGGTGGCCCGGTCGCAGACGTCGTGTTCGCCTACCGTCGCTTCAAGGAGAAGCTGTGACGGCCAAAAAGAAGCGGAAGTGCTCGGTGTGTGAGTCGACGGAGCACCGCGCCGACTTCCACGGCACCAAGAAGCAACGTGAGCGTGAAGCTGCGCGCACAGTCAGTCCCTTCGACTACCCGAACGACGTCGCGATGCGAACGATGATCGATCCGTTCTACGCGGTCTGGCTCGTCGTCGAGGGTAGCATCGGCGAAGCGCTCGCAAACGCCACGCGCAAGACCCACGAGGCGCGCACGATCGGGTTCGCTGTCAGCGACACGATGTTGCAGGCGCTTGCCGAACTGGAGCTGCGTGCGCGTGACGTGTCGCCCGAGCTGATCAAGCAAGCAAAGGAACTACGTCACGCGATGGACCTCGCGACGGTCAAGTACCGCACCGTCGAGTTCCAGATCACCGACAAGCTCGGTTACCCGAGGAAGAGCTGACCATGGCGAACACGACGACGGCTGCCGACATTCTGAAGCTGATCGAGGACACGCGGGCTGAATACCGCGACGACACCGACAGCGGCCGTAGCGGACGCTACGCGCTTGCGAATCTCGCAGCGGAACTGAAGAAGCGTTTCGACGATGGCTACCTCGGTGACCTCTACCGCACCGACTACGTCGTCGAGGGTGTCGGCGAGTTCCCGCACGACATGCTGCGCTACACGCAGTCGTGGCCCAAGGACGAAACCGACAGCCGTGCGATGGGCGCCGACTGTGAAGGACAGCGACGCGTCACGCTCACTCGATACCATCGGGACCCGACGCCGCACCTTGCTAAGGACCGCTGGCTGTCGAAGTTCCGGTGGACTGTCGTCGAGGTGCTAGCCACGGTGCAGAGCTAGCCATGAGAGTTCTCCTGCTCGAAGACGAGGCAACGCTCCAACGCGCAACGTCGCGGATGATCCGGCGCACGTTTTCGCCGACCGAGATCACGATCGACGTCGTCGACTCGGTGCCGAAGGCCGTCGCGATGTTGCAGCATTTCGCGTACGACCTCGTGGTCTCAGACTTCAACGTGAACGGTGGAACCGGCGGCGATCTACTGATCTGGATCCGCGCGAACCGGCCGCACATGGTCGAGCGCTTCGTGTTCTTTTCGGGCGCGAACCACCTTGACCTCTGGCACAACAAGATCATCGCCAAGGGTGTTGATCCATCGGAGTTCGTCGAGAAGCTCCGAGGCTACGTAACCGTGGCGTAATGTCGAACGTCGTCATCAAAATCGTTCGCGAGCGTCCACCAGCTGCGCCTGGCTGTGTCGGCTACGAAGAGATCGACATGTGGCAGTGGGGCAACTACGCCGTTCGCCACAACGCATGGCGCTTCCACTGTGAAGTCGGCGAGTCACGTTTCAACGCGAACGTCGAGTCAATCGTCCTGATCGCCTCGCCGGACGGCCGGGTCGGCGTCTGGTACGGCCGTACGACGAAGCCGAGCGTGGTCGCGAACCGACCACGACACGGGCGCAAGGACGACACGGCCAGCGACTTGGACGGTGCGATCGCGGCGTTGCTGTGTCGTAGCGCAGCAGCGCTCTGGGATAAGCGACGTACGCGTGGCGGCGATCGCGACGTCAGCGCGCTCGCGAAGGCTGCATGCCGCATCCTGCATGCCGAGGCGTTCGGCGATCCACCGCTGTTCCGCGACACGTTGCTGGCACCGTTCGCGCGCCTGACAGACCGACGACCACCAACGCCACACCTGCTCCGCGCGAGCGAAGATGAACTACTCGCTGCGAGCGCACTACTCGACATTCACAACTACGAAGGCGCGTGCAGCCTGCTTGCACGCAAGGGAGTTGCCGCGTGAAGATTTATCTCGAAGACGGTGAACACCTGGAGATCGTCGTGCCGTCGCGGCTCAACACCAGTGTGCAAGTTTCACTCGTCGACGACGAAGGTCTGGCGATGGTCGACGTCGTGACCAAAGACGGTTTGATCGGCGCGATTCACGAACGTTGCGTGCGGCGACATCCGGTACCGCCCAGTGCGGCACCTGAGATTGCAGCGCCGAACGATCACGCCTATCTCAGCTCGTATAGCGGCGGGCGCGAAGTCGGCTGCCATCTCTGTCGACGCCCCCGTAGCGCGCACAAGGAATAGCAATGAGCAACCTCAAGAACCCGCCCAAGCCTGAAAAGCACGAGCACGCATCGTACGGGATGCTCTCGATCGGCCGCAGTATGAGCACGCACGCGAAGCGCTTGTTCGGTAGCTCGCTCCAGTCGCATCACGGGACCATCCACCTGACGGTGAGCCCCGGCTACATGCAGCACGATCTGAACCACGACTGGTACCACTCGTACTCCGTGGTGCTGTTCGAGATCGAGCTGTCGGCCGCGCAGTTCGCCGAAGCGATCACGTCGATCAACTCCGGCCAGACGCCGTGCACGATCCGCTACAACAACGGCCACGCCATCGACGATCCACCTGACCTCGAAACCGAAGTCGAGCGTGTCAAGAATCGCTTCGCAGGCAATCTCAAGGACATGATCCAGGTCATGAAGGAGCGCCGCGCCGAGATCGAGAAGCTGACCGACAAGCTCGGTGAGAAGGCAAAGCAGCGGCTCAAGATCGAGTTGGACGTGATGGTCCAACAGCTGACCTCGAACATCCCATACGTGATGGATCAGTTTGACGCGGCGACGACCAAGGTCGTCACGTCGGCGAAGACGGAGATCGAGAGCTTTGCAATGCACGTGCTGCACGCAGCGGGGCTCGAAGCGATCGCCGACGGGCGCTTGCCCAAGATGCTCGCCGCGAGCGCCGAACCGCGCGAGATCGCCACCGACGACCAGAACGTCATCGATCAGAGGAAGTTGTGAGCCGTGCGAAAAAGCAAACGCGATCGCGCACGCGATCGACACGGCCTGACCGGGTGCGAAGCCGGTCTCGGCGGCGATCCGCTGCGCCCGTTGTCCGACAGCTCCAAGATCGCGCCCTCACTGCCATCGGCTTTTCTCGTGACGAGATCGCCAAATGGTCGACGCCACCGACGGTGGCGGTTCACTTCGGGCTCGTAGGTCACGGCTACGAGATGCAGATCTTCGTCGATGGCAACTACCTGGGCTCGTCGTGCCGCGATTTTAGCGACACGCACAAGGTCGATGAGCTGAAGGGCTTGTTGATTACGATCATCGCCAAAGCCGTCAACGACTGGAGAATGAAACTGTGACCCAGAACCTCGACAAGGTCGTCGTCGCACCCGCATGCCCCAAGCCGTGTTCGAGCTGCCCGTGGCGACTCTCGAACCAGGGCAGCAAGCCGGACCCGCACAAGTTCTTCACCAAGGGCAACCTCGCGCGGCTGTGGCGCGGCCTCCGCGATGGCACACGCATGTCGTGCCACCCGACGGACCCACGCATGGCTGAGTTCGCTGGCTACGAGTCACTTGCCGATCGCGCGACGACGCACGAATGTGCGGGCGCGCTGACACTCGTGCAGCGCGAGTTCACGAGGTTCCAAGAATTGGCGGAAGCCGATCCGCAGAGCAAAAAGACGCTCCAGCAGTACAAGAAGCTCTATCCCAAGGGCCTCACGCGCTACGGGCTCGTCGGCATCTTTGAGCGTGCGGTGTTCGGCAACAGTGGGCTCGCAGGCACCGCGATGTCGATGCCGGATCTCAACGATGCCGAAGTCGGCTATGACGTACTAGGCGCGTGGGTCACGCGGCAGGGAAAATAATCGTGAGAGACGACAACGACAACAAACCGAAGCTGGTCAAGATCCATCTGACCGAGTGCGAGCGCAACCCGGAGCACATGCACGTGACCGGAATCGAGCCGATCACGGACGCGGACATCGTCTATGACGCGCCAGACTCTGACGACGTTCTCGCGTCGTCGACGGTCGGCTGGAGCCCCACGTATGCCAAGAACTGGGACGCGAACTTCGCTCCGAAGGTCGAACCCGAGCTGAACTGATGAAGACGTTCGTGTTCGACATCGACCAGCCGCGCGTGTTGATCACGAAGGAGATCTTCTGGGTCGAGAACGGCAAGCCGCACTCGCGCATCGTCATGATCTCACAACCGGCACTACTCACACTCGAAGGGTACGACGACGGGACACACGAGGCTGAGATCCGTGAGGCGATTCAGGCAGCTTCGTACGCCGATGACTGGGCACTCGCATACGAGTTCGTACAGCGCTACGGCCTGTCAGCATGCTTACGATGTGGCGTCGACGTCTCGCAGCGTCCCACGTGGCGATTGCACCGCCTCGGTATCAAGGACAACTGGGGCGAGATCTGCGGTTCATGTGCCGTGATCCTGCGTGAGGATTTTGCGCAACGATGAACGAATGGCCGTTTCAGTGCGAACAGTGGTGCCCGTCGTGGGGCTACGAGGACTGCACGTGCGATCTTGAAGCGCGGCAAGCGCGTTGGGATCGCGAGAACCGTGCACCGACCGCTGCTGAATTGCCGCGCGCTGTCGTCGTCCAACCGAAGCGAAGGAGTGTGTGATGGTAAAATTCGATGGACTGCAGGTGTTCTCGGCGACGATGGTCAAGGACCGCAACGAGCTGGGCGAGAAGGTCACCGCGTGGTTGACGACTAACCGACCACACGTCAACATCGTCGACATCGAGGTCCATCAGTCGTCCGACGATGCGTTCCACTGCATCACGATCATCGTCTACTACCTGCGCAAGGTCGCTATCATGGTGGGCCAGCGGGCTGCCGTAGGCACGAAGCGCTGATGGCACAACGGCGCAGGCGGCGGGTCAAGCCATACGTGCCGCCGCCGGGGTCACCACCGTTGCGCGAAGTCGTACGCGACCTGTTCGCGAGCGCGCGAAATCTGAAACACCTCGACGACGAGATCGGGCAGCTGCTCGCGAAGGCTGAGCGCACGTTCCGTGAACGGCGCCCGACAGGTCACCCGATCGATGTACCGTTCCCGCCATGGGGCAAGCTCGCGTGGAGCGGGCGGCGTGGTCGATGGCGGCTCGTGGTACTCGAAGACGAAGACTGCACTGACCTGTTCAACATGCCTGCGCTCTGCCGCGCTGATGCCTGTCACATGCTCAAGAAACTCGCCGAAAGGATGAATCTACTGTGAAGCGCTATGAACACATACTCTTGACTTGTCACTTGGGCGGCGCTAGCGTGTAGGTGGAAGGTAGATCCCATGAGCGACAACAAGACGATCCACATCATCTCGGGCGGAACGATCAGCCACGTCGCGCCGCATCTCGCACTCGCCGCACCCGCGTACGGCAAGATCGGCTACCAGCTGGCACGCCTGTGTGCCGAAGCGATGCCGTCGCTCGATGCGATCTTGTACCGAACCAAGATGGCTGGCGGTAACAAGCTCGAAACGAACGCGGACGTCGCCGAGCTGATCGAAAAGCTCAAGGGTGATCCTGCGACGAAGATCATCTTCATGCCGGTCGCGCTGTGCGACTTCGAGGTCACGAAGATCGACCGACCTGGCAACACGATGTCGATGATGGGCGCGGTCAACATCGGCAAGCAGCGCCCTCGCCTGCAGACCAGCGAGGGCTACCACGAGCTGACGCTACGGCCCGCCGACAAGATCATCCCGACGATTCGCAACGGTCGCAAGGACATTTTCCTCGTCGGATTCAAGACGACGAGCGGCGCGTCCGAAGACGAGCAGTACCTCGCCGGGCTGAACCTGCTCAAGGCGTCGAGCTGTAACCTCGTGCTCGCGAACGACCTCAAGACGCGCGTGAACATGATCATCACGCCCGAGGAAGCGCGCTACCACGTCACACGCGATCGCGAAACGGCACTGCAAAACCTCGTCGACATGGTCAAGCTGCGTAGTCACTTGACGTTCACGCGCTCGACGGTCATCGCAGGTGAAGCAGTGCCGTGGAGCAGCGACACGGTGCCGGACACGCTGCGCAAGGTCGTCGACCACTGCATCGCCAAGAACGCGTACAAGCCGTTCCGTGGCGCGACGGTCGGGCACTTCGCGGCGAAGCTCTCGGACAACGAGTTCTTGACGAGCAAGCGCAAGACCAACTTCAACGACCTGCACAAGCTCGGGCTCGTGCGCATCAAGACCGACGGTCCCGACACGGTGCTCGCGTACGGTGCGAAGCCTTCCGTCGGCGGTCAGAGCCAGCGCATCGTGTTCGCGGAACATCCCGACACGGACTGCATCGTGCACTTCCACTGTCCGCTCAAGAAGCCCGAGCTGGCGAACTTCGACAAGCCGTGGTCGATCCCCGTCGTCTCGCAGCGCGAGTACGAGTGCGGCTCGCACCAGTGCGGGCAGAACACGTCACGCGGACTCGTGGAGTTCAAGCTCCCGTCGGGCAGCATCTGGGTCGTGATGCTCGATCAGCACGGCCCGAACCTCGTGTACCATCACTCGATCGATCCAGACGACGTCAACCGGTTCATCGACGAGCATTTCGACCTTGATGCCAAGACGGGCGGCTACGTCTCGTGACCAAGCCGCTGTTCAGTTACAACATGTACGCCAGTGGGCGCGGCATCGTTACGTGCACGTGCGGTTGGCGTGATCCACTTGGACCACAGCTGCCTAGTGCGTTTGACCCTACGGAATCACTGGTTGCCGCACAGACCGAACACCTGGTGTGCGCGGTTCAGCCGAAGAACATCACCGAAGAAACAACACTGGGTGAACTGGGTGAACAACGTAAGCTGCTCGGCGTGACATCGATGATGTTGTTCTGCAGCCTCAACGGCGTCCATCGTACTGTCATTGCGCAACACCCAGAACATGGCGCGTTCTCAGGTGAAGGTGCAACGGAAGCACAGGCGATCGAGGCAGCATTCGTGCAGTTGCGCCGCGCGACGTTGCCGCCTGAGCTGCGTGAGCTACTCAAGCCGTGAGCGATCCGACCGACCCGACATACTGGTGCGCGTGTCCACCGTGGGTTCGCAAGTGCGAACCCGATTGTCCGTCGCTGATCGCGCCGTCGCTGCGCGCGAAGGGTGCGAAGATGCGCTGTCCGAAGTGCAACTGGGTCAGCGGCGACGCCTGGAAGCAGTGCGAGGGCAAGTGTCCGATGCCGGGCTCGCCCCACTACGACGATCTCACGGCACACGCGTTTCAGCTAATTCCGTTGCCTCGTGAATAAGTCGAGAGTAACATGTGTCGTACAAGGGCAACCCCATGAAGTGGCTCAAGTACCAGCACAAGTTCAGTTCCGGTCGTAGCGCTTGGGAGTGGATACCGCTCGACAATGACGCAACCGAAGCGTCTGTACGCGACGACGGAATCCTGAGCGACCTCACCGATGAGTACAACCACTCGGACAAGTACAGCGGCATCGACTACCACGTCGTCGACAGAGCACCACGTTGGGTAATCGAACAGAAGCTGCGCGAAGCAGGCGATCGTCGTCTCGCTGCCGAAGACACGTTCCGGCGCTACGCCAACTTGATCGATGCAGCCGACGGTATCGAAGACTGCAAACAGTGTGAAGGTGCAACGGTCGCGACTGCCGAGCACTACCGTCAACACGGTACTGGAACGACCGTCAAGTCGTGTCCGGCATGCGGACGCGCGATCATCTACAGCACGCTCAGGTACATCCTGATGCCCGACGACACCGACGCCGTGAAGTTGCTCGGCTCGCTCGTCGAGCAGGGCGAACGCAGCGTCAAGAGCAAGAAGTTCCGCTGGCCCGTCGAGAGTGAAGAGGAGGAGGCCGCATACCAGCGCCTCGGCAAGCTCGGGCTCGCAGGCGGTTCGATCTACCAGAACGTCTACAAGATCTACGCAACTGACAGCGGCAAGGCCGAATGGCTCAAGCACAAGGGAGCAGCATCGTGAGCATCTTCAACGGCAAGTCCTTCAAGATCTCGTTCTTCGTCTCGTTCCTCGTCTGCTTCCTGGGCGTGATGAACGGCTTCGAGCGTGCGATCGTCAGCGTCCTCGTCGTCGCAATCGGAATGCTGATCGGCTACGGCGGCGCGATGTCATTTCGGCGCTGGCGTGGAGATTTCAGGAAGTGAACAGTCTGGAGTGCTACCTCCGTCGCGAGGACGGTTCGTATTTCGAGCTTGGACCGATGCCCGAGTGGCGAATCGCGTTCGCCGCATTCAACTCGTACATCGTTCCGCAGGACGTTGATCTGCTTGCGCGTCGGCTCGTCGAGGTCTCAAAGGGCTACGACTACGACCGGTGCCTGCCGATCGCACGCGCGATCATCGCGTGGATCTGCAACCGGCCCGGCTGGAGTCAGGACATTCAGTTCCTGTCCGAGCTGGACCCGGAAATCGAGCCGGGCGTCAAGCCTGTCCCTATCACCGGAGGGCTGTGCACCTGCAATCAGGAAGGCGACTACTGCCTCGCGCACCCGCCGTGCGTGTGTGGTTGTCAACGTCACGCGCATCGTGGCGGTCCGTGCATCGCGGGCAAGTTGACCTGCGACGACTGTCCCAGTTATCGACCCGTCACCAAGTAGTTACTATGAAGAACGACGCGATCATCAAAGCACACCCGAATCGCAAGGCGCTCCACGCCGAGCACGACGCGCTCAAGCTGAAGATCAAGAACCTGATGAAGCAGGAGCAGCAGCTACAGCGCGAGTTGGGGCTGCTCGATCGCGTGACGGAGATCTTCGAGGGTGTCGCGCTGACTGTCAACGAGAAGGCCTACGGCGACGGCCCGGCGCTCGACGTACACGCGGTCTGCTACGAGATTCAGCGCTGGGCCGACGTCTACCCGAACGCACTCAACAAGGGCAAGGACTGGGGTGTCCACTTCCGTGACACGAGCACGCAGAATGGCGGTCGCGAGAAGTGGGGTGGCACCGGTTGGCCGTTCGACGAGGCTTGTGCTGCTGCGCGGGCGTACGTGGCTCACGGTACCGAGCCTGACGAGAAACACGTCGAGATGATCAAGATGCGCCACATGCTCGACCCGGAGCACAAGGCTACGAAGCGCCGCCGTCAGGCGTTCGAGGCCGCGTACACCGCTGGTCATACGGCACTCGCGGGCGAGCTGTTGATCGGTGCACAGCAACTCGAAATCCGCATGCGTGTACTCGAATCGCAACGCAAGAAAGAAGCCCGACCATGAACGAGAACGATTCCAATAGCCTGATGCGCGTGATGGTCGAAGATCGCCCCGGCATGCCGCAGTTCGGCGTCGTCGTCGGCATGTTGCTCGACGAGCGCGGTGATATGCAGGCCGTCGTGCGGCTCGATCACTACGGCATGATGCTCAAGGCGCTCCACCCGTCGAAGGTCACGCCGATCACGCCCGAACAGGAAGAGTCCTACAAGCCGTGATCTGATGACCGAGTGCGAGAAAGCGATCGTCGACGCATTCCGTGACGGCTACGGAGGTTCGTTGTCCGACCTCGCGCGAAAGCTCAAGCTGCCGCCGCGTGATGTTCGTCTCGCAGCGGTTCCGCTCATGGTCGCCGGGTTCGTGAAGATGCGTCCCGAGGGCGGCTTCGCATGGAATGGCACTACCCGAAAGAAGACACCGTGACTGACCCCAAAGACCTCAAGCTGCCGACGACGACGAAGGAGTTCGCCCAGTACCTGCGCGACCTCGCCGAGCAAGTCGATCGCATCCCGGACAAGACGCTCTTCTTGAACGAAGGTGATGTCGAAGTCGGCTTCTACTACGACAACTTCGCGTTCCCGCAGCTGCCAACGGGCATCCACTTCCAGATCGATTTCGCGTCGACGGTGCCACGATGAACGTCTTCGCCGTCTGCGCGGGTGCGATCGCGCGCATGAAGTGCGCCGAGTGCCACGAGATCATGGGACAGGGTGAGCGCGAGCGGAACCCGTACACGCCCGAGGGTCAGCCAGTTCATCAGGCGTGCCTCGACAAGCAAGCCAGAGTCGCGGCGCAGCCGCCAGACGCACCGTGACGCTGCACATCTTTCGAGCGCGGAACCAACCGGCGACACGCTTCAAGACGGACTTCGGCAACTTCGTGGCGTGGACGCGCTACAAGCGGCGCACGCAGTTGTTCGCAACCTGCTGCAAGAAGCTGCGTTATGCGACGAACTTGGTCGCGCACGTGTACTACGACGGCACCTGGTTCTACTGTCGGCCCGACAAGGGCTGTAAGCATGCCTGACGACCTGAGTCACCTCGGCTACTGCGGGAAGTGCCACGCGATTCACGAGCGCGACGATGATGGGCTCATGTGCGATGACGACCGGCCGTTGCCCAAGGCGTTCGTGCCCCGGTCCCCGAGCTGGTTGCAGCGGCTCCTCGACTGGGTACGATCCCGGTTGGGACTGTGACAACGCTCTTGACTTGTCACCGACGGCACGGCATCGTCGAGACCAACGAGTCAAGACCATGTCGGCCAGTGAGAAACTCAAGAACGTAAAGTGGCGCAAGGTCAGCGCGCCGAAGCCATGGAATCCCAAAGAGGGTGGCTCGGAGCTGATCGGCTACTACACGGGCCGCTCCAAACGTGATGGTGTGCACGGGCAGTACGAGGTACTGACCGTCACCGTGCCGTACAAGGGCGTGTTCCTGGTCAGCGGCACGATCCTGATCCAACTAGCCGACGCGGCGATGCTGTCGCGTGGCGATGCGGTCCGGATCGTGTTTGTCGAGCGCAAGCAGCTCGACGAAGAGCGCACCATGAAGGTGTTCGAGCTGTACGTCGGCGAGGCCGAGGCACTCGGGGACACCGAGCTGACCGAGGCTGCGCCGCCTTCGTGATGCTGGAGCTGGATGACAACGCGCTGATCGCGCTCGGGCTGCGTGAGCATGCGCAGACCTGCGATGAGATCGCGTCGAAGTACAACAGCGGCAGTGACGGTCGGGCGGCGTGGAAACGTCGTGCTGATCGCTGTCGCGATCTCGCGAACCGTTACGCGTTGTTACCGCCCAAGCCGAGGACACTCGCATGAAGGTCACGTTCGCCGACGTGGAAGCTGACCGTGACTGACACACAGTGGCTCCGCAAGATCGAGGCACTGCGCCCCGGTGACGCGTGCGAGTTCCACTACCCGGCACGTGCCGAGTGGCGTCGTGGCACCGTACGCGTCAATGGTCTCGACGGCTGGTGGACGATCTTCGACGAGACTGAACAGAAGATCGTCAGCGGGATCGACATCGAGAACGTGCGTTTGCCGGATCAGGTTGAAGCATGGCCGCGCTGAAACCGCAGTGTCCATCCGTCGTCGAGGGTGTGTCGCGCTTCGTTCACGAGGACTGTCAGACCACGGCGTGCCACTGGTGGGCGAAGCGCTGCACGGCTGCTGACACGATCCCAGTCGTCGCATTGATGCGTGGGCGGCTGCGCAAGCGCAAGCTCGCTTGTGCGCTTGCACCGCGTTGCCGGTGGATGTTGCAAGCTGCCGATGGTCTGTGTCCACCAATGAAGATGGGCGAGATCTGCGAACATCAAGGCGGCACGTACAACACAGATCTGCTCGAAGACTACCCGATGTGATAGAGAGGCCAACTGATGTTGGATGAGAAGCGCGCTATCAACCCTCGCGGGTTCGAACACCCGAACGACTACGCGTTCATGCACAACGAGAAGTTCTGCGGCGCATGTCCCGAGGGTGAAGGCAGCTATCCGAACCACTGCTTGCACGGCAGCGGCGAGCATCTCGCGTGCTGCTGGTGCGGTGACTGCTTCGTTGGCGAGCCCGCACGTGACATCCACGGCAACAACTTCCACCCGTTGACTCCACGCGAAACTGAAGTTGCGATCCTGATCGCGGATGGACTATCGAACAAGCTGATCGCGGACCGGCTTGGCATCGCGTCGCATACGGCGAAGTTCCATGTCTTCAACGCGATCAAGAAGCTCGGCAAGACGACGCGCGCAGGTGCAGCTGCTGAAGTTGTTCGTCGCGGCATTGCGCCGTGAAGCGTCCGATCGTCAGCATCACCGATCTCGCCGACAAGATCGGCTGCTTGTTCCTGCCCAAGCTCCGATTCCTGTGGCGCTTCACGTGCGGTCACACAGAACTGCGGTCGCATCGCACTGTCAGTGGCAACGGCGCGCGGACGTCGGGCCGCTATCGCTACTACGGCATCTGCAAGCAGTGTTCGTGTCCCAAGGAGGTCTGCTGTGGCATCCCCACCTGAGCTACACGAGCTGCAAGCGCAGCTTCGCGCGATCGCCGAGAAGGATCCCGGCGCGGCAATGTTCGCGATCATGGAAGCACTGATCGAGGTCGTGTGCGGCGACAACCCGGCGCTGCGCGACATCAAGCGCCGATGGCTCTACGTTGGCATTCTCACCAAGCTCAAGGCGAAAGGAATCACGTGATCAAGCTCGGAATCGGCATCCCTGCCTACGGCAGCAAACTCGACGTCGGCCACGCAGCCATGTGGCTCGGGCTCGGCGCTGCACTCTGGGAGGCACGTGACAAGGTCGAGCTGACGTGGTTCAGCGAGTACCACATCAACGGTATCGACCTGTGCCGCAACACGATCCTGTACGACGCTCTGCAGGCTGGCTGCGACTGGGTGTTCATGATCGACGCCGACACGTTTCATCGCACGACGAGCGCGGACGGTGTCGCAAGCGCGATTGGTGACGCGGGCGTCGACATCGTACAGATGATCCGCGATGCGGATCGCGGCAAAATTCCGGTCGAGGTCGCCGAAGGTGACTACATTCTGCGGTCAATTCAGCTTGCACCGACAGACAAAGGTATCGCGCTGATTGGCGCGCCCGTTCGTGGTCGGGGTGTCGGCGACACGGGTGTCTGTGTTCAGCACCACGACGGTAGCCAGATTCCGTTAGCGAAATTGGCGGGCGAGGTTCAGAAGGTCTGGCGTATCGGCGGTGCCTGTATCGCCGTCAACCTCAACTGGTTTCGCGAGTACTGGCCGAAGGGTCCGTGGTTCGAAATGGAACACGACTACGAGGGTCGCCCCAAGAACGCACGCGGTGAGGACTATTCCATCTGCGATGGAATCTGGAAACGTAGCGGTGCGGTTGTGTGCGACGGTCGGTTCGTTCCGTCTCACGTAGACCGGCGTCGACTGGTTGGGGAGTAACTCGATCGCATCAGCGATCGGATGTAGCAAGTTGGTCTTGACTTGCCGAAAAGCAGGCCTCATGCTTGTCAAGAGCAGAGGTTTCTATGTACCAATCGACCACCGGAAACGGCTGACGTATGCCGCCTTCCATCCGCATCCAAAGCATCATCCAGAAGCACGTCGAGGCATGCAGTCGCGAAATCGCGGCGGTACTGACTCAAGAGCTGACGCAGCCGCTGGTCGAACGCTTTGGGCTTTCCTTCACAGAGGCTGTCGACGCGGGAGCTGACACTGCTCCGGCAGAACCACACGGACCGCTGGTCTATGACTCGCGTTCCCGAAAGTGGATCTGCGCCAAGTGTCACACGTTCTCGGACGTGCGGCGCCGCGCAGTCACCGCACACATGCGGTTCTGTCCCGGAGCACCGAAGCTCGTGCCGAAGCAAGCCAAGCGGCGCAAGCCAAAGAAGCACAAGAAATCATGACGTCTCTCGAAAACGCTGTCGCTCGTAGCTCCGGTCTCCGGCCCCGTACCAAGGAACTCTATCTCCAGCACGTCCGCGCCTTCCTCGCCTTCACTGGGGAGCGCACCGCGTTCTCCGACGACGATGTGATGTCGTGGCGCAAGGACATGCGCCGCCGCAAAATCAGCCCGCAGAGCGTGAACGTCGCGCTCAACGCACTCCGCTACGCCGCCGAGAACGCCAAGCTCGGCAAGCTCGCCGAGTACGCGCGCAAGCGGCGGCTACGCATCCCCGAAGTGACTGTATCGGCGTCGAAGAAGTCCGAGCGCGCACTCACCTGGGACGAAGGCCGTGAACTGGTCGATGCATGTAGCGGTATCCGTGGTCGCGACCTGCGCGACAACGCACTGATCACGCTCGGGCTACGCACTGGCATGCTGCGGTTCAGCATGTGCCAGCTCACGTTCGAGGACGTCGACACGCTACAACTGACCTTCATCAAGAAGGGCGGTGAGAAGCACGTCATCCAGCTCGACGACGTCACGCGCGACGCGCTCGGAGCGTGGATGGACTGGCTCCGCAAACACGCGATCGAGGACAGCTTCGTGTTCCGTTCGCTCGGACGGCAGCACATCAATCCGAACAATGACACCACGATCGGAGACCAACTGACACCGGATGGGTTGTATCGTGCGCTGCGTAAGCGTGCGCGCAAAGCTGGCCTGAAAGACCTGCACCCGCATGTGTTTCGTAAGACCTTCCTGGCGTGGGCCAAGGAAATTGGCGCGCACCCGGGGCAGGTCGCGGCAGTCACCGGCCACAAGTCAGATGCAGCTGGCGACGACGGTGTGACGACGCCGCCCGCGAACATGCTGCTGCCGACGTGGGACGCCAAGAAGCTCGCGTGATGTCGGAGTCGTGTCCAGCCTGCGAGTATCACGCATCCGATACGTTCGACTACGCGGCGTGGTTGTGTGCAGCAGACCGCGCTATCGAACGCGGTCTCAACGCGAATGCGATCTGGCGCCTGCACGCGAAGTTGGCACGTCGCGACGACTGCGAAATCGGAGGTGAAGGGTGACGCCCGAGTGGATCAGCGCCTACTACAACGCCATCTCCGTGTGCGTCGCGCGCTACAAGACGATGGCTGCAGGTATGCCCGACCTGCTGTCGTTCCTCGACGAGTTCACGCACGAAGTGCCACTCGTGAAGCTGTCGCGCTGGCTCGGCTACGTACAGGGCGTGCTGATCGAGCGCGGCAAGACGACGGTCACGGCCGAGCGTGACGCGACCCGTTCGCTGTTCCGGCCGCTCGACTTCAAGTAAAGGATGACAATGCTGACGATCGAACATGATGACGACGGTGGCTGCTTTCGCCTGCTCGATGACGGTATCGGGCTCTGCACGAGCAAGTCGCGCAACGTACTCGTGCGCGTTCGTGACGCGCTCAATGCTGTACGCGAAACGGGACTCGTGGGATCGACGGTCGCGAAGTTGATCGGCACGAGGTCCGATAAACAGCCGGTGCACATACATGGCGTCGTGTGTGCCATCGTTGCTGTACCGCACGGTGTATCAGCGATTTTAACGGCCGGATTGGTTGTTCGGCGCGACGACAGTAAGCTGGAAGTTTGGACCGCTCACGAATGTAGCGTTGTCGAGCCCGCCCGACCTGACCGCGACACGCCGAGCAACGAACCGCCGATCGGTGTGCGCACCGCGTGCGAGCTGCTGACCCGCTGGCTCAACGAGTACAGCGACCCTGATGCTATCGATCGCGACACCAGGAAGTTCCTCGCGGACCGTCGCGCCGCCGAACCAACCCCGTAGGAGAAGACATGCCGTCGTCTATCCAAATAGCGTGGGCTGCCGGTCTCTTCGAGGGTGAAGGTTGCGTGCGCACTCACCGAAGGAAGAATACGGGCAAATACACGCGGAGGCCCCAGCCGCTCCTGTGTATGAGCCTGACCGATCACGACGTCCTCAAACGGTTCGCACGAATAGTCGGTGGCGGACGGGTCAACGGTCCCTATCGAGACAAGCGCTCCGTGCGGAAGCCGATTTGGCACTGGACGTGGTGCGGTCGTCCGGCACTGGTCTGGGCGCGTCGACATTTCACGACCTGGTTGGGTACGCGTCGTCGCGCACAGCTCGTTGCCGTGATCCGAGAAGACAACGCCAACCCGTACACTTCCGTGGAACGGCGTCGACACGCGCACGGAACGAAACAGCTGACGCGGCGGTTTTGTAATGGCTGCACGCGCGACAGACCGCGCAAGCAGTTCTCCCCAGGCGCTTCAAAGTGCAAGCGTTGCGTTGCCCAAATCAAACAGAGGAAAGAGAAACATGCCTAGCGTCTTGCAACCGTGGGTCCAGGAACTTCCGCTCCGGGCTCAGGGCACGCTGCTTACTGGCTATCGTGGCTGCGATCTCGCGCCGAAGAATCCCGTGTCGATCGACGAGCACAACGGCTGCTCGACAGGTGAAGACACGGTTCCACGTCAGCTCGTCGCATACCTGCGATTCCTGACGCTCGTGGCAGCGGACCCGCGCGAGATCGACATCCCCGGCGCGTGGTTTCAGAGCAAACCGCCGGAGAAGTGGAAGCCGTCGCAGCTCTCGCACTATCCGCTGCACTGGTACGGTCACCTGATGCACTGCTTTGAGGTCGTGGCGTACCTGCGCCCGTTCGAGGACGAGCACACTGACCGCGTGCGCGGCATCTACGTGCGCCTCGCGCATGCACTGCACCTGAACCCCGAGACCAAAGAACAGCTCGTGCAGCGGCTCACGGAAGATCGCATCGCGAAGGGCGACGTCGTCTCGTAATGGAGATCGTGTTCGCTGCATTCGTCGGTGCGCTGATCACTGGACTTGCGCTGCGCTCCAACTACCGAGGGCACATCCAAGACCTGCGTGCAGCTGTCGCGTACGAACGCAAGATGCGCTTGTCCGAGGAAGCACGCGCCGAGACACTCAGCGATGCACTGTTCGGTCGCACGAAGACGCGGCAGCGCAGTGACTCTGGGATGCGCAACTAGGAGCTGATCGATGAGCACCAAGATCTACGAAGCGTACGTCATCAAGCCACGACACGATGTCTGGGAAGTGCTCTGGGACATTCGTCGGCGAGCTGAGAAGAGCGTCCGTGCATCGTTGACGGCGATCTACAGCGCACTGATCCAAGATGCCAAACGTTCGCCGGAGGCGCGCGAGCTACTGACCGGCGAGATCGACGCAGGAACGTTCGGGCACCTCGCAGCAAGTCGATTCGTACAGGAACAGTTCAAGGCGACGATCGGCAACGCGCAGCGTGATACCTGGGACATGAGCGTGGCAGTTGCGGTACGGCGCGCGAGTCGGAACCGAACGCTCCTGATCCCGTATCCAGGCTCAGGACTGCTCGGTGACGCGTTGCGGTTCATGCGTCGGCACAAGGCGCTCGCTGACTACCACTACCAGAACTCCAGCGACCGCCCGAGTCACATCACAGCTCGCGTGTGGAACGAACGGGCGCGGACGTGGGGCGAGCTGCTGCGTGATGCACGGTGGCAGGACAAGCTCGTGCTCGACGTCGTGACCGTTGAAGGCTGGTTCCGCATCGATCCCAGCTGGGAACTAGCGCGCAAGGATCTCCACACGCGCATGGACGCGGGCACGCCTGTCGCGGAAGCCGTGCAACAGGTGTTGCCAGAGGTCTGACGGGCTCGTAGAGTGCGCGGCTCGTGTCTGTGTCTCCTCACCTGATCGCTCCCGCGATCGACTGTGCCGCGCTAGAAAATCTGGCGGCTGAACTGCATTTGCGTCACGCCGAGCAGCAGCTCAACAACGCCAAGTCTCTCGTGTATAGTCAAGAGCATCATGCTAGCAGCGGTCGAACGATCAGCCGACAAGACCAAGCCCGAGCGGTTGTGTGTGGTGCGGTGGACCGGTCGCGTCCGGTTGCACGTGGAAGTTCTCACCGTCTGTGGTGAGAGCATCGACGCTGCAGACGGCGTCGTACAGGTCCCCGAGTTCATCCTGACCGGCCGAGCCGTACCGAGCATCAGTGACTTCGGCGGCAAAGGCGTCAAGGCCCTGAAGATCTGCGACGACTGCAAACGTGTGATCGGTTAGCGCCGCTTGATCGCATAGCGCAGTGCACGCTTCGCGACGTAGAGCGCGAGCCAGGTCACGCCGACGAAGCCCGCGACACCTGCTACGCCCCATGCGATCTTGGTACCGGTCGACGACGACGTGACGATCGACGTCCCGAGCGTGGTGAGGTGCGCGAGGATGTCTGGCGCGACGTCTTGCGCGCCTGCCGTCGTGAAGTGGATACCGTCGCTCGTGCGTTCAGCCATCGGCGTGATCGGCTGCAGGTCGAGTACATGGTCGGCGCCGAATACGTTGCGCATCGTCGAGAGCACAGCCGGTGCGCCAGCCGTGTACTTCGCGCTGTCGTACGATGGCGGTCCGAGCGCGAAGGTTTCGACGCGTGCGAGCTTGAATGCATCGCGGATACCGCGCAGCGCCGTCGACGTCCGTGCGAGTGCGTCGGCGGTCACGCCGCGATCGATGTCGTTGGTGCCGAGGAAGACGATCACCTTCGTCGGGCGGAAGCCAGAGAGGTCGCTCGCGATCTGTACGAGGCCGTTCTCCAGGTTGATGAAGCTGATCGCTGAGCGGCCGACACGTGCATTGACCCGGACGGCTTGTGCGCCGTTCGCGAGGAGCTGCTTGCCGAGCACGCCGCCGGGCGAGCTGGCTGACGTACCAGGAAGCAGGTCGACGATCGTCGGCTTGGCCGTCGTGTACGGCGGCAGTGCCGAGAGACTATCCCCGAGGATCAGGATCCGTTCACCGCGAATGTTCACGCACGCCTACGCTTTCGACGGCGACGACCAAGCGTGGCGGTCGCTGCGAGACTCTTGGCGACGTAGAGCGCGAGCCAGCTGGCACCGGCAAGCCCTGCGATCCCGGCTGCGATCTTCCAGCCCGTCGAGCTGTCCCCACCTGGACCGGGTGGGTTCGCCGTCGTGCAGATCGGCAGGTTCGTCCAGTTCGGTGCGGCCGAGTCAGACACCGCGCCGATACCGCGCGTGAGCAGCGCCATACCCTGTACCGTCGTCGGCGCGACACCGAACTTGCGGAACAGGAACGTGTGGCGGTGATCGACGCTGGGCAGTGGACCGACCCAGTAGTTGCCGCTCTTCGCGACGGCTTGCAGTGTCCCAACCGGGTTCGGGTACGCCTTGCGGTTGAACAGATCCGACTGATCGTCGGCGCCGCGCGCGAAGTTGCCGCTCCGACCCGACGTGATGAGATCGGCGAGCAGCAGTGTCAGCACCGTCGGGTCGAGGCGCGTCGACGCCCAGCGCCGGTATGGCGCCGTCGTCACGCCGGTAGGTCCGTGGATCGGACCGTAGAAACCGTAGTTCGGATGGCCGCTGCCCTGGTTGTACAGGAGCACCTGCAGCGTCGACGTTCCACGCAACTTGCCTTGATTGACGGCTGCTTCACCGACGGCGACACGCTCCTCGATCGTGCCGCTGCCGACCTCGGAGTGCATGTAGCGCGCGAGCGTGTACGCTTCAAGTGAGAGCTTGCCGCTGAACAGGCTCGGCGCGAGTCGGCGCAGCTGTGCCTCCGCGTTTGCGCGCATTGTCTCGGGCGCACACGCGATGTTGCCAGCGGCGTTGAGCGCGCAGCCCGAGAACACGGTGACCTGTGCACCCTGCGCGAGCGGTGCGTACGTCTGATGCCACGTCGGGAAGCACGTCGCGGTCTCAGCAGCGGTGTTTGCCGTCACCACGGCGAGCTAGCTCCGGCGGCTCCGGCGGCGGCTACGGCCGACACCGCGACGACGGAAAGAGCGGCCGAGGCCGCTGCGCTTCGGTTTGCCGAATCCCTGCGCGACCGCGATCGTCGGTGTGATGACCGGGAACAACGCGCCCATGAAGCCCCACCAGATGCCCCAGCCGAGACTGTCGTTGCGCTTGTAGCCGTGGTAGACGCTCGCCGCGAACGAGGCCGTACTCAGCACGCCCCAGATGATCCGCACCGGCATCGACGGCGGCTTGAGCCAAGCCTTGAGGCTCCGATCCTGCTCCAGGTTTCGTAGCGCCGTTGACACGCGGTCGACGTTTGCACCGAGCGTGATTGCGCGCGTTGCAACTTCGCGGCGTTCGTCGAGTGTCGGGATGATCTCCAGGATCGCTTGGATGTCCAGGACCATCGTTGCATCACGGATACGCTCGGCGAGCTGCTGCTTCTCCGGATCGGTCAGCGCTCCGAGCCCGCCGAATACCGCGCCGTCACCGAGCCCGTCGCTGAACCGGACGTCGCCGTCGGCAGGCAGGTTCCAGGGCACACGCTGGACGGAACCGCCGCCTCCACGAACGTCGTAGGTCTCGTGACGATGGACGGGTGATACGGTCTCGTATCCGAGCGTGAGCATGTCAACGAGTCTACACCCAAACATTGCCTTGATCGCGCGAGCGATCGCGTTGTAGCGTCCGCGCTGATGCCACGTGGGAAGGCCGTCGATTACGTACAACCGCTCACGCCGTACGAACGCTCCGACGAGGAGTATCGACAGCTGGCGATCAAAACCAAGCTCCGTACGCTGCGTGACATGACGGAGCGCGAGATCCGAGACCTCGAACGGCACTATGGCTGCCGCGTGATTCGCCCGGAACGGTCTCAGCGAACCCGTCGGTCGAGCGTCGCTGCCGTAGCAGCCTAGGGCCGATCCCGGGTCAGGCGGGCAGTCCAAAGCCCGAGATCCGTGCAATCTGGAGGGTTTTAGACCCTAAAATCGCCTACTTACGGGTGTAGCGAATTACTCTCGACTTGTTTGAATAGCTTGCCCTGGGGGGCGTCTGTAGAGCAGACTGGTTGTTGCCAAGTCACTCTCGACAAGAGGAGACACCCCATGAAGCTCGCATCCGGCCCCGACGCTCTCAAGTTCGCCCTGGCAGGCAACGCGCGCCTGACGCTCGTGTCCGTGCGCACCGGCACGCGGTTCACGTTCCGCATCAAGGCAAAGTCGGTCAAGGGCGGCGAGGCGGTGTCGCCGCCCTGGTTCGTGTCGCTCCTGAACGGTCGCGAGAACGAGACGGACTACACGTTTCTCGGCACGATCTTCGAGGACAAGGTCACCTACCGCCACGGCCGTAAGTCGACCGTGACGCCGGACGCGCCGAGCGCGAAGGGTTTCGCGTGGGCCTGGTCGTTTATCGCGAAGGCCGAGCTGCCGCCGGGCTGCGAAGTCTGGCACGAGGGGCGCTGCGGTCGCTGCGGTCGCGCGCTGACTGTCCCCGAGTCGATCGCGATGGGAATCGGCCCCGAGTGCGCCGAGATGGGGGGCTTCTAAGCCATGGCGAAGCGACTGACCAGGCACGAGCGTGCGGTGCACGCTGCGCGCGTCAAAGCTCACCACTCGGCGACCTATCTGCAGTCGCTCTTGACCAATGGTGCTAGCGCCGAGCGCATTGCACGGGCGAAGGCTACTGCTGAGCGCGATGCTGCTGCTGCCGAACTGCACATCGACCATAAGCCGGGCGAGTGTGCGCGCTGCGATCTCGCGGACGCCGTGATCGAGGAACTGGCGGTGGATGAAGCACGCGGACATGACCCGGAGAAGCAGATGATCATCAATACGGCGATCGCAAACGGTCAGCTCACCGTCGAGAAGGTCGAGCGCAAGCTCAAGTGCGACATGCTCGTCGCGTGCAAGGCCGACGTCACGCACGTCGACAACAAGGGCTACGTGTACTGCACGGGTCACGGCGAGCAGCGCCGCGCGCACGGGATTCCGTGCCGCAAGCTGCGTCCGAGCGAGATCACCAAGCTCACCAACGATCAGACGATCAAGTACTAGGAGCTGCCATGTTCTACATCGAGAAGCCCGAGACCTTCCCGCGCACGTACGAGCTGGTTGCTGAGCTGCCGCCCGTTCCCGTCGGCAAACGGTGGCGCGGCTACACGTTCGCGCAGGTCGACAACGCGTTCATTGTTCACAGCCGAATGCACGGCACGCACGACAAGCCGCAGCCATACGCACTGCGCGGCGCGGACAAGAGCGGTCGGCTGCTCGTGACGGCGCTCGTCGCAACCGAGTACGAGAAGATCGGTAGCTGGCACGAGGTCGACGCCGAGTACACGACCGAGGGCTACCGGTTCAAGCGCTACGCACTCAAGCCGCTCGCGACCCTGATCAAGCTCGCGAGCAACGCCGCCAAGGCAAACGCGCGCACGCGGAAGCAGCAGGCGCATCAAGCTGACCGCGACGAGAAGTGCGGGATCTGTCCGTGCTGCTTCGGGGACTACGTCGCGCGGCTCGGCAGCGACACGATGGTCCACCACGGCTACGAGCGGCCCGGTGATGGCATGATCCACGGCGACTGCTACGGCGTCGGCTACGCGCCGTTCGAGATCTCGTGCGAAGGCACCAAGTTCTACCGGGGCATCGTGCACAACGCGCTGCTGTCGTACCAAGCCACGCTGGCGGCGCTGCCGACGTTGGAAGTCGTCAAGGTCGAGTCGGGTTCCACGTTCCGCAATGGTCGCTACTGGCCCGAGTACAAGGAGATCAAGCGGGGCGAGTACGGCTTCGACCGCGAGATCGAGTCGCGTCGTCACAAGCTCGAAGGCCAGATCACCAGCGCGACACGCCACCTCGCGGACCTCGACCAGAAGATCGCGACGTGGAAGCCGCAGAAGTTCCCGCGCGTGGTGAAGAAAGCAAAGGCGTCGTGAGCCGGTTTGACAAAGCACATATCGAACGCGTCGCGCGCGACTTCGCGGCGTCGCGGTTTGCTGATGTCTGGCACCTGTTCGGTGCGGACATCCACAACGCGATGATCGATGCACACATCATGAACGAGCTGCGTCACGCGTGGGTTGCTGACTCAACCGCAACGTACACCGCAACGGAGATCGTCGAGTTCCGCAACGCAGTCGCGACGCGCCTCGCAGACCCCAAGGGCGTCATGCCAGCGCACCGCCGTTGCGGCAAAAGTCGCTACGTGATCGAGGAGTGATGACCATGCAATGGAAAAAGATCCGCGCGGGCGAGTATCGCAGCGGCAAGTACGTGTTGCGGCAAGCACGTTGGCGCGCGTCGAATGACGGTTGGCTGATCACCACCGACGACGATTCGTTCCACGATTCGAGTCGGCTGCTCGCGAGCGCGAAGCGTCGCGCCGAGACACACGCAGCGGATGAGGCCAAGAAAGAAGCGAAGGCGATCACCAAGTCGCTTGGGGACGCGATCACCAAGATCGATCTGCTCAACGCGTCACCGCACGGGTTCTGCGAGACGTTGTTCCTCGCGGCCAGACTCGGTGTCACGGAAGCGATGGCCAAGATGTCGTCGCGTAGCGATCACGACCTTGCAGCGTTGCTCTGCCTACGTGAGAAGTACCGCTACGAGCACATGCGTATGCTGCACGAAGCGTACGAGTCGGGTCGCGTGTTCATGGAGCTACACGGGCAACCAACGAACATGACGTGGGGGACGACGACGGAGCGCTCGGGCGTGACCGAGCACGGCAGCTACAAGGTGCGCGTCACGAAAGGCAAGTCGTGACCCGCGTCGACATCAAGGCGATCCTGCGCTGCCCGAAGCTCCGGCGCGAGCTGTTCGTCACGACGATCATCGCGACGCAGGCACGCGAAGGCGTCACGACGACGCGTGAACAGGCCGAGCGCGCGTATGCCGTCGTGCAGAAGGAGAAGTATCGTGGCCGACGCTGAACCTAAGAAGATCAAGCAGTGTGGATCATGTCCCTGGCGCGTCGACTGTGTGCCCGAAGAGGACATCCCGAACGGCTACTGCTCGAACATGCACGCCGAGCTGAGCGGCACGATCAAGAGTGGGATGGAATCGTTCCCGCAGCCCGGCGGCGTGATTCGCGCGATGGCGTGTCATCACAGCAAGATCGGCGCGGAGTTCCTCTGCGCTGGTTGGCTCTACAACCAGCTCGGGCCCGGCAACAACATCGCGGCGCGCCTCGCGGTGATGACCGGCAAGTGGCCGGTGCCCGAGGTCGACGGCGAACAGCACGAACGGTTCGAGGACACGCTGCCTAAGCCAATTCGTCGTGGCGCGAAGCGCGCGACCGTGAAGAAGCCAAAGCGTCGGCGCTAACCCACGACGACAGTGATCGTCGCGTTACGTGACAGGCGAGCTTCGAGCGTGCCGACCAACGGTGTCGCTTCCACACTGCTCAGGATCAGCAGCCGAATCGGATCGGATCCGGTGAAGCTGAACGATGCAGGTGGCGACGGCACGTTCGTCTCGATGTTGATTCCGCCGTCGTCCGTCGACATCGCACCCCACATGCGGCCTTCTGCAGGTGCGACGACCGTGAAGGTCATACGTCCTGTCCACGGATTCGCCGACGTGCCGTTGATGATCGGTGACGTTGGAATGAGCGTGTCGCCTTGCGCAAGGAACAGCGACATCGACGCGCCTTGAGCACGGATCTGGAAATCGATCGTGATGACATCGCCCGGCTGCCAGTCGGCAGCGAATGGCGCCGGAAACTGCACCCACTCGGTCGGTGTAGACGCATCAACGCTGACTGCGTTGATCATCGCGATCCAGCTGGGCTGCGAGAGCGAACCGCCCCCCGCACCAGGTTGCTGCACCCATGGGACGAGCCCGGCCAACTCACCGGGCGGCGGTACGAGTGGAACGACTGCTTCGATCGAGTGCCAGTACTCGACGAGGACATCCACACTCGCAGCACCATCGGCGGTGCGAGTGACTATGACATTGGACGTGTTCGCGGTGATCGTGAAGCCACCTGTGTTGGGTTCCACGGTGCGCGGAAGTGCAGGAACACCGTTGACGTTCAGGCGATGAGGCAGCGCCACAGGAACGCCGATGACGAGTCCGGTGAACCGGACGATGTTCTTCAGGATCGTGCTCATGATCAGCTCCTGTGAAGGATCAACATTCGGGCGGGACGGCGCCGGTAACAGCACCGACACCAACGCCTGCCACGGCGACTGCGAATGCAATCGCAAATCCTGTCGAGACCGGCTCACCGGGCGCACCGGAAGCGAGCCGACGTGCGGCGACGGTACCGCCCACGAGGAGGCCCAGGACGCCGCCAGCGACGCCACCGAGCAATGCCCCACCGAGCCCACGGACAATGCGTGGGCTGCGGCTGCAGGCCATTCCGAGCTGCTGGCGGCGCGACCGGCGACGACTCAGCATTCGGGCTTTGCCGCGCCGACTGCGAGACCGCCGATGGCCCCGACGATCGCGACGCCGGACCCGATCAGGGCCCAGTGCTTGAACCGCGAAACGGTCTCGACTGGGGCGGTGATGTCAGCCTGCAGCGTCGAGGCAGCGACGGCGAGACCGCCTCCGAGCATGCCGCCGAGCATGCCGCCGAGCAGAAACCCAAGACCGCCGCGAACCACGCGGGGCGTGTTCGAGCAGCTGGCGTCACCGAAACTCGCACGACGGCGGGATCGGCTGTTGTGCCGACGCGCGATCGCGCGGGCTGAGGAGCGGGGTCGTGCGAGCGCCATGGGCTCGACGATACCACAGAGGGTCGATCGCTGGAGCGATCGACTAGCCCGCGTTCGCGACCGGCAGGCCTAGGCCCCGGCGCATGGCGTCACGGGCTGCCGCCGACAAGTTCGGCTGGCGCTCGTCGTTCTTGGGGATGTCTTCGAGCTTGCGCGCGTGAGCTTCGAGCGACGTGTACAGCGTGTCGTCGACGACGACGTGCATGTGACGAACGCGATCGCTGCTGCGACCAGTCGCAGCGCGCGGGCGAGGCTTGGGGCGTTTGGTCTTGCTCACGCGTGACATCATACTCGCGCTTTGCGCGGGATGCTAGCGCGTGAGAAGAACTACGCCGAGCACACCGAGCAGCGCAACGCCGACAGTCGCTCCGGCGATCGCGAACTGTTTCGGGGTCGCAAATTGCGGTGCAGCTGCGACCGTGACCGGTGTGACAGGAACCGGTCGCGCTTCACCGGACTGTAGCAGCTCGATCATGTACTCGACGGTCTCACGCACCTTGGCCGCTTTGCCGAGCGTGCCCATGACGATCGATGGCGTGAGGCTGCGCGCGTTCGTGATCCGCTTGGTGAGGCTCGCGTTCGGTGCCTGCATCGCGGTGCTGCCACCGGCAGCAGCGATCGCCTGACGCACCTGCGCGAACGTGCCACCGTGGATAACCCACAGGAGGTTCTGGACGTCGATACCTGCGCCACCAGCCGTCTCACTGTCGACGACGACGTCGTAGTCACCGTAGTGCCCGGATGGTGCGAGCGAGAGCAGCCCTTGGAGGATGCGGATCGCTTCCTGGGCTGACAGTGCTGCGTCGCCGAACCCCGCCGGGACACCCGGCTGCTGGTACATGTTCGGGTCGTACAGTGAGTGGTAGCGCATCGTCTGCGCGTCGGGGTAGTGCCGCCCGATCACACCCTGGTAGATGCGGCTCGCGTCGTAGTTCATCGGCCTCACGGGCGGGCCGTAGGCGTACTGATCGGGGAAGCCGTAGCGGTAGCCGCTGCGACCGAACTTCGCGACCAGCTCGTTGGCGCTCTCGCCGAGCTGAGTGTGGCTGGCGATGAGCACGTTACCAGCCTCGCGGACGCAGCTTGCCGCCACGGCGGGTGCGGCCGAGCGCAGGTGAAGGCTCGTACATGAAGCCTGGCTTCTTCTTACCGGCGGCAAGCGCGCCGATCGTCGTCATGCCGAGCATCGCTGCAGCACCGAGAACGATAGGGGCAATCCGCGTCTTCGTGGCTGCGAGCGGAACGACGTAGGGGATCGTCGCGACGTCGAGCTGCGTCTGCACCGGTACGTTGCCGCGCTCGCTGAACGCTGCCAGCAGCGACGGGAAGTTGTCGGCGACGTCGTTGAGGTAGTCGGCGATCTCCGTCGAGAACTTCGCGAACACGTCAGTGCGCGTCGGTGAGACGAACGCGAGCGAGATGCCCGGGTTCGGGAACTTCTTGAGCATGCCCGCGAGCGTGAGTGCGAGGACGGTGAACTGCATCGTCGACGGACCGGCAACGCCGTCGTAGCCGCTCTGTGCACCGATCGGGCGCGAGAGGTTACTCGGTACGGTGAACAGCTGCTCGGACGTTGAGCCGTCGCCCGTAGGCATCTGACCCTTCATCTGGCGACCAGCGAGGTTGTTGGTCGGGATCAGGTCAATGATCCGATCGGCTGCCTGCTGCATCGCACGGATGGGCGCACGGCCCGCTTCGCCGACCTTGTTGAGCGTGCACTGTGGCCGGTTGGCTTTGTCCTTGGTGCAGTAGACGATGTTGTCGTCCGACTTGAACGTCGCGCTCGTGGGGCCTGCCTGGAACGCGGCGAAGTCGCTGGTAGCGGCGCCGAAGTGTCCACCGAAACCGCTACGGCTACGCGAACGATCCTGGGCCACCTGGATGAGCGTGAGCAGCGAGGGTGCACCCTGCGACTGCCCGAATCCGTTGCTGTAGGAGCTGACGAGCATGTGGGTTTTGCCTCTCGCAGAGCCTACCACAGACCCGATCCCGTGCGCGATCGACTACCGGGTGCGGCGGTAGTGCCGATACGCGACGACGCCACCGACGGCGAGACCGCCAACGGCTACGATTCCGAGCGTCCAGCGCGCCCACAGCGGAAGCCGCACTGCGCACAGCTCGTCGATGCCGGGGAGCTTGGCGTTCGGTGTCCCGTGCACGGTCTTGCACAGCGCCTTCGCGTTTGCACACGACGGGCTCGACTTGTCCGTACGACACGACGTGATTGCCTGCTGCACGACTGATTCGATCTCGGCGGGCGGTGCAGGCTCCGTAGCAGCGACGAGCGAGTGCTGTAGCTGCGTGATGATCGTGTCGGCACCGGCTGCAACTGCATTGCGCGAAGCACTCGGCAACGCGACACGGAGCTTGCCCCCGACGATTTTCACGGCAGCGACTGTTGCGTCGCCGATGAAGCCGTCGATCGTGAGCCCGGCGCCGTGCTGGTTCAGTACCTGCTGGAGCTGCTGAAACAGCGCGTGGTTGTTCGCGCCAACGCCGTAACAGATCGACGCATTACAGTTGAAGTCGACGCCGAGGACGTGCGCCATCGCCTACCGACGGCGGCGACGCCGTGCAAGTGCAGGTTTGGGTGACGGCTCGTGCAAGAGTGCGTAGCCGATACCACCGACGGCGAGCAGGCCGACGGCGCCACCCGTGATCCAGATCCAGAGCGGGACTTTCTCCTTCGTGGCGATCGGCGCGAACGCCGCAGCGCCAGGGACAAATGCACCAGGGCCAGCGCCGGGCATGTTCGGGATCTGTCCGGCAGCAGCAGCGGCCTGAGGCAGCGGCTGGGCAGTCGGCTTGGTGATGATCGCACCTTGCGGCGTGATGACGCTCGTCGGGGGCGGTGCCGGGGAACTGGTCGGCTGCGACGTCACGACCGGAGTCCTCGGAGCACTGACGCCGCCGAGGAAACTCTGCAGGCCGAGGTTCAAGATCTGCGCGTTCGCCGCGACCTCTTCCTTCGTCGAGCCGGGATTCGCGAGGAGCGCCATCGCAGCGGCGGCACGCGCGGCGTTGACCGTTGCGTTACCGATGAACCCGTCGACGGCGATCTGGCCACCGCTGTACACGGTGAGACCCATGCGCTCGTACTGGTTCAACGTCTGCTGCAGCTGTTGGAATAGTGCGTGGTTCGCGGTACCGACGCCGTAGCAGATGCTGCTGTTGCAGTTGAAGTCGGTGCCCTTCCTGAGCACCTGACCTGGCGAGACCGCACCGAAGCCGCCACCGTAACCGAAAGTCTCGACGCCGTTGATCGTGGTGAACAGCATGGACTAGCTCCGTGCCTTGCGACGATAGACGACGTAGCCGATACCACCGACAGCGGTCGCGACGGCGAGACCACCTGCGATCCACCACAGCGTCTTCGACTTGATCTGGGGGAGCTTCGCTGCGAACGGAGACGCGCCAGGGAGCTGCGCGGTGATGGCTGCAGCGGCGGCGGCGCTCGTCGGTTGGAACGCGACGGCGGTACCGGGTGTCCTCAGCGGCGACTGCTGATTCAGTGCCATCGCCATCGTCTCTTGCGTCTTCGCGAGGTTCACGAGGATGTCCGAGATCAGCTGGGCGCTTGCGGCAACAGCTTCCTTCGTCGCGTACGGCGAAGTATCGAAACCGAGCTTCTTGAGCATGCTGAGCGCGGAGACTGTCGCGGGGCCGATGAAGCCGTCGACGGTGAGCTGCGAAAACCCGCCGAGCCCTGAGAGCACGTTGAGGTTCTGCTGCAGCTTCTTGAACAGCGCATCGTTCGCGGCACCGATCGCGTAGCAGATCCCGGTGTTGCAGTTGAAGTCCTTGCCCTGAGTCAGCCCGGCGGCTCCGAAGCCGTAGCCGAAGCCGTTACCGCCACTGTGCTGCTGGATAAGCATGGAATCTCCTGTCCAAACATGTATCACGCAGGGTCAGGGCCGAGCAACGATCGCGGACGCGATCGACCCCGGCAACCGACTGGGAAGCCCTGGAAACCTCGATCACGTCGGCAATCTGCAGTAGGATGAACGCCAACGTCCGTGACCGCCCTCAACGCCAACAACGCTCGCACCGTGGTCGTGTTGTTCACGGTCCCTGGATGCGACGCGTGCGCCGAGTACAAGCCGCGCTTTCAACGGATCGCGCAGCAGTATCAGCACGCCGTGCCGATCTACGTGCTCAACGCGAATGACACACGACCGGACGTTGCTGATCTTGCGAGTCGTCTCAACGTTGCGAACGTACCGGCGACGTTCGTGCTGCGTCGACCGACCGGCGTGATTCGTGTTGAAGGTTCAATCCCCGATGACCAGATTGCGTGGCTGCTTGGTGTTGCCGCGCGCGAAGCTACGACCCCCTACTAGGAAAGAAGATCCCCGTCATGATGTACGCAAACCTTCGCGATGCGAGCGGCAACGTTGTCGGATCGGTCGCAGTCGATCCCACGAAGGCGGGTGGCCTCGGCGGCGCGCTCAACGATGCCATGCAGCGGCTGCAGCAGCAGGGTCACAACCTGCCAGCTCCGGCGCGGCCACCGCAGCCCAGCTTCCTGCCGCCGGGCGCGAACCAGTCGCAGCCGTACTCGCAGTCGCGTCCATTCGTCTGCGAGCTGCGCTACCAGACGCGTGCCGCGAACGGTCAGATCGTGTGGGCAGCGCAGACG
>Ga0163155_10000378_pt1 | contig 54131 bp, 42 predicted proteins | sample OliLakLV19SP4G1_FD_148611 | JGI IMG/M metagenome (GOLD analysis project Ga0163155, IMG submission 148611) | Freshwater microbial mat bacterial communities from Lake Vanda, McMurdo Dry Valleys, Antarctica - Oligotrophic Lake LV.19.SP4.G1 | ecosystem: Environmental > Aquatic > Freshwater > Lake >... | reverse complement strand
TTGATTTTAAACTTCTTGAATTTTTTACAAAAATCTACTGAATCTACAATGTGCGGGTTATACCAATGTTGAAGTAGTAATTTTCGATTTAGTTTAATGAATTCAAAAATTTGGTTTATCGATTCCCCCTCAATTTCTCCAAAATTTCCGATAATTCTTGGACTAGCTTCAACCGTAATAATGAAATAGCCATTTCGATAATCACGTTTTTTACTATAAGATCTTTGGATAAATAATTTTGGTTGACTTTTGAAGTATCCTGAACTAAGGCATGGACTAATATGAACGTTTAACCCAGTCGATTCCGGGGAAAGTGGGGTAAGCCAAAATCCAATTTCTTCATCTTTAAGTTCCTTCTGCAGAAGCTTGCGCAATTCCTTATCGTTCAATTTTCTTTGTGCACGCATAAGTTTTTACCCTTGTCAACCTACTTTTTCCAGTGCTTCATGTATTTCTTGAAGTTTGGAAGCTCGCTGTTTACTTTTTTAATATCGAACTTCTTGGGATTGTATCGGCCAACCCAGGTGTATGTGTCCTGAAATGCTGGGTGTGTTTTGTCTTTGAGAATTCCAAGCAAGTTGTAAAAGCCCGGTATGCCACCACAATCTTCAGGTGGACAATTTTGTTCGCCTTCAAGGCAAAATGGTAACTGCTGATCTGAAATAGTGGTCAATTTTTCAACCTTGATTGTATGGTACCAACTGTCACCGAAGTCATAGGTATATCTAAACTGTAATCCTTCCTTGATAAGTAGGGTATCTAGCGTAACTTGATTTGCATCAGCCACATCTTCCGATCCATCCATCTCTTTATCCTCGAACCCAATTCTATAATTGCCAAAAATGAACTCGAATAAATGTGAATTCTTCCAGCCCATCCCGATCTGAATGATATGATGAAGATCAAAAAATGTAACTGAATCCGGAACGAGCAACCGTCTCCAAATAATTGGCTCAGTTTTGTCGAGTGTAATATGAATCTGAATTACCGTGTTCATCGAGAGCAAAATAGGCAAAAAAACGACCAGATAATGGATTAGAGGGTGAATTATTCCCTTACTTTATTAATCAAGTTTAGATAGATAATGAAAATCGCCCAATGTCACCTTGAATTAAACAGTATCGAAAACTAAAAGTTGCGTTCTAATGTCGCGCAGCAAAATAGAGCAAGCCATTTTTTGCAACCCAATTGTTTTTGCTTGTTCCATAACCTATGGATTGTTGTGGTGCAAGATTGTTTTCCAGTACTGCTGCAAGCAGCAACGACCTTAATAAAAGCGGCTGGATAATTCGCGACCATTATATTTTAAAGTGGTAAGCACTCCAGTTCTATATCTTGGTGGTAAATAGCATACAAGCCCGTCCTATCTTCGATTTCTGCCAGGCAGTGGAGGAAGCTGCAGTCATCTTTCATGAAGAATCGCTCCTTGATCAGCGCAAACTGCTGCGTCTTCTTTAGCCTCACCACAGTCTCCTTCGGGTAAACATCTTCAAATTTGATCATCAATCGAATTTACTAAATTTCATCGCAAGTCTGAATTAAAATTAATGTCATCCGTCTGCTGTTTGAAATTAATTCTGTCAACTTGATCCTGTATTGGTTAAAACCCGAAATAATGACGACTGATTACAAACTTCTCCTTGATGATATCAGAACAGTAAATATGGATTAGCCGAAAATGAGTAATAGTGACTTTATCATTGTGCGAAATTTTGCAGATTTTAAATAAGTGATTTTTGAAAATGGGCCACCTGAGTACATTAGTTTGACAACGACCTGGGTCTCGATTTTAATAACGGCATAGCTCGGGACGGCTACGCTGCTGCTAAATGGTTAGTGTACGAGTCAGGATTGAATTTAGCTGATTTAAAATTTGGCGTGCATTCGACTAACCCCGTGGCATCAATCCAAATTCAGAGTCTTCTCGACAATTACATAAAATTCCTAAAAACGGAAGGGAACTCAACTGGAAAATAAAAAAATAGATTTTTTGCCATCAAAGCAACTCGCAACCCACGCTGACACCAGCCGAAATTGATTTCGATATATTTTTATCCAAAAACAGATTTATAGGCCTTGTTCCTGACATTCCCAACCCGTCATGTTTTGACGTAGTATCCCCCGAACTTGCTGCAAATTTTTTAATCATGGATTTACTAAATAAATTCGGTGGCTTGGAGGCTACCATTGACGAAAGTCATATCCAAGCAAAGCCGTTTCTTGATTCATTCAGGTCGCATGAAATCCCCTGGAGAGTTACCCTGAAAGAATTGGAAGACATAGAGGATAAGACGGAGTTTATCCGGACTCACTTTTTGAATATGGGTTGCCCGCTAAAGCCGACAAACAGAATAATGGCTTTTCCATTACACATAGTTCATGCACTGGCACATTTAAAAGACGAAAAATGTGCCAAAAGGCTATACGAATTCTTAGCCGAAAAAGGGTCATCATTTTTTAACGGTTCTGAACCAGATATTCTCAATCTGCCACCACATGATGCACCATACAATATCTTGGGCGATCTGCTTATGTGTTACTTTATGGATAGATGTAAAGATCAACCGATCGAACCTCATTTCATTTATGACTATTTTTCACTTTCCCTAGTTTTTGGAGGTTCACCAAATTTGAAGATACGCTCCTTCAAACGCCTGAAAAAAGAGCATGATACTATGATGAAGAACTTGAATATCGAATCCATGGATGACTTTTTGATTGCCGACTCTCGGTTACTGCCGCCAGAAGCAAATGGTTTCTTCTTTCAACAGATTATTAACAAAGAGCTATTAATAAAAGAAGCAGATGAGATGGAGCATTGCATTGTGCACTACGCGGAGGAAATCAAAGATGGATCTTCCATTGTTTATAGTATTTCTGGAAAGGAACGAGCTACTGCAGAGATCGTAGACGAGGGTACCCGATTGAATCAGGTCTTCTCCTTTGATAACACGAAAGTTTCCATAGAGCTTACAAATTTCTTGAAAGACCAATTGATACGTACCAACGAAAAATAAGCTTCCGACACAATCCACACAGCACTGAAAATCGTAACCATTTTCACGGCACATATTGCGGTGAAGAACTTAATTATTGAAAGTCTTTCTATAAAAGTTGATTACTACATATACTCCCGAGAGAATGATGGTAACATCCAGCTCGGTGTACAGTTTCTTACCAGTAATAGTCAGATAAAGGGTCGGGGTAGTTGTGGCTGAAGATTTTTTTGAGAAAAAACCCAGTAGTTCCTGTAGATTGATTTTAGCAAAGTCAAAATCATTTTCATTGTAGACACGCATCATGGTAACACGAGCGCAAGAATCGGGCAGCTCAACTTTATATTCCTTGCATTTGCTGCGGCTTTCTCCGACCATCTTTTGAAAATCGGCAATTCGTGGCTGCTTTCCATGCCATGTCGAATTCATTTCTGCGGTGATGTGGTCAACCATACTTTCGACCGACCACTCCATGTAGCGCATCTCATTTAATTGTTCCAATGCCTCCTGTGTAAACTGGTCGAAGCGTTTGGGGCCAAGCACTTGTGTCAAAAATTCAGCGGCTTGTTGCGAAGATAGAAGGTTAGGTGTGGTTGTATTCATAAAGTTATTGTTTACCATTGTTTAAAGAAAATTTGATTTTTGTTCCCTTTGAAGAAGTGATCGTCTTTATTGTAGCCGTTCTGCTGTAATACCAACTCAAGGCGCACCTTTTCTTGATCGCGCAAGGCGGCAGCCGTTTCATAATTGCCCTGTTCGATGGCCGTATGCTTTCTTTGAATTAATTCGAGCAGTGCGGTAGGCACAGCCGTCCCCAGAAGCATTTCGTATTCAGTTTGTGAGTTTAAAGTAATAACGTCATATTCAATTGAGGCCATCTCAAACATGAATGTATAGGCTTTCCGGATTTTATTGATGCGGTAGGGTTTAGCCGTGGCGGTGGCAATACCATATAGACCGTAAAGCCTATTAAGTTTTTTTATGAGTTCTTCAATCTCCATCGTCAATTTTTACACAAAGATGAGGTAACACCCACGCCAAAGTGTGACGTACCTTAATTATAAATTTCGGTAATAATTGATACCACTGTTTACGAAGTTAATTGTAATTTAATTTTGAGAAAGATGGAATATCGGTTTTTGGATTTGCCCCAGATTTTATCATTTTTGTCAAGAGGCGTTTTGAGCCCGTACAGATAATTTAGACGTTATGGGTTATACTTATTGGGATAATTTTATTTCAAATTGGCAAAATCAACAGTCGGCTAGTTCAAATCCGCTACCATCTATTCTGGCCTCTACGTCAATTTCTGGATGGACTTTTCCCCGCGGGCTGTTAAATAGTTCAGCTCCCCTCGATTTTTCGACAGATTATCTGCCTGAACCATGGTGGGGTAATGATGGAAATAGTCCTCTGGAGTCTGTTGTTGTTAATTATAACCCTGGAAAAGGTGCTGTTCATCAGCATTTTTCTCAAATTACAAATTCACTCAATTACTCAAAATTTGTTTCACATCAAGTCAGCAATTTTCATGTTCCATTTAAAACAACCAACGCATGGCATAAAAGTAGACGTGCAACAAGGATTTTCGATACTTTAAATAGATTGGGAATCCTTGGTAATCAAAATACACTCGATAATCACTTAAGTATCGAGTTAATACCTTGGCATACTGCGAATACCAAGAGCATTAGACCATACATACAGTCTAATCTATTATCAGTTTACAAGAACTCTCTGATTTTTGCTGCCAATGAATCCAAAAGGATTATGAACAAAAAACTGAAATCAAAAGTTTTAGTACGAATGAGTGGTAGTAAGGTCACTGCACTACTAAATTCATTTAATAAAATTAATATTTCGTCTAAAATAACTGCCCAGGGAAAGTGCACTTCTGGAACAGGAGCTTATTTGAGATTTGGGTTCAGTCAAATCCCCGGTGTTGAGTTTATCGCAGTATGGGGAGGAAAAACGCACAATGATTTCCCTTCGAATAATGATATGGATGAAATTTTTAAATTAATTTAGACGACATATCTTGGCGTATGTCTATGCCACCTTGCTGAAAAATTAACAGCATGGAAGCAAAACATTTCGATCGGTTCGAGTTACTCTTACAAATGGCGATGTACTTTCGGCAACAGTGGTCAGCGCAGGGTGCCAGATCTTTTAGCATACTTAATAATGAACGCAAATGCCTGGCGCAACTTTATAAGCTCATATTAGCTGGCAATGAGGTAGATGCTGAAATTGAAAAATATGATTCTGAGTTTATTTCTTATAAAGCTTTAGCTGAGGCTGCGCTTAGTTATCCTTATCTCCACAACCTTTCATCCTGCCAGCAAGAACTTTGGAGGCTCTATATTCATTATGAAAAAGCAAGCAATGAGCATCTGCTTTCTTTTATTGATTTGAACGATCGGAAGAAAATAGTTTTATCGTTACTCATTAGAAGTAAATTTAATCATACTGATTTGGTCACAGCAAGGTCAACTATCGAGCATGCCATTTTGCATCATCTGTATCTACCTATTATCGCTTTTGAAAGCAGTGCTATGTGCCCTAATAAAGATATGCCCCCTTTTTAAAGTCCCTTCAAATGTTGATAGATCCTAACCATCGCCAGTGTATCCATTTTGCAATAGGCTAACAATTGCGCTCTCTGTTTTTCAGCAATTTTTTTTTCCTGCCACTTCAGTTGCGCGTAAATCATGCTGGCTGTTCCACCCTCTTGAATATCAAGCGAATAGTATCGCAGCTCCGGAATAAGCAACGGAAGCACGACTTTAATGGAGTATCTGCCTTTGAATTTCAGGATGATAATACCAACGCTTTTGAAAGGGGACCATTAAATCAACTACACGACTATTAATGGAAAGCAACGCTTTTTTGTATTCGGGGTAATCTAAAGCAAGTTCTTTGATTCGTGAATTTTCATAAGCCATATTGTAGCACAAAATACTTCCGGTGCTTCCAAGGCTTTGAATCATCTATTTGATAAGTGCCAACCGTGGGTCAGTCATCTTATTACAGTACGAATCAAATGGAACTCCTATTGAATCTTCATTCACTAAAGCAGACAATTAAAGACCAAATGTTTGCGATATATCCGATTATTTCTTTGACGATGCACCTATAAATTAGACTATTCTATTTTGTTCAACAATTTTTAGAAAAAGAATAAAATCCCATTGAAAACTTGCAATCTATTTAGCATATTGCTTTGTACGAAATAGCCGATCGAAAGTCTGGAAGCAAGTGACTAGTCACAATTGGTACTAACAGTTTAAACTATAAAAGAAGAAGTGGAGAAAGTTCAGAACCATAGCGGTGCCGGTATTTCAATAGAGCTTATTATTTCAAATATTAAAAGCACCCGTGATCTGTTAGTTAAAAACCTCCTAAATGATCAAGGTATTCCTGCCTTTTTGGAGAATTACTTTGAGACCTTTGTTATTTCACCTGTAAAGAAAGAATTTTTAAGGCGAGACTTGAAAGAGCTCCAGAATTCAAATCTTGACCTTGTTCATTACGCTGCCTTGATTCGCCAAATGAAAGATGAATCTAATTACACACCTGACCCGGCAAACTGCTTGTTTAGTGAGGAGTGTATTAAAATTTTTAGGAAGTACGGCTTTTAATAGATTGGCGAGCTGCTACTTTTTCCATGAATAAGAATAGGAATAGAAATAGGAATTCGAAATTAGTCTCATGGTGGTATTTTGGGTTCAAGACTAGCGCAATGACATCAGATAGCTTAATTTTATGAAAGGTTTATTTATCTCATTCATTTTTTTTATTGCAAATAGCACAACTGGGTTTGCTGATATAACTATCTGTTCATGGAACTTAAAAGATTTTGGAAGATCTAAAGATGATGCTGCAATTAGGTTCATTGCAAGCACGATTAAACAATACGATATTATAGCTATTCAGGAGGTAGTGGCAATGGATCCGGGTGGTGCACAGGCTGTGGCAAGGTTGAGTGATCAACTAAACCGTATGGGCGCAAAATGGGATTATGTAATTAGCGATCCTACAACGGGAGCCAACAGCCATAAGCGAGAAAGGTACGCTTTCATCTGGAAGACCGGTACGGTACAACGTATTGGTGATCCGTGGTTAGAACAGAAATTTCAAGCGGAAATAGACCGAGAACCCTTTTTTATTACTGTTAGAGCGGAAAGCAGGGCTCTAACAATTGGTAATTTCCATGCCATTACTAAATCGATGCGACCGGAAACTGAGATTAAATATTTTAAATATTTTCCAGAGCAGTACCCTGATAAGAATATTATTTTTTGTGGCGATTTCAACTTGCCACAATCGCATACAGTTTTTGTTCCTTTAAAGAAGTTGAACTACAAGCCTATTTTGAAAGGGCAAAAGACCTCTTTAAAACAAGAATGTATTGCTGATGATTGCCTAGCTTCAGAATTCGATAATATGTTTTACAACTCATCTAAGATTAAATTTATCAGTTCTGAAGTAATTCACTTTTACAGAGAATTCACTGATTTAAAAAAAGCACGAAAGATTTCAGACCATGCTCCAATCGTATTCCGATTTACTTTTTCGAATTGAGGAAACATTAATTGCAAGTATTGGGCACTATTGGATAGGTCAGGCTGTGGGGATATTTCGCAATACGTGCCTACTTCCCTCCGTGAAAGTATGACCAGTAAGGGTTATTTCATAATAGTTTTTTAGTATTCATATATATTTTGCGAAGGCAATGCATGCGATGGTCAAATTATCATGAAATGAATTTCTAATTGTCCCGAAAAGTTGTTGTCATGAATAACCAAATTAGATTGATCAAACGGCACGGAATCCCCAGATTGTGTATGAAACTAATGGCTAGGCAGACTTACCAATTTCGAGCACTAACTTCCTTTTCGATGACAAGAAAGCTAGTTTATGCCCTTCTATTTTTGAATTGTTGTAGTGTTCTCATCGTAGCAGGGCAGGGTGAATCGGTGAACGAAACATACTCATCCATCCATCAAAAAAAGAACGCGCTGAACAAAGAAAGGCTCCAATTGTCCAGAAATGGTAATTCGATTTCCATATGGGGATTCAATTTCAATAAACTACCAAGGAGTTTACGGCAATTCAAGTTGACTGATGGCGGACAAAAAATAGCAAAAAGCCAAATTCAAGAATATGCAGCAAGATCTTTGGATAGTATATTCAACATGATCCAAGACACATCTTTTCGTTTTGACAGAAAAATTACCAGACAGGAATTTGAAAGGCAGAAGCAAAGCTTTTTGGCCGGGGGTCCGGGAGGAGATTATATTAAAAATCAATGGATTAAATTGGGTGAGTTCTCCGCTAACGAGCAGAATGGATTTAATAATTCTATACAGAGCAAAGGACGCTTTCGGAAACACCAATCATTTTTTCTACAGCCTTTGCCAGGCGGATATGCGGCCAAACTTCCTGAACTAGAAAATACGCTTTGTGTTCCTATCGATCTGGAATTAATAAGACTGAGGAAAACAGAAGGTTATGGTATAAAAAATCTTAAGTATCAGCGCCAACCAAGAGTCACCCAAGAGATCGTTAACAAGAATTTTGATCTATTCTTCGAGGCCAATGATACGCAGCCATATCAAAAGGGACTCAAGGCGGTTACTGACTATCTGAATGAGAATAGTTACTTTATTGTGCGAGCTGAAGTAGGGGGTGGCTATTCAATAGAAGGGCAGGCTCAACGCAATGAAGAACTTAAGCAAGCGCGCGCTCGTGTTTTGACCAACGTATTAAAAAGCTACAGCCGGGCTAAGATGAACAAAGAAATAGTTTCCTTTCAAAATCCTTTTGAGTTCTTCCGTCAACAGATTAAAAATACCAGCTATGAATGGATGGATAGCCTGAGTGATAAAAAAATTAGGGATTTTATAAATACCAATACTGTGCTGAAAACTGAACTTGAACCATACCTTAAAGTTCAGAGGCATGCAGTGCTAAAGCTAGCTATGGTCAAACCAATTACTAGAGATGAAAGAATTTCAGATATCATTGTGCGTTTGAACAAGCTGACCAGCAATTACTTTAAGAGTAAAATGCAAGAAGAAAGTGAGGGGAAAATTGTGGGGATGCTTGAGGCGTTGCTTGACTACTACAAGGAAGACATGGTGACTTTCACTGAATTGGATTCTATGATATCAAATACTAACGGAAGCCAGATAAACAGTGCATTACTTGGGTACTATCTGCTAAGCCGATATCAAAAAATGGTAAAAGCAGCTGATGGGCAGAAAGCTTGGGAAACAGAATGGAATAATTATAAATATAATTTTTGGATATCGAAGGGTAACAGAGCATTGATAGATTTAAGTCTGACAGAATCGCTACGACCTCATTGGGCAAAATTAATGAAAATGCTGGCGGATTATCAGTCGTACTCCTTTGCATTTATAAACAATGGGCTGATGGAGGCAAATTCGCTGTGCGATATTTATTATCCCAATAATAGCCGGTACTGGCTGTTGGCAATCAATGATTATTCTTTTCTCTATCTTAAAATAAAGAATGAAAAGACCCAGGTTAGCTGTCTTACCCTGCCTTCAACAATTTACGCTCGCTCAGATACTCCTATTGATATGAAAAAATTTGTAGCCGTACAGGACCTTGCTCCTCCGGTGCTGATCTATCGAAAGTTTGGTACACGATTATATCGGTCATTGAGTTATGACGCTTTACCAAAGAACCCGATGTATTTAAAAATGAAGAAGTATTTACTTCAAAAGAATAAGCTAAATCAATGGTTTGTGAAACCTATCAGCAATGAAATGCCTATCTTCCAGCTGGCTCTCTTTTTTGAAACACAACTTATTAGATGGAACCCGGAAGAGAACTATTTCTATGATAAGGAAATACGACTTGAGGAAATGAATTCAATGGTTGGCAGGCTTAAAAAAAATTCATCCCGCCTCTGTCCCGACTACATTGTTGATCTCTATTTAGAATATCATCTCAAAGCCCTTCATTACCTAGATGCTTATGCTGTCCCTGGTAATGCTTTACATACCCGGATCGCAGACGAATCAATCCAGTACATCTCCAATTATTATACTCGGCATGCTAAATTGCTGCCATCCGAATTTGTTCTTTATCTTGTTAGGCAACTTAATACTTTTAACTGGCTTCCTGGAAATAAGCCGGGCGCTTGGTATAGTTATAACCTGTTAAAAGCGGTTGCCACTACCCGTATTCTAAGTACTAAGGAGTTCGAATTGTTACTAGTTCTGATAAAGATGTATGATCCCACAATCGAGCAAAATTACGGGCAGCTAATTGCAATAGAGCAGTTAAAGGGGGCGTTGAACAAGTAGGTTGTCATATTAGAACCCCATGTGATGAATGCCACTTTCCTCCACTTTCCCCGAAAATTTAGCCTTCAATGAATCGGAAGCAAAAGAAAGATGCTTTCGATGAAATAGAACTGTTGGGTTTTCCATTGAGTGATCCTTTTGAGCTGCTGGCAACATCCGATTATGGCAATACAATGGCCAAAGAGCTTATTAACAAACGTGGTAAAAGAGATACGTTGAGTATGGTGAAGGTTTATACCTTTTTACTAAATGGTATTCAATGAAAACAGCTCGATGGTACCCAGTGACAATAATTCCTTTCGCGTCACTAGGTTAAGTTTAGAGATTGCTTGGATAATTTCCGATTCCGAAACCCACGGTAAGGATATTTTCGCAAAATACCCAGTGCCAAAACTTATGTTGGTTAAATTAATTTGAAAAGATTTTTGTGCCGCTTATGCCTATTTTGTAATTGCCTTTAAAAATTTAATTACTACTTGTCCATAACGGCCGAACATCATGTATCTTTTGAACTTTGGTCAACCAGGCCAGTTTGTTTGGTGGAAGGTTGTTTAGTTTCAAAAACCGAATTCCACTTCTGGTTAGACAACTCAAAGCTTTCTTTGTTCACATCTCGATAACGCATATACGATGAGAGAGACTTATGGCCGCTTCGTTTCATCGAAACCATTGGTTCAATGTTCAGGAGTCCGTCAATAGTAGCAGAAGTTTTTCGCATCAGTTTTGTTGACACAAGATCTTTTAATTCGGTTATTTTTTTGCCGGTGATTTGGCCATACGCATTGTAGGTTGGTATAATTTTTGGAACGTTCCAATTTAATAGCCGTCCAATGGTCTTAAGGTTCTGGTTCATGCGGAAGTTTGATGGAACGAGAGGGAATTTTTCATATTTAGAAATAATATTTTTTGCCAAATCATTAAGTGGTACATCCGTGTGCTGGTTTCCGGTTTTTGCTTCAAAGAAAGTGAGTGTTCCAAGCCCAGCGCCATATTTTCTAAGCATCGCGGCAAGCGAAACCAAGTCGCCATAGCGTAAGCCACCCATTGCTACCCCAAAAACAAAAAGATCTCTTGTCCGTTCCAACTCACTGCGAGATGACAGATTCAGGGCTATAAAGAATTTAAACTGTTCAACAGTGAGGCCAATGGGATCAGCAAAGCGTGCTTTCACTCTGAAGTTCTGATAGCTATTTGGAATATGCAAAAGCCCGTCCTCATCGTTTGCCTTTAGCCAATTCAAAAAAATTCTCAAATTCTTAAATTGCTTGAATATTGTAGAGCCCGCAAGGTTCTGCTTTTCAAGATAGGCAAGGAATGCATTCAGGAATTCTTTTTTTAAATCACCAAGAAGAACCTTCTTCCCGCTTGTAAAATCTAGGAAGTGCTGATTGGTGCTACGATACGAATTTATGCCCCTCCCAATCTTTGATTCTTTATGAGTTATAAATTCTTGGAATAAATGTTGAACTGTTTTTATTTTTTCAATAGCATCGTTTTGTTTGTTTCTGGCTGCCAAACGACTTTGTACTGTGCCGGCATCAAAACTTTCTTCTTTTATCTCTTGCTCAGCTATTATTTTTTGAAGTTTAGATTGTAGATCAAATAATATGGTGTTCCCGTTGTCGCAAACAAGGCGGCTTTCCTGATCGTAAGTGGGATTGGGAATCAATTTGAATATCTTGTTCTTCACATCAAAGACAAGTTCGCTGGATGCGGGATCAATCTTGATTTTTGTATTAACTCGAAAACGTGAACCCATGTGCGCGTATTCTACCAACACTGGAAATTTTCCTTTCGAATCTTAATAATCCTTTTTTAAAAAAACATTGATCTTGGCCATAATTAGTACAGTAATTAGTACTATTTTTAGTTTTGTTAAGGCTAATTTATGGAGGAAATACACTTATTAACAAACAAAAAGCCTGAAATAAAATCAATTTGGGCATCGAAGCTCAACGAGCATCATCGAACACAGAATTTCGAATCCGCTCGGAACCTCTGAAAAGCCCTGAGTAAAAAGCTCAGGGCTTTTTTTGCTATATCGATTCTTCAAAAATTTGTAAGTTTGAATTGACTAAAGAAAAGCGGGAGTAGCTCAGTTGGTAGAGCGACAGCTTCCCAAGCTGTAGGTCGCGAGTTCGAGCCTCGTTTCCCGCTCTGAAAATCAGTGAGTTATATATTGCTCATGAATTCTCACTCTTACATTTGCACACCATTAACTCCAGAACCGATTTTATTTATGGGTCAATAAACTTCTGCTATGTATCCTCCCACGATTTGCAAGAGCCGTTGCGTAAATCCGTGCATTTGGAGACCTATAGCTCATCCATTCTTTTAAGAGTAATTATTCTTATCAAAATCAAGAATTACTAGAAAGATTTTTAGCTGGGTGTTTACTCCAGTTATAGCCAATCTGATTGTCTTCGGTAGATCGAAAAGAAATAGTTACTGCATGGTTTTTTCTATCATTGACAAGTGATACAGAGTTCTCATTTTGTTCAACTCCATCTACTACATAGGCTGTTCTATCTGCGCGCTGCAATTCAACTGTGTAAACGGTTTCATGGAATCGGTAGGTGACGCTAAATGAGTTCCAATCTTCCGGAACACATGGTTCAAATCGAAGTGTATCGCCTTCCCGCTTTAAGCCTAAAAATGATTCTAGAATAAGCTGGTACATCCAGCCGGCCGAACCAGTATACCATGTCCAACCGCCACGACCGGTATGAGGCATAACGGCATAGACATCGGCCGCCATTACATAAGGCTCCGTTTTATAAACTGCAACTGCTTCAGGCGTTGTGGCGTGATGTATTGGATTAATCATTTTTATTAATTCAGCAGTCTTTTTATGATCACCGAGTTTCGCGAAGGCCATGACCATCCAGATTGCAGCATGGCTGTATTGGCCACCATTCTCGCGCACACCCGGTACATAACCTTTTATATATCCAGGATCTAAATCAGAAGTATTGAATGGAGGTTCTAATAATTGTATAATTCCCTTCTCGCGATTAATAAGAAACCGGTTTGCTGCGTCCATCGCAGATAATGCACGGTCTTCTTCAGCACAGTCTGATAATATGGACCAGCTTTGTGAGATTGCATCAATTTTACATTCTTCATTTTTACTTGAACCCAGAGGGGTTCCATCATCAAAGAAAGCGCGGAGGTACCATTCGCCATCCCATGCATGCGTGCTGATATTTTCTTTCAGTTGCAATGCTTGCTTTTCGCATTGGGTTACAAAATCAAAATCACCGCGAAGTTCGGCTACTTTGCTAAAGCGAATAAGAACATCGTAAAGAAAGAAAGCAAGCCACACACTTTCTCCTTTTTTTTCAATGCCTACCATGTTCATACCATCGTTCCAATCTCCTGAACCCATGAGGGGTAAACCATGGATGCCAAACTGAAGACTATGAACTATTGATTGTTTACAATGATCATATACACTTGCCTGAGTGCCGGAATCAACAGGTAAATCGAAGTACGATTCTTCGCCTACGTTCAGCTTTCTTCCGACAATGTAGGGAACAATCTCCTTGAGTATTTCATGATCTCCGGTACTTGCAACATAAACGCTGGTAACGTATGGCAGCCAGAGGTAGTCATCAGAACACATCGTGCGCACACCTCGCCCTGTAGGTGGATGCCACCAATGTTGTACGTCACCTTCTTTGAATTGTCTTGATGCACAAAGCAATATTTGCTGATGAGTTAAATTTGGGTGTGCATGCATAAGCGCCAGTACATCCTGAAGTTGATCGCGGAAGCCAAAGGCACCGCCCGATTGATAAAATCCACTACGACCCCAAAGTCTGCATGAGAGAACCTGATACAGCAACCACCCATTGGCTAAAATATTTATAGACGCATCGGGTGTTTTAACCTGCACCGCACCAAGTGTTGTATCCCAGAATCGCGTTACTTCATTGCGGGATTCAGTAACCCGCTCAAAGCCTCTAAAATGGTTTATTGTTTCGTATACCTCCTGTAGGTTTTTGCCTGCACCAAGTTTGAACGTTATTTTGTGTTCTTGCCAAGGCTCTAAAGTGAACGGCACCATTAGAGCCGCGCATGCATCCATGCCTGCGCCTGACTTTCCGGAAAGTTGTACGTTTTGCATGGCCTCAGGACGTTGAAGGTTTCTATTGCGCCCGATAAACTCTGTGCGATCGGCTGTATAGGTGAAACCGGAAGTATCAACCTGAAAGAAAGTGACATAATCCTGAAAATCGGAACTGAATCGATTTCGTGCAATGATCGCTCGGGTTGAAGTATCCAACTCGGTAGTGATGTGCTTGATCGATTTTGTGTGCAGTTCACCCAGCACCCATTCTACATATCCCGTTACAGTTAACTTCCGAACACGGTTTGTTTGATTTGTAATAGAAATAGTAACAAACTTGATAGGATGTTTAGTATCAACATGTACGGTAACATCTGTGAGAATTTGATTTTCCTCATGCTGAAAATTACTCTGTCCAAATCCATGCCGAGTTATATAGCCGCTATTGCCTACTGCTGGCAAGCCCATGGGCGACCAGAAATGGCCACTCTCTTCATCGCGGATATAAAATGCTTCGCCACAGTTGTCTAGGACGGGATCATTTTTCCAAGGTGTCAGTCTAAACTCATGTGCGTTTTCAAACCAAGTGTAAGAAGACCCGCACTCTGATATAATTGTTCCAAAATTTGGATTCGCCAAAACATTTATCCAAGGCAGTGGGGTACGCTTCTCCTTATAAGTCTTTATTACATATTGTTTTCCATCGGAGGAAAAACCACCACTTCCATTAAAGTATTGCAAATCTTCATGGAGCAAATCTGCCGGGATTTTTTGTGGCGCTGCAGCCGATGGCACGAACTTGGGGATGGATGATTTTAAGGTAACGTTCTGATTCACCTGATCGGCAAGTGACCCTTTGTTATCTGAAATAACTATTTGAGCAACAGTTTGAAAGAGAATGCGATCTTCTGTGGAAACCTGATCAACGGGTCTTACAAAAATCCGACCTTGCTTTTCGGAGGTAACATCCTTTCCGGCTGCAATAAGACCAAGAATTTCATCGTGAAGTACCTGACGATAGCCACCAGGATCTTCATTTAGAATGATCAGGTCAACTGCAAGGCCCTTAATTTGCCAGTAACCTTTTGCTTTAATAAGCTGCTTCACCAACAGAATATTCTTTGCGTCAGATACTATTAGTAGTACAATGGGTAAGTCGCCTGAAATAGAGTAGCTCCACAAGCCTTTTTGTTGTCTCTGATTTTTAAGAATAGTGCCTGGCGATGTCCGCAGGGTTGGGTTAGTATATAATATAGAGCTCGCCATCTTGGCGTAAAGCTCAGCCTCCGCTTGGGTTGCACCAATCTGACGGAGCACCACCTGACTGTGCGTCCATGAAAGTTCAAAAGCACGGTCGCGCAAATGCTTGTCCTGATATTTATCCAACATGTGTTGATTTTGTTGGTGGGCTTCGGCAATGCCATTTACAATATCAATGGTTGCTGATTCGTGGGGTTGCAGTGTTATTTTGTATTGGATGGAGACAATTGGATCGAGCACAGAACCCTGAGAACCCGAGAGTGGTTTCACCTGATTTATAATCGAGGGGTGTTCAAGTGTGTTTCCTCTTCCGATAAATTTGCTTCGGTCTGTTTCGTAGGAGACCTGCTTCGCTTCAATTCCGTTTGCTTTCATCATATGAAACATCCACGGTGGATTTTCTTGCGCAGAACGCGGGCGTCTAGTGCACACAATCGCATCAGAATGGGCAAGAATTTCTGTTTGAATAAATAGATTGCTAAAAGCAGGGTGCGAATGATCTGCTGCAGGCGGTGCCAACACAATTTCAGCATAACTTGTAATGGATATTTCTTTCTTTGTAGAAGAGTGGTTAGTTAGCTCAATGCGTCTTACTTCAACATCATCTTCCGGTGAAACAATAACCTTGGTACATGTTTCAATATCATTATCGCGTCTGCGATATTCCGCTTTTCCTTGTGAAAAAATGGCTTCATAGTGCGAGGGCTTTTTAAGGGTAGGCTGGTGTGCAGTTGACCAAAACTCGTTGTCGGTAAGATCATGAATATAACAAAACATGCCCAGATTATCACACGTAGCATCTTCGCGCCATCGGGTTACCGCAAGATCACGCCAACGGCTATATCCTCCACCGGCATTTGATAGCATAACAAAATAGCGCCCATTAGAAAGTAGTTGTACTTCAGGAAAGGGTGTGTTGGCAGTAGTAATCACTCTGATTTCAGAAGTAACAGCAGCAGGGCTTGCTTCATGATCTGAAGAGCCGGTATAAAATCCAACAGACTTAGGCACTTGTTCTTGCAATAGCAAAAGTGCAGTTTGAAATTCGGTATCCGCCTCAAACCTTTTTTGCATAGGCTGATCTAGCAGCAAGTAGGCGAGTGAAAGCAGACTCATTCCTTGATGATGAGTCATAAAAGTTCTGATAATTGCATACCGTTGGTCTCTTGCCAATCGAATAGGGGTATAGTCTATTGCTTCGTAGAATCCGAACTGCCCCTCGAAACCTTTTTTCTTCATTGCTTCTAAATTTTGATAGGCTCGAAGAGGATTAATCATCAAAGCGAGAATGGTTGCGTAGGGTGCAATAACTAAATCTTGGCCGAGGCCTCGCTTGAACCCTAGACCCGGAACGCCAAAAGCCCGGTATTGGTATGTTAAGTGAGCATCCACGAGATTATAGCACGACTCTGAAATCCCCCATGGAATTCCTTGTTGTTCGCCATATTCTATTTGTCGTTCAACACTGCCAATACACATTTCGTCTAGCAATGTATTTTTATAAGTAGGCATAACCAATCCTGGCATCAGGTACTCAAACATAGATCCACTCCATGATAGCAGAACTGGAGAATTACCTGACCGGGTTAATCTTCTACCTAAGGCAAACCAACTTTCTTGCGGGATTTTTCCTTGCGCGATAGCAACAAACGAAGCGAGTCGTGCCTCTGACGCAAGCAAATCATAATAGCTTGTGTCGCGATGGTGGTTTGATTCATCGTAACCAATGGCAAGAAGACGTTGTGATTTATCGTACAGGAAGTCGTACTCCATTTCCGCCAATGCGACTGCCTGGTGAGCTAGTGCTTTTAGTTCGTCTATTTGTTTTTGGGCAAATTCATTTCCTTCTTCAATTGATTTTTCAAACTGATCGAGCCAGCTAAGTTCAGCAGTCGTATTTTTGGCCTGTCGCAGACTTAAAAGTTCTGGTTTTACTTCAGCATTTTTTACAATGGCTGTTTCCAGAGAATCAAACTCTTTGACAATAATTAGATGATTGAACTTTTCAGGAATTGGTAAATAATTTAGCCATGGAGCTAGCTGCGTCATTTCCTTGAGAATCAAATTGACGTGCTTCTCGAAGATATTAACCCATCGTCCTTCATTTATCGATAATGTTGTGGTTAGCTCCTGATATTGACTTACTATTTTTTCCAAGTGGTCTTTTAATTCAGGTAAATCAAAACTCCACGCATCCATTCCATCATGGAGAGCACAAATTTTCTTTTTGATATCATCCTTACTAGCCGGTATATCTTGAATGGTGAGCCGTAATGTGTCTTGAAGTCCGGAGACAATTTTTTTATCTATTATTTTTTGGTTTGAAATACCTAGAAGACCTTGCCGCAGTGTTAGCACGTGGCCTGCGAAATTGCCGCTATCTACCGTGGAAATATAGCGGGGATTTAATACTTCCAGTGTTTGGGTGTCGTACCAATTATAAAAGTGACCCTGATACCGCTCCATTTTTTGTAAGGTTGAAAACGTATTGCGCGTTCGTTCAATAAGTTGGCTTGTTGTCGTATATCCAAAATCATGTGCTGTAAGATTTGCCAGCAGAGAAAGCCCTATGTTGGTTGGGGAGGTACGATGAGCTATTACAGGGATCGGATATTGTTGAAGGTTGTCTGGCGGAAGCCAATTGTCTTCAGTATCGATAACGGTTTCAAAGAATGACCACGATTTTCTGGCCAATTCGCGCAAATATTTTTTTTGGTTATTGCTAACTCGAGTTTTAATGATTTCAATCGGTCGATCCAGCCGAGCCACTATTGCAGGTGCTAAAATCCACAATAAAAGAAAAGTAGACGCTATGCACAATTGATTTATATAACCTATCGCAAATAGAAAAATCGCAAAACCCGCAGCAAAAATTGAAATAACAATGAGGCTGCCATAGGTATTTAAAATTCCTGCTTTACGATTTTGATTCAATCCTGATGGATTCCATTCCATTAGTCTTTTTTGACTAACGTTGATGCGCCACAAGGTGCGGATGATGGCATCCAAGCTAATTAGTGCCTCATACGGCAAACACATCAATGCATAAAGTGATTGGAGAAAACTTTTTGAAGTATGGCCAACGGTGTTATTAATATGTTGTACGAGTCTGATTTCTTTGGGTTTTTGGGCTCCGCTCCACAAGGATAAGAGCAGTGCAGGGACTAGTAAAATGCCGATTATAGCCAGCGTCCAAAACCATGGAAATGGCAGCACCGTCCAACCAAGAATCAACAAAGAAAAATTAGTGATTGGGATCAGGCTTCTTCGCAGGTTATCAAAAATTTTCCATCTGGAAAGGGAAGAGAGTGTGTTTTTGGTCTTCTGTGAATTAGCGCCCGGAACTTTTGCAAGAAACCAATTTCCAATTTGCCAGTCACCTCGTATCCATCGATGTCTCCGCATTGAATCCATCTGATAGCGGCTGGGATAGTCTTCATAAAACTGAATGTCGCTGGCGAACCCTGCACGGGCATACGTTCCTTCCAATAGATCATGGCTAAGAATTCTATTTTCAGGGAAGCGGTTGTCCAACGCTTTTTCGAAAGCATCTATCTCATAGATCCCTTTGCCGATAAATGAGCCCTCGCCAAATAAGTCCTGATATAGATCGGAGGTTACCCGCGTGTAAGGATCAATACCGGAATCATTTTCATGAAGGCGCGTAAATCCAGATCGTGTTGCTCCGTGTAAACTGATAGCAATGCGCGGCTGAATGATTGCGTAACCCTCCACTACCCGTTGCTTCTTTTCATCAAAAACTGGTTGATTAAGAGGATGCGCCATGAGCCCCACTAATTTCCAGGCTGCCTCTCTGGGTAGTTGAGTGTCTGTGTCAAGCGTAATAACGTATTTTACTTTGCGATAAACTTTCTCATCTCCAATGATTATCGAAAAGGATTCTTTTGAGTGCCCACGTAGCACGTGATTGAGATCAGCTAGTTTTCCCCGCTTGCGTTCATATCCCATCCATATTTTATCAACCGGATTCCAATGTCTAGGACGGTGGAATAGAAAAAAGTTGCCACCATACCGTTCGTTAAGTGCACTTATTTTTATTTTTATGCTATTGAGCAAGTCATCATCATCGGGCATCGTTTCGGAAGTTGTATCCCGAAAATCGGTTAGCAAGGCAAACAACAGGTTGGGGTCACGATTGGAAAGAAACCGAACTTCCAGATCTTCTACTAATTTTTCAACCTGTGCAGGGGTTGTCAGTAAGGTCGGCACGACCACCATCGTGCGGAATTCTTCTGGAATCCCAATAGAAAAATTGAGCTTTGGTAGGGGAATTGGTTTTATCCATAAAGTAGATACCCAGTTGCTGAATGAAAACGCAAAGTAGCTGGCACTGAAAAATGAAAGTATGGCTATTGCAACCAGCCAGCCATTGTCAATGTGTTGCGATGCAAACAGTGTCATCCCACCGCTAATTAGTAGCGTGATCAAGATCGCAATTAACGAATAAAGAATACCCGATGCTTTTCTAACATTTCTTTCTGAGGCTTGAAAGAAAGTCAGTTTGACCTCAGCAATTTTCTCGGTTTGAGAAACACCCGGCTCTAGTAGATAGTACCCTACATGCGCTTTACGCTTGTCATGGGGATTTTCTATGTGACTTTTTTGAGCTAGGTCAAGGGTAAGTTGCGCAACTTTATCTTCCGCTAAACCACTGCTGCGAGCGATGCGTTCAACGATATGGCGATAGTGATCTCGTGTGTAAAAATCCATGCACCCATAGGTGCCGTTTATATCCTTTCTCAGAAGTTGCTCCACAGCGCTTATGTCTTCAACAAAGTCGCGCCAATTGTTCTTTGCCAAAAAACGGAGACTGTTGATACTATTACTGACTGATACCTGATCCGCAGCGAGCGTCTGATTCTCCATCAGGATCATGGCATTGATTGAATCCTCCGTTCCAGAAAGTTGCTGTTCAACCCAATGGATGGGTAAGGCAAGTGCCATCCCCTTCCACTGAAGCTTTCTTGCAAACTCCGCAACGAAAGCACTTGTCATAGGTGGCTTTGATCGCGCCATGTCCGCAATTATTAATACAAGGTCTCTCGGATTTTTCTCTACTATATCAATCATCTGCTTAGCCCATGTGTTGCCGAGCGCAGAATCTTTTCTGTCTACTGCAATCCGCGCAGCCACGCGACTGAGATTTTCTATCAGTGCGAGCCTTAGCATAATGGGAAATGCCCACAGCTCACCTAATGTCAGCAGTCGTTCTTTTTGATAAGCAGCAATGAAATTCTTTAACCGATCAATGTCGACATGACCATCGCCATGCGAAATAATTTCAATAGCAATACTGTATACGCGTGGAAAACCACTTAGCGAGCCGGATTTTAGCTTTGGCAAGCCCTTGCTGTATCCCTTGGGCAAGTGTCGTTTGGCAATTCGAATTTGTTCGTCAATCAGATAGAAATTGTCGAGTAGCCAATCGGCAGCCGGACTAATGGGTTTCTTTTCTTTAACTCCTTTTTGCAGTAACTCATTTACCTGAAATAATATGTTTTCATTGTCAGCTAATTCTTTAAGTAGCAATTCAACAGAATGGCTAAAGGAAACAGAATGGTGCACGGCTAACTTCTTTGCATGGTGCTCCATTTGTTCGTTGCTGAAAAGCTCAGCACGCAGCGGTGGATTTTCGTTTACTTCCTTTCTGGTAAAATCTTTTTTAGAGTAGATACTTACTGGGGAGAGTAGTTCATTGATTACGCTGGCTTTTACCTTCATGGAGGGTCTCTAAAAAATTTAATAGTTTAATTAAATATTTTATTTAACTCGTCCGTTGCAAAAGGTTTATATAAAATGCGAAATGTTGTAGCGGTGGTTTTAGGACCATCTATGCCGCTGATCAGAGTTAAGTTTACAGTAGGGTAATTCTTCAAAATAAAATCGACTTGACCCCAGCCATAGCCATCAGGAAGATTATTGTCCAAGAGAATGTAATCTGGTCGTTCGGCCTCAAGAATTTTCAGACCTATTGAAATAGAGGGAGCGACAAATACCTTGAATTTCTTTTCCACAAAGTAACCTGTCATAAGAAGGTTAAAATCTTCTTCATCGTCAATGATTAATACTTTTTTATTCTCTAGGGGCGTAGACATCCGGATTGGGGCTAGCTAAAACCTTACCAGAAAATCTGCCTTTGCGAAAGTCTCTTTAGCATCACATCCGGTTTGAGAATGGGGAATAAAAGGAAACCACATGGGGAAATTTTTCCATACTATTAGAACCTCATTCCCCAAAGAATTTTTCGATTCTCATCTAAGCATGGCCTTGCCGCGGAGCCTACGGAACTGATAAAAAAGTTATTTTTAAAAGAGTCATAACTGAAAAAAGGCATTAACCCCTCAATTATACCCTTCGCCTTTTTTAGGACGGCATCAATTGAGTTCCGAACATCCTTGTATTTATATTTTGGATCGCGTTCAAATACTTTTCCGAACTCATCTTCCTACAGATCAATTCCTGATGAGATCGACCTTTTGTCATTTCGAGTTGTTGAAACCATAATTTTAACAGGGACTAGATTGGTTTCTTTTCTTCTCTTCTGCTTGTATCCAAGAAGATGGTAACAGTTGGCTTTTTCCTTTGCACAGCGCGAACTATAAAAAAGTGGCAAGCTGAAAGATTATTTTGACGCTATTTTTTGACGATCAGCGCTTTGTATAATTTGAGTTAAGTTGGAGAAAGTTGGTCAAATCAAAAGCGCCAGCTTCCCAAGCTGTAGGTCGCGAGTTCGAGCCTCGTTTCCCGCTCTTAAACTTTTCTGCATTCCATGTCCTGTGCGTCTGGTTTGCTTGGCTAGCGATAATGAATGGATGTAGTAAAACTGGCGTGCACAAACGCTACACCTTTTAAAAAGAAGCGTTACTTCAGCTCCGAAAAATCAAAAGAGGTCTCTAGGAATTTCGTGGTGAATTTGCCTGATCTAAATGTAGGGTTGTCCATCAGTTTCAAGTGAAACGGAATAGTGGTTTTAATTCCTTCAATAACAAATTCACTCAAAGCTCGCTTCATACGGGTGATCACCTCTTCCCGCGATTGACCACTTACAATTAGCTTGGCAATCATCGAATCGTAGTCTGGCGGAATGCTGTAGCCCGAATAGACATGGCTATCAATGCGTATACCATGGCCTCCTGGCATATGTAGATTGGTGATTTTTCCCGGTGAAGGCCGAAATCCGTTGGCAGGATCTTCCGCATTGATGCGGCATTCCATTGCATATAAGTTGGGGTAATAATTATTACCAGAGATAGGAACTCCGGCAGCTACTTTGATTTGTTCTTTAATTAAGTCATAATCCGTCACCTCCTCGGTGATGGGGTGTTCCACTTGTATCCGAGTGTTCATCTCCATGAAATAGAAATCGCCATGCTTATCCAGCAGAAATTCAATGGTACCTACGCCCTCATAGTTGATTGCCTTCGCGCCTTTGATAGCGGCTTCACCCATGCGGTCGCGTAATTCTTGCGTAACAGCCGGAGAAGGAGTTTCTTCCACTAATTTTTGGTGTCTCCGTTGGATCGAACAATCACGCTCTGACAGGTGACAAACTTTTCCGTATTGATCACCCACCACTTGGATTTCAATGTGGCGAGGCTCTTCCACAAATTTTTCAAGATAAAGTCCATCGTTACCAAATGACGCTGCTGCTTCGCGCTTAGCATCGTCCCAAGCCTTTAAAAATCCCTCTTCGTTGTTGATGACGCGCATTCCCTTTCCACCACCACCCGCTGTAGCCTTCACTATCACTGGGAACTTGATCTTTTTCGCTAGTTCAATCCCCTGCTCTACTGATTCCAATAAACCTTCTGAACCGGGGATGCAAGGTACACCCGCTTTGATCATTGTTTCCTTAGCCGTGATCTTGTCTCCCATAGAGCGGATCATGTCGGGCGTTGGCCCAATAAACTTTATTCCATACTCGTGGCATACGGAAGAGAACTCAGCATTTTCGGACAAGAATCCATAGCCTGGATGGATGGCATCTGCGTTGGTAATTTCTGCGGCAGAAATGATGCGTGGAATATTTAAGTAAGAATCTTTACTGGAGGCGCTGCCTATACAAACGGCCTCGTCTGCAAAACGGACGTGAAGGCTTTCGCGATCGGCCGTGGAGTAAACCGCTACCGTTTTTATATCCATTTCTTTGCAGGTGCGAATGACACGCAACGCAATTTCACCACGATTGGCAATCAATATTTTCTTAAACATGGATTTTATTTTTGATTTTTTGATTTGAGAATTTTGGTTTTCAGCGATACCAAATAGTAGCTCACTTCCAATCCAACATCATAAATCTCGGATGGTAAATAACTAATCAGGTTCAACAATAAAAAGTACTTGGTCGTATTCAACGGGTGAAGCGTTTTCAACCATTACCTTTATAAGGGTTCCAGAGACCTCTGATTCTATTTCGTTGAATAACTTCATGGCTTCAATAATGCAAACCGTTTGCCCCTTTGTAATCTTGTCGCCCACCGAAACAAATGGCGGAGAGTCTGGATTAGAGGTACGATAAAATGTGCCGATCATTGGTGACTTTACTTCCAATCCTTTCACAGCGGCAGGGGCTGCCTTTTCTACGTTTGCCGGAGCGGGTTGCTGAACGAGCGCTATTGCGGGGGCGGGAACGGCTGCAATCACTGGCGCTACCGACTTCATCACCTTTTGATCAGGCTCACGCTTTACATGAAGCTTCAGTTCTTTTGTTTCTATGTCAACTTCATTCAAACCGGATTGGGCGATGAAATCGATCAGGTCGCGAATTTCTGTAGTTTGCATTTCAGACGGGGTTTGAATTGCTAATTTTTTTACGCTAGTACCTTTTGGAGTTGCTTCTTTTTTAATAGCCATAGATATTCAATTATTTAACGCGTTCAACATATTCGCCAGTACTTGTCTTGATCTTAATGTTATCGCCTGTGTTCACAAATAGGGGAACCTTTATCTCGGCTCCGGTTTCTATGGTAGCAGATTTCAGGGTTCTCGTAGCAGTGTCACCTTGCACGCCAGGTTCCGTATACGTTACGTTCATCACCACGTGTGCAGGCGGCTCGGCTGTAATGGGATCCACACCATTTTCAAAGGCGATCAATAACGTTACACCTTCCTTGATAAAGGCCACAGCATCTCCCAACAGTGCCCTGTCAAGATAGATTTGCTCAAAGGTATCATTGTCCATACACACCAAGCTTTCGCCATCTGGGTAGAGGTATTGGTATTCTTTTGTTTCCACCCGCAATTGCTCGATTGAATCCCCCGGACGAAAACGGTTTTCAACAATTTTGCCCGTGCGCAAGCTGCGCATCTTGAGTTGATAGAATGCGCGCAGGTTCCCAGGGGTGCGGTGTTGAAGTTCTTCCACTTGAACAACTTCACCATTATATCGAACATAACTTCCTTTATTGAGATCAGATACAGTTGCCATTTGTTAGATTTTGATTTTTCGATTTCAAGTTACTGAACACGATTAACTGTTGTAGCCCCATTTCACATATACGGCACCCCATGTAAACCCTCCGCCAAAAGCGGCCATTAGTAAGTTATCACCTTTCTTTAATTTTTTTTCGTAATCCCACAACAAGAGAGGAATCGTTCCGGCAGTAGTATTTCCATACCGCTCAATGTTCATCATCACTTTGTCTTCAGAAATGCCTACCCGGTTAGCGGTAGCGTCAATGATTCGTTTGTTGGCTTGGTGTGGCACAAGCCAATCGATATTTTCTTTGGTAAGATGATTTCTTTCCGCTACTTGAGCGGATACCTCGGCCATATTGGTCACGGCAAATTTGTAGACAGACGCACCTTCCTGATAAACAGAGTGCAGTCGATTGTCGACTGATTCATGCGATGCGGGCACTCGACTTCCGCCTGCTTTCATATGTAAATAGGACTCTCCGCTACCGTCACTTTTTAAAATGTAATCAATCACGCCTACTTCTTCCGTAGTGGGTTCCAACAAAACGCAGCCTGCACCATCGCCAAAAATGATACACGTTGTGCGATCGGTATAATCCAAAATGGAAGACATTTTATCTCCTCCAATGACGATCACTTTTTTATACCTGCCCGATTCAATGAAACTTGCGCCCGTTGTCAATGCATATAGAAATCCAGAGCAGGCCGCAGCCATGTCATAGCTAAAAGCGTTGGTGGCGCCCACTGCGGTGGCAACAATATTAGCAGATGCCGGAAATGTCATATCTGCCGTTATGGTTGCAAAAATGATCAGGTCGATTTCTTTGGGATTAGTTTTGGTTTTCTTCAACAAGCTGTTAACGGCTTCAATCGCCATCACAGACACTCCCTGATTTTCCCCTTTCAAAATTCTTCTTTCTTTGATACCAGTACGAGAGGTAATCCATTCGTCAGAGGTTTCTACCATTTTTTCTAATTCCTTGTTGGTAAGGATATAATCGGGCACGTACCCCCCGACTCCTGTAATTGACGCTCGAATTTTATTCATATTTTACGTTGAGGTCAAGCTTGATTTAAACACAAATGCCCGGTGACGAACCAGGCATTATTTGCACACACTTACTTCGTTGTGTTTGTGGTAACAAACTTATTGAATGATCTAAACTATTTTTAGAAAACATTGTCACGGCAGTTTATGCCACTTCTTTCTCCATTACAACATTGCCCTTATAGTACAACTTTCCCTCGTGCCAGTGCGCGCGGTGCGGAAGATGACTCTCGCCAGAGGTTGGATCAATGGAAAATTGTTTTGCTACCGCTTTGTAGTGGGTTCTTCTTTTATCTCTGCGGGTTTTGGAGGTCTTTCGTTTGGGATTTGGCATAACACTAACTATTTAAATTTACTTTATTTTAACTTTTTCAATTTCTCCCACCGGGGGTCTATTTCGTCTTCGCTCTTTTCTGTTTGATAAATCAATTTTCCTTCTTCGCTTTCATCATTTTCTTCCTCCACTTGAAAGCGGGGGTGGATTTTTTTGATTGGCACATCGAGTACAATAAACTCATACAAGAATTGTCCTACTTCTAACCTTTGCAAGTCCCTTGGAATGACGGTTACCTCATCACTCACTTCCTGCGCTACCTCGCCATATTTGAAAATGACCCTGCGGTTGATCTTCATTGGATGGTCAAATAGATCAAGGCTACGATCGCAAATCAGTTGGGCCTTCCCTTCAATATCAAAATCAGCTTCAATGAGCGTTTCCTTTTTGTTCAGTACCACCTTTACGTCAAACTGGCCTGTCTTTACGACTTCTGTGCCGTATTTCTCAAAAAAAGCACTCCCGAGTATAAAGTCGAACGAATGCGTTTTTTGGGCAAGACCTACAATATTGACGCTATAGTCACTCAACCCAAAGGGTTTTAAAATGAGGGGCAAATTTACCAGAATTTATTGGACTTTCGGCCTTTGGCGTGCCTTTTTTGGGTTTTCGGTGAGAATATCATAACACTCTGCGATTATAGATAATCTTGGAAAACCGTGTTTTTAGTGGCAGGGGAAAGCTTTTTATCGAAGTTCTCCAGTAGAAATTCAATGACATTTTTTTTGAAGCCGAGCTTGATGGCGATGCTTTTGCAGAAAATTACTTCGCTTTCAAATATTTTATTATCGGCATGGATAAGATCTATGCAAGCGTAGAGGTAATTCAGTTTCTGCTCATTTGAAAGCGCCCCCAGCGTGTCGATGGGTTCAGGATTTCTGATTAATTCATTTACCTCTTCCTCGGGAAAATTTCTGTCCTTAGCGAGTTTAAAGATCATTTCGCGCTCTGCCTTAGCAAAGTGCTTGTCTGCCTCAGCAAGTTGAATGAGAATGTTAAGCTGCTTTTTTGTTACTATGTCCATGATACTCAAAACTATTAATTCTTCCCCACTTCAAACAACTACTCCTATAGAACGTCAAACATGGCGATGAGGGTTACCTATTTTTCTACCAATTGTTCTTTTTGATTCTTCACAATATCGCACGCCATATAAATAGCGTGTCGCATGCTGGATTCGTCCGCCATATTTTTTCCGGCAATATTGTAGGCCGTTCCATGATCTGGTGAGGTGCGGACGATCGGTAGGCCAGCTGTGAAATTAACGCCATCTTCAAACGCCAATGTTTTAAAAGCAACCAGCCCTTGGTCGTGATACATAGCCATCACCCCATCATATTTGAGATGTTGAGAAGAAGCAAAAAATCCATCTGCCGGAAAGGGGCCAAAAATTAGCTTGCCCTTGTTTTTTAATTCAATAATCACCGGACGAATGACATCGTTCTCTTCGCTTCCCAAGAGGCCTTCATCACCGGCATGTGGATTAAGCCCCAAAACGGCAATTTTTGGCTTGATAATTTGGAAATCCTTTTTTAAGGACATTTCCATCAGCCTGATCTTTAGCTCTACCCTTTCTTTTGTAATAAAAGATGCAATCTCTTTCACAGGTACATGTTCTGTCACTAACCCTACTTTCAACTGGTTGCCAACCATCAGCATCAGACTCTGCCCGGCCTGAAAGGTTTCAGTTAAGTACTCTGTATGTCCGCGATAAGGAAAATCCTCTCCGTGAATAGTATTTTTATCAATTGGACCGGTGACAAAGGCGTCAATCAGTCCTTCCTTGGCCTCCTCCACTACTTTTTTTAGGCACAAAAGAGCGGCCCTGCCCGCTTGCTTAGAGGGCAGCCCCGGAGCGATTTCAATTACGTCTTCCCAGCAGTTTACTACGTTAATCGACTTGCTGAGAAACTGTCCTTTTGTTTTTACTTGACTGTAGTTGAACTCTTCCAGGTTCATTAGTTTGCGGTAATACGACAGCACGCGGGTGGAACCGTATACAACAGGAGTCATCAAGGACAGCAGGCGATGATCTGCGAGCGCTTTAATAATTACTTCAGGGCCAATTCCGTTAAGGTCTCCGAGGGTAATGCCAATTCGAGGTTTTTCGATCATCGTTAAAGTAAAACTTAAAGTTAGTGAATTCAAGTTTCAAAATTCAATCGTGTGTATTTGCCGATTAAATTCAAGGGTAGTGCTAAATTTGAATACCTTGGTTATTCACAAACGTTTTCTTAACTCGAAGCACTTATAATTGACTTTTTAAATTTAATTCCGTTGAATCCCGTACGCCCGAAAAAATTTCTTGGCCAACATTTCCTAAAGGATCAAAACATAGCCGCGAAAATTGTGGAGTCTTTATTATTGACGGGCGGGAAAAATTCAGTGTTGGAAATTGGACCGGGTACGGGCGTGCTCACACGATTGTTGGCGGCAAAAAGTGAAATCGATCTTCGGCTGATAGAGATCGACCGTGAGTCGGTTGCTTATTTACGGGAACATTATCCGCAGCTCAAAGATAAAATTGTTGAGGGTGATTTTTTGGAAATGGGGGTCGATCAAATTTTCTCTGGTGAATTTAAGATCATTGGCAATTTCCCTTACAATATTTCGTCTCAGATTTTTTTTAAGGTACTTGAGCATCATAACCAAGTCACTCAAGTAGTGTGTATGCTTCAAAAAGAAGTGGCAGATCGGATGGCGGAAAAGGAAGGAAGCAAGACCTATGGTATATTAAGTGTTTTACTTCAGGCGTATTATCATATCGAGTATTTGTTCAAGGTTTCTCCAGGCGTTTTTCATCCCCCTCCCAAAGTAATGTCTGCGGTCATACGGCTGACTCGCAATAGTCGCTCTCAGCTTGGATGTGACGAAGCATTATTTAAAAAAGTGGTGAAACAATCTTTTCAAAATCGAAGGAAGACCTTGCGGAACGCACTCAAAGCACTAACTTTGGAGGCTTCAATTTATGCCCTTCCATTGATGGATCAAAGAGCTGAACAGTTGAGCGTAGATCAATTCATTTCCCTCACCCAATTAATCGAACAAAGCCGTGAATGAGTTCGTTGAATTTGAATTGACCAAGGAGTTCCGAGATCTTTTTCAACAGGCGCTGGATGAGTCTGATAAAAAGTTCATCCAAGATAGCCTGCTGGACGTAAATCCGGCAGATATCACGGCTCTTCTGTATGAATTTGATAGCAAGGAATCCAAGTATGTGCTGGATATTCTCACGTTGGAGGTGCGGTCTAAAATTATCAATGACTTAGATCCAGAAACCCGAAAAAAATTCCTCTCCATTTACGGTGCCACTGAATTGACACAAATAGTCAATCAATTAGACTCCGATGATGCGGCCGATATTTTAAACGAGCTACCCATCAAGATTAGCGAGGAAATCATTGCCGGCTTGGATACTGACCTTAAATCGCAGGTGATTGACCTGCTCCGTTATAATGAAAATTTGGCGGGAGGTTTAATGGCCAAAGAGTTGATAAAGGCGCGCGACCATTGGACGGTAGTGCAGTGCGTGGATGAAATTCGAAAGCAAGCGGAGAACGTTACCAAATTCTACGCGGTTTATGTAGTAGACGACCATGATAAACTTTTGGGAAGGGTAGCACTTCAAAAACTCATACTTTGCGATCCTAAAACCATCGTAAAAGATATCATTGAAGACGATGTGGTTTCGGTAGAGACCTACCAAGAAGACACCGAGGTGGCGGAGATCATGAAAAAGTATGATTTAGAATCTGTTCCAGTGGTCAACGTAAATGGTCAACTGGTTGGAAGGATTACCATTGATGATGTAGTGGATGTGATGACGGAGCAAGCAGAGGAGGAACGACAGATGATGTCGGGTATTTCTGAAGATCTGGAGGAGGATGACACGGTTTGGAAAAATACCAGAGCTCGCTTGCCTTGGTTACTGATCGGTATTTTTGGCGGGATTCTCAGTGCTCGCTTTATGGGTTTTTTCGAAAAGGAGCTGGCAGAGATTACGGCCATTGCTTTTTTTGTTCCGTTGATTCAAGCAACAGGTGGAAACGTTGGCATCCAATCTTCTTCATTGATTGTTCAAAGTTTGGCAAGCCCTGGTTTTGTGGACGAAGGGTTGGTAAAGCGATTGACAAAAGCATTTAGTGTCGCTTTGCTAAATGGATTGTTCCTTTCCTTAATTGTTTTGGCGGCAACAAGTTTATTTTTTGGCAATCAACGTTTATCTGTTGTAGTATCGATTGCGCTTTTTGGCGTGGTTCTTTTCTCCTCATTTGTAGGAACAATAACACCGCTTATTCTCAATCGTTTAGGATTTAATCCAGCCCTTGCTTCGGGTCCTTTTATTACCACCCTAAGTGATTTGCTAGGCCTTACTACCTACTTTTTGACGATCCATTTGATTCTTTAAACAGGATTGTTGCAACAGATGTAATATTCAGCGGGAAACAGATCAATTGATAGTAGTAGAGCTCATTATATTTGTTTACAATTGAAAATTAAAAGCAAGATGTCACGGTTTAAATCCATCCGAGGAAAACTCAAAATACAGTTCGATGAGATTGTTGAAAAGCCAATCTTAACAAGCTTGCTGGTGTTAGTTGGTATTGCAATCTTGGTTGTAGGTTTAAGTCTTCCCTACTACATCAATGACTTTGGAAATTTTTGGCCGCAGGTTTTAGCCGAAGGCCATGGAATGATTTTCGACATTGCCATCATCGGTATTTTGTTGTTTTGGTTGAACCAAAACGGAGAAACGCGGCAACGAATTCGCACGTACAGAGATGAGATTGACGATTTTCGATTGTGGGAATCTGACGAGGCGGCTTTTCGCACGGTGGGAAATATTAAGCGCCTCAATAGGCACAAGATTCATGAAATCAATTTGGTAAACTGTCATTTGGCCAGAACAAATTTGAATTATGTAAACTTAAAAGCGTCAAACCTGAATTCAACTAATTTGTCCCACTCATCGTTAATAGAAACAAATTTGGAAAACACTCGACTCAATCAAACGAATTTCGAAAATTCTAATCTCAATCAGGCCAATTTGCAAGGAGCCTATGCAAGCGGGGCGAATTTCAAAGATGCGTTTTTGATCAAGGCACAATTTGAGAATGCATTTTTGATCAAGTCTAATTTTAAAAATGCTTTTTTGATGGAGGCAAACTTGCGAAGCAGCTATTTGATGGGTGCCGATTTTGAAAATGCGAGCTTATACAAAGCGGATTTACGGGGCGCGAAAGGGTTGACACTAGAGCAATTGGCCAAGGCGAAGACACTTTACTTGGCGCAGCTGGATGACGAGATATTTTCTCAGGTGAAAATTCAACTGCCGGAGTTGGTTGGCAATTGATGGCAATTGGTCGAACTAATTTGGAATAAACAGAATATCATTTACTTTTGTGATAACAACGGCCATGCAAGTGCGTGGCCGTTGTTTTATTTTTTTACGTGGGTTGGTTGAAATAGAAAAGCAGACTAGATATGGCAAAGCAAATTTCTTATTATACAAAGGAAGGCCTTGAAAAGATGACTAAAGAGCTGAGCACCTTAAAAACAAAAGGAAGGTCAGACATTGCCAAACAGATTGCAGAAGCAAGGGACAAAGGAGATCTTAGCGAAAATGCCGAGTATGATGCGGCCAAAGATGCGCAAGGACATTTGGAAGCAAAAATTGCCAAGTTGGAGGATTCGATGAGCGGTGCCAGGTTGATCGATGAATCAAAGATTGATACGTCCGTTGTTTCCATCCTTTCTAAAGTGACCATTAAGAATAAGAAGAATGCAGCATCGGTTACTTACATGCTTGTGTCAGAAGAGGAGGCCGATTTGAAAGCAGGAAAAATTTCCACGCAGTCTCCAATCGGAAAAGGACTGCTGGGAAAAAAAAAGGGCGATAGTGTCAAAATAAAAACACCTGCCGGTGAGATGGAATTTGAAGTGACTAGCATAGGCGCACAAGGACGATCATAATTCTTCTCTTCGATGGCAAGTATTTTTACAAAAATAATCAATAGAGAAATCCCCGCATACATTGTTGCAGAGGATGAAAAATTTATATCTTTTTTGGACAACAATCCCTTGGCCATCGGCCACACGTTAGTAATACCAAAACGGGAAGAAGATTATATTTTTGATTTGAGCGATGCAGAACTGGCCGAGCTAGTTGTGTTTTCGAAGCGGGTGGCAAAAGCAATTCAGTCAGTTATTCACTGCAAGCGCATAGGAATTTCTGTGTTTGGATTAGAAGTGCCTCATGTCCATGTTCATTTGGTGCCCCTTAATTTGACTGGTGATATCAATTTTGCGAAGCCTAAACTTGTGCTGTCAAAAGACGAATTTATTTCTGTCACACAAAAAATAAAAAGCGCCTTTAAATAAATTTTAGATAAAGTCGATGTCTGCACTCAGCGGAAAGCGCATAAGGAATTCAAGAGCGGACTCCACCGTCATTCCTTCGAACAAAACTTTATACAACCGATCGGTAATCAAGGCCCTGACTTTATAGTGATCCGCACATTTTTTCGCGATGCGAACGGTGTTTATCCCTTCGGCAATTTCACTCATGTCATTTAAAATATGCTGTAGCTTCTCACCTTTGGCTAGGCGATAACCTACCGTGAAGTTTCTACTTAATGGGCTATTGCAAGTGGTCACCAAATCGCCAATGCCAGCTACGCCCAAAAAGGCTTTTACATCTCCACCCAGTGCTCGTCCTAGGTAGATCATTTCCACAGCTCCGCGACTGACCAAAAGACCCTTCGCGTTTTCACCGTATCCCAGCCCACTTAATGCACCAGCAGCTATGGCGATGATGTTTTTCAATACTCCGGCTATCTCTACCCCAACAATGTCCCTGTTTTCATAAACTTGAAATCGATCATTGCGCAACAACCTTTTTCCAATCAGAATGACTTCGTCAAAATGACTAGCGATGACGGTCGCAGCAGGTTGACGTTGGGCCAGTTCTTTGGAAAGATTTGGGCCAGCCAAACACCCGATGCGCACCACTACGCTTTCTTCCCGGATCACCTCGCTCATGGTTTTCACCATGTGCCGATCAAGCTTAGCAATACTGTTGATGCTTTCACCGCTTGGAACAGTAACATCAAATCCTTTTGTGCCGTGGATGAGAATATGGTAAGGTTGCAAATGAATGGCCAGCACTTTCATCATCGCACGAAAGTGCTCGGATGGCACCATGGGAAATATCACATCGCACTCCCTCGCCACTTGGGCAAGGTCATGTGTGGCCGTGATGTTTGAATGAATCTCGTGTTTTCTGTTTTCTCTTTTTTGATTGATGTGTTTTACCGTATGCTGATTGCGGGCATATAGTAAAACAGGCCTGTTAATTGCCAGGATGTTTGCAATGACAGTGCCGAAATTACCCGCACCGATTACACCTACTGGTTTGTCAGATGAACTGCTCAAGGTCATAGCCAACCATCCGATTTTGGTAATAGTAGAGAAGTGATAAATCTTTGGTGATGATGTTTCCTTTTTTATTCTTGACCAATGGTCTGTTCAAGTGAAATACGCCCACATTATCAATTCCCCATTGGATCGCGAGATCTGATTTGCCTTTTAAATGCGTAGCGAAATTGATTTTACCTTCTTCTTTCATTTTGTAAATCACTTTTCGTACCCGCTTAAATACGAGCTTGAATTCTTGATAGTCTAATTCCAGTTCTTCTTCAGGGAGCCGAAGTAGGCTGAACAAGTCTAACTTAGGATATTTCTTTTGCCACATTTGAAAAGCAATAAAGGCAACAAGATGACTGGCAAAAACGCGGTTGATTTTATGATACTCTATTACGATCCGCTGGCTCAGCATCCGGGTATATTCATCTTCTCGTTGGCGGTCGATGGAGAGATCGCCATTGGATATAAAATAATCGCGTGTATCAATAATGCGACCGGTGGCATCTAGGCTATTCCCTTTTTCGTCCACGTAATTACCCATTACATCTAACCCCGGCCCGATCGACACGGATATGCTAGATGGATTGGTGAAAAACTTGAAGAGAAATTTGATCATTCCAAAGCTTCCGTATCTATCCTGTTCAGGAAAATAACGGTCTTGCCCTTTTACATGCAGATAGTCCTCAATCATTTCAGGCGCTTCTAGCACGCAGTGATAATTGAGCGTGACGGGCACTATAAATACTTTCTTTGGCACACCTTCAGCCATGTATAAACTTCGTTGAGCCTCAATGGCAGTGCTCAGCAGCCCTAATTTCAGTTGCTTTTCTATATTGCCCGAGCGCGAGCGTGTGCCTCCCGGAAAAAATAAGCTGTGCGCGCCTTTTTGAATGGCCAGATTCGAATACATCTTGAGCGTTTCTAAGTAGGGCAGATTCTTTTTTCTGCGGTCTACTTTGTATGCCCCTAAGCTATTCATAAAATAAGCGATGATTTTTATGTTGAACAGATTGAGCCCCGCGCCATAGATGAATGCGGGAAGCCCCATGGAATGAATTACCCATCCAATTAAAATAGAGTCCAAGTTGCTAAAATGAGTTGGCACCATCACCACGGTACCTTGTCTTGCCAACTGGCGTATCATTTTTACTTTTCCAACGATTTGAATTTTGTCGCGAAGCGTGTATCGGTTTCTAAAAAAAGCCCCAAACTTTTTGATCCGCGTGCCATTGAGCAAACGCAGAAAGCCAAATTTGATTATACTTCGGGCGAATTTATAGGAGGTCTGTTTAAAATTTCCTGCAATTTCAGAGGCATACCGGTGTACAATTTTTTCCAGTATTTTGCTGGCAGCTTTATCTGCCTCTTCTTGGCTTTTATTGCCCAGTTCTACCAATTCATTTTTAATGCCCGACCAAAATTTTGAATCATCTTTGGGATCTGCACGCCAGCGATTTCTTTTGATCCGGTTCTGCTCGCGATAGACGGTAGCCTCCAAGTCATCAATCAATTGTTTGCGCTGCGGCCTCAGTGCCTGAATTCGAACAATTGCATGCTGTGTTACTTCGTTAATGAATTCATTGCGATTTTTACTTAATTGGTAAACTGGCCAATCGGGAATATCCTCTAAAATAGGCTTGTATGGCTTGTTCTTGTTCTTTTTTTCCTCGAGTATATCCATTAATTAATCTAAAACGGAAGTCAAAGTTAATGCGCCCCACGTCATTATCAAAGATTCTACAGGAATTGGGTTGCTTGCCGCAGACTGTTGGCCATATCGGTAAAACGTGTCAATGCTTGTTCTATAAAAATTTCATTGACAACGTTTTTCAATTCTTCTTCCGAAGAAAGGTCATATTCCTCTATTTTAAACGTTTGCTCAAGCGGCCCTGATTCCATTTTGATCAGGTAGCGGTTATTCCATTGAAAAATTGTAATTTTTATTTCAGGATGGGCAATTTCTCCAACTACTCTCATGCCGCAATATATCGCTTCGACCCCAAAAAACTCGCTTTACTTTTGAATAATTTGGTGAATGGTGCGTTATGATCTGTGCGCTTCTTTAAAAACTCCGCCCATTCTTCTCTCCCCATAGCTATCGGGATGGAGAAGGGAAAAGAGGTTGAGGTGGTAAATCAAATGTTTTTGGAGATGCCCTTGTGTGATTTGGGTGTTGTTGTTTTTTAAATGTTGTATTTTTGCTCGAGTGGCCTATGGCAAATAATATGAAATACTGGAAGATTGGTGGGTGGGTAGTTTTAATGCTGTTGGCGATCGTTCAAAAATCGGAGGCCACCCACTTGCGTGCAGGTGAAATTACCGTTGAACGAGTTAGCTGTAACGGGTTAACTTTTCGAATAAAGATTACTGCTTACACCAACCTTGGTTCTCCTGTTAAATTTAGTGATGGAACATTAAATTTTGGAGATGGAAGCTCGGTGCAAACCCCAATGATTGACAACACAATAAGACCCGATCTGGGAGGGGGAATCGGATTTGTAGAATTTGAAACTACCCACGTTTTTCCGGGCCCCGGCTATTATATCATAACCTACAGAGAGCGCAACCGAAATGCCGGCATTTTAAATATGTCGAATTCGGTGAACACCCAGTTTTTTTTGGAAACTGTTATCATCATTGATCCATTTATTGGCTGTGACAATAGCCCCAAGTTGCTGGTGCCGCCTATCGACAAAGGATGCACAGGAAAAGCGTGGTATCACAACCCGGGCGCATACGACACGGATGGAGATTCACTTTCTTATGAATTTGCTATTCCCAAGCAGGATAAAAATGTTCCTGTCAATAATTATCGCGATCCGAACTTAAAAGAATTCTATGACCGCATCGGACTAAATTATGCCGCCTCCAATGAAACTCAAAATGGTTCCCCCACATTCACGATCAACCCGGTTACAGGTACTATCATCTGGGATGCGCCAGGAGCTAAGGGTGAATACAACATCGCTTTCAGGGTTATTCAATGGCGAAAGATTGGTGCCAGTTGGAAACCGATTGGGTATGTGACCCGCGATATGCAGATCATCATTGATGAATGCGAGAATCAGCGGCCAGAATTGACAGTTCCTCAGGATGTTTGTGTGGAGGCGGGTACGTCTATTTCAGAAACTATTTTTGGAAACGACCCTGACCCGAACGATAGTTTAAAGATAGATGCATTTTCTGAAATTTTTGCGCTCAATCCGCCTGCAACGTTTACACCTTCTCCCGCAAAATTTCAGGGGCCACCGAGGCCAACCCAATTGGCGTTTAAATGGAATACCAACTGTAGCCACGTGAAGGATCAGCCATATCAGGTAACATTTAAGATCAGCGATAAATCAACAGAAGGCCCTTCGCTGGTTCAATTCAAAACATGGCGAATAAAAGTAGTGGGCCCAAAGCCTGTTTGGCAAACGGCTATAGTTGAGTTGGCCACCCGATCTGCCAAATTGGAATGGGAGAATTATAAGTGCGCTTCTTCAGCTGTAACCATGGAAGTGTGGAGAAGGGTCGATAGTTTTAACGCAACCGTGGGTCCTTGCATTACGGGTATGCCAGAGTCTTTCGGATACACTAGAATAGCAATCCTTCCAATAGGCACAACTAGATATACCAACACCGGACTGGCCTCAGGGGCAAAGTATTGTTATCGATTGGTGGCCGTGTTTCCATTGCCAAAAGGAGGCAAAAGTGTTGTGTCCCAAGAAATTTGTGTTCCGGCATTTAAGGCAGATCGCGCGGTGATTACCAATGTTACAATTGACAAGACGGACGATAAGATCGGACAAATTACCGTGAAGTGGAGGTCTCCATTTGAAATTGACAAGACCAATTTTCCACCACCTTATTCTTACAAGGTGTTTAGGGCAGAAGGATTTAGTGGAAAGATTAAATTGGTGGAAACATTTCCCGGAACCCGCCCTGATTCCGTTTGGGTCGACAACGGGTTGAATACGCGGGACATTATCTATAACTACAGAATACTCGGGTTTGACAAAAATGGCATCCGGATAGATTCTTCCGCAGTGGCTTCATCTGTGCGACTGCAAATAAAACAATCTTTTAAACAATTAGAGCTTCGTTGGATTGCGAATGTCCCGTGGTCAAACAATACGTTTGATTTTCCAACCCATTCCATCTTTAGAGGGCCCGGAGGATCGGACGAAACTCAATTAGTGAAAATTGCCGATGCCAACGTAAACCAAAAAGGCTTTGTGTTTGTCGATGAGAATTTGGATGAAACCAAGACCTATTGCTACCGGGTGGAAGCGAATGGCAGTTATGGCAATCTCAAGATTCAAACGCCTCTGGTAAATTTTTCTCAGATCAGTTGTGCCCAGCCGAGTGTTGACAATCCTCCTACCTGTAATCCTTCTCTTCTTCCTCCCAAACCCGAAGATATTGACTGCAACAAATATTTTGAAAGTGCGAGTTGTAATTCCAATAATGTATTCAGCAATACGCTTACTTGGAAAAGGTCGCTCGATCCGGGTTGCCAAATTAACATCAGTAGTTACGCCATTTATTATGCCGCCAAGATAGGTGATGAATTTAAAAAATTGCCGGGCGTAGTCACAGACACTTTTTTTGTTCACAACAATCTTCCTTCTTTCGCGGGCTGCTATAAGATATCCGCGATCGACCGGTCAGGAAAAGAAAGTGAACTGAGTGAACAGCTATGTTTTGACAATTGCCCCTACTATGAGATGCCAAATGTCTTTACTCCTAACGGAGATAATTGCAACGATGTGTTTAGTGCCTATAGTACGCGAAGTATTGGCGAAGGCGGAACCTCTAGTTGTTCTCAAAAATCCCTTACATCCGCGCAGATATTAGACCTACAAAGGCGCTGTGCCCGTTTTGTCCAGAAGGTCAGATTTACCGTATTCAACCGATGGGGTGGAGAAGTCTATTCTTACGAGTCGGGTGGAGAACGGAATATTTATGTTGATTGGGACGGAAAGGACAATAATAAAAAGGATCTCGCCACCGGTGTTTATTACTTTGAAGCTCAAGTGACATTTGATGTGGTCGATCCTTCAAAAACCAACAGGACCGTTAAAGGATGGGTGCAGTTGATCCGGTAAAATCAGTTATTCTTTTTGACGGTGTTTGTAATCTTTGCAACCGTTCCGTTCTGTTTATAATCAAACACGACCGATCCGCAAAATTTCAGTTTGCCGCCTTGCAATCCAATTTTGGACAGCATCAATTGACCAAAGTAAATCTTCCCATTGATGTGTTGAACACCATATTGCTGATCAAGAATGGCAAAGTTTATTCTAAAAGCAGTGCCGCACTTGAGATCGCGCGCGAGTTGGATGGACTTTGGCCGTCATTTTATGTATTTAAAATTTTACCTTCTTTCATACGAAATGTTGTTTACGATTTTATTGCAAAAAACCGGTATCGCTGGTTTGGTCGAAAAGAGGCATGCATGATTCCCACCCCTGATTTGAAAGCAAGGTTTCTCGATTGATATCCTATTATTAAATTCAAAATTCAAAATTCAAAATTCAAAATTCAAAATTCAATGAAAGCATTTGTATTCCCCGGCCAAGGAGCTCAGTTCGCAGGAATGGGCAAAGACATCTTTGAGTTAAACCGCAAGGCCAAATCACTTTTTGAGGATGCCAACAAAATTTTAGGGTTTGATATTTCGCACATTATGTTCTCCGGTTCAGCAGATGAACTGAAGCAAACCAATGTTACGCAGCCCGCAGTTTTTATTCATTCGGTAGCGGTTGCTTTAGCGCAAGATGTTCAACAGCCTGACATGGTAGCGGGTCACTCTTTGGGTGAATTTTCATCGCTGGTCGCCAATCAAACTCTATCTTTTGAAGATGCGTTGCGATTGGTTTCAAAAAGGGCAACAGCCATGCAACGAGCGTGTGAAGTGAACCCCTCTACGATGGCCGCCATTTTAGGCCTCGATGATAAAATAGTTGAAGACATCTGTAGCTCTATTGAAGAAGTCGTTGTAGCAGCAAATTATAATTGTCCGGGGCAGTTGGTTATTTCCGGTTCAATGAAAGGAATTGAAATAGCGTGTGAAAGGCTAAAAGCCGCAGGCGCAAAGCGAGCACTTCCCCTACAAGTGGGTGGTGCTTTCCATTCGCCATTAATGGAACCAGCGCGTGAAGAGTTGGCTGCGGCTATTGACTCTACCAATTTCCACGTTCCTATTTGTCCTGTCTATCAAAATGTGAATGGAATGCCTTCTTCGGATACAGCTGTTATCAAAAAAAATCTGATCAGCCAATTGACATCACCCGTTCGGTGGACGCAGTCGGTACAAAATATGGTAAAAGATGGTGCCACTTCGTTTGTAGAATGCGGCCCAGGAAAAGTACTGCAAGGTCTTGTTAAAAAAATTGCACCTCAGGTGGAAGCGGCTAGTTTGTAAAAGGTGTGACGGAAAGAGCATCGCTGCAAGCATCCAACAATGCCCGATTAGTTTTTTTTAAGATGGGATGTACGAACGTAGGATTCAACTCAACAAGAGGAATCAGCGCAAATCTCCGGTTTTGTATTTCTGGGTGCGGCACGATCAAATTGGGTGAATCGATGACTAGATGGTCCACATATAGGATGTCAATGTCAATTGTCCGTTCGCCCCATTTTACATTGCGCTGCCTTCCCAATGCGGATTCAATGGCTTGAATAATGGATAAAACATCGCTGGCTGGTAAAGTAGACTCAACAATCAAAGCCTGATTAAGGAAATCAGATTGATCGGTTTTACCCCAAGCTTCAGTTTGGTAAATCAAAGATGTATTTGCAATAGGGCCAATCCCTTTTTCTATTTTTTTGGAAGCCTCCTGCAGTGCGTTTACGCGATCTCCCTGATTGCCTCCCAGCAAAAGATAATAGTGTTGAATCGTCACCTTTTTAATAATCAAGTACGAAGGTAACCATCGGTTTTAATTACCGTTAAGGTTTGAGTATTTTTGCAGCTATTAACAAACTGAAAATGAATTTTTTTAAATCCTTTTTGGCCTCGTGCCTTGGCTCATTGGTGGCCTTTATCATTCTGATTTTTTTGGTGTTTAGCTTCTTAGCAGCAGCCGTATCCAGTTTTTCTTCCGATGACAAGCAAGTGGCGGTGGATGATAACTCGGTATTGCACCTTAAATTGGATGCTCCTCTAAACGAGATGGAAGTAGATAATCCGTTCGAAGGATTGCCTATTCCTGGCGTCACGGACAGTCCGGTCGGGCTTTTAAAGCTCATTCACGTGATCGGTAAAGCAAAGGATGACCCGAAAGTAAAGGGAATTTATTTAGACGTCTCCATTTTTATGGGCGGTTATGCCAAAGCAAAGGAAATTAGAGACGCGCTGCTGGACTTTAGAAAATCAGGTAAGTGGGTGGTAGCATATAACGAGGTTTTAACTGAACAGGCTTATTACATTGCTTCAGCGGCAGATAAACTTTACTTAAATCCCGAAGGGCAATTGGAGTTTAATGGAATGGCGCTGGAGATATCTTTTTTTAAAAAGATGTTTGACAAGCTAGAAATCAAGCCGGAGATATTCCGAGTCGGTGATTTCAAAAGTGCCGTTGAGCCATTTATGCTCGATCGTATGAGCGAAGCAAATCGTCTCCAGCTAAATGAATTGATCGAAGGAATCAATGATGAAGTGGTAAAGGAAATTTCCATTAGCCGCAATATTGAGTTGGGGCGATTGAAAGAAATTTCTGACCGTATGCTAGCCACCACCACTAATGAGGCGCAGTCACTGCACTTGGTAGATTCCTTAGTGTACTATGATCAAGTTCTTGCAGATTTGAGAGGCCGGTTGGGCATTGGTGAATCGGATGACATCAACTTCATCAAATACAACAAATACAAAAAAACGGTTACCGAGTATAGCAGTTCCAAAAATGAAATTGCGGTGATCGTGGCAGACGGAGATATTATGCCCGGCAAAGCGCAGCAAGGCACCATTGGCTCGACCACTTTTGCCGAAGAATTGCGGAAGGCAAGGGAAAGTAAAAAAGTAAAAGCCATTGTCTTGCGCATCAATTCACCGGGCGGTAGTGCCTTGGCCTCTGATGTGATGTGGAGAGAAGTCATCTTGGCGTCAAAGGAAAAACCAATCATTGCTTCAATGGGTGACTATGCAGCATCGGGTGGATACTATATTGCAATGGGTTGCGATTCCATTGTAGCACAACCCAATACTATTACAGGTTCCATTGGTGTATTTAGTGTGCTGTTTGATCTCAGTAGTTTTTTGGATAATAAAATCGGGATCACCTTCGATGAAGTAAAGACAGGCGATGTGGGTGAGCTGGTTACGTTTACACGGCCCTTGACAGCACCCGAAAAAGCCATCTGGCAAAAGAGTACAGATCGCATTTACGCATCATTCACGTCAAAGGCTGCCGAGGGCAGAGGCATGTCGGTAGAAGAGTTGAGGAGCGTTGCTTCTGGCCGTGTATGGACAGGCACGCAGGCAAAAGAAAGAGGACTGGTAGATGTGATTGGCAGTTTTGATGATGCAGTGCGGATTGCGGCCGAAAAAGCAGGAGTAGCGAGCGACTACAAGATCAAGTATTATCCAAAGTATAAATCTTTTTTTGAGCAATTATTAGCCGATATGGAAGAAAACGCGAAAGTCAACGCACTGAAAGAGGAATTGGGCGGTCATTACAAAGTGTATGAACAACTTCAAAAATTGAAACACTACCAAGGTACGCAAGCACGTATGCCATTCGAGTTGAAAATTAATTGATTTGAAAATTGACTGATCTGAAAATTGGTTGATTTGAAAATTTGAAGATGTCGCAAACTTTACCCCTAACACCCAATAACTGATCACCAATTACAGATTACCAATTACCAATCACTTCGTTTAGTTAAGGTCTACTTCTCAATAAAAATCCTACTCTCCGCGGTTTGGTCACCCCTCTCTATTGGAGAGGGGACGGGGGTGAGGTGATAAAGGAAAGCCTTAACTTAACGACATTGAATTACCAATTACTAATTACCAATGACCAACAACCAACAACCAACAACACCAAGAACTGACTGGACCCGTGAAGAGATTGCGAACATTTATAATACGCCTGTTCTTGAACTAATCTATCAAGCAGCTACTGTCCATCGTCAATTTAATGATGCGCAAGAGGTTCAAGTGTGCACGTTGCTCTCTGTCAAGACGGGCGGTTGCCCCGAAGATTGTGCGTATTGCCCACAGGCAGCACGTTATCATACGGATGTGAAAGTCCATAAACTGATGGAGGTAGAGGAGGTGATTGGAAAAGCGTTGGAAGCGAAAGAGGCCGGCAGTACCCGCTTCTGTATGGGTGCCGCTTGGCGCGAAGTGCGCGACAATCGTGACTTTGATAAAGTGTTGGAAATGGTGAAGGGAGTAAGCACCATGGGCATGGAGGTGTGTTGCACGTTGGGAATGTTAACCCACGAGCAAGCGAATAAATTAAAAGAGGCAGGCCTGTATGCCTACAATCATAACCTTGACACCAGCGAAGAATTTTATGGCGACATCGTTACCACGCGCACTTACAAAGACAGACTAGAAACATTGGAGAACGTGCGGGGCGCAAAAATTTCTGTCTGCTCGGGTGGTATTATTGGTATGGGCGAGAAGGAAGAAGACCGGATTGGCATGTTGCATGCCTTGGCCACGCTGCCCGAACATCCAGAATCTGTTCCGGTAAATGCATTAGTGCCGGTGGAGGGCACACCGTTGGAAGAGCAAGAAAAAGTATCTGTGTGGGAGATGGTGCGGATGATCGCTACAGCGCGCATCATCATGCCAAAAGCGATGGTGCGCTTATCAGCAGGACGTGTGCGAATGACGCTGGAAGAGCAGGCCTTGTGTTTCCTTGCTGGGGCTAACAGTATTTTTGCTGGTGACAAGCTTTTGACGACCCCAAACCCGGGTGAGATACAAGATAAAGAGATGTTTCAGGTACTGAATTTGAGGCCGCGGGAGGCGTATAAAGGGATGGAAAAGCGGAGGTAAAAAACTTGTAATGCTCTCTTTTAAGATGTAAGTTTTTTGCCGTACCTGTAATTTTTAGGTGGTTTTTGTCAAGAATTCGATAGTTTTCTGACGCAGGTTGAATTACCTAGTCGACAGCGTTCTCTGATAGGTCATCTGATCACCGATTGTTTCTAGTTAAAATGACCTTTCACTACACGTGAATAGAAAACAGTTATTCAGATGAAACTCTAGGTCAAGTCAAGTCTTCATTGACTTTAAAATCCAGTAATTTCAAAGGTTTTGAAAAAGCGAATAGGATGCCTACTTTCATAAGCATCCTAAAAGTTTTAATTTCTAAGTGTTAAAAAATCTAGAACTGATCTTTGTCTTCTAAAGCAAACCCGCTTTGGCTTGAAGTTTTAAATTCAGTTTTTGCTTTTGCAGTGGCTACTTTTTTTGCAGATGATGCAACAGTGAACGAAAGGAGAGTAACTGCCGCAAGACCGATTACTATCAATTTTGTTTTCATAGATCTTTAATTAAAAATTTAATTACACTATTCTTTAAGACCTGTTCCTGTACTTGATGTTATTTGCGGTTTAACTTCTTCCTTAGTGCAAGAAGAAAACACGGTAACGGAGAATACTAGTACAAGCGCGATGCGGAAAATTTTTTTCATAATGATTTAAATTTTAGGTTTATGATTAATTAGCTTTAAATTTATTTTTCTTTGAGTGTGCAAAGATTGTCGATGGCATCTTACTTTAATTCTTCATGTTGACTAGTTGCTTACGCGTGTATAATTTTTTAAGGCATTGCTTGATTGCCATCCTAGGTTTGATTGGTATGATTATTCAGCTTCAAGCACAAGACATCAAAAAAGTTGATTCTCTTAAAGAGAGAATGTTACAATTGTCTTCATTTGAAAAATTAGAAATCCTAAACGAACTTTTCAAAGAATACAATCAAGTCGATTATACAATTGCTCTAAGCTATGCTACGGAGTTTGATGATTTGGCTAGACAACTTGGGGACAGTGTTAAAATTGTTGAAGGTGGCCGTAAGATTGCTTATTCACTAATGGATATTGGAAAGAATGAAGAAGCAATCGAGATATTAACTAAAATACTAGGTATAGCTGAGCGAAACCAAACGCAATTTCCAGAAGTAAAAAAGCAGATCAAATTTATCCTGAATAACGCAGGTCTCGCTTATGATTATTTGGGAAATTATGACAAAGCATTAGAGTACCATTATATGTCTTTATCAACACGCGAGGAGGAAGGGGACAAAAAATCAATCGGAACCGCCTTGAACAATTTGGGATTAGTATTTTATCACCTTAAAGATGTTAAGAAAGCGATAGAATATTATCAACGCGCGATCGACACAAAAAGGGAAATCGGTGACAATAATGATTTAGATCGAATAATTATTAATCTTGGTTTGTGTTATAACCACATTGGAGAATTTGGAATGGCAATCAGCCAATTCGACCTGGGCTTTTCTATTTGCAAAGAAGACTGTTCGGATAACATGAAAAGAGAAGGGCTGCTGGGGTTGGGTATTGCCCACTTAGGTAACGGTAACCTTGAGAACGCGGAGGATTGCCTCCTGAAGTCCCTCCAGATTTCAAAAAAACAGACCAACGCACTTTATCAAATAGACAATCTTCATCAACTAAGTTTAGTTGAATCAGCTAGAGAAAACGATGAGAAAGCTTTAAAATATCTAAATGAGGCTTTAGCGCTAGCCGAAAGTTCTGATTTTGTTGATCCGCTGATAAAATTGTACGATCAATTTGCCAAGGTTTATTCACGAGAAAATAATTATGAAAAAACCGCTTACTACTTGGGAAAATACACGACTTTAAAGGATAGTATCTTTAGCGAAGAGCTAATGAAAAATTTTACCAAAGTCCAAACCAACTATGCTGAACGCGAGAATATTAAAACGATCAAAGAGAAGGATGAAATTCTACTTTTGAAACAACAGTTGATCGATCGCCAACGGGCGCAGTATTTCTACATTGTGTTAGTGGCCATCTTAACGCTGGGGTTTGCCGTAGTTCTTTTATTTGACAGCAGGCGGCAGCGCAAATCCCGGACGGAGATTGGTCTGGCAAAAGAAAAAATAGAAGAACAGAACAAACTACTGGAAGAGCAAAATAAGGCGCTTGACCACCGGGTGAAGAACCGCACTATGGAGCTGAGTAAGTCCAATTTGCTATTGTCTGAAGTGAATGCTGAATTGGATAATTTCCTGTACAAAACCTCGCATGATATTCGCGGCCCCATCGCAACCATGCAGGGGCTGTGCAACCTAGGGTTGATCGACTCCAAAGATCCGGTGGTAACAAACGTGTTGAATCAAATGGTGAGCCAGTCTGACCGGATGTCAAAAATAGTAGGGCGCTTAACGACTATCAGCGATATAAACCACACCATTCTTCGACCAGAAAAAATTGATTTTTTAGCGTTGCTGGATTGGATCTTGGCGAACGAGGAGGAGAAAGCACGCTCAAAAAATATTCAGATTTCCTTTGAGGTAGCGGAAGGGTTACAAATTATTTCGGACGAATTGATGATCCGCACTATACTAGAAAACCTGGTCAACAATGGTATTAAGTTTTACAACGATTCCGTCCGCCTAGATTCTTTCGTAAAAGTCCAAGTAAGTCAGAATGATTCTATTGTAAACATCCGTGTGATAGACAATGGAATCGGAATAGGGGCAGATGAAGCAAAAGCAGACGGCATGTTTCATATTTTTACGCGGGCTTCAGAACGCTCTGAAACGGGTGGTGTGGGTCTTTATCTATCCAAACTTTGCTCGCACAAAATTGGAGGGCAGATACGGATCGAAAAATCGGATGATGACGGCACGATTTTTTTGATTCAGCTTCCGGTTGATTTGGCAGCTGTCTTAGAAAAAAGGAGACTTTTGCAAGAAGATATGCAGCGAATACTAGAAGAGGAAAATACCCAGAAAGCTAAATTGGTTTCCTTCACCTGATCCTTTTCTCTCTACATTTTCCCATCTTTGCGCAGTTTTTAGAAACTGGAGTTATGTAAACACGAGATGTTGTCAGTTTGAGCTTGTTGAAAACTGGCAATTCTAGTTTCAAATGAATTTTAACTGGCTCAGCCTGAAATTAGATTGAGGGCATCTCTAAAAACTCCGCTTACCCTTCTCTCCCGGTAGCTATCGGGATGGAGAAGGGGCAGGGGTTGAGGTAATGGGAGCAAGGGTTTTTGGAGATGCCCTTGATAGATTTGGGTAACATCGGTTTAGTAAAATATGAGCAAAGATTTTAAACGTTATTTAATCACAGCAGCTTTACCCTATGCCAACGGCCCCAAACACATCGGGCATTTGGCGGGCGCCTACATTCCTTCAGATGTCTATGCGCGTTACCTACGCTCGCAAGGACGAGATGTCGTATTTGTATGTGGAAGTGATGAGCACGGCACAGCAATCCCCAACCAAGCGTTAAAAGAAAACACTACGGCACAAGCGATCATTGATAAGTATGATGCACAGATCAAAGAATGCTTCCATCGTTTGGGAATGGCATTTGATATTTATCATCGTACCAGTGAGGCCATCCATCACCAAACTTCGCAAGAGATATTCTTGGTGCTCTACAACAAGGGTTTATTGACCGAAGAAACATCGGAACAGTACTTTGACGTGCAAGCCAACGTTTTTTTGGCAGACCGATATATTATTGGCACTTGTCCAAAGTGTGGCAATCCCAATGCGTATGGCGATCAATGCGAGAAATGTGGCTCAACACTAAGCCCGCGCGAGTTGATCAATCCTCGTTCTACTCTTTCTGGAAATTCTCCGATATTGAAATTGACCAAGCATTGGTATTTACCGTTGCAAGATTATGAAGCGTGGTTGAGCGATTGGATTTTGAAATCGCATAAGGAAGATTGGAAAGTAAATGTCTACGGACAATGTAAATCATGGATCGATGCGGGATTGCAGCCCCGCGCCATGACGCGCGATTTGGATTGGGGTATTAAAGTGCCTTTGCCAGATGCCGAGGGAAAAGTGTTGTATGTTTGGTTTGATGCGCCTATCGGATACATCTCGGCCACCCGGGCTTTGTTCCAAGAGTTGACAGATGGAAAAAGAAAGTATGCCACACCACAAAGCGACTTTACCAATCCCAAAGCAGATGATTGGAAAAAGTATTGGCAAGACAAAGAGACAAAGCTTGTTCATTTTGTAGGCAAGGACAACATCGTTTTCCATTGCATTATTTTCCCCATCATGCTTCATGCAGAAGGCAACTATATTTTGCCGGAAAATGTGCCCGCCAATGAGTTTATGAATTTGGAAGGTGACAAGATGTCCACCAGCCGTGGTTGGTCGATAGAGATGCATGAGTATTTGGAAGATTTCCCTGACAAGCCGGATGTGCTTCGCTATGCATTGCTCACCAACTTGCCCGAAACGAAGGACAGTGAATTTACTTGGAAAGATTTTCAGGCAAAGAACAACAATGAATTGGTGGCCATCTTCGGGAATTTTGTAAACCGTGCGTTGGTTCTCACACAAAAGTATTTCGAGAATAAAGTGCCTGCCAGAAGCACATTAACTGAATTGGACAATAAGGTTTTAAATGAGCTAAAAGAATTCCCTTCACATATCGGAGCATCCATTGAACAATATCGATTTCGTGAAGCAACGGCTAGTCTTATTGATTTAGCCCGCATGGGAAATAAATACTTGGCAGAAACAGAACCGTGGAAACTGGCCAAGACCGATTTACCACGCGTGGCTACAATTTTGAATATCTCTTTGCAGATTGCTGCAAACCTGACAGTCGTGGTAGAGCCATTCCTTCCTTTTACCGCCACAAAGTTGCGAACGATGCTTCAACTAAAACAAGAAAAATGGGGAGCAGCAGGTTCGCCTGATTTTTTGAAAGAGGGACACGCCTTAGGAGAACCAACCCTTCTTTTTGAAAAAATAGAAGACGAAGTAATTGAACGACAGATTAAAAAGCTAAACGACTCAAAAAAAGCGATGGAACTTGCCAGTCAACCAGTAGAAGCAGCTAAGACTGAAATCACCTTCGATGATTTTTCTAAAATGGATATCCGCGTAGGCACGGTGATGAAAGCCGAGCGTGTAGAAAAATCTAAAAAGCTATTAAAATTACAAGTAGACACTGGCATCGATACCCGAACCGTAATGAGTGGTATTGCTGAACATTTTTCGCCCGAAGAAATCACAGGCAAGCAAGTGACTATTTTGGTGAACCTCGCTCCGCGAAAAATTATGGGAGTAGAATCGCAAGGAATGATTTTGATGGCAGCTGACAAGGATGGAAAACTCAGGCTTTTGCAACCCAACGAAGCAGTAAGTGCAGGTTCAACTGTTAGCTAATTTAGTTGTTGGTTGGTAGTTGTAAGTTGTTAGTGCCTAAGGATTAATCAATGCCTCTTACTAAAAGCTATCAACCGACAACTATCAACTTTTAAACTTTGATCAAGAAACCCAACCTCACGTACGCGCTCACGGGCTTCGGCTTCGCGCTACTCTGGGCTTCAGCCTCCACCGCTGGCAAGTTCGGATTGAAGTCGGTAGAACCGCTCACTTTTTTTACCATTCGATTTTTGATGGCGGGTGCCTTGTTGCTCATTGCCGCTCACGGAGTCATGAAGTACGCTTTTCCGAAAGGAAAGGAGTGGTGGCAAATAACAGTGTTCGGGGCATTTAATACTGCACTTTATTTGGGCATTTTTATTTTAGCGTTGAAATACGTTGCTGCGGGTATTACTACGATGGCAATTGCACTCAACCCGTTGATGATTGGTATTCTCTCAGCACTCGTTATGAAAAGAAAAGTGCTGCTTCGCGAGTGGATAAGTATTTTGATCGGGATGGTGGGTGTAGGGATTGCCACATGGCCGTTGCTGCAGTCCGGGCATTCCACGTTGGGAGGAGTGCTGTTAATCATTCTTTGCATGCTGATGTATTCGATCGGATCGGTCTATTATGCTTCCATTAAATGGCAGCTTCAACGTGTTGCTATCAACGGCTGGCAAGTTTTGCTCGGGGGTTTAATGCTGCTCCCATTTGCGTGGTGGCTGCACGAGGATGTCAATCATTTTGATGCCCGATTTTGGCTGTCGCTCACGTGGTTGATCGTTCCTGTTTCAATTGTCGCGGTGCAGCTTTGGCTGCGCTTATTAAAAGATGATGCGGTGCGCGCTTCGCTGTGGCTTTTCCTTTGTCCCGTCTTTGGTTTTACGTATGCTACTTTTTTATTGCACGAACCGTTTACCTTTCATACCGCGATAGGTGCCGTGTTGGTGATGGTGGCGCTTTATATCGGGCAGCGGAAAAACTGATAAGAAATTAGTTCAAAGTGAAAAGTTCAAAGTTGAAAGTCTCTGTGTCAAACTTTTTACTTTGAACATTTAACTTTTTAAGCCAACTCTCTCAAATCCACTGGCACCACTCTCGAAATTCCTTTCTCCACCATCGTAATTCCGTAGATCACATCGGTGGTAGTCATGGTACGTTTGTTGTGCGTTACAATTACAAACTGACTGTCCTTGCTAAAGCTGCGGATGATGTTGTTGAATTTATCGATGTTGGCATCGTCCAAGGGTGCGTCTACCTCATCAAAAATACAGAACGGTGCGGGCTTCAATAAATACATGGAGAACAAAAGAGCCGTTGCTGTCAATGTTTTTTCTCCTCCCGAAAGCTGGTTGATGGTGAGCGGGCGTTTTCCTTTTGGCTTCGCGATAATGTCAATCTCACAATCCAACGGCTTGGTTGGGTCTGCAAGTCTCAAGTCGCAATCATCTCCTTCGTTAAATAATGACCGGAATACTTTTACAAAGTGCTCTTTGATTTGAGTAAAGGCCTGCATAAAAGTTTCGCTGGCCACGCCTTCAATTTCACTGATGGTACTGAACAATGATTCTTTTGCTTTCAACAAATCATCTTTTTGGGCGATGATAAAATCATTCCGCTGTTTAATTTCATTGTACGCTTCCATGGCCATGGGGTTGATAGGCCCCATGTTGTCCAACTTCTCGCGAATTTTAGTTACCTCGTTGCGCAACTTTTCATCATCTAAGTTCATGAGAGCTTCTGCTTCTTCGGGGGAAGCTTCGCCTACCACAGAATCTAAATCAACATTAAACTCAACCGACAAGCGTTCTTTGACGGAGTTCAATTGCATTTTACTTTCGTTCAGCTGGTTTTGTAATTCCATCAAAACCGTATCAATATTTTGCCGCTGATGTTGTGTTTCGCGTAGGTCTTTGTCGAATTGATCAATCTCACCTCGGCCTAGGTAATATTCTTTTTCAGCCTCACTCAATCCCTTTTCCATTTCTTCCTTTTCGGCATACATGCCGATCAAGTCGGTATCTTTGTTTTGAGTGGTTTCAATAATTGTCTTTGATTCTGCTTCGTTTTTGTTCAGTTCCTCCGAATTGGTTTCAATGCGAATTGAACTTTGCTCCATGGATTCCTGCTTGAATCGAATTTCTTGCTCCGCGCTCTTCACTCGGTTCTCCTGCTGATGGAAGAAAATATTTTGTTCGTTGAATGCGGATGACTTCTGACCTAGCAAATCGTTCTGAGTAGCCAAATCGCCCACGATCAGCTTCATCTTTTCTTCGTGCCGGCTCAACTCTAAACGAGCCAGTTCTGATTTCGGCCTGATGTCCTCAAACTCAAATGTAAGCGATTCAATTTTTTCCAAGATATCCTCCCTTCGCAAATCGGCACTGCTGAGCATGCTCGAAAACTGTTCTTGCTTTGTGCGAACGGAAATATGTTCATCACTTATCAATTTGATCGAATTTTGTGCCTCTTCAATTTGCTGCTTCAGCGTATTGTTGCGCAGGCGTTCTAATTCCCGCTGGCGATCCAGTAACGAGAAGCGGATGTCTTCTACTTTCTTGGTAAGGTCTTTGATTTCCTTGTCAAGTTTTTCTAAATTTTTAGCGCGGCCAATTTTCTTACCTTCAAACAAACCAACCGATCCACCCGATAAACTAAATCTCCGTTTCGTGACTTTTCCGCTTTTGGTAATAAATGTATTGTCGTCAGACGCTGGTATCTTTTTAATATCGCCTTCCGCTACATACACTTTATCCAAAATGAAGGCCATCAGTTTTGTGTACTTTGGATCGAATTCGATGATCTGCGTAGCGGGGAATGCATCGCCATACATTTGAAGTTGAGAAGGTGTAAATTTCTCGAATGCATCTAGTATAAAGAAGTTTGCCTTTCCCTTGCTCGCATCGCTTAAAATATTGATCGCCTCATAGGCTTCGGCTTCATGCTCTACAATGTAGTAGTTGAGATAAGGCTCCAGGTAATTTTCAATGGCAACTCGATAGTCTTCACTGGTCGTTAAGATGTCGGATAGGAGAGGAGCATTCTTGGTCCAGGCCACGTTCTTTTTCAAGAACTTGATCGCCTCTGGAAAACCCTCTAGATTTTCAACTAATGATTTGGTAAGCTGATATTCATTTTGCCGGGCATCCAGTTTGCGGCTGTTGTCCGTCATCTCCTCGCGGATCATGTCGATCGTTTTTTCAAGAGAACCTATTCGTTGATAAACATCTTCTTCTTCTCTTTTCAGCTTGTCGAGGTATTCATTTTTTTGAGAAATGTCTTGGTTCAGCAATACTATTTTCTTTTCAAACTCTGCCAAGCTCGCACTTTGTTGGTTGGTGTCCGTGGCAGTACGTTCCAACTCTTGCTTGAAAGATGAAACCTGGATCTCGCGAATCTCTAGTCCCTTATTTAGGTTGAATGATTCTTCTTGCTTGGCACGATGTACTTGTCGTAACGCATCCGATTCGCCTTGTAGCGTGTACGTAGTAGCTTTTTGCGTTTCGTAGTCTTCACGAAGGGATTCTACCTTGTTGGTGATTTCTTGAAAAATCCCTTGCGCGGAATTCCTTTCGGATTCTAGACTTTGAATACTGAAGCGGGCGCGCTCGTTGCTTTTTTTGTCTTGATCGATTTGATCTTTAAGATTGTTGATTCGATCGTTAAGAAATCGCAGGCGCTCGTTCTTTACCTGCTTGTCGTTTTCAAGCTGGCGGATTTTTGAGACAAACTCATTGATCGACTTTTGCCGTGACGACAATGTTTTTTCTTTCAGAATCAACTCTGCTTTTGATTTTTCGATCAACGCTTCTTTCTCCGCCAATTCAGAAGTAAGCTTCGTTTTGCGGTCGCTTTCCCCTTCAATTTGTTTGTGGAACGTAGCGAATTTTTCTTTTTGCTTATTGACCACCGCCTTCGCAAGGTGGACGCTCTTTTCCTTATAGTCTTCTTTGATCTTGTAGTATTGCTCCGTTTGCTTCGCCTGTTTTTCTAGGCTCTTCATGTTCTTTTCAATTTCAAAAAGCAGATCTTCGACACGCTCTAAGTCGGCATCGGTGTCTTCCAGTTTTTTCAGCGTTTCTTTTTTGCGTTTTTTAAATTTCGATATGCCAGCTGCTTCTTCGAACAACATTCTGCGCGAATTATCGCGGTCGTTGAGCAAGTCATCTACCATACCCAACTCAATAATTGCGTAGCTGTTTGAGGCAACACCCGTATCTAAAAATAAATTGGTGATGTCCTTCAGCCGGCACGCCACTCCGTTTAGCAGATACTCGCTTTCTCCAGATCGGTACAACCTGCGGGTGATAGTGATTTGAGAGTACTCGGTAGGAAGAATATTTTTAGTGTTGTTGATGGTGAGTGAAACCTCAGCCATTTGCTGGGCAGACCGCTGACTGGTACCGTTAAAGATTACGTTCTCCATTTTCTCAGAGCGCAGGGCACTGGTCTTTTGCTCTCCAAGCACCCATCGGATGGAATCCACCACGTTGGACTTTCCACATCCGTTGGGGCCCACAATACCGGTGATTCCTTCATCAAAGTTGATGACGATCTTATCAGCAAAGCTTTTGAATCCTTTAATCTCCAGTTTCGATAATTGCATGAGTCGCTCGCGGATTAAGTGGTTGTTAAAAAAATAAGACGGCAAAGATAACTTTCGGTTTGGCATTTGAAAAGGCAGCTATTCCCAATTCATGCACATTTTATCCATCTTGATTTTAGAGCAAAATCAGGCTTTTATTTATAAAAAAAATCGATATATTTGGCCTGAATGGATAATATACAATTTTGGATTTGGCTGATCGTGATCGTTGTTACGTTCATTGCCCGGGCAATGAAGAAAAAGTCGGCAGAGCAACCATCTAC
>Ga0163155_10000376_pt1 | contig 54298 bp, 47 predicted proteins | sample OliLakLV19SP4G1_FD_148611 | JGI IMG/M metagenome (GOLD analysis project Ga0163155, IMG submission 148611) | Freshwater microbial mat bacterial communities from Lake Vanda, McMurdo Dry Valleys, Antarctica - Oligotrophic Lake LV.19.SP4.G1 | ecosystem: Environmental > Aquatic > Freshwater > Lake >... | reverse complement strand
CAACATTAAGCAAGGCGCTCTTTGCCGTACTTGATGATGTCGGCTTTGGCGGTAGATCCGTTCCAGCAGCTTCAACGACAGTGGGTTTATTTCTCGAATGAAAAGCATCTAAGACCTCATTCACTACACAACTTTATGGTCTTATTGATTATAATGTCTATTTGTGTAATTAATTCTGATTGAGTACTTACCAGAGCCGATAACAGTCCCAGTCCCAGCGACTGAACCTGCTGCGAAGCCGTCTCAAACGGCTAAGCGACTCAAGGATGGTGTTGCTCAGGCTGTGGAAGACATGACCACTAAAGTTCCAGCAATGGCGATCGCCATGATTGAGTTGCACGAGCAGCTCAAGGAGCCAACCCGCAACTGGCTACGCGATCGGTTTCAGGAAGTCGCTGCATCGGGACTGGGTGAAGAGCTGAAGACCAAAGGTGCAGCGGCGGCTCGTGAGGGATTGAAGGCATTGCAGCAACTACCCCGGCAGACACGCGAGCGCGCACTTTGCGATAGCGTCATGACGCTGGTGAAAGAGTTTGGTGTGGTGCAAGGTAACGCGAGTAAGGTCGAAACCGTTTACCAGACGGAAGACTTCACCATGCGCTTAAAGCCCCAAAACGGCGAGGCTTTGCGGCTGCAAGATGTGAACAAGATGAATACCTATGTCATGGAAGACCGTGACGGGAAAGCGCTGCTGGAGTTTCAACACAATGGCATTCGTGGTGTTGAAATTACCAAAAATCAAATGCCGCTCAATCAGCAGTATGACGTGATCCGAGCGGGTGGTCAGGTGGTCGCAGACAAAACCGTAGCGGCGGCAAAAACGACAGGCGATCGGTTGCAGCAAATGGCGCAAGGACTCGCAAACCTGGCTCCGGAAGGCACCAAAGAAAAGTTGCGAGAGTGGCAGCATCAGCAAGTGGCAGCGATCGCCCATGCGTTAACCAACAGTCAAGGTGCAGTCGAATCGCCTGCTGGCAAAACCTTTCGTGGGGCACGGTATCAGTTCTTTGAATCCCTCGGTGTGACGCGCATTTTTGGCAAAGATGGTCAAGGTGAAGTGTTTCGGAAAGATCAAAGCGGGACGCAAAGTAGGCTGACCGACAAGGATTTAAACGATTTCACCAGTAGCGGCAAGGTGTTAGCTAAAACGCAGGCAGCGACTAAAAAAGCTGGCAAAACTGCGGCTGGTCGCTAGGTCTGGTTCGCTTGTTAACGGTCAACGCAGTGATTGGGAGTCATGGAAACTAAATTTGTCGAACCGAGAGTAGTATCAATCCGCCACGATGGACGCGAAGTTGTGCGGATTGTCGATGGAGTCGTGTATGGGGTGATGGTGTCTAAGTCCCCCAGCTTGCTGGAAATCTGTTGGGATGACCAGCTTGTCTATGCCCTGCGGGATGGTGTGGTTGAAGTGAATCAAATTCGTCTGCGGTTTGAGTCGCTGGTGATCACAGAAGTAGTGCCTCAAGCGCAAGCAGTGGGTGCATAAAATGTCGAATGCTGCCCTGATTGATGCTTTTTCTGACTACTTCCTCAAGGGTGGGCGTTTCAACTCGATCGTGGAGGCGCGAAGCTATGCGTCTGAACTGCTTGGTGCCACGGTGGAGCGGGGCACAAAGGAAGCAAAGGCAACCGAGGAAACCATTGAGGCGAGTTTGGTGCGTACTGCCCGTCTGCTGGTGGACACAGCAGAAACACCAGGACAAGCCTACGAGCGGCTAGTGGACTTGTACGAACGTCAACCCAACCTCTCGACTCGTTCGTCTACCAGCATTCAGAACCAGGCGTACAGTACCCCGGTGCCGTTGGGTTATCTGGTGTCGGCATTAGCTGGCATTACGCCTGAGTCAGTGGTCTATGAGCCTACGGGTGGGCATGGTGCCTTGCTGGTCGAGGCGAATCGAGAGACAGCGATCGTCAATGAAATTGATCCAGTCCGTGCGGCTGATTTAAGAGCGCAGGGTTTTCAGGTGACGGAGCAGGATGCGTCGTCTTATAAACCGAAGCAACCAGTGGATGTCATCGTCATGAATCCGCCTTTTGGTGCGGTGAGTATCGGTGGTGTTTCAAAAGAGTGGCTGGTACGGGGTGGGGCTGCAACTCCGGCGTACAGAACCACCAATATTGACCACGCGATCGCGCTGCATTCCCTTCAGTCGTTGAAGGACGAGGGACGGGCGGTACTGATACTGGGTGCTCCGATGGGTCAAAAGACTGGCAATCAGGAAGCAGCCGCTACGACCTACAACGGGGGGCAATATGTCGCGTTTTATAAAAGCTTGTACGACAACTACAACGTGACGCAGCACTTCACCGTGATGGGCAACTTGTATGCCCGTCAGGGTACGAGCTATCCCGTTGATGTAATTGTCGTTGACGGTCGGGGTAAGTCCTCAAGACGGCTTCCTGCTGCTGAATTGCCCCAAGTTTACTCATCCTATGAAACTTTAAAGGAGTTAGTACCTCATGTCTCTTTATTTCGCAACCCAAACCGTGTGGCAACCAGCGACCGAGGACAGCGCGACGATGCAGGTAGCCGCGATCCTGGTGCCGAACGATCTGAAGGGAGATGCCTAAGAGTGCAAGCTGCCATCGGGCATAATCACGCCCGTGAGGATGGCACCCGTTAATTTGACCATGATTTTTTCGGCAACGCCAATTTTGGCTCCTTGCAGGTCAGCCCCACTTAAATCAGCCCCACTTAAATCAGCCCCAAGCAAATTTGCGCCCTGAAGCTTGGCTTGGCGTAGATCCGCTTGCAGCAAGTTGGCTCGAAATAAATTGGCATTCGCTAAGTTGGCATGGGAGAGATTCACTCGATGCAAAAACGCATCGCTGAGATTCGCGTGACTCAGATTGGCGTGACTCAGGTTACGACCGGAGAAATCCTGTTCGCGCAAATCGGCTCCTTGCCAATCAGTACCGCTTAAATCAGTCGTCGATCGGCGGCTCTTGGGAGCAGGCGGAGGCGATTGCTGCCAAGACGCGAAATTGGCGGGCGGCTTCACAGGCGCTCGCGAGGAAGCGGATGTAGACTGACCCGATCGGGAGGGAGCAGCTTGAGCAGAAGCGTCTGCATCGCCCCTGCTGGCAGACGCTTTGCTGGCACGTCCCTGATCAGCATGTCGGCGAGCGGCGTAACCTCTGTCTGCGTCTCTATCGGCAGAGCGCTCAGCACGAGTGGGGACGTGCAGCGGGCGCGAGCGCAACTGATCTCGTGCCTGGTTGAGCGCTTTGAGCTTTTCTTGCGCTTCAGCCTGTAGCGTTGCATCGTCTTTGGGCAAACGATCAGGATGCCACTGGAACGCCAATTGGCGATAAGCCTGATTGACTTCCTCCAGGGAAGCACCCGGTTTGAGTCCTAACACTCGGTAGTAACGCTCAAAGTCACTCATATGGTAGAGGTAAGTGGGGTTATGCCTCATGCTACAAGGCAATGCCAAAAATAGGGCAGCAAGGGGGTGAAGCAAAGTGATTGGCTGCCAGACCCGGAAATTGCCACTGACTCAAGCGCTCAGCCTAATGTTGATCGTTAAAGTTAACGTATCAAGCATCGAGGCTTGAGCGCTAGAACACTTTGCTGTCAGGGGCGACACCAAAGCCCCGTGCTTGCCAGCAGAGCGATCGACAAAGCAACAGGGGCTAGGAGTCTAGAATCCCAGTTAGCCCTTAACGAGGGTGCCCTCGGAAGATCGCAGAAACAAGCGGCAATCAGTCCGCCTTGCGCTCATGTGGATGGGCTTTAGCGGCATTGGCAGGACGCAAACGGAGAAAGCATGAGCAAGGGAGCAAGGCTGCAAACGTTCATCGAGCCTGATGATCTTCTGGAGTGTTTTGAGCAACAAGAACTTGAATGACTGATGAGCCTCACGCTGAAGCCCGTAGAAGCTTGGATCACTTGTAGCCACCCACGGAGCTTAAAAGTGAGCGGGGGTGTTTGAGCGCCACACCAAAGGTGTGTTCAAGCAGGCGGCAGACAATGACTTAAAGGCGATGAGCGAAGACCCCAGCGGCGGCATAAAGCTGATGTGCCCACAGTCGCTATACTGGCGGCATGAGCGATACTTCTCCCTCGGAGCTTCGGCAAGCCATTCAGCAGAGCTTGCAAGCGATTGCGTTGCAGATGAGTCATCCACTCGATACAGCAGCAGCAGCGGGGTTGTATCAAGAGGCTAGTGGTCTACTCGCTCATCTCTCGCCTGAACCGTTGACCCTGGCAAGGGTCGCAGGCACCTTGCTAGTCTATCAAACACAAGCAACGTCACCAGAAGAACTGGCATGGTTCCGGTCGCAAGTGCAGCAATGCTTAGACGATGAAGCAGTTGAGGAACTCATCGAATCAATCCATCGAGTGGATGCGCTGTAAAGCAAAGCTGCTATATTGCATTGGGCTTGCTGCCCAGGGACTCTTGATTGTCGTAGCGCTAAATTAATGTCATCGAGGGTGTGAGCCTATCGCTTCTGGCGATTAGCTTCGATGAAGTATAGAGGACAGGCAAATTGCACCAACCTCTATGACTAGAAGCGTGCAGCAATCAGATCTGCTTGACGACACGATTTTGTCCCCATGTCATTTAATTGGGCACTGTACAGGTTGAATGGAAAACGATCAAAGTGATGCTTCTCATCCCTCACCGGAGCCAACGCCAAGCGAACCTCCGCAAGCTGTTCCCGACGATTTGAATACGGTTGCTGGAGTTCGGGAAGTCCACCCTGCTGGTGATCCCACGACGTGTCATACCATCAACAAGATGTTTAGGCGCATGGGGCTGAGGCTTTTCATGACAATTATTCCAGTCGATGCAACTGGCAGAGTTGGGCTACCCCGACGCAGAGGCAAAAGGGTAAGTAGCAAGCGGGGTCGAATGGTCATTTGCCTGTTTGAGGGACCAGATGCGGTTGAGGATCGGTTTGGTGTGAATGATGACTACGAAAACGCAGGAGTAGCTTATCCTAGTGAATATCCCAACGATTATCGAAGACCAGTCGATCCGTTCAACCTGCCTCCCTATAGCCAAGACCCCCACATGGGTAGCCCACCGCCACCCGACCCAAACGCTGAACCTCCCTTTTAATTGGTAAGCACTATGGTAGCGATCACACTCTTGCAACTAACCAGTCCAGACTTAGGCAATGAGTATTTAGCAGCGCAGATCGGTTCGCCCGAAGTAGGCGATCTGGTAGCAATGGGTGCGCGGACGAAACGCTTTCAGGTTGTGGCAGTTTACCCTTACTATCCGATCGCTCTAGGGGTTGAAGAAAGGGTCAGCCTTGCGATTGTGCATCCGGTGGGCAAACCAGTCCCAAAACAGGAAGACTGGTACTGCTGGGAGAACCGAGAGTATTGTCCTGAGCAGGCATTGCATCTTTTGCAGCATGGTGATCGCGTGCTCAGAACCGAAGAAAAAAGTGCAGGTCAACTGCCAGCCGTGGGCAAGCCAGTCGTGAACTATCGCAGTATTGGCACCATGCAGAAAGTCAAGCTCGATCGTGCATCAGTAGCAATAGCGCTAGGCAAAGCAAAAGCGATGCCATCAGACCTGGCGATCGACTCTTACGAAAAACACATCAGCCCTGATGCACCGTATCACTCAATTTACGTGGTGCAAGCCTCGTCTGTACCAGCCGTTGAGCCGAAGCTTTTGCAATTGGCTTAAGTTGTTTTGCTGGTGACAATAAAAACGCGATCGCTGGCAATGAGCGGTCATGTTTGCTTATGGAAACACTTCAGCAACGTGCGACAGATCGCTACATACCGCATAAAATCGAAGCTGTAGCGCTTGAGAACCAAAATGAACAAAGCAGAATTAGTCGATGCGAGCGCTCAAGAAGCTCAGGTCACAAAGAAGATGCGGATGCTGTGCTGACCAATGCCCTCGAAGTAGTCCTTGCAACGGTCTCAACTGGGGACAAAGTGACCTTAGTGGGTTTCGGTACGCTTGAATCTAGAGAATGATAGGCAAGCGAAGGACGCAAGCCCCCGACAGGTAAGCCCATCCAAAGCCCTGCAACCAAAGTGCCAGTCTTCTCAGCCAGGAAGCTCTTCAAGGACAAAGTAGCGCCAGAAACGATAGCCGTCTAGAATTGACGACCTTAGCTGGCAGGGTTGTCAACTTTTGGCTTCGCTCTTTTTTGCCGCCAGGTGATCTGGAGGCTTTCTATGGCAAAGTGAGCTTAATACAGTTTCAAAATGATTCCATTCTGATACTATCCAATCAACGACGGCACGATTTGCGGATGAAGCATACGAAGCGCTTGTTGTAACCTCCAAACAGCAAGAGCGATCGCAAAACGACATTAGGCGCGGCGCGCTTCACAGCCATCCAGAGATTCAGGCATAGCTCAAAACTAAGAAGGCAGAAAAGTCACCACGGAAGCCTGCCTCACGTCGCGTCAATGGCAACCCTATAGGACTTCAAATGATTAGAGTCATTGCCGTCGCCAATAATAAAGGCGGGGTGGCAAAAACCACGACAGCAATCCATTTCGCTTACAAACTCTCACTCTCAGACACAACCGTTTTGGTTGATGGCGACCCTAACCGTTCTTCGATCCGCTGGGCAGGTAGAGCGACAACCCCATTCCCGTGTAAGGTAATCACCGAAATCCAGTTAGCCCGCTTTGCCGGACAGTTTCGCTACATCGTGACCGATACCAAAGCGCGAGCCGAGCGCGAAGATCTTAAAGATTTGCTAGAAGCGACTGATCTGATTGTGCTGCCCACTCCGCCAAGTGGAGACGATTTATACGTTACGGCTGAGACTGCCCGTGTGCTCAGCGAACTGGGCAGCACACAGCACAAAGTTTTGCTGACAAAGGTTCCCACGAACACAAACTCAACAGACGAAAAGGATGCACGGGAATACCTAACAGACAATAATATTCCCGTTTTCAAGGGGCGCATTCGTGAGTACGCCGCTTACAAAAAAGCGTTTATGGCAGGAGTGCCTGTGTGTCTGGTCAAGGGCGATAAGTACGCCAAAATTGCCTGGAGAGACTATGAAACAGTAATCAAGGAGGCGATGAATGGGCAAGTTTAGTACCTTAAAAGACCTATTGGTTGAGCCTGTACCCACAGAGATCAGCACTAATGGCAACCTTGAGGAAGCGCTTCAAAAGGCTGAAGCTATACAGCAGAGAGCACTATTAACAATCATTCACCGCAGTCGTTTTCAAAAGTATCCGCCAGCCGCGCAAGATATTGAGAAGATCAGACCCAGCATCGCGGCGCTAGGCATCCTTGAAGACCTCTTAGTGCGTCCACATCCCGATCTACCAGGGGAGCTTGAAATACTAGCAGGGCATACCCGCTATGAAGTAGCACTGCTAGAAAAGCTGGAGGACGCGCCGATTAAAGTGTTCGATGCCTCCGATGAAATGGCAGTGGAAATTGTCACTGCTACCAACTTACAGCGACGGGTATTGAACCCGATCGCGGAAACGGATGCCATCCTGACACTGCTCTCGGTAAAGCTGGGACGGACTCGGAGCGAAGTGCTTCAGCTTTTTTATCAGCGCAGCAATAGTACGAAGAACGTTCTTCGTACTCCAGAATGGCAATTGATCGAGAGGGTTTTTGAGACCACGACGCGCATCAGTCCTGAAACATTTAGGGTTGAGCGGGTGCCCTTGCTTAACCTGCCAACCGAGCTTTTAGAGGCTGTGCGACAAGGACAGCTTGAGTATACAAAGGCTAAGGTCATTGCCAGAATCGCTGATCCTGTTGAGCGCCAGCAAGTTCTAGAGCAGGCGATCGCAGAAAGTTTATCCCTCAGTCAAATTCGGCAACTGATTGCCCCACTACTGCCTAGCAAACCGATCGGCAGTGGCTTCAAAACAAAAGCAGCCCAAGTACTGCAACAACTCAAAAAGGCAGACCTTGATCCTGCCAGGATGCAGCAGGTCAATGAATACCTGGATCGCATTCAGCAGTTGCTCGATGGTTAAGGAGCGACCGATGGCATACTAGGGCAATTGATTCTGGACTGCCAGACAAACCTTCTCTCTCCACCAGTCCATGTTCACTGCCTAGCCGTTCGCGCCGCTGCCCGCTGACAAGACTGCACAAGGCTTAGGGAACGGCAAAAGCACTAAACGCTACATGCACTGTGAACCGCAACCGCCCTTAGTGGCTATTAGCTCAGGGGGTTAGAACTCTACTGTGATGCTTCAAGCTCACTTCCCTTAGAGTTCAAAGACATACACATAGTCTTCAGTCGCTGCACCATGAAGTGAGGCTGCTTCCGTTCGCAATCGGTTGAAGCCAGTACGCTCCAAGACACGAACAGAGGCTTCGTTTCTTATATCGACCGCTGCTAACAACTGCTGTTGTCCGCAAGACTGAGCCAGCTCGGCGACGAGCCAGCGGAGCGACTCACTCGCATAACCGTTTCCCCAAACCCTGGGCGCAAACTTATAGCCCAGCCAGAGCAGACCATCCGCGAACCTTGTCGCCTGCAACGTGCCAATGGAATCACCGCCTGCTTTGAGCCTCACGACCCAATTCAGCCAGAGTTCGCCGCTGACAGTCGGTGCTCCCGCCTCGAAGTCTCGAAACTCCCGTCTCATCGTTTCGAGGTTCTTGGGTGGGCGTTCAGGGATGAACTGATAGAGCCGTTCATCCAAAAACGAAGCAAACAAGCTGTCCGCATGCGCTTCGACCAGCCGCTCAATCACAAGACGATCAGTTAAGTACATGGATAAGCAGGTTACATGAGCAGAGAAGCCCAATGACTCAAAACAGTGGCAGCAACGGACTTGAAAGGAAGCAGAAAGCAGTTGGCTCTGTCCGCTGCCTTGGTATCGTTGGGCAGCTCGCCACCCCCAGCCTTTTCCTGGCTCACAATTCGCGTCGCAGACACAGTTCGCCGTCCTCTTCTTCTTTTCCGGTGTAGACAAAACCCATCTTCTCATAGAACGGACCAGGACCGCCTTCGGCTGGCACGCAACTTGTTTCGATTACATCCGCTCCAGGGCGCGTCTTGACGTGCGCGAAGAACAACTCCAGTGCCCTCCGACCGTAGCCACGCCCCTGGTACTGCTGGTCGATCATAAAGCGCCACAGAAAGTACTCCTGCTGAGCGATGTCGTCTTCCAACATCAAAAAACCGACTGGCACATCACCAGCGTAGATCGCGCGGAACCAAGCAACCTCTGGATTGAAATGCGCTTCTGCGATAGACGCGGCGTTGGATGCCACAAACTGCTCTTGGTGTGGGGCTACTTTCAAACGGAGGATATCACGCCAGTTTTCCTTAGTAATCTCACGCAGCGTCACTTCGAGGTCGAACTCGGACATACAGAGTGTTCTCCCTTAACTATGCTTTTCAAGCCTGGTTTCTCACTCTGCTACGCAAAGTTATACCATCACTGCCATCCAACGTCCTGGTGGAGCGGCTACCAACAACTCAACCAACCCTGACCGTAAACTCTAACAGGGTTGTCCAAACAGCGATCGCTAGCAGCTGCCAACCAAAAGAGACCTTGAGCTTTACCGCTCATCGTGCCAATTTACAGGAGTGATTGTCTGCCTGAGCCAGTCTTCGCGCAGTATGCCATAGTGAACCGCATCGAAGCGTTTGCCATCGACAGTTGTCCAAGCTTGGCGGAAGTGTCCCTCTTTCACATAGTGGCACTGTAAAAAGACGTTTCGCATGGCAAGGTGATCAACGCGGGTACTGCCCTCAATGCGTTCAAGCTGAGACCATGTTTCAAAGAGATAACCTGTCAACCAGCGTAGCGCCGCCTTGCCCAGACCTTGTCCCCGGTACGGGGCTTGCAGCCGCAAATCAAACATGGGAGCGCCATCATCAATGTCATCCAGATCAAACAACCGTATTAACCCAACGCGCTGATCGTGAGCAGCATTGATCCAAAAGGTCTGACAATTGGTACCAGTAAACTCGCCCTGGTCAATCCACTCCAGCACTTCTTCCTGGCTCAGTTGAGGCTTGCTGTGATAAAACCAACGTTCGCTCGCCAACCAAGCGGCTAAGATCGCACGCTCGGTATCGATCGCTAGAGGATGAAAAGAGAGTTGTTTTTGCACACCTTTTAACCCGGCTCATGTTTAAGACTTACGGAGAGCCTCTCGCTAGGCTCCCGCCACTCCGCTGCCAGCAAACTGAAGAGTAACTGATCGTGTAGCACACCGTCGAGTAACTGATGCTGACGCAGACAGCCATCCTGCCGGAAGCCCAAAGACTTAAGTAGAGCGATTGAGGCTTGATTAAAGGCACCCGTATCTGCCATAACCTTATTTAACCCAACGACTTCAAACAGATAATTGAGCAGTAACCCCAAGCCTTCTTTCGTGTAACCTTGCTGTCGATAGTCTGCCCCTGTGAAGTAACCCATTGCTGCGGCTCGATTCTTGGGGTTGAGCTGTAAGCTAATTTCTCCCATGAACTGCTGATCACTCAGACGGCGTATAGCAAAGCTAGAGGGCATTTTCTCCCTAAACCGTCGCTGTCGTTCTTCCAAAGTAAGGTGCTGTCTTGCTTTAGAAGTAAGGTAGGAAATATCGACTTGGCTTTTCCACTGGTGCAAGCACTTTAGATCATCGGCTTGGAGTAACGTGAGGTGGACACGAGTGCCAGCCGGAATCTGCCACTGGCAATAATCGAGTTTTTCTGGCTCCAGCATCGCTTTACTCCTTACATCAAGCATCACCTCACCATGTCATTGATGATAAGTTACGCCGTCCGACTGATAATCCGACGATCGGGATCGTCCTTTGTCGCTCCAAGAAAAAGGCGGTCGTTGAGTATGCACTTCGGGGTATGAGCCAACCGATCAGTGTCTCTACCGATCGCACCACGGCTGCACTACTTGAAGAGTTCAAGGCGAAGCTGCCTTCGATTGAGGACCTACAACATGAGATTGAGGCTGTAGCTGCTGTAGTCGAGGAGTTCGATCGAGATGCAGACCCAGGCTAACCAGCCTCGAGAGCAGTCATGATGATGTTCAAAATATGCATCATTATGAACACGATCGGTTTCCCCTAGAGGCGTTTATCAAGTAGCAAATTGCTTGCTACGCAGGCGTTGATGCGACATTTGAGCCACGTCGATCGCAGGTGCGCACGACCACATCTCGCCCAAAGACAGCGCTGGGGCTTGAGTAGCAATCGCCTCTATTTCTACAGCCATCTTAGCGAGAAGCGTTTGTGCGCTCAAGTGCCCCAAAACACCCAGGCGAATCGCCGCTCCAACGACTCCAGTGAGAAAACTGTGGAGAAAGGCAAGGCTGGTGTCGCTCTCACTCAGATGAACGGCACGACCGACAACGGCAAAGATGATTGGGTGCAAGCCGATCGTTTGCTTGGTATCAATCGCATCCTGTAAAGCATCTAGTTGCTCATCGTGCCAGGTCGATCGTGCCACCATCAACAGTGCTTGCCCGCTCCGACCTTGCGCTTCACGAGTGCCTTGAATGAGGGTCTGAGCATACAGGCACGCATCGGCTCGTCGAATTTCGCTAAGTTCATTGGCAACACTGGCACGATAGGCATGGATCAGGGCAACTAAATCGGAGCAGCCAACTTTATTGTGCAGCAGTAGGTAAAGAAACGTTTCCACATCTGCTGACGTTCGGATCTGGTTAGTTTGCACCAGGCTTTCTAACCCGTGGGAAAGGGTAAAGGAGCCTGATGGAAAAAAGGAGTCAGACAATTGCATCAGCGCAAGCCGAGAATCAATCATAGCGGTTGTTTATGCCTCTTAGTGATGAGAATGAGACGAAAATTGTAGCAGGGCGGTGGGCGATCGCACCTCATAGCCAATGCACAACCCTGGAATGTTGACAGTCCTCACAGTGGCTTCCATCACGGCTGTCTCAGCCACCATTTCCACGTAAATGCGATCGTTCTCCACCAGAATTGACCAATGATGATTACCCAACACATACCCCAGATAAATGAGGTCAATGGCATGACCTGTAGTATCGCCCTTAAAGCTTAAGACCATCACGGTTTGGGTATGGAGATGGATCAACAACAGTTGGTTTGATTGAGTGACAAACACATCACCTGCATTCAAGGCATGATTGCGGCTTTTCATGATGCCAAGCTCAACGCCAGTCGTAGAGTGGGCATGAATCCGACCCTTGGCGCGATCGTCTGGTTGTAGATAGACCTCTAACAAGTTGCCTACATGACGTGCGTGCGCCACTTGTTGCTGCACGGTGAGGTCAGTCTCTTGGTTACCTAAATACGCTTCTGCTAGGGTCGTCATTTGGGCACCGCTGGTAAGGTGGGTTGACCATTGAGGTAGCGCATTCTTGCTAGCACATCGTTGATGTAAGCTTTGGCGATGGGCACGTTTGATGCCATCATTCGCACCAACAACCCATTACAGTTGGGCAAGGGAGAACTGGCAGCCGTTAAATCGGTCTGTGCCTGAGCAAGTTGCTCTAAATCCAGACTCGGAGCCTGTAAATCAGCATTAGGCACAACCAGAATCACGCTGGCAAGAATAGGGTGAGTCGCAAAAAGAGGGCTACTGGTCAAGTGCTGCTGACCCTGTCCCTTTAACTGCATCGCATCGGCAAAAAGCAAAGCCCCATCAGGTGTGTAGACGTTTAACCGATTGACATACCGACGGAAGTGAAAGCATTCGCCTCGTGCTAACCGACCCGGAACCATGATATCGCTGAGAAACAGACTCCCGGTTGGTGCTAGCGTTACTCTCATTGTTTGTTCCAGGTTGGCATTGCGGTAGAGGATGATGGGTTCTGGGACGTACTCTAAACTTGCACCAGAGCCAATTTCAACGTCGTAGTGAATACAGGCACGTTGATCCACTGCCATCTGATGCACTTTGGTAGCTGACTGATCGGTGAGGTATAGAGCAGTACGATCGCTCAGCCGGACACTAATTTGAAATGCATCCCCTGCCAGCAGACCCGGTGACGAGTTCATGATGTAAAGATAGGTGCGGTGGGCATCGGTGGGATCAAGTCGCAATGCTCGTGAGAGCCTGAAAGGGTAGGTGGCGTACTGACGCTGCACAAAGGATTGATGGTTTTGATCCAGCCCAACCTGCACAGCAAGATGGTTTTGGGATGCACGATCGAGCGCCACCAGGGTTGGATTCATTGATGGATTGATCAGTTCAGCAACCATACTTGTCGTCTACCCGTGTTCTGATTGAAGTTACTGAACCAGTGTGGCGATCGGTCGAAACAGTAACTTGTCAAAAATAAATTTCATCACCTGATCCAGACCTTCACCCGTTTTGCAGTTGGTATAGGCGATCGGTTTACCACGTCGGCGTTCTGTGGCTTCACGATGAATGAGGTCTAAATCGGCTTCGACGTAAGGAGCAAGGTCTATTTTGTTAATCACTACTAAGTCTGCCTGCATAAAGCCCGGACCATTTTTGCGGGGGATATCATCGCCTGCACCCACATCCAGCACGAAGATATACGCGTCGATTAAGTCATAGCTGAAGGTTGAGGCGAGATTATCACCCCCACTTTCCACAAACACGAGATCGAGTTCTGGGAACGATCGCTCCAGGTTGCGGATTGCCAGCAGATTCATGGTGGGATCTTCACGAATGGCGGTATGGGGGCAACTGCCCGTTTCCACACCAATGATGCGATCGGTGGGCAAGAAGCCTTTACGCTTGAGGCGATCGGCATCTTCCTGCGTTAGCAAATCATTCGTGACGACTGCCACTTCAATGCCCTGCTGCATCAGCAACGGCACCAACCGTTCGAGTAGCGCTGTTTTGCCACTGCCAACAGGACCTCCTACCCCTAAACGAGCCGCTGTTTTTTGCATTTTTGCCTTCACGCTGGTTTTACTGAAACAGTCCCTACCGAAACTGCCCTACCGAAACATATACAGCCGACCCAGCGGCACCCGCGAGACGGGTTCACAGGTCGCAATCTCACCGTTGACTCGCACCTGAAAGGTATCTGGATCAACTTCAATCTCTGGGCAGGCGTTGTTATGCAACATATCCGCTTTGCTTAATGACCGAGTACCTTTGACAGGCAGCAGTTGTTTACGTAGCTTCAGCTTATCGGGCAGACCCTGATCCAGCGCAGTTTGGGTGACAAAGCAGAAAGATGTGGTTTGCTTCGCACTGCCAAAACTGCCCCACTGAGGACGATAGAGAATGGGTTCGCAGGTCATTAGTGAGGCGTTGGACTCCCCCATCGGTGCCCAGGCAATAAAACCACCCTTGATAATAAGTTCGGGTTTGATACCAAAAAAGCCCGGTTGCCACAGCACAATATCCGCAACTTTACCAGGCTCGATGGAACCCACATGAGCATCAATGCCACAGGTTTTTGCCGGATTAGTGGTGTACTTTGCCAGATACCGTAGAATGCGCTGGTTGTCGTTGCGCTCATTATCTTCTGGCAATGTCCCCCGTTGGTCTTTCATCTTGGATGCCAACTGCCAGGTACGACAGATGACTTCACCAATGCGCCCCATCCCCTGACTATCCGATCCCATCATGCTAATGGCACCCATATCATGCAGGATATCTTCCGCTGCGATGGTTTCAGCCCGAATCCGCGATTCGGCAAAGGCAACATCTTCTGGTACTTTGGGGTTGAGGTGATGACATACCATCACCATATCCAGGTGTTCATCAAACGTGTTGACGGTGTAGGGGTTGGTGGGATTGGTGGAAGACGGGAGACAGTGCGTGTAACCCGCTACCTTAATGATGTCGGGAGCGTGTCCACCGCCTGCGCCTTCAGTGTGGTACATGTGAATCGTGCGACCCCGAATCGCTGCCATCGTGTCTTCCACATAGCCCGACTCATTCAAGGTGTCGGTATGAATTTGCACCTGAAAGTCATACGCATCGGCAACGGAGAGGCAGGTATCGATGACAGCAGGCATGGCACCCCAGTCTTCATGGATCTTGAGACCGATCGCGCCCCCTTCCACCTGTTCCACCAAACTGGCAGGAAGGCTGGAACTCCCTTTGCCGAGAAACCCAAAGTTCATGGCAAAGCCTTCGGAGGCTTGCAGCATCAACCCCATATTGTATGCCCCACCCGAACAGATGCCTACCGTTACGGGACCCAAGCCACCACCAATCATCGTGGTGAGTCCGCTGGAGAGCGCTTCGGCGCAGAGTCCAGCGCTGTCAAAGTGAACGTGGCAATCAATGCCGCCCGGAGTCGCAATCAAGCCTTCTGCCGATCGCACATCCGTATTGGCGCTAATGACCAGATTTGGCTGTACGCCTTCCATTACCCCCGGATTGCCTGCTTTACCAATGCCGACAATCCGACCATTCTTGATGCCAATATCCGTTTTGACAATGCCCTGCACCGGGTCCATCAGCACGACATTGGTAATCACCAGATCCAACGCACCATCGGCTGCCGTCACGCCGGGAGCCAACCCCAAACCGTCACGTAGCGTTTTGCCACCACCAAAGACGCATTCGTCACCGTAAACCGTCGTGTCTCGTTCAACTTCAGCGATTAACGACGTGTCGCCTAACCGTATACGATCGCCCGTAGTGGGACCAAACAGCTCGGCGTAGCGCTCCCGACTAATTTCCATGACTGTCCTCCACTGACTCGTTCGCCGCAGAACGTGTGCTGTACCCCAGAGATCGTACGCGCTCCAATGCCTCTGCTTTCGCCCCGGGCGCATCTAACGCCTGATTCACCAGACTATTGAGTCCCTGTATTTGGCGTGTACCGCCGATCGCTACAAGAGCCACCGTTTTGGTGTCACCCGGTTCAAACCGTACTGCTGTACCTGCGGGAATATCCAGCCGAAACCCATAGGCTTCCGCACGATCGACCTGCAAGGCGCGGTTTACTTCAAAAAAGTGGTAGTGGGAACCGACCTGAATGGGACGATCGCCCAGATTGGCGACTATTAACGTTTTGGTTGCTCGCCCAGCGTTAAGTTGCAGAGTTCCAGGTGCACACAACACTTTGCCCGGAAAGGAGTCTGAGTCATGGGTCATCACGTCAAACTCCAGCGCTACGAATGGGATTATGAATGCTGATCAGCTTAGTGCCGTCTGCAAAATGCGCTTCCACCTGAATCAGCGGAATCAGTTCGGTGACACCCGGCAGCACATCCTCGATCGTCAGCAACGTTGCCCCTTCAGACATCAGCTGTGCCACGCTTTTGTCTTCGCGTGCACCTTCAATCATGGCATCCGTAATGTAGGCAATCGCTTCTGGCACATTCAGCTTGAGACCCTTTTTCTTCCGACGACGAGCAATTTCTGCTGCCGTAAAAATCGTTAACCGCTCCATTTCTCTGGGAGTTAAGTACATATCAACTCTACACAACCCTTGATACCCCCGCATTACACTGCTTCTGCCAGGATTGATAAGTAGCAAAAGTTACAAAAGCATCGGCTCTCCCGGCTTTGCGCTGATAAGACAACCTTATATCAAACTATCACTGGGTTTCAGCCGTCGATCGGGTGGCATTTTGTAGCCTTTCATACGATTTCAACCACAGATCCGGAAGAGCCAAAGCATCTATTAAGCCTGTCAGGAGTTGCCTGCTGACAGGCTTGGCTAAACAAGCAGCTCCGACCGACTATGATCCAGAATCACACGCATCATTGCCATACCCGTCGCTGCCGTCATCAGCTCAACGGTCATTTCCAGTAAAGTCAAAAGCCTTTACAGCTCCAACTCATAGATCGCCGCAATCTCATTGGACTGAATCCCTAAATATGCCAGCGTTTGCTGCTGCGTCGCATGCCCAAAGGCTTCCATCAGCAGGGGAATCGCCGTGCCCCGCTCCAGACGTTGCCAGTAGCCCCACGCCTTCCGCAGCGTATGGCTACCATAGTTGCCCTTCAAACCCACATCCTGGCACCAGGTCTTCACCCGTGTACTCATCGTCTCTACCGTCAAGCAACCCCGTTGCCCCGTGAACAGATAGTCCTCTGGCTGCAAAGCACCCGCTGCTAACCAGGCTTGGATGGACGCGATCGCCGTTGGGTTCAAGGTCACCGGACGGTACTTGTGCGTCTTGCGTTGCTTCAGGTCCAGCACATCCCCCACTTGCAACGCTTTCACCTGTCCGACCTTGAGTGACAGCAACTCGTTGGCACGATAGGCGGTGTTAATCCCCAGCGTGAACAGGCACAAATCACGGGGTCGATCGGCCAGAATTTTCTTGATGCGGTGGATCGCCTTCTTATCCCGGATCGGTTCCACCTTGATCGTGGATCCGGCTGCCGGATGGTTGGGATTCTGACCCTTAGGAAACGGCATGGCGATCGCCTTTTTCAGTGATTAACTTTCCCCCACTCTAACCCCATGACTTAATGAGTAGAACATCGCCGCTCCAAACCCCTGTCGCACCTCATCCTACCCAAACCCCTTCTCAGCAATACTTTCAACCCTTCGTAAAACCCATTAACTTCTGCTCAAAAGTTAATGGGTTTGAGGATGACGATAGAGAGGGGCGGTCTACAGATTCGATGGTAATAAGAAAGTTAAAGGGCATAAGCGCCCATCGTCAATTCGCAAGGATGCTTGCTTGGGGTTTGAGTAGTAATGGAACAGAAACCTACGCTAAGGCTGAAATGCCGACTGAGTAATCGTTTCAAAAGGCACTTCTCAGTCTCAATGAGACGTACCAATTAGTCTATAGGCTATTTGGTACAGAAATCTGGAACGAGATAGCAGGGGTTTCAGGCTCCTGGTTTTCAGCAGGTTCAACTGGTACACCCCTTAACGTGACTTTCTGTTCCGTTACTACTCAAACCCCTGCTTGGAGTACTCGTGAGCGAAGCCAATGCTGCAGAACAATTAGGGGAGATCGTGGTGCTTGATGAAGCAAAGTAGGAGTTGTCCAATTAAAAGTGCACTGGGGTAGACCAGGGATATTCTGCAAGAACTTTGTCAAAGCAGTGAAGTAGGTTGGGATGCAGTGCGGGTGAAAGCATTGAACGAATCTCCCAAAAGGTCAGGCGGTTGCCAAGCGATGGATGATTGTGGAGCGATGATGTATGGGTCTTTGATTCGTCTGATGATCAAGCAATTTGGCTGCTTAAGGTTTGCTTTATAAAGCAGCTCTCAGCTGGGAATTTCTGATGTCTACTTGTGAGAAGTTTTCTATCAACGAGCTGTATTTCTAGCTCTAAAGTCGAATAATTTTTTATTCTTTCAGCGTACACAAATTCACCCTTTCGGGTATGGTCAGGGCATGATCTCGCTACTTATTCTTAAATAAGCTTCGCTCACATGCATGCTTTCAAGCTTGGGATTGTAAAGTAAAGATGCGGAGCGCTAAAATTCCTATCCCCGCTGCAAGCAGACAGGGCATTACGGAATTTTCCCTTCGGGTCGCACTTCCGCCAAATCCATCCTTGCGCTCCAAGGAGCGGGGAATTGACCCTCAGCGATTGAATTTAGATCGGCTCTTCCGGATCTGTGGTTGAAATCGTATGAAAGGCTACAAAATGCCGCCCGATCGACGGCTGAAACCCAGTGATAGTTTGATATAAGGTTGTCTTATCAGCGCAAAGCCGGGAGAGCCTTTAGATCTTTGACACAAATCTATTTACGTACCCTAAAGCTTTGCTGTATGCCGCGTTGAATGGCTTTGATTTCAAGCGCGAAATTAACTCTTGACTGCTTGGTGCTTGAATTGATAAAGAGTTCCCTACCCGAGAATGACGTTGATACAGAGGAATAACTTAACTCACTAATCCGGTACTTTTCTTAAGGAGAAGGTATGGAAAATGTCAGCTTGACCCCATTGTATGCCCAAAGCTTCGCACCTACTTCCACAAGATCTGCCTCACCTCACGCATCAGTTCAAAGGCCATTCAAGCAATTTGACATCCATATCAGTATTGTCAGTAATAGTCATTTACTGCGTGAAGCACTCATCCTGCTGCTGCAAAATCATTGGTCGACTGATATAGTCAATAGCAGTACTAGCGCTGTTGATATGACTTCCACTGTCACAAAGCCTTCAAATCACCTAGTTCTGCTTGATAGTGGTATTGGGCAACATGCATTGGTAGCAAACATTCAAGAGCAGCGATCGCTTCAGCCTTCTCCCTACATTGTTGTACTTGAGTTAAAAAATGACCCTGATTTAATTTTGGACTGCATTGAAGCAGGAGCACACGGCTATGCGTTGCAGAGTGCTTCGAGTGCAGAAGTGATGCAGGTAATTGAGCAGGTGTGCCGAGGAGTCGCTTACTGTTCACCAGAAATCACGGCTAAGCTGTTCGATCGACTCACGCAGTCAAAAACCTTGCAGCAATCTAGCGAAAAGCTTGCACTGACTCACCGTGAGCTAGAAGTATTGCAATACATCGCAAAGGGATACAGCGATCGCGATATTGCGGCTGAACTGGTGATTGGAGTGCGGACAGTGAAACACCATGTTCACAATATTTTGCGGAAGTTCGATGTTAAATATCGTAGAGATGCAGCTCAACTGGCAATCATCAACGGTTGGCTAAATCTGACTTCTTCTTAACCAGGTTCTTATATTGATCGATCTTAGATCGATCGTAAGGATTGGGACTGGATCAGTGTGATTAATTGCAGAGATCGATCTTAGATCGATCAAAAAAATGGATCATTTGGAGAGCAGAAACTTGGTCTTAGATCCATAGCGTATTAGAGTTCACCTGTGAAAAGATAACGAGTAGATAGATCAGTGCCTAACTCATAACTTAACTGATGAAGTTATCTACAGATATCTTCATCAGCAATAGTCTAGAAGGGTTACAGCCAGTAAAGTCGAAAATCGTTGCTGAAAGGAATGCGACATGAACTCTCATCGGGAAAGTCATGGAACAGCATCTATTCATGTGCTAATGGCAAATCTTACAGGTGTTGTCGCAGAAATGATCAAACAAACCTTTCAACAACATGCCGATCTTGAGTTATTAGGCAGTGTTGAAGGATGGAAAGAAATTGATGCGGCTGTTGCTAGAACCGATGTTTTGGTTTTGGGAGTTGATGATGCGTATTCTCCACCAGAAAAGTGCTTACAACTTCTGAGCAACCATCCTAATTTGAAGATTTTAGTGCTGACCACTGCAAGTGATGAGGCGATCGCGTATTGGCGAGCCTTGCACTGTCACCAAATGCAAGTTACGTCATCTCAGACTCTAATTGAATCGATTCGGCAAATTTATGCGCTGTCTCCATTTTAATTTCTATAAACCAGCAGGCATTGTTTTGGAGAAACTTAATGAATCCCTATGCGAATGGCAATAGCATTGCTCAACGAGAGCAGGAGTGGGAGTTGCAGGAAGCCTCTCACCATGCTCAATCTCAAATGGAAGGAGAGTGGGAAGCAGAGCACGAGTATTCTTTCAAAAACATGCTCGGTGACGTTCAGAAGGTGGCTAGAGCAGCCGTTCCAAGTGCCAAGCGGTTTGCTCCGATCGCAGCTAAAACCCTGATTGGATCAACGCCCAGTCCAATGGCAAGAAATCTGCTCAGTTCATTGCTGCGAGAGGGGGAACAGTCAGCCGTGGCAATGGAAGCCCACCTCTTTGGCAGCAATGAAGCTGAAACGGAAGTGAGCAACACTGAAGTTGCTTATGAAGCGGCATTGGCTGAAGTGCTGGCGGCAGAAGCAAGCCACAGCAACAGCGAAAGTGAAGCAGGAGCTTTTCTCGGTGCTGCGGTTCCTGGCATTGTCAAAAGCATGGGTGGACGCGACGTTTTACGCTCCATCATGCCAACGTTGGTGCTAGCAAATGCCCGATTGGTTCGGCTGCTTCACCAGCAGGGCTTAGAGGGTCGGCGGTTGCTGCGCTTGGTGCCAACCATCTTGCGGCGGACTACTGCCAGCCTCGGATCTGCTCATCGAGCCGGTCGTCCGATCAATTCTGATCTGGCATTGCACTTGATGGCAAACCATGCGTCGCAAGTGTTGGGTAATTCAAAAGTGGTGACAGGTGGCATTATTCGCAATGCCGCGATTCAGAAGCGAACAACTCGTTAGCGCATTAATTTTCAGCCCATTGAACTTGAAGGAGACTATTCAATATGGCAATGCAGCACGAAGCACTGTTTGAGGCACCCGCTTCCCATGAGGCTTCACAATATAGCAATCCCTACAGCAACCCTGAGTTTGAGAACGAGTGGGAAGCTTCCAATATGGAGTTGCAGAACGAGTGGGAGACGAATCAGTACAGCAATCCAGAGTTTGAGAATGAGTGGGAAACCTCCAATCCCTACAGCAACCCAGAGTTTGAGAATGAGTGGGAAACCTCCAATCCCTACAGCAACCCAGAGTTTGAGAATGAGTGGGAGACGAATCAGTACAGCAACCCCGAGTTGCAGGAGTGGGAGACGACCCAGTACAGCAACCCCGAGTTAGCCCAGGAAGGAGAGTTTTTCTTTAAGAATGCGTTCCGCAAGCTTGGACGCTTTGCTAAAGGAGCGGCAAAAACATTGGGTGGTTTTGCAAAGAAACTTGCACCCATGGCTATTGGAGCTTTGGGTAGTATGATTCCAGGTGCAGGAGTGATCGTTGGACCTCTGGCAGGAAAGCTGGCATCCACACTGATACGGGAAGCCGAGATGGAGGTGGCACAAATGGAAGCCTCCTTCTTTGGCACCAACGAAGCTGAAGCCGAAGTTGCCAACAATGAAGTGGCTTACGAAGCAGCCCTCACGGAATTTTTGGCAGCTCAGGCAGCAGAGTCTAACACGGAAGGCGAAGCTGAAGCCGCGATCGCGGCGACCCTCCCTATCACCATCAGCATCATGGGCGGCAAGCGAGCACTGCGTTCGGTGATGCCTGCCATGACTCAAGCCACAGGAAAGCTCACGGAAGTACTTAGCCAGCAAGGTCCTGCTGGAAAACAGTTGCTCCGAACCATTCCCACGATTCAGCGCCAAGCCGTTGCCACCCTCAAAGCTGCCGCCCGCTCCGGTCAGCCGATTAACAGCGCCACTGCTGTAAAAGCTTTGGCAGCCGCAACAAACAATGTTCTCAGCAATCCCCAAACCGTCGAGAAAGCGGTAGTACGCAATGCCGTACTGCGCCAACGTACTGCCCCACCTAATCCCCGCCGCGCCGCCGCCAGCTCAGCTACAGCACCCTGTCCAAACTGTGGTAAGGCAAGACGTTAGGCGCATGGGTAGGGTGCGTTAGCGTAGCGCACCCATCAAGTGGCGAAGGGGCTGATCAAGCAAAGGAAGCAGAATGATGACAAATTTAGCGTCACCAATGGCAAACCAAAATGGGCAAAAAGCGGCAACAATTTCTGCACCCCAACCAGCCGCCAATCAACCCGCCAACCAACCCACTGCCGCCCGTGCATCCACCAACCTGCAAGGGGCGGCAACCCACCATGAACAGCGCTTGTTAGACAACTGGGTGAATATTCAGGCAATTAACTTGTGTCGTCATGCCAAGTCGTTGCGTCCTTTCACCAGGGATGAGTTTGGCACGGGTCCGATGGCTCCCAGTGAAGGACACATTGAAGCGGTGAATCGATTAATTGACAAGTTTCGGACGCAGTTAATTGAGAAAGCCCGTTGGGTGGATGCAGCAGCGCAGGCAGCCCGACGAGAACCAACAAGCGATCGCCTCCACTTGTTGCTAGAGCGTAAACAAAAGGTAGGCGATCAGGTGCAATATCTAGAGGGCATTTGGGATTTCTACTTTGATATGTTTGTGCAACGGCTGTCGGCATTTGGGGAGCGGTTACGGGCAATCGACCGCATCGCGATCGGCTGCTACGAGAAAGTGTATGTCGGCTTAGGCACGGCAAAACCTACCCCTAGCCTGCTGCCGTTTAGCTATGCTGACAGCGGGTTCAGTCCCTACACCATTCGTCGCAGTGTGCCCATGCAAAAGCTGCGGCACAATCCGAATCTGTTTCCGCTAATTGTGATTCCGCAGCATCGGTTAGACAACGTGTGGGCGCTGTCGAGTGTGCTGCACGAAGTCTCTCACAATCTCCAGGCAGATTTAGGATTGTGGGAAGTGATGCCTGCCCATATTTATCAGCGGCTCACGACCGATGGTAAAATTTCACCCGAAATTGCTAAAGTCTGGGCACAGTGGCACAAGGAGATGATGGCGGATATGTTTGCCCTGGTGTTGGGGGGGCCGGCTGCTGTTGAGTCTTTAATGGATGTGGTGGGGCGATCGCCTGCCAGCGCGATGTTGTTTAGTCCGATGTCTGCCCATCCTACGCCTTACCTGCGGGTGCTGATTAACCTGATTCTACTCAAGCGTTTGGGACTCAAACAAATGGCAACCGATTTAACCCGAGTCTGGCAGCGGCTTTATCCCCGCGTTTCGGCAACCGACATTCCTCCCCAGTTTATGAAAACCTTCTACCCGGCTGCCGAACTGGCAGTGGATACGATGGTTTTCCAACCCTATCAGCAGCTTGGCAATAAATCGATGGCGCAAGTCGTTGATTTTGGTCCCACTCAGTTAGATTTGATTCAGCAGGCAGGGCAACGCCTGGCAAAAGGGGAAGACCCTGGCACCATTCCAGTGCGGTTGATGATCAGTGCTGCCCGGTTTGCGCTCGATCGCCAGTTAGCAAAACCCCAAACGATTACCGACAACTTTTACCGCATTTTAGGGAGACGATAATTCCCTTCCTTTCCTTTCTTGAAATGAGGATCACAATAATGGCATTTCCTTTTCCCATCACATCGGGTTCATTTGATCCGACAGCGTTGAATCTGCAAAGGTTGCGTCAGGCGTTCATTGACAACTTTCTGTTTGCTCAACCGCAATTTCTCAATGGTAACAGTAATCGCATCTCTGAACAACTCTCGCAAATTGCCCGTGTTTTAGGTCGTTCCGCTGGTAACGAACCCACAATCTACGACAATGGCACTTCACGCTCTAGCGTTACCAGCAGCGCCAATGCTCTTACCCTGCAAGTAGAGCGAGCACTGACTCAAGTGCTAGGACGTGCGCCCGGTCGCGGCACCGATGGGTTCATCAGCGCTCTTAACAGTGCCTTTCCCACTGGTACCGATGGACGCGTGACGACAGCCCCTGCCCGCAGTGTCGTTTCGCTTTATAGCCCAGACGCAGGCGGTTTAGCCGGACAGTTAGCGGTCGAGCAAGCCAATCTCTACCGTCAAGCGTCAATTATTGGCAACGACGCGCTCAAAGTACTGGATGGGTTGCAACCATTTAATCCAACGGCAGATATTGATGCGGTGGAAGCAGTGAGAGCCTTGATTCGTTCTCAGATCCGCAGCCTGATCGATGAGTTTGGAAGGCTGGATGAACCGCGTAAAGAGCGTGTTGACGGCTTTTTTAGCACACTTCTCGTTTTGGCTCCGCTCAATAATGGTATAAGTGAACGCCGAGTGCTCGGAGGCTCACTGGTTCGCTTAGGTGCAGTTGCCCATCTGATCAATCGTCCTGAGGAGGGTGAGTCCAGGAACGGATCGATCGTGCCCGTCACAGCAGAAGATGAGACCCAAGTCGCAGGCTATGAGTTACTCATTAACTACGTCAAAACATTGCAGGATATTTGGCAGCGCTACGTACTGACGACCGTGAGCGAAACGGAAGTGACCGGGCGCTACAGCGAGCGGCTTTCTCGCACCAGCATCATGCTGCCTGTGATTTCTGATAGCAATGCGAGTTTGATGGCAGCCATGGATTCTGTCGGCTTTACTAAGAGTGAGCGGCGATCAGATGCAGCGCTGTTCACCATGCTGGAATCTCCAGGTGCAGTCACCCTCGCAACCCCAAGTATCAACAATCTACCAGGTTTGAGGATCACCACGACGATCGCACTACCCGATATGACCGTGAATGATTTTGATGAATGGGTAGAGCGCTATACCAGTCTGGAAGCCCCTTCCCTTCTATCAACCTCAGGACAGTTTGGCCTAGATTTTGTAACCGATCAAGCCGATACCCTGTTCTGGACAATTGCCGCAGTACTCTCTGCCATCACTCTAGATTCGAGTAATACCGAGGATCGTAGTAATCCTAATACTCCCAACAATATCCGGCGGCGCAATCAATTGAAACTGTTAGGCAAAGTGTTGTCGTTTGAGCGCGTGCAACAAACCTTGAGTGAACTGGTCTTTCAACTCGATACGCTGGCTGACTTGGGGGTTGGTAGCACCTCATCAGGGATTTGATTTACGCCCCAAACTGCCCCTAAAGCTCTGTAGAGACTTGAGATAAGGAAGAGGAAATAACCATGCCTAAGACTCGTGACTATGACCAGCGCAACGATCGCGTTGCCGCATTGCTACAAAACACCATTCAACAACTCGGACCCGAACTGGCTGCCAATCCCCAAATGGCGGAAGTGCTCAACCGGATGGTGGACGATCAGATCCGCAAATTTGATGAATCCCAAAATGGTAAGGGTATGCCTGCCGATGGCGGACTCTCTGACCTGATTGGGCTGGGCAAAGATTCGCCAAAAGATTTAGGCGATGCTCAAGTTTCGGGCGGCGTGGTGGATTATGACGACTCAGTGACGAGCGATCGCCTCCTCGCCGCTGCCGACCTTTACTATCTCTACGCCCACGAACGACTCGGCGTGTTCCGCGTCATCAACAAGCTGGAAGAGCTATTCCGCGCTGGCACCCTACGGATTTCTAGCGGTGAGGGCGCTTACGGCTTGTATCGGTTCGACAAGCACAATATTTTGCGCTATCACCAGCGCGATCGCATGCGGGCATACAGTCGGGTGTTTGGCTATGCTCGCGATCCGGGTCCTGGTGCTCGCCCCAACCTGCCCTTTCATGGGTTGTTCAGCCACTTTATTGGTGAAACTGCCAAGTACTGGCGCGATAAGCGGATCAGTGAAGTGATTCGGGAAAAAGCGACTGATCCAACCTTTGGCTCCGTTGCGATCGTTCGTCGCGCTGGGTTAGACCTGCGGAATAACCTGAAGAACTCTGCCTATGGTTACATCAACGTGCTGCGGGTAGAAACCAGTCAGGCACTCGCCGAAGCCTTCAAAGTGCTAGAAGCCCCGGATGTAAGGTCGCAATTTGGTGCCGATAATGCCTGGGAGTTGATCGAACTGGTGCTATGGCAATACTTTCACGAATCCGTCCACGCCAGCACCATGAACCGTCTGGCTGTCACCGGACGAGACATCCTTCGCTGGCTGGCAGAACCATTTGTGCTGCAAAAGAACCGTACTGACTTTGAGACGCTGCTGTATCGCATCGCCGAAGCCTCGGAAGAGTGGATCTCCAGCGAGGAAGGCATGCGGATTAGCCGTCCAACTCCGCCACCCCGCCAAGTCTATATGCAGGGACCACCTCCTAGTGGTGCGAGAAGAGATCCAGTGTTTGGGCGATCGAACGGGCTGATGCCTGCACCAAGGGTTGTGGGATAGGGATTTATGAATTCTCTGCCTCCTATTTCCACTGGAGGCTAGCTCTCAATTTTGAATAATAGAGGATTTTGAAGATGAACAGACAAAACCAGTGGTTGTTTGAGGCACCATTTGTCAACTTAACTCCATCCTCCGTGTCCAACAAACCAATGCTGCGGCGAGGTAGCAGGGGCACTGCCGTCGTAGAATTGCAAAATTTGTTGACTCAAAAAGGTTTTCGGCTGCAAGCAGATGGAATTTTTGGTTCCAATACTGATGCTGCCGTGCGGAACTTCCAGCGCAGTCGAGGCTTGGGCATTGATGGCATCGTCGAACCAAATACTTGGGCAGCGTTACTAGGCGGTAGTCGAACACCAGTTGCATCGCCCCGACCAACTTACCCCCCGTATCCAAGTACGACACTAGGTAATGTAGAACAGCAACTGCGCTCTCAGATTGCTGCCGGAAAAATTATCTTTGACAACAATAGCGTTACACTCATTGGAATGTTGTTCAAAGAGAATAGCGGCACCAAAGTAACGGATAAATTACAGAAACTCGTGCTAGAGCTTTCAAAACTCGCGAACACCCAGATCCGTATCAGTGATCTCGTTCGTTTTCCACCTTTTCCACGTGGCTACAGCTACCATAATTTTGGAAGAGCGGTTGATATCGGCAATGAAGAAATCGCTAGCGATTTTTTGCCTCAGATTGCCACCGAGGCTAAAGTTGCTGAACTCGAAATTGATGAGATAATCTTTGACGGAGCAAAGATTGGTGAACCACGCAATAAATTTAACTTCAAGTCTGGTCGTCGGTATACCTCCCATAGCAATGACACGCTAAACGAGCATCGAAATCATATTCATTTTTCAGTCAAAGCTTAACCGTAGGTTGAGTTAACTCAGGAAGCCCTAATCTTAACAAATAGCGCCCGTTGTCTAGGAAAAGAGCGATCGCCCTCCTCAAACCACTCAATCCTTAAGGTGTGATCGCCCCTCTCAAACACCTCAATTACCAACGTGCGATCGCTTTGAACGAAAGAACAGCGATCGCCGCCGTCAATCCCTCAAAGACCAAACTGCGATCGCCCAATCACCTGAAAAGACCTGTGAAAATTTGGGCGATCGGTGGGAATGTAAACAACTCTGTAAGCATGAAAACCTTAAAAAAAGTTGATGCTCAAGGTAAGTTAACCAACGCCCCACCCAACTGGTTTGTTGTCATTAAAAATTTGCTTTAACCAATACCTCCTTCCAGTGGGGCGAGACGAGATCCTGTGGTGGGGCGATCAGACGGGCTGATGCCTGCACCAAGGGTTGTTGGATAGAGCATTCGTATCCAAAAAAAGGAGAGGTAAACCATGAAAATCGCAAATTCGTGGCTGTTTGAAACACCCATTGCTTCTCAAGTAGCAATTCCAGAGCTTGAAGATGAGCTGGAGTGGCATTCGGTTCAAGAGGTCTACGAAGGGGATCAGGGACTTGTCAACCGAATTGAAGATCGAACCGCATTTGCGCCAAAAGACAGGCGAAAGGGATATCGCGATGCAAAACGAGTGTACGCGCTTGTGCTGCATCAAATGGCTTTCAGTCGTGGCAGCGGGGTCAAAAAGTATGACACCGTAACGGCGCACTTCATCATTACACCCGATGGCAAGATTGCCCAACTGCATCCAGTCACGGCATATCTTTGGTCATCTAATGGATTCAACAAGTATAGTGTTGCCGTTGAATTTGCGGGTAACTTTCCAAATACCAAAGGGAGATGCTGGAAGCGCGAAAAGTTCGGCTGTCATGCCTTGACCCCTGCCCAAATTGAGGCAGGTCGATATCTTATCAAGTATTTAATTAGCACAATTGGGCTGACGCATATCCTGGCACATCGCCAGTCATCAGGTTCGCGTGAAAACGACCCAGGACCCGATGTCTGGTATCACGTCGGTCAATGGGCGATCGAGAATCTTGGGCTGCGGGATGGAGGTGCCGGATTCAAAATTGGCGATGGTCATTCGATCCCAGACCTATGGCGAACATGGAGCAACCGTTGAACGATCAGTTAATAAAGGATTTAACAATGAGAACTCAAAGCCAATGGCTGTTCGAGACACTTCCTGAGCTTGTAGCCCCGCTGGGGGGAACATCCTATTCCAGATTTAGCCAAGAGGATGAGTGGGAGATCAATGAGTTGATGCGCGATCGCTCTCCCTATATCCAATCTGAGACCCCTGACGAGCCAAAGCTGTTTAAGAAACATTCAAAAGGCTATCACCGCTACGGTGGAGGTCGTATTGACAAAGTACTGATGCAACTTCGTGACAACCGTAGGCTCTCTATCACCGATGCCGAAATTGACATGTTGCAGCGGATTGCCAATGTGGAAACAGGCGGGCTGATCCAAGGCATTAATAGCTATGACAATGCTTTCATGAGCATGGGGTTTATGCAGTGGACGATTAAGTACAACGATCGCTACAGCCCAAACGGTAAATTGCAACGGCTGATCGAGCGTGCGCCAGTCCCATTCCGGAGATATGGCATTGAATTGGCAACCACTCGATATCAGATTTATGCCGGAAAGGATAAAAAGACGGGTAAGACATTGTATTACACCCCTCTGGCAATTAAGGGAGCCTCAACTCCAGAAGATTTACGTAGTCTTGAGTGGGCTAGACGGTTCTATACGGCAGGTCTTGATGCGGACATCATTATTGCAGAAGTGAATCTTGCGCTTGAAATTCTCAAAGAAGACAAACAGCGCATCATGAATCGAGTTGGACGCAGCTTTTTGCAGTATTATGAGCGATCTCCCATTCTGCGAGCACTCATCCACGAGACGTTTAATAACCGTCCTGTCTATCTGTATCAGGCGCTGAAGCAGGCGATCGTCCGCGCAAACACAGCAGGTTCTGTCACCACCGATCAGTTCCTGGAACTTGTTCGCACGGCTATCCGGGAAGTGTACAGGCAGAGAGAAAAAGAAGCTGGACTGAAGAAAGCGAACAATCTCGTTAGTAAAACAGCACACCTTTGAACTAGTCAAGGACTGAAAGATGAACAAGCAAAGCCAGTGGCTTTTTGAGGCTCCCATGGCCTCGGCAGCAAATCACATAACCAATCTTGAGTGGGAAGTGCTGGAGTCCTTAGGTGAGAATAAATGGGGATTAACAGGAGAATTTGAAGGCAAAAGTCCTGCTAGCCAAAGAGTGCGGTTCTTTACCTGTAACAATGCTGAGAAAGCGCAGATTGAAAACCTTTTGCAAATGTCGATTCCAGTGGAAGGGTTGCGCTCGGCTGTCGATAGAGCCGCTGGGTTAGCTGTATCATCCGCCCATAAAGCCGTTCGAGCTTTAGAGAAAGTTCCCCGTTCTAAGAAAACTAGAGCGCTGTTTTGCCAAGCCTTTGGGGTTATGCCCGAGTTCGTGCCCCCATGGCGACCCGCCAAAGCTAGATGGAAAGATCTGGGCGGATTAGTAGCTATCCGACTTCGAGATGCAGCTAAGATTGTAGATGGTGGATGGATTAACTACTTTTGTTGGGGAAGTCCTACGCACTGTCCAGAATGTTCGGCATCACCACCGACCTATTTCGCTTGCAGCAGCTTTAAGGGAAAATACATCATCTGCTTAGGGCAGGGTTTTTGGAAAGCTTGGCAAAACCGCGATGATGCGACGATGGCTTCGACACTGCTTCACGAAGCCCTCCATATCTATTTTGGCCGCACGGTTTCAGATCAGAGATTTACAGGTAATGCCAACTGCTATGAGCGGTTTGTCGTGCAATTCAACGGTCTGTTTTTGCATCCAGCAACAGCCAGTAATTGTCCGGCAAAAACCTGTACCGGAGTTGCCTAAAATGTCTCCGCAGTAGTTTGAATATGAAGGAGTTTTGATGAAACTACAAAATTCATGGCTATTTGAGACACCACTAAATGAGTGGGAACAAAAAATTAGAAACTCTGTGATCGAGCAATCGAAGCGTGAGACAATCAGTCGTTTTACACGACACCAAGATGCAACCAAGTCACTTCCACCTCAGGAACAACAAAAAATCGATAGGATGGCTCGGTTTATCATTCAAAGCTTCAAGCTGGATGCTCAGCCGATCCGCACAGTTAGGCTCATTGGTCATGCTGATCGAGACTTACAAATGGGATCCCAGTTTGAATACAAGATCAGTGAAAGGCGCGCTTCAACACTCCAAAATGCCTTAATCAAGGCGATCGATAACCCAGCGATCACTTCACAAATCACGTGGCAAAAGTCTGCTGTAGGAGCCACTCAACTCGTTGTTCAAAATCCCAGAACTGAGGAAGAACGATTACAAAATCGTCGCGTTGAAATTTTCCTTTACCCTAGAGCAGGGGTTGAGCCAGGAGATCCAAACTATGTTCGCTGGATACAGAGTTGTCTAAACCAAGCCCTAGGGCAACATCTTGCCGGAACTGGTTTAATGGGGCAAGAAACCAGAAATTCAATTCGCACGTTTCAGAAGCAACAGAGATTAGCTCTAAGTGGAATGCTCAACTCTCCAACCCTGGCGAAGCTAGTGAGTGTTTGTGCAAGTGTCCCCATCACCTGTGTCCTACCGACTTGGAGACCTCTGCGTGCGGATGAAAGTAGTCCGAGCGGTACTGATCGCTTTGGTAGTCAGACGTTTTGTGCTGTAATTTCCACACTTTGCAAGATTCCGCCAAAACCTGAAGTTACTCTCGCGCACGAAGTGTCAATTTTTGTACCACGTGGAGTAAAGCCAGATACCAATAAAGTCCATGTGTTTTTTTCGCCTGGAGGGGTGACAGAAAATAATGGATTCAATGCAGTCTTGACCCATGGCTTGCGTGGAGCGTCGGACGCATCTGATTGGATTCTGATCAGTGTTTCGGGTGTGAATGAGGAAGTTACAAAAGGGGTTTTTAAAGACGGGTGGAGAACCATCGATATGCCAGGCATAGAGAACTGCTTGGCTAGCATTGGACGCTCCACAAAAATCGATGCTTTGCGTTTAAGTGCTCATAGCCGGGGCGGTTTTGGGCTACAACAATCGCTTCAAAGAGGTTTAATCACGGGTGCGATCAAGCGAGTTGTGATTCTAGATTGTGGTGAGTTTTTTGATACTTCTTTAGTCAGAAGTTTAAAGAGCCGTGGTGCTGATGTCATTCACTACCGCATCAACAATAAAAATGCTGTAACCGGAGCCAAACCGATCCGTTTAGAACCAAATTGTATCCGAGCAATTGAATATACGCGGTTAATCCAAGACGCAATAGTCACTCAACCAACATTGGTGATTCCTGCATATATTCGTAGCCAACTGCTATCATTGCCTGCTCGTGGGCTTTTCACAACCTCATCTACACCAAGCTCCCCACAAATAAATATTCCTGATTTTTGTGCTCCCAAGAGTTCTGCCCGTGCGGCCATCAACGCAATCATTAAGGATGAGCTTCAACTAAAACGAGAGCCAAAGACGAGAACAATTTTGTTTGAAGGTCTGTGTAGCTTCATTAACAGAAATGATGTCATGCGAGCGGGACAAGCTTTTTCACCAGGAATCTACTCCCACCATTTATTTGTAGCTGAGATTGCTCACGAGATTACTAGTTAAGGATTAAAGATTACTAGTCTTGAAGGTGGTTATGTCAATAGGAATAACAGGTATGAAAACTCAGCAAAGTTGGATTTTTGAGGCACCTCCTCTCTCAACAATTCCTCCCCTTCTCTATGCAGAATCACCTCCTCCTGATTCGACACTCTACGTAAAAATCCCGTTGGGTGGAGAAAGTCCAGCTCAACCAATGACAGGGATTTTCATTCCGCAGAACTATCGCATCCCATCACAAATTGACTTGATTCTCTATCTACATGGGCATCACAAAGGTGGTCAGTTCCCCACAAATCTTTCTATCGATAAGTATTGGGGATCGCCCAATACTTATCCTTTCTGGAGTTTACGCCAAGGATTAAATGCTCGTGAAAAGAATGTTCTCCTTGTCGCGCCAACTTTAGGTTCCGGTTCTGAAGCAGGTTTTTTAACCTCTGATCCCAATGGATTTGATAATTACCTAGATCAGGTTCGGGCAGCACTAATTAAATATTACGCCCCCTACAAAAAACTCAACGATCCTCCTCAAATTGGTGACATTGTTCTTGCCTGCCATTCTGGTGGTGGAGTACGGATGCAACAGATAGTAATGAAGCCTCAAAAATACACGAATAACATTAGAGAGTGCTGGGGCTTTGATTGTTTGTATGGAGACACCAACCTACAATCCTGGATTGATTGGGCGAAGTCACGTAATGCAAAACTCTATATCCATTATGGCAATGGGGGGACTGCTGAAAATTCAGAACAACTGAAAAAAATGGCATCTGATCAAAGTGTCTCGAATATTAGTGTTGAAGGTATAGCCACTCTAGAGCATAATCGGGTGCCCATTACTCATTGGCGTAATCGTCTTAGAGCAGCCCGATTTCTGCTCGGCAGGTAATTAATGGCACAGGAACCAAACTTTGTAGTACGTCTACAAAATATGCTCAAAGCTGACATTCAGTTCTGTTTCATCTTTACGAGTTCGCTGGGTGTGCTAGCTAGAGCGACGCTCGCCCCCCATCAACCACTCAATCACCAACCTGCGATCGCCCATGGTAAGCGAGAGTGCGATCGACCTGAATTGTTCAAAATGTCATTTCTTCAATATTTCACAGTAAATATCGGCAGGCAAATGCCAAAAGGGCGAACAGCGATGAACGACCTATTTCTCTCTCAAATCCTGACTGATCCTGATCGATTAGAGGTGCGAGATAGCGAAAACCAAAGGCTCACAACTTTTACCCTTGGCTCATACACGGTCACACTACATGGTCCTGCACGCACCTTTAGTGAGCAGGATGCTTCCGTAACCCATACAACTTGGGTTCGTACCCTGCCAACTCCATTTGATGGACAATTAGATACCGATTGGCTTGAACAAGCACTTGAAGCAAATCAGCAGCAAGTGCCAGATATTCTGGCGATCGCCATGCAATACATCAAAGGAGCACCCGCCGTTCTTGATGAGGATGGGTTACAAATTGCTGGCGATGCTGGCCATGAACCCGAAGAAGATGGAAAACGACAAGAAGGAGCAGACTTTAACGATTATCTTGGAATAGATTGGCAGTATGAGGCAGGTGAATTGGACAAACCTGAACCTGAGCAATTCCGTTGCTTAGATTGCTCAGGTTTTATGCGCATGGTCTGGGGTTATCGACACAATTTCTCTGGCTCTGACTATGCTGATGCCATCCCGCTTTCCCTAAAGATTGAACCAGGGGTTGAGCCGAGATACGGGCAAAAAAGTGCAAGATGAGCTGAAAAGCCTTATCCAGGTTGAGTTTTAGAAAATCTATCGAAGTGAGGCTCAGGATGAGGACTTCTGCTGGGAAGAGCAGAAGTGCAGAATTATGAGACTGCACTACTTTCCTTACAGCGCATAGATTTCATCCTCGAAGAGGGTGAGTTGAGCTGACTTTCTGTCTCACGTATTGGGGGCGTTTTGGCGTACTACAAACCTGCAATTGAGTGCAATTCTAGTCCAATGCCTTTTTGAGACTCCTGATCTCACTTTGGGACAAAGGCGTGTGACAGCAACCGTTTGGTAAAAGCGATGAATCAGGCTTTATCCTCACAGGATTCAACTGCTCGCTAATTCCCGAAGATGACAACCCTAGAACGGACTGCCTATCCTACGTTCAAAAGCGCGCCAATGCCCAAGGAGCTGGCTGCACAATATACTCCAACTGCATCTGAGGTTGCCTTTGCTCAAGCTCAAGCCCGTAGCAAAAGTGGACAACTGAGCCTCTTAGTGATGCTGAAAGCATTCCAACGGCTGGGCTATTTTCCAGCCTTGACGGCTATTCCATCAATGCTCATCCAGCATCTCCGCGCCTGCTTAAATCTGCGTGACCATGTTGCAGCACGACTCTCACTGCGCTCACTCCGCCACTACCAAGTTGCGATTCGACACTATTTAACGATTAAACCCTATGACCAAACCGCTCAAGCCTACTTGAAAGACCAAATTGCCGCCGCCGCGATCACCAAGGATCACCCTGCCGATTTGCTGAATGTAGCAGTCGAATTGCTGCTCAAGGACCGCTATGAACTGCCTGCCTTCAGCACCTTAGATCATCTCATCAGTCACATGCGCTCAACGAGCAATAGCCACCTGTTTCAACAAATTTCAGAGGGTCTATCAACAGCGGAACAGACCTACTTGGATCAGCTCCTGCTGAGTGCAACGCCCGAAACTCAAGCGTCCCTCAATCTGCTCAAAGCACCGCCCCAAAGCGCCACCTTTGCTCACCTCACACACCTCCAAACGAAATTCAACCAGCTCATGAGCTTTGGGGAGGCAAAACGGTTGCTACAAGGACTGCCCAGCACGAAGCGTCAGTCTTTTGCAGCCCAAGCCAAAGCGCTTGATATGGCTGAGTTGCGCGAGCATCAGCCCCAAAAGCGACGCACACTCCTCCTCTGCTTGCTTTATCAAGCCCAAGTCCAAACCCGTGACCACCTAGTAGAGATGTTTCTCAAGCGGATGCAGCGGATCAAGCAACAGGCAAAAGCCAGACTGGTGGAGCTACGTGAGTCGCACCTGAGCCAAACCAAAACTCTACTGGAACAGTATGCCAAAGTGCTGACTGTGGCTGTGGCACCGGAAAGCGCCACGACCTTGGGTGAGCAGGTACAAGCCGTCCTGGAGCTTCATGGCGGTGCGCCACAACTGCTGCTGCAATGTGAGGAGATCGCCAGCTACAACAGTGACAACTACCGACCGCTGTTGTGGCGCTTCTACCGACATTACCGAAAGCAGTTGTTCCAATTGGTGCGCTCACTCGACCTTCGTTCCACCAGCCAGGATCAGTCTCTGGTTGAGGCTGTGCAGTTTATCTTGGGGCAAGAACAGCATCGGGGGCAGTGGTTACCGGCTGGGTTGGATCTTTCCTTTAGCAGTCATCTCTGGCGACAATTAGTCATTGATGGCTCAGGCAAAGCCCAGCGCTTGGTACGGCAACCGTTAGAAGTCTGCATCTTCACCTATCTGGCACTGGACTTAAAAACGGGCGATGCCTGTGTCCTGGGTTCAGAGAGCTATGCTGACTTTCGTGAACAACTCCTCCCGTGGCACGAATGTGAACTTCAGCTCACGCAATACGGTGCTGAAATCGGTTTACCCACTCAAGCGCATCAATTTGTGGCAGCCTTACGCACGCAATTAACTGAGACTGCTCAGCAGGTTGATAAGGCTTGCCAGACCTCAGAGCAGTTCAGCCTCTCACCCAAAGGTGTCCCTGTCTTGCAACGAATCAAGGCACTGCCCAAACCACCTGGAGCAGACACACTGGCGGCGGCGCTTTGGGAGCAATTGCCGGAGCGGAGCATCCTGGATATTCTTTGCAATACTGAACATTGGCTGCATTGGACCCGTCACTTTGGTCCCGCCTCTGGGTCTGAACCGAAGCTGGAACAGCCGATGGAGCGCTACATCCTCACTACGTTTGGTTATGGCTGTAATCTCGGTCCCAATCAAACTGCACGACACACACGTGGCTTAGTCACGTCCCATATGCTGTCTTACACGAATCGACGGCATGTGGATGCGACCAAACTTGAAGCGGCAAGCCGCGATCTGATTGGTGCTTACAACCAACTCCATTTGCCTAAGGTCTGGGGCACAGGGAAAACGGCGGCAGCCGATGGCAGTAAGGTTGCGCTTTACGAGAACAACCTGATGTCGGAATATCACATCCGCTATGGCGGTTATGGGGGTATTGCCTATCATCACATTTCGGATACCTACATCGCCCTGTTTACCCACTTCAGCACCTGCGGGGTGTGGGAAGCCGTTTACATTCTCGATGGGCTGCTCAAGAACACTTCTGAGCTTCAGCCTGATACCCTGCATGCCGATACGCAAGGGCAATCTACGCCAGTCTTTGGACTCTCCTATCTGTTGGGCATCAAGTTGATGCCGCGGATTCGTAACTGGAAGGACTTGACCTTCCTCAAGTCCAGCCAAGATGAGCTTTACCCCTATCTTGAACTGCTGTTTAAGGGCACGGCTGATTGGGCTCTGATTGAAACGCACTGGCAAGACATGCTCCAGGTGGCGTTATCGATCCGCGCAGGTAAGGTGTTACCGTCAACCTTGCTCCGTAAATTGGGTAGCTACAGTCGGAGGAATCGCCTTTATCAAGCTTTTCAGGCTTTAGGGTTGGTGATCCGCACACTCTTTCTACTCCGCTATCTTGCCGATACGGGTTTACGGCGTCAAATCACTGCTTGTACCAATATTGTCGAGGACTATAACCGTTTTGTGGACTGGCTCTTCTTTGGCAAGCAGGGGGTGATCACAGACAATGACCCGGAGGAACAAGAAAAACGACTGAAATATTTAGATCTAGTCGCTAATGCGGTGATTTTGCAAAATACGGTGGATCTTTCATTGGCGATCCAAACGTTGAGTGTAGAGGGGATGAAGATAGACCGTGTAGCACTCAAGACGCTGAGTCCCTACATCACCCGTCATCTCAAACGCTACGGAGATTATGTCCTCGATTTCAAGCAAATTCCTTTACCCTTGGAAGAGGCTATTCCCTTACCAATTCAATTTGACGAACAGCAATTAGAGTAAGGCTTTTCAGCTCATCTTGCACCTTTTTGCCCGTATCTCGGCTCAACCCCTTAAGGGTTTAGTCCAAGAAAAGTAATCTGAGCCTTGAGCCTTTGCAAAGTTGGAGACAATGACCCTCCAGGTAAGTTAAGACTGACAGGAAGCTTCTCGCCTGGCTTTCTATGAAGATGTCGTGTTTGAGGCTTTCCCCCTGCGTAATCGCATGCGTCCCCCTTGTTTCCTACTCAATCGTTGCTCAAACCCTCCATGGATCTCTTTCAGGAAGCTCAAAAGCTAACCAAGGCGGCAGCAGACTTGGCTCAAGCAGGTACGAACCAGTTCAATGCGTCCGTTGAAGCGGCTAAAAACACGGCAGCAGACCTCAGTGCGACGGTAGAGGACTTCAAACAGCAGTCCGGTCAGGTAGCCCAACAAGGCTTTGAAGCACTGAGCGGCACCCTTGATGCAGTCCGGCAGGCTGCTTTCGAGCTTGGGGTCACTGGCGGGGCGATCGCCGAGGCGTTGCAGGACCTCCCCAACACGGCTGAAGCGTTGGCACGGGAAATGCCAAAAATTGCCTCTCGGTTAAGCAATCGTGCCGGGTTGCGGGTTGGGGATGCTCCTCGCTCCGATGCCGATGTGATGAAGCTGTTTGAGAAGATTCCTGGCACCGCCAAGCTTGGTGCCAGCGAGACCAGGATGCGAGAGTTTTTGGCCGATAAGCATGGTAGCCACATCATCTCTCGTCAACAGGGTGGTTCTAATGGCGCAGACAACATCCTCTGGGAAAGCGGGACTGACAATATCCGCAGAGGGGCGAAGGTGATGACAGGTGGCGAGCAGGTCTATATTCGCTTCTACAATGCCGTTGACTCGATTGTGAAAAACTCAGGCACGATCGCGAAGCTAGGCGTGACCGCTACTGGCACAGCGATTTTGACCCAAGCGGTGGTGACTGCTGTTTCTTATGCGCTCGACCTCTATCGAGGAGACATTACAGTGGAGGCGTTCCGCGATCGCATCGTGGGTGCTGCTGTAAGTGCTGGCATTGCCACTCCCATCTTTTTTCTAATCTTCATTGCGGTGATCGCGCTCTTTCCTGAACTAGCAGTACTGCTCTCTGCTCCAGCCATCGTGGCAGGCTTCAATGCGCTGTTTGGGATTGGGATTGCAGTGCCAATCATTCAGTCCCTTGTGCGTCACGTTGAAGCGGGTGGCTTAGGGGAGGGCGTTGCAGAAGCCTATCAGAATTTGATGGGTGGTGTTCAGCCGATGCTGGAACCCGCTGGCAGTGAAACTTAAGCATCATTGCCAGCGCTAACATTTTGAGATGCGACCACTGCGATTACTGTTTGAAACCCTGGAGGCAGCCCGTGAAGTTGCCTTGATGCTGAGGTGTGAATACGATGGCTGCAACCTGATGACGCTGCCGCCGATGCATGACAGGATTAGCCGAAAAGCAGAGTTGTGGTGCTCTGAGGTTCCGTTTTAATGCAAAGCAGTAACATTGCCGAAAAAGATGATTAGGCTATGGCTTGTAGTACGCCGGAAAGCCCTGCCATAAGGTAATCCACGATAAAAACACTGCCGACTTTAGGCTTTTTTGGCAATGAATGAGGCGATAACGGTTAGCGTCACCGGCTGCAAGGGACTCAAACTAAGCAGAAAGATTATCAGTCAGTTCGGTGCGCGCAGTTGTTAGACAAGAGGCTTAAATCAGGCATTTTCTAGACCTCTATATCCATCATCTCATCCATTCTCAGTTTCATTTTATTCTTATGATCCAGTTGAGGGTATTCATTGACTTATATCTCCTGCTGTCTGTCTGATTTTGAGAATTTGTTCATCACATTCCAGAATAGTTAGTGTGTATGATAAAGCAGATTGATTTGGAAACTGAACTTCTACAATGTTTGTATCCTTAACGCTCCATCGCCCAGGAACCGCTAAACTTCTATCTGTGGTACCAATCTGGTAGCGAATAAATTCTCCGTTCTTACGGAATTCCAGTCCTTCTCGACCACGTGCAGGTGGGAATGGGTAATCACTAAGGCGGTAAACGAGGATGTCTCCCTGATCTTCTTCACGGGAATGAGTCCACCGCCTATAGATTGGGCTTGGTAAAGTCATGGAAATGACCTGAGTAATAGTAAACGAAGTAAGGTGAGCAATGTTCTCAATTGGTTCACAAGCATATACAACATGCGGAAACAAAAGTATATCGCTTAAAATACATAAGCCAATCATCGAGAACAGCGATCTCAGACATGATTTGCCCATCCAGTAGGTCAATTTTGCTTTGAATCTCTGAACGCAGATAGGTCTGTGGAACATGGCGATCCCCCTCAATTTGTTTGCAAGAAACATTCCTGCTACTACAACGAAAGGCTTTGCCCCTTTGTTCCTAAGCCATCGCTGAGATTTATCTTCCCCGTCGTCAGTGCAGCCTATTGAAACCGTTAAACTAAGCCGAATGATCCTTCATTCAGCTTAGCTAAGGTATCTCTATAGCAGAAATGCTGTTCCACTGCTGATTTTAGAAGTTGCAGAATTGTTGTCTAGCTTCTGCCAACCTGGACAGCTATCCCCAGAGCAAGGGGTGTCAGTGTATTTCCAAATCAGTCCAGTCTTATGCAATTGGTACAGGTTTCCGCTCCCGTCTGCGGCAATAGCGGCCGTGGCAGGATTGTTGTCTAGCTTCTGCCAACCCGGACAGCTATCCCCAGAACAAGGGGTGTCAGTGTATTTCCAAATCAGTCCAGTCTTATGCAACTGGTATAGGTTGTTGCCACCTGCGGCAATAGCGACCGTGGCAGGATTGTTGTCTAGCTTCTGCCAACCTGGACAGCTATCCCCAGAACAAGGGGTGTCAGTGTATTTCCAAATCAGTCCAGTCTTATGCAATTGGTATAAACTGTTTCCGCCACTTGATATACCGCTCATACTCAAGCCTGCACCTGTCGTACCCAGACTAGCTCGTTCATGATCTAGCACAGCTTGCATTCGCGTAACCTGATCTGCAGTAAACATGAACATGCCCGCATCATCGGTGTAGTCCATATAATTCATGAACATATCGCCGTTGGGACCGTTGTTACAAGTTACATGAGGAAAACTGGGTCTCCCAGTGTTGGGTCCTGCCTGATTTGGTGTATCATCGGCGAAATCACTGCCGTTGCAGCCGTTACCATCATCTCCCCAGATATGGCGCAAGTTCAGCCAGTGCCCAATTTCATGGGTTGCGGTTCTACCTAAATTAAAGGGCGCGGCGGCTGTGCCAGTAGTGCCAAAGCCAGTATGAGTAATCACTACGCCATCAGTAGCAGCAGGACCACCAGGGAACTGAGCATAGCCCAGCAATCCGCCATTCAGACGGCAAACCCAAATATTTAAGTAGCGATCGCTCGGCCACAGATTCGCACCACCTGTTGCAACAGATTTGACACGATCGTCATCAATAAATCCTGTTGCCGTAGTAGAAGTTCGAGTAATGCCATTCGTTGGATTACCGTTGGGATCTGTGGTTGCCAGGACAAACTCAATTCGGGCATCTGCTGCCAATGGCTGAAAAGCAGCCGGGACTGAGGCAATATCTGGGTTTTGCCTGCGAAAGTCGCGATTTAAAGCATCAATTTGACTACGAATTTGTGCCTCTGAAATGTTCTGTTCAGGATTGCTGGGGTTATGAACAACGTGAACAATCACAGGAATGACTGTGATACCAGTTCTAGCTGTAGCAATTCCGCGCCGTGCGTATTCGAGTGAGCGATTCTCAATTTCTTGTCGATTTCTAGCGTAAGCCAGATCAGTGGTCAAGAGTCGATAGTGGACACTCATCGTGCCACAGGTGCGTTGTTGAGGCAATCCGACAGTCATTTACTTGACTCCTTTACTAGAAATTTTGCTGGGAAAATGATCGAGGTTTGTAATCACTCTTCAAAATAGCTATGCATAATTATCAATAATTTCAATAAAGTGGAGAGGTACCCACTGGGGTACTTTTTCGCGGGGTGTTGTTGCACAAATGAACCCTTTAGGGGTTGAGCCGACATACGCCAAAATTAGTGCAAGAGTGGGCTGGAAACCTGATTCTGTCGTAAAGAATCAACGCTGTTTTCCTTGTCTGCGACTTGATCCAGAAGCCCGATGTAGAAAGACTTGTGGTGTCATCTTGCACTTTTTAGGGCTTATGTCGGCTCAACCCCACGAAGAACCGAGCGAGCGAAGGAACCGCAAGGCGGAGCTGTGGTGCGATGAGGTGCCGTTCTGACTCCAAAGCAGCAACATTGCCGAAAACAAGTATTCAGCTGTTGATTGTAGTACGCTTCAAAGCCTGACTGTACAAGGGACTGGGAGACAAACAATGCCGAAAACAGTCCTTTTCGGCAATGAATGAGGCGATAACGGCTCAAATTATCGGCGGCAAGTAACCTCCAAATCACCACCAGTGGCTTTCAACCGTCCGCTGCATTTGAATGGTTAGGCTGCTATCGCTGGAGTAGTGGCAGTGACCAAGTATGCAAGTGGGAGAAGTCTCTGGGTTTCCTAGCGTTAACTTAACCTACAAGACCTGCGATCCACTGTTGCTTAAAAACCGACATTCTCGGCGGCACATTCGGTCAGTGCCGCCACCCACCACAACTCTATTACAGATCGGAACCTGTCAGGCTGGGTAAAAGCCGTCTCCGTAGCCACTGATTTGCACGGGGCGCATACCTTCCGCATTGAACTGGTCGAACGCTGCCTGGTAATGGACGCCATCGACGCCGTGACGGGCCTGCCATGAACTACCGCTGTCCTGTCGCCAGATCGCAGCGTAGCGGGCAATCCCGCTGTCGGTGTAACCGCTCACGCAAATCGGACGCATGCCTGCTGAGAGATGCTCATCAAACTTCTTCTGGTACTGCGAGCTCGTCAACCCGAAGAGCGTCTCCCACATCACTCCAGACTGCTTTTCCCAGATTCCGGCGAACTGGACACCACCGTTAACGCTATATCCAGAAATGTGCGTAAGCACATATCCCTGCGCGCTGAGATCGGTGAGCTTCTGCTGGTACTGTTGCCAGCCCATTCCGTGGTGGGCCTGCCAGTCGGGTCCGCCGCGACGTTCCCAGATTCCTGTATATCGTGGTGCACCATTCACAGCGTACCCGGTGACATTAATCAGCCGATAACCTTGGCTCGTAAGGGAGTCAAACTTCGCCTGGTATTCGTCAGCCGTGAGAACGTGACGCGATTCCCACGCCACGCTACGATCATCAGGAATCCAGACTCCTGCAAAGCGCGCACTACGCCCTTCGCTGTAACCGGCTAAGGTGATCGGACGGAATCCGTTCGCAAGTTGCGCGTCAAACACCTGCTGATAGGCCGCCCTGTCGAGTCCGTGGCGCGCTTGATAAGGCTTGCCACCGGTGCTTTCCCAGATTGCAGCAAAGCGCGTGGTGAACCTGCTCAACGAGACGGTATGCCCAGTAATGTCTACACCCTCCAGGTTGTAGATATTTGAGAAATCAAGGTGCGCGTCAATTCGTGCGCCCGCCAGCGTGCCCGCCTTTACAGGGACATTTGCAGCGCCTAGGAACATTCGCAATGTTCCCCCATTGTTCAGGAACTCGCCATTGACATCATGTTTACCGTCGGCGGCATACAATGTCCCTAGCTTTGTTGGTTTTCCTGGGTTACTGAAATCTTCAGCACGGCGGATAAGCAAGCGACTTGTCTGTCCGCTGGCGGTAAGCCACCAGTTGCCAACCCAGCAAGCTTCGTTCTGAACAAACGTCGGATCGACGACATCCTTGATGTAGTAGCCGGTTTGGATCATCCATTCGGGATCGTTTGAATATTTGATCTCGATGAATCGATTCTCGCCCCAATGATTCTTTGCGAAGAAGACCCGTCGATTCCGATCAAAACCAATCAACAGCAGAACATGTCCGCCGATATTGGGTACGAGGTGCTGGACATCGCAGACCACTTCGTGGTTCGACAGCAGTGTAGTCTCAATATCGGCCACAGTGGGAGGTTTACCTATAGATGCCCACCCCGTACCCCGATAGCGTGCATTGACGCGCGCTACCAGCGGTATGTGCTGTTCGCAGAACTCTATCGCGTCAAAATCCTCTTGGGAATGCAGCGCGGCTGTATTCGCGGCATATCCTAGAACAGGAAGAATGTTAAGAAGATCTTGCTGAGTTCTAATATAGTGTGCCACCTCCTCCCCAGGAATGGCGTTCTCGCTGAGTTTTTCGACGATGTCGCCAGATCCCTGAAAGCCAGTGGTCGATGAATTGTTTTCGATCGAAGTCGCGAAGCCGCTGGGGTCCAGTCCTAGCGCAAATGCCTTGCCCATGTGAAACGTGTATTCCTCGGACATGTCGAGTTCTGGACCGATGCCGAACTTGCGTCGATAAGCCGCTTCGAGAGCCGCTACACCAGCGAAAGCCCAGCATGTACCTCGATCCTTCTGTTCCCTAAATCCGGTCTGATACTGAGCAAGGGTAAAGACACCATTCACAAGAGCAGGAGGGGAAATGAGCTCCGGAATTTCGATCTTGCCGAGAGCAACCGCCCTGGCAAATGCATTATCGATCAGTTTTGCATGCAGGGAAGGTTCGAGAACAGGTGAGAGATGTGTCTGTTTAATCTCGGAGTGTTGGTTATCACTCTCCTTGTTGTATATGCAGGAGGTGCTTGGCAGCAGGAACGCCAGAATTGTGCCGCCGGCACCGACGGCCCAGCCATGGCTGATGTCGGGAAAGGCAACCCCAAAAAGGGACTGTTCAGAGTCAGAGTTCTGATTGATCCAGGTATCGCCGCCATCGACGGTAAACAGGATTGTGCCGCTATCACCGACGGCCCAGCCGTGTTTGATGTCGGGAAACGTGACTCGATATAGCCGTTTGTCCGTCTCGGATTTCTGCCGGTTCCAGGTATCGCCGCCATCGACGGTAAACAGGATTGTGCCGCTATCACCGACGGCCCATCCATGCGTGTTGTTTGGGAATGCGACTCCCCAGAGGTTTTCGATAAACCCGTTGGGGGTCTCCTGGCGGTTCCAGTTTTTGCCGCCATCGCCGGTGTGAACGATGATGCCGCCAGTCACGTCACCCCCCCAGCGCCGACAGCCCAACCGTGGCTGATGTCGGGGAAGGCAACCCCACTCAAGGTGGTAATGATGGGCGATACTTGCGTGGTTATAGACATGTATGATTCCTCTCATTCATGGGTGGTCAGAAGTCACCATAGATGACGACGGCAACGAGTCTCTATGTATAGGAAATTTAAACAATCTTTTTTCTGACGGAGATATATCGCCGAGCCGCCGAGCGCGCCAGGGGGTAAAGATGCCATTCGTTGTATCTCCTTTGAATTTCTATCTCAATTCTGGCTAGTGAAATTGGATTTTGAAAGTGCCTCTGAAACGAGGCAACCTAACGTTCCGATTGAGCGGCTGTGAGTAGTTTTGATTCCTCACCCAGATCTAGCAATAGTCCGCTCCAATCGGGTTTATGTTATGCGTTGCTCGTCTCCACTGCGCTCCATGACTTCATCAAACTAGAGCGTTAACCAAGTTCGAGGCTGAGAATGGCTAAGTTTGGCTGACTTCTGAAACTAAGTTTGTCTACAATCTAAGCAGCCATAAATTGGGTCATTGATACGCCATGTCCCGATCGCTCAGAGTCCGTCAGGAGTGTATTGAGAAAGTCAAATCATCCGTCAGGCGAAATGGCTTTCTGAGCCAGAGGGCGTTGGCGGAAGAGGTTGACATGGCGTTGGCGACAATCGGTAGTTTTTTGCGAGGGAAACCGGTTGATCGGGCCACCTTTGTCGAGCTTTGCGACCGACTGTCCTTGGACTGCCAGGCGATTGCGGATCCCATTCAAGAACTGCCGACTAATGAGGAGGAAAGTCAACCGGCTCCATCGCCGATGCCTTCGCCAAGCCATCAAGACCAGGAAGAGGCAACCATTTCCTGGGGGGAAGCCATGGATGTCTCTGCCTTTCATGGGCGAGAGGCGGAACTCTCTGTCTTAAGGCGATGGGTAGTGGATGACCACTGCCGCTTGATTACTCTGACTGGCATGGGTGGGATTGGCAAAACAGCCTTATCTGTGAAATTAGCGGAGCAAGTGCAAACAGAGTTCGCGATTGTGATTTGGCGATCGCTCCACAATGCCCCACCCGTGCAAGAATTGCTGCTGGATCTGTTCAATGTGCTCTCCAGGGGGCAGAACATAGATATTCCAGCGACTGTAAACAGGCAAATCTCTCAACTGGTCGAGTCCTTCCGAACAACACGCTGCTTAGTGATTCTGGATAACGCTGAATCCATCCTATTGAGTGGGGAACGGGTAGGGGCATACCGGTCAGAACATGAAGCATACGGACAGTTACTGAACGGCATTGCTGAAACGCAGCATCAAAGTTGTTTAGTTTTGACGAGTCGTGAAAAGCCAAAGGGGTTAGCGGTCAGGGAAGGCGTACAGTTTCCGGTGCGCTCTTTGCGGGTCGTGGGGTTACAGCCAGCGGCAGGACAGGCAATCCTGGCGGAGAAAGGCTTGCTGGTATCAGTGGAGGATAGTGCCGCGTTAGTACAGCAATACGCTGGCAATCCCCTGGCTCTGAAAATTGTCGCCACGACCATCCAGGAACTCTTTGACGGTCGTGTGGTGCAATTTCTGCAGCAAGGCACCACTATTTTTGGTGATCTTTCTGATCTGTTAACCCAACAATTCAACCGCTTGTCCGACTTAGAACAGCAAATTATGTTCTGGTTGGCGATCAATCGAGCTTGGACAACTTTGTCAGCGCTACAGGCAGATCTTGTTCCAGCCGTGTTATCGCGATCGCTCTTAGAAGCGCTGGAATCGCTGCAAGCACGATGTCTCATTGAAACGACTGCGCCAACCGAGAACAGTGTGGCGCAGTTTTCACAGCAGCCTGTGGTGATGGAATACATGACTGCACGATTGCTTGAACGGCTCTGTCAGGAGATCACCACGGGTGAAATGCAGTGGTTTGATCGCTATCCGTTAAGCAAAGCACAAGCGCAAGATTACATTCGCAAGACTCAGATGCAGTTGCTGCTCAAGCCAGTTGCAGAACAGTTGCTAGCGAGCCTGGGCGGGCGAGCGCAGGTTGAGCATTGCCTCGCTTATATGCTTTCGACTCTGAGGACTCGTCCACTGCAACAACCGGGCTATGCCGCCGGTAATCTACTCAACCTGTTCTGGCAATTGCAAGTAGATTTGAGCGGCTATGATTTTTCTCACCTGACTGTCTGGCAAGCCTCTTTGCAGGCTATGACTCTGCAGCGGGTCAACTTTGCCGGAGCAGATTTGACGAAATCGGTGTTGACTCAAACGCTGGGAGATTTTCTGGCGGCTGCATTCAGTCCCGATGGCAGCATTTTGGCGACAGCCATTGACCAGGAGGTTTGTTTGTGGCAGGTGGGGGATGGGCGACAGTTGGCGACTTATCACGGACATTCGGGCTGGATTCAAACCCTGGCTTTTAGTCCCGATGGCACGACGTTAGCCAGTGGCAGCCATGACCACACGATTCGTCTGTGGTCTTTACAAACGGGGCAGTGCCTCAAGACTTTACGAGGACATACAGGTTGCATTCAAGCCTTGGCGTTTAGCCCTGATGGCACGACGTTAGCCAGTGGTAGTCATGACCATACCATCCGTTTATGGAGTCTACAAACAAGTCAGTGCGTGCAGGTGCTAGCAGGGCATGATGATCGCGTTCTCTTTATTGCCTTTAGCCCCGCTGTCGAAACCTTGATCAGTGGCGGTGCTGATGACACGGTGCGAAGCTGGCAATGGGAGACCGGACAGTGCGTGCGGCAAATTGAAAGCAACTTAAATTGGGCTTTAGCGATCGCTCTCAGTCCGGATGGGCAAACGTTAGCAACAGCAAGTGATGGTAAGCATGTGAAATTTTGGCAGCTGCAAACAGGGACATGTCTTCAAACGTTGTCCTACAGCAGTAAGGTTTGGGCAGTGGCCTTCAGTCCCAATGGTCAGGTGCTGGCAACAGCGAGTGATGATCGAACGGTCAAGCTGTGGTCGGTAGCCACCGGATCATGCTTGCGGACTTTGCAGGAGCATACCCAACAGGTGTGGTTAGTGTCCTTTAGCCCTGATGGACAAACCTTGGTCAGCGCCAGTGATGATGGCACCGTGAGGCTTTGGGATGCTGTCACAGGACAAGGCTTAAGAACCCTCAAGACGCATAGTAACTGGGTGCTCTCGGTGGCCTTCGATGCCAAGGGAGAGACGTTGATCAGTGGTCATCAGGATGGTCAGATTCGCCTCTGGAGTTTGGCAACGGGCACTTGTGTCAGCACGTTGCAAGGTCATACCAGCCCCGTCTCAGCCATCGCGTTGCTGCCGCAGGGCATGGAACGAACCGGGAGCGATCGCTTACCGCATCTCCTTCCTACGAGCGCACGAAACGGTCAACTGCTCGCCAGTAGCAGTGACGATCGCACTATCAAACTTTGGGATCTCAAACGGGGAGAATGCCTACAAACCTTGTGGGGGCATCAGGGTTGCGTACAATCCCTTGCGGTGAGTCCAGATGGCAGTCTGTTGGCAAGTGGCAGTCACGACCATACCATCAAGTTTTGGGAGTGGCGATCGGGGGAATGTCTGCAAACGTTAGAGGGACATATGCACCGGGTGAAGTCGGTGGCGTTTAGCCCTCAGGGATTACTCCTTGCCAGCGGCAGTGATGACCATACTGTCAAACTCTGGGAGATGCAGACAGGGGTTTGCCTACGCACGTTAGAAGGGCATCAGGACTGGGTGTTGTCGGTCGCGTTCAGCCCCGATGGGCAATGGGTCGCCAGTGCCAGCGGCGATCGCACCATCAAGATCTGGGATGTGCAAACTGGGGCATGTTTGCAGACGCTAACAGGGCATGACCAGCGGGTGCGGTCAATTGGATTTAGCCCTGATGGCACCACGGTCGTGAGTGGCAGCGATGATTCTACCGTCAAACTATGGGACGTGACGACAGGGGCTGGCTTGAGGACACTCCTGGGACATCGCGGCACGATCTGGTCGGTGGCAGTGAGCCCAGACGGGCAGCTGATCGCCAGTGGCAGTGAGGATGAGACCATCAAGCTTTGGTCGATCGAAACGGGTGCATGCCTGTACTTTTTGAGAAGCGATCGCCCCTATGAGGGGATGAACATTACAGGGGTAATTGGCTTAACATCGGCGCAGAAAACAACCTTAAAAGCCTTGGGTGCAGTGGAACTGGATTGATGTGAGGATTTGTAACGCGATCGCCCATCTTTTCTCTACCCAGGAAAAGTTGCTTTAGCCTGAAAGGGAGTGGCGTTGCAGAGGGAACTTCTACCATGAGCGAGGAAACCAAGAAACCAGTCGAGAAGATCGAGGTGGTCAGAAAGCTCGTTGTGCCAAAGCCGCCATCTGAGACTGAAGCGGGCGATCGCTCTCCCACCAAAACGGAACGGAACCTGGATGTGGAGGCGATTGCTAAGACCAAAACGGAAACGACTCAACCAACTGAAACAGTTAGAAAGCCTGTGATTCCTGAAGAGCAGTGTCAAGCTTGAAGGCTCAGGCTTTTCGCTACAGCAATCACCTCTAGAACTACAATCTTTAAACTTTCTACTGCAATAATTGGGCTTGAAACTGGAACTTCCAAGCCTTTTTCGGCGATTGTGCCTAAAATCTAACTTCTGAGTTTTTTTTGCTTAAAGCGTCAAGCATTAACAGCGCCTATTCGGACTGCTGTGCTTCACGCGCCTCAAGGGGCAGGGAATTGACCCGTAGCGATTAAATTCGGGGATTGCAGTTTTTACTACCTGAATCTTCCAGAGAGTTGAGACGCAAGCAACGACGCAGTACGCCGTTGCTTGCCACTAAAGATGTGATGATATTGCTGTTATTAGCTGAAGCTATCTTGGCTGAAGTTGTATTTGCTGAAGTTGTATTTGCTGGAGTTGTATTTGCCGACGTTGTATTTGTACGTCTCCAGAGCCCACAGAATTTCCTGATTTTTGATACAGCGCCTCTGCGTTATTAAGTTGACTAGGGACCAATTCCGACTTACCCATTCTTGTATACACATCTGCTAATGCCTGATAAGCTGCAGCTTGTCCATTTAGATCTTGTGTTCTCTCTGCCTGTCCTTTGAATTGCAGGAGTACTCTCTCAGCTTCAGCAAAGTTGCCTTGAGCGCTCAAAGCCTCCACTTTTTGCCTCACCTCTGGTGGGACTGTACCAGGAAAACGGACAGGACCCGGTCTGGTCCGCACTCCGCCGCACGTACGACATGGAAGTGCCGAAGCAGGGTGAATATCAATTAGAGAAGAAACGGTTGCTAAGCTGATAACCAACAGAAACAGTGAATTGAATTTCATGGGGCTAGACTCCTTTTTTGCTAAGTTTTGAGGTTGCTGTTTTGATCCAACCACGTTCATCCGGATGATCCGGACTGCCAAAATTTTGGCAATTATTCCACTGCTCCCGCGCAGCAGATTTCGATCCTTCCAAGTCTAGAACTTGTGCCAGCAAGCAGTAAGCTGATCCCCGCTGGGGATCTAGAGCAATAGCTTTTTGCAAATTTACTTCTGCTTGAGAGTATTCTTTGAGCTGCAATTGTGCCCAACCTAAATTCTTGTGCAGCGTATAGCGTGCTTCGTCGTCAGTGGCCAATTGTAAGCCCTCCACACTTAGCTGGACAGCTTTAGAATAATTGTGTTCCCGAATAATTTCTAGCCGTGCCAAATTGCCATACGCTGGAGCATAGTGATGTTCTACTGCACCTTGATAGTCAGCACGAGCCAAATCAAAGTCTTGCTTTTCTTGATAGATAAAGCCCCGATTATATAAAGCATCAGCAAGCGTTGGCTTGAGCATGAGCGCTAGATTAAGGTCTTGTAGAGCGCTTTCATCTTGCCCTAGTCTAAATTTTTCATATCCACGATTATTGAGAAAGGTTGCTGACCAGGGAAGCACTAAAACAAAGAGTACGCCCAACACCGTACTTAGACCTGCCATGAAAAAGCCCAAACGTAATAATCGTTTGGCTTGAACCTGTTTAATCATGCGATGACTGGCGGTGATTAGCTTCGGAAGTGAGGCATCGTAACCCAAATCACTTGCATCCGAACTGGACAACCATCGCTCGGCTTCCACCAGTTCAATCTTGTCTAACAAACCACCTGTTCCTTCACCTAGGCGAATCCATTCCTCAGCGTTTGCTGTTAGCCGTCTGCGAATTTGCTCGGCTTCTCGTCGCTCAAGAATCCACTGCTGCAACGCGGGCCACCCGCTAATCAGTGCTTCGTGAGCAATGTCTACTGTGATTGCGGTACTCGTTTCCTCACCGCTTAGGGTTAATAGGCGTCTATTGGCTAGATGGTTCAGAGTCTGGTTAAACAGATTGGGATCATCACCAACCGCTTGCAGTGTCTTCATCGATTGCTGACGGCGGGTGTCAGCGCGTCCTTCACCAAACTGCACTAACCGGAGAAAGATCCGTCGAGCTATGGCTCTCTGCCTCTCTGGTTCGACTTCCAGGGTTGCTAATGCATCATCGGCGCGACGAGCGATCGCCACCTGCAAACCAGTGCGATGTTCACTCCCACCAATGCCATAAGCTTTTCGGGGCAAAATCAGTGCCTCATAAGCCCTAAGGGGTAAGAGTCGCCGCTCCAACCGGTCCCATAGAAGTACTAACGTCTCCTGGATTAACGGTAAAACACCTGGTTCTCCCCTCGCATCAGTGACTAGTCGCTCTAGTAAAGCAGTCTCGATAAACACACCAACAGCCTCAGCAGGTTTTAGCATTGCCTGCCGCAATCCTGCTTCATCTAGCGGTACGATTTCTAGTCGGTGTGCTTGGATCTTTCGCCACAAAACTGATGTCATCAAATCTGAATAGAAGTCAGCACGAACTGTTAACACTAGATAAACATTGGGTACTTCAGCTAACTCAAGCAATGCTTGTTGAAAGGGAATGGTCTCCTGGCTTGCTTGAGTAAACACTTCCTCAAACTGATCGATAACGAACAGAAATCGTTGGGCGTTAGGCTGAGTTGATAGTAGTTGGGTAATATTGCTGGCTGTATTTGGGTCGTTGCCCAAACGCTCTTTGAGCGTTGCTAGGGGTCTTGCTCCCGGACGCATCGAATGAACTAACCATTCTCCTGCACCAAAGAACCCAGTCTGACGTAGTTTTGGAACGAGTCCGGCAAAGACCAGGGAAGATTTGCCACTACCTGAAGGTCCAATCACCATCAGAAATGGATGCAACCGTAAGCGTCCCAGCAGTTCCTCAATTTCTTGCTCGCGTCCAAAGAAGCGATCGCTCATTGCCTCAGTAAACGGCTCCATCCCTGGATAAGGGCAGGGTGGTTTGGGTAAAGGAATAGGGACAGTCAGCTTCAAGTCAGCACAAAGGCGAGCGATCGCGGCTGTCTTTTCTTCATCAGTTACCGCTCTCAATTGCACTAGCATGGCTAATCGAGGTTCCAGTTGCACAGGTTGCAGAACCAACGGAATCACGGGCCATGTTTGAGTTTCGTCACCATAAGCCTGACCCAACAGATCCACAAATCGTTTAGAACTATCTGCCAAATAAGCTGGAGACAGCACTAGCAGGGTACGCTGGCTCTGTTGAACAGCACGCTGGAACTCTTGAACTCGAGGTGCTCCTAATCGAAACGCTGTTTCTGAGAGATACCGTACCCCTGCTTGAGTGAGCGCATCTAATAGGTAACCTTCTACCCAGGGGCGATCCGCATCCGCATAAGAAATAAATAGGTCATACTCTTTGTTCATGGCGATTCTCGATTACATCTGCGGCAATGGTTCGCGTAATGTATGGATTAATCGTTCAAATTCACGTTCAGCTCGACGAGGATGAGTAAGATCAAGCGTTGTCAGCATGCTTAACCGTGTAGGCAACTGATCATTATCAAACGGCAGCGCTTTTACAGGCAGCAGACGATAAGTGCCTTCTTGAATCCCAATTGTTTGCCCCAAGATATTTTCGAAGGTCGCTTCGTAGTGCGCTAAATACGCTCCAGACAAAACAATAATCGTTCGCTTTGCTTGTTGGATTCCCTGCTCAATATTGACAACGCGAGCCACACCAGGGCTTGCCAGATCACCAGAGACTGCAATTCGTAAGTTAGCCTGCTCTAAACGAGGTAGTAAGGCATCCCAAACCCAAGTAGTATCAGGCTCTTGATCTACATAACTGATATAGGCATCATATTGAAAATTTTCCTGGTCTTGGTCGAGTAAAGCGTGTCTATCAGGTACTTTGTCAAACCGAGGCGGTAATTCCTCAGCTTTATATTGAAGAACTGGTGTGGAAGATTCTGGAATGCCTTGCAGATCGATCGCATTACAGCCAAATTCAAACGCATCTGTGTAGGACTTGCTCCTACCGATCGCCTGGTAAAAACCCTTGGCAAACTTAACAGCGGCTCGATCACCGATCGCCTGATTCATGCCCACGACGCAGTTGATGTGTTGATGAATGGCTTTGGCTTGCTCCTCGGAATAGCAGGCGTTCAAAAAGACACACTCCACATTTGCCTTAACCAACTTAAATAGACCTGCTAAGGCTATAGAACTGACCAGCTGCATCTGCCCCAACTCGTCTTCTAGTGCTAACCCCTGGCTGCCGCCACCGTGCCCTGAGAAGTGGACGATTTGAGGTTCATAATCCATCAGAATCGGTTGCAGATCATCCACTCGAACCGCCCAACGAGTCATGATTTCCACCTGGTCTCGATTTCTGGACTGATCCAACGCCGCCTGGATTTCGCGCACCTCCTCATCCAGGCGGAGCCGATCGGTATTTTTGGGGTTTGCAGTCAAGATCAGGATCTTTTTCACGGCAATCTCAACTCTAGAGAGGGGGCTAATCACTAGACATGCATAACTACCACTTCGTCATGACTCATCACGGACTTTAAAACTTCAGCTCGTAAGCCGTAGGCATATTGTCGCTTTATTTGTTGGTCGTATACAAACTGGCATCCGTTTTTAGCGAGTGATCACTCGTCGAGAGACCAGACCCGTTGCTTGGCATAAATACTTTTAAGGTGCTTCCTTACCTCGACTTTATCCATTTTGAAGAGGAGCTATTCTTGGCGGTGCCTAGATCGCAGACAGGGTCGCAAACTTTTTCAGATGTCCAGCGGTTGAACCGATATCAAGAAAAGTCGAGAGAAAATCCGACGTGCTAGAACTATTGGTGCTTCAGGGTTTCAGAAAATGGATAAAGTCGAGCTTACTGTCTCTATGGAAATGTAGAGTTGTTGCGCAATTTTCTGGTAGGTAGAGCCGACTCGCCGCAGTTGCCAGATTTGCGCCTCACGGGGCGTGAGTTTATATCTATTCGCTTCAGTGACTGCCAGGTTTTGCAGTAATCGCTGGCAATCCTTGAGCATGACAATAGATAAGGTTCACTGCCTTGTCGTTCCAGCCAAGAAGCCTGCACCCACAACCTGCTTTCTTTAGCGCTGATTTCAGCCTCAATCACTCGTGGTAGGGAGCGAGGAAAGAGAGCACCTCAGCCGCCGTCACAGTTGGGCAGCGGTCTGGGTCTTGTCCGGCATTCCAATCGAGGCAAGCTGGCAACCATTGCCCGCAGGTTTCTAGCGGTGGCTCATCCGGGATCGCAAAGGCATCAAGATTGCCCACCAAACAGGTTTCCTCCAGGTCTTGAATCGCTAGATTGCAGACAATGACATCAAGGTTGTGTTGTCGCTTGAGCTAGTGGACTAAGGGGTGTTCATAGCCATTCAGCGTCCCTATCAGGGTCTTTGGTGCAAAGGACTATAGCAGCTAAGCTCTGAAGGCAGCTAAAGAGAGTACGCCAGCTTGTCGGAGTTGTGCTTGTGTCGGGTGCATGGGAGGAAAATCTAAAGTAATTAATAAAGCTCTTACATATAAATATATATGTATACGCGAAACAGGTCAAGTGTAGCTCAAAGCTTCAGATCTACAGCCTGTCTGCTACAGCGTTTACGTACTTGGCATTCCAGCCTGTATGCGTAAAAAGAGTGACTGATACAAATCGCTTATATACGCAAGCTTCTACAGTTTCTTAGATAAATGTATGCTTTTGCTTATGTACGCTCGAATTGCTTATGTATGCTCGAAAAATGTTCTCAGTCCTCCTATACCCTCTATACCGAGATGCCTACTTTAAAGGCATTTCAGGGTTCGCGCTCAATTTATACTCCAAAATATACGCGAAAAAAGGTAAAAGAGATTGCTGGTTTTACGGGTACACATAAGAATATTGTATACATAAGTATAATTTATATAGGTAAAGGGTAGACGCGCATC